>Ga0255101_1000251_pt1 | contig 14427 bp, 10 predicted proteins | sample Colum_Colum_RepC_2_FD_188588 | JGI IMG/M metagenome (GOLD analysis project Ga0255101, IMG submission 188588) | Freshwater microbial communities from Columbia River, Oregon, United States - Colum_Colum_RepC_8d | ecosystem: Environmental > Aquatic > Freshwater > River | place: USA: Oregon...
AACGAAGCCCTGCGTCAGATGCTGAGTCATGTCTACACCATGATCTCGCAGAGCTACCACGGCGATGCCACCATCGCACCACCTAGCTACGGCATGAAGCACTACCAACACATGCTGCAAAACCCCACGAAAGAATCGGTTATTTGGTTCCGTCAACAAGGTGAACGAGCCACCTGGCCTAAGATTGATCAAATTCGCGTACAAACGAAAATCAGCATGGCCCTGCAAAAATGTGTGGCGCGCTTGTTGCAGCGCAAAGCGCACAACTGGCACGAAGCCGAAGTTCGCGCGCTTTTACAAGAACCTACGCATCGCCACGGTTAATCCTTTCTCTGCTACACCCAAACGCCGAGCTTGCTCGGCGTTTTCACAACTACAACAAATCCTACCGTTCATGCCCGTTACACAACCACTCATCAGATTCAACAATCGTCTGATTTAACAGACGCCCCGTTTGTGGTCTAACTTAGTCCTGTTGTGCAGGGCATATCAGCACCTTGCTGCTTGCCTCGCCTAACTGTGTCTCTAAGACAATTATAAAAATGGCTTGAACGAGGATGCATCCATGAAGAAATCTACTACGGCACAATCCAGACCGAACTGGAGACGCTCATTGCTGAGCCTCGCCGTTGGCGCAGCACTGTTTACCCCCATGACGGCGATGGCCGTGGAGTTCGAGCTAAAAGATGGTGAAGTGACAGGTTCGTTGGATACCACGGTGAGTTATGGGGCTTTGTGGAGTGTTACGGGCAAAGATAAGCGCCTTTTAGCCCGTCAAAAAGGTGGGGACCGTAATAGCGCTAACTATGACAACGGCGATGCAAACTACGAGCGCGGTGATCTCGTTTCCTCGATCTTTCGTGTATCGAATGACTTAGATCTGAACTACAAAAACTTTGGTGCATTTTTCCGCGTCAGCTCGTTCTATGATCATGCTATCCAAAATAAAGATTTTGACCCACTACAAGCCGACCAACGCGTAATTCGTAATCGCTTAGGTCATGACTACGAAATTTACGATGCTTTTGTTCGCGGCAAATTCAATATTCTCGATAAAAATGTCAACGTTCGTCTTGGTAAGCAAGTGATTAGTTTGGGCGAAAGTACATTTATTCCAAATGGTTTGAATGCTTTAAACCCAGTGGATGTAGCCAAACTAAGAACACCAGGTGCGGAGCTCAAAGAGGCATTCCTGCCAACTCAAATGTTACAGGTTACTTTTGACGTAACCGATAACATGAGTGTTGAATTAATTAATAAGTTCCAGTTCAGAGAGTCGCGTCCAGAGCCAAATGGTTCATTCTTTAGTACTAATGATTTTCTATCGCCTGGTGGTTCAAAGGTCTTAATCAGAGCTGGTGCGTCGCCAGAACAGCCAGGCCCTACCAATCCTGTTATTCCTAGAGCTGGAGATAAGTCTGCAAAAGACAGCGGTCAATTTGCAGTGGTAACGAGACTATTAGTTCCATCGCTAAATAATACTGAATTTGGTTTTTATGCGATGAACTACCATAACACTGCTCCTCTTATTGCTGGCAGAACGACAACATTAACGCCTGCTCAAGAGGGTGTAATTGCTGGCGGCCCCGGCGGTGCAGCAGCGGTCCCAGGTGCAAGAGCAGCAACCTCAACCTACTTTGCAGAGTATGCTGAGGATGTTCGTTTATTTGGATTAAGCTTCAATACGCTTGGTCCATTGGGGGTTGCTCTTCAAGGTGAGTATTCTTACCGACCAAATCAACCTTTGAACTTAGTTGCTAACAATGTATTGAATAGCTTGCTTGGCTTAAATGGTTCTGCGTTTAATACTGGAATCGGCGTTCTGCCTAGAAATACTGAAATTAAAGGTTATCGCGACATAAAAATGCATCAATTCCAAATGACTGCGACCCAAACATTGGGCCGTTATTTTGGTGCTGATCAAATTATCGGCGTTGGCGAAGTTGGTTATACCTATCTTGATATTCCGAATGGTATCGATCTAAATGGTACAGGTGTTGACTTCACTACGCCTATTGCGACTAACATAAACCCTGATCCAGCGCGCTCTAATCCCGTTAAAAGTGATAAAGGAATTATGACGAAAAACTCATACGGCTATAGGGCTGCAGTACGTGCAACATATAATAATGCTGTTGGCGCATTTAACTTAACTCCTCGTATTGCATTCCAACATGACTTGCGTGGTACCAGCCCAACTTTTACTGAAAATACTCAGTCGGTCACTATCGGCATTACTGCCGACTATCAAAGCAACCTGTCTGCTGACGTGTCGTACACCAACTTTTTTGCGGGTGAAACGATTGGCGCTACAACTAACGCAGCTGCTTTCAGATCAACCAACCAAGCCCTCGGCGACCGCGACTTCATTGCCGCTACCGTCAGCTATGCCTTCTAACCATTGGCCTAAAAGAGAGACCTACTTATGAAAGCCTTATCTAAAACGTTAATTGGCCTAGCGGTTGCGGCCGCGCTGTCTGGGCAGGCCATGGCCGATGCCTCTCAGCTTGGCAAAACCCTCACACCTATGGGTGCTGAGGTAGCGGGCAACGCGGATGGCAGCATTCCGGCGTGGACCGGTGGTATTAAAAGCCCAGGCGCTGGCTACAAAGCCGGTGGTCATTACCCCGACCCCTATGCCGCTGACAAACCCACGCTAACCATTACGGGTGCGAATGCCGATCAGTACAAGAACCGCCTCAGCGCGGGTCAGTTGGCCATGCTGAAAAAGTATCCTTCGTGGAAGCTGAACGTGTATCCAACACGTCGCTCAGCCTCCTTCCCACAAGCGCATTACAACGAAACTATTGCTAACGCGAGCAAAGCGAAGTTGGCACCAGGTGGCAACGGTGTGCTAAACACGGATGGTGGTGTGCCGTTTGCCATTCCTGAAAACGGCTTGGAAGCCATTTGGAACCACTTGCTGCGCTACCGTGGCGACACCTACGCCACACAGTGGAGCCAAGCTGCCGTAACACGTGATGGTTCCTACACCCCCGTTCGCTTCGAGTACGAGTACGATTTCGGCTACGGCAACTTGCAAAAATCTAAGGCCGAACGTGCTGGTGGCGGTGAGATGAAAATCTTCAACTTCTTGCAAGAAGTGACTGCCCCTGCCCGCCTGGCTGGTCAGATTTTGCTCGTGCATGAGTTTGTTGACCAAGTCAGCACGCCGCGCCGCGCCTGGACCTACAACCCAGGTCAACGTCGCGTTCGTTTGGCACCTAACGTTGCCTACGATAACCCCGGTACTGCAGCCGATGGCCTGCGTACCAACGATGACTTCCTGATGTTCAACGGTGCTACTGACCGCTACAACTGGAAACTGCTAGGCAAGAAGGAAATGTACGTACCGTACAACTCCTACAAAATCAGCGGCAACAGCCTGAAAATGAGTGACGTACTGAAGCCAGGCCACATCAACCCAGACGCAGCACGCTATGAGCTGCACCGTGTTTGGGAAGTCGAGGCGACACTGAAGCCAGGCACCAGCCATCAGTACACCAAGCGTAAGTTCTACATCGACGAAGACAGCTGGATGATCTTGATCACTGACAAGTACGATGCCCGCGGCCAACTCTGGCGCACATCCGAACAGCACAACATCAACTATGCCGACTTGCCGATGCAGGCACCGAGCATTGAAGTTCACTATGATCTTCAGTCCGGCCGCTACCTCGCCATGGGTCTGCGTAACGATGAAAAGACTGTGTACACGCCCATCAAGCGTACTGATGCAGACTTCTCGCCAAACGGCTTGCGTCGCGCCGGTACACGCTAATACTGAAGTCTAGTATTTAGCGCCAAACAAAAAGCCCGAGTCGTGCAAACGATTCGGGCTTTTTAATGTGCTCCAATTGGGCGTTAGGCTTTTTTAACCCATGCCGTGCACCATCCGTTACCAGCAACTAACTTGCCGCCAAACAGTGGGCAAACCGCTTTTGCATCCGTGGCTTTCCCTTGATAGAAATTGCAGTTTTTACAGGCTTGCCCTGCAACAAACTTAGGTGACTTCACCGCTTTTACATTCGCTTTGTAGCCCAGAGCTACCGCGTTCGGATCCGTTTCAGACACCGTTGCTGGTGCAGCAAACGCTGCGGGAGCAGCGGCCAGCCCGATACAAGCTGCTGGAATCATTTTGATAAAATTACGACGCGTCGTCATGGTCTTCCCCCGTGATCAAGAATATGGCCTATTTCCAACACATTCATTGTGGGCTTTGCGGCAATGCTCGCGATTGGACAGCGGGGAACAAAAAGAAAAAAGTCAGCCGCTCGGCAAAGGGCGATGAAGAGGCGCTCAGGCTTCTAGCGAAGCACTTCGGTATCTAAGGGTTGGGCCAAAATCCAAAGCCCAAACACCGTGAATGCCATCATCAACACCAGTAGCGGTACTTGGCTAATCCACACCTGTTCGGATGTTGCATATAAGCGCTTCGCCACCTCATGGGCGACAAAAACGCTAGCGATATGGCCCAATAAAATAAGACCCACTTGCAGATGCCACACCCAGCTCATGTCCAGTAACACGCCCGATGTTTGCGTGGCTTCGAGCCCTAGCACGTTCCAACCAACGCCCAAGGGATCACTGAGGAGTGGGACAACCTGCGGCCCCTGCCCTAAGACGAGCGTGAAGTAATGGGTGAAGTGATAGACCACCACAATCGGCAGCAACGAATAACTAAAGCGATATAGCGCACCTTCCAACGACTCAGTACGTCGTGTGAGCAGGCACATTAGCCCTAAACAACCGGCAAAAATTAGCCAATAAATAAACGGGGAAAGCACCAACGCAAGACTCTGATACACCGCATACAGCGGCTTCAGGGTGCTGTATGCGGTCACCAAATTATGGCCTAGCCAGGGCGATAGCCACGCAAAGACATCTTGCCAATACAGTAAGGCCCAACTCTGCGTGTTATGAAGACCATCGAATGCCGTGGAGCTGAGCATGAATAAAATAAATACCACTTCACTCATGCTGGAAGGCCGAGACTCCATTAAGCCCGCACCGGGCCAACGCAGACGCCAACCTGCTGGAGCGCCCTGCTCTGCTCTGCAATAACTGACGGGCGCCAGCTTGCCCAGCAAGCGAAGCATCACACTGAAAAACTCAACGTAACGGAACCATGCCGAGGCACCCACGCTATAAACGCCCAGCACGTTCAACAGGCTATAGGCCAATAATGCAGCGGATAGTTGCCAGGGGGTTAGCTCTGCAAATAACTCCAACCAAATAAAGCTGATATAGAGCACAACCGCAGGCCAATACGACCATTTTTCGGGGTAGGCAAAGCGCGCTTTTCTGATACCAGCCGACAGGGTCTGCCACGGATTTATCAGGCTAAAAATGTCGCCGACAATCACGGTGGCATAGGCCAAACCCAACACAAAGACGATCCAAAAGAGCGTCATGTTGATGTTGCGATACGCATCTTGCGTGCCGAAAAAGCCGCTCACTATCGTGAGGACCAAGGCGCTTAATGCGATGAGCCGAAGCCCCCATAGCACACACAAAGCCGGCCTAGAAAACGCATGGTAGTGTGCCTGCGAGGGCACTTCAGGATGGTCTCGCTTGGGCTGACTTGATAGCGCAGCCAGCGCCAGAAACGACAACAGCAGCGCCGCAGCTGACGCCCATCCATACAGCCAAAAAGGGACGGGCAAGGTATAGAGCTTGCCAAACGAATGACCATAAGCCGGCGCTGTGAGCAAGCTCACAGCAACCAAGCCAATGGCCTTATGAAGCCATGCCTTAGGCATTATCGACGTGTTGGCTTAGGTGCCGTTGGGCCTGCGGATGGCGTGAAAGCCAAAATTTGAAATCCCGCGCTATAACTGGCAATCCAAATATGACCCGTTTCTGGGCGATAGCGCACATAGGTCGGCACCGCATCCCAACGCGCGGCGGAGCTACCAAAAAACTCGGCCAAGGGCACGATCGGCGTTTTCGGGTTTGGAACCGGGTGCCAATAGGCAATCTCTTTGGGCTGCGCTGGATCGCGGATATCCCAAACCCGAAGACCGCCGGTGTAATGCGTGGTGAATAGCGTGGTGGCATTTTGCACATCATCAAAACCGACATAATGAGCCGAATAGTTGGCCACATCGATCTCAGTCTGTAGGCACTTCGCTGGATCATTCACCTCCAATTTGATGTCGGAGACTTTGACCGGATTTGCTTCATCGGTGATGTCAATAATCCGCCCGTGTGCCCAAGGGCATACACCCGCCGTAGGCCACTCATCACTGGAATAGAGATAGGTTCGACCGCCGTTACGGAACCAGCGGGCCGTGTGTGACCCCGCCGTTGGCGCTTCACCAATGAGCACATTCGTCCAAGGCAAAAAGCTGATTTGAGGCGGTGCCGCACCGATTAAGAACGGTGCCGGCGGCGTGCTGCGGTTGTGCAGCGACGACACGTCATAAATGCCCAAGCCGTTTTGCCCCACTGCCGGGCCATTCGGTAAACCCACGCCCAAGGCAATAAAACCAAATTGCGCAAGATATAAGCGATTACCGTCCGGACTTAAGCCGCAGTCATGGCCTGCTGGGGCAAATAACTGAATCAGCTTAGGGTCATTGATATTGTCTAAGTTAATGGCGGCATTAGTGCTCATGGAGCTAGTGGCATAGGCCGTACGGCCATCATCACTCAAACACAAGGCATGACCCGCAAAAGGCAGACCGAGATCCAAGCTATCTAAACCGCCAGGAATGCCTTGAAGGATTTGGGATAGCACGGGAATTTTAGGCAGCGTCAAACCGAGGCCTAAATTAATTGAAGCGGTTAGTTTAGGGTTACGACAATCTCGCGCATCGTACACATCAAACGCTGTTCCCCCACCGCGTGTAGCCACAATAATTTTACGTTGTTGATTCGCTTGCAACGATTCGTGAGGAGCCAACATCGCTGGGCTTTGAAGGATATTAATTAGCTTGGGATTAGCTGGGTTGGCAGCATCAATGACTGCCATGCCATTCAGCGGATTAAACTTGGCATCGGCATATGGCGAGGCTAAAGGCCCGAAAATCTGACCCGGCGAGGTTGTGGTGACATACGCACAGTCATCAATCCAGGCCATAGAAAAATTGGCACCACGATCTAGAATCGTATTCTGACCGACCAACTTTAGGCCTTTACGATAGCCCTTTGCCGAGTCGCCATTGAGCTGACTGGCAATTGGAATTTGCCCTTGTAAGCCCGGCTCAAGACGATCAACCTCAGAATATTCAGGGCCTAAATTGGCGCTAGGCGCTGGCGAAGCGGGTGAAGAGGTTTCATCGCCACAGGCGGTTAAAAAAAGCAAAAAAATAAGCAGTAGCAAGCCACGGTAATGACGAGCGAACGGGGTCCTTTTCACAATGAAGGCCTCTTATGTAATTAAGTCGTGACTTTACGAAAAAAATTAGCTGCGCAATGTTGTATTTGTGTGATCAAGCGCCGTCATGCAACAACTTCGATCGCATCAACGTATCTGACAAGTCTTGAATCAAAGGCGTAAGCGCAGTGTTCGGACCATCGGTATCCCATAGGCGTTCAATTTCACGTGCCATATCCCCCACACGCTCTTGATCCACCAGTGCTGCTACGCCTGCTAAACCATGAATACTCAGCTTTAACGCGGGTAACCACTGCGCAGGTTCAATCTGTTGACTCTCTGACCATGCTGTAAAAAAGGCAGGGGCGCGCTTACACCAGAAATGGCGATTAAACTCGGCCAACATCTGCTGCCATTCCGCATCATCTACTAAATCAGAAGCCATAAACGTTTCCGAGACGCCGTCTAAAATTAACGTACTAGTTTTACACCACCACTACTGCCGCAGCTCATCGTTGCACCAACATCTGTTGTGGCTAAATCAATACCTAAATTATTCACCAGCATGGTCGTTAGCGGGGACAAAAGAGGCGAGAGAACGGTGCTGACAGCTTGTTTTAACAGAACAATGACGGCGTCCATAGTAGTTCCTGCCCCCACCAAGAGATTGCCTAATCCATTCCCACCACCCGAAGGCTGATACATTTCGATCGTAGGCCCGGCTAAGGTACTGGTCAGACTGTCAATAATATTCTGAGACGATAAGGACTGAAATGCGGGAGCCTCATACAGCTCTGGTAAGTTGCTCGAGGCCGGCGTTTGATAAACAAGTAAAGCAGAAGTTTGTGCCACTGGCACATCCGCCTTCAGGCCTAAGCCGCCACCAGCATAGGGCGTTCGCACGCAGTTACTGGTACTGCAAATGCCGAGCAAACATGTCACTGTGCATTGCTTTTTGCCAATATCAATGAGTGCGATAGGGTTTACTGTCGGTGCTGATGTGCTTGCAAAAACTAAACTTTGTGCATTAGCGGCACTACTCCCCATACTGCCGATGCGTAAATTCGTCGCGGCAGTTTTTGTGTTCACCGAGAGCGACTTATTTGTTACACCGCATGAGTAATCCGTGACTCTCGCCTCACCTGCACCCACATCTAAGTTCACATCAAAGCGAAACGTAGGGGGCAGGATAAGTGGGTCTGCAAACGTCTGCTGACAGCTTACGCAGATAACAGATCCGAGTACGCCATTGAGATTAAGCGATAACAAATTATTGAGTAGTGTAGTGAGCGAAGACAGCGTCCCATTCAATGTACTTAGCAGTGTATTAACGATGCTCGTAAGCGTGCTGCTTAAATTCACCGACATCAACAACCTAACTTGGGCGGATCTGACATAAATTCTATTGGGACTATCATTAACTGAAAGATGAGACTCAGCACGCGCAAGCTCAGGATCACCAATCGAGGTCAACTGAGGTGGCTCGATGACTTTCAATTTAACATCTATCGTCGTACCGCCTACTGTGATCGGAATAGTCGCTGTTACAGCATTATTTTTGTTGGCTAGTTGAATAATTCCCTGAACTAGGTGAAATAACTGTAGCTCAGCTGCAGCGCCTGTGTAGCTACCGCCATTTTGCAGCCTAATTAACTGCCCTACATTCAAATCAGTAGGCGCAACTTGTGATGCAACAAGCAACTCATCTAATGCTACGATAGCATCTAAAGCATTAATCGTAACCTGAGGTGTACCAATTTGGTCATCAATAACATCAATAGCTGCTTGAATTAATTCGCCAGTCGTAAAATTGGTAGTTAGAACATCTTCATAATTACCGGCCGATAGGCCCGCATTAATTGCCAACTTATCAAGGAATTTAAAAATATCTATATTCGTATGAATAAGGCCATTCCACGCGCCGACTGAGATATTTAAATTTCCACCTAACATGCCGCCGAAAATACTGCTTAGGAGTTGCGCTCGACTATTTTGGGTAATATTAACATTTAATAAAGTACTCTTGAGTGTTAAAGCAGCTAGACCGGACCCACTATTCGTCGCTACCGCACTCGCTTCCATGGTAATTTTATCTTTAAAAATACCACCTGCGATAAGACTTCCAGCAACTGACTCTCGTACAACGACTCGAACTGCTGTATCAAATGCACCAATAGGGCTTGATATTAACTCTCTAATACCCAGAGTAGTACCAACTTGACCACAACTAACCGAAAGGGTGTTGGTCGCTGAAAGAACAAAATTGTTCCTTGTTAAGCTTTGTTGTGCATATTGTGTGGCTGTCTGATCTGAACATTTGCCTTTACGCGCAAGTACTTCGATGGCTGCCATATCAGCCACTCGTTGTAAGTTGCGCTTTGACATATAGAGTCGACCTGTATCGACTACCAGGGCCAGACTAAGCACAGCAAGCATCATGAAACCCACCGCCAGAAACAATACAGCGCCTTTCTCTCGCGAAACGACTGTAATATATCCTCTATTGCGTATAGATCTCATACATGCCTCCAACCACCTTTAAAGCAGCAAAAGCACTAATGTGCTTGTTGCCACTTGCTCCAACAGGCTTGAATCTGACTCGGTAACAACGCGGGGCTAAACGGCTTAGACAACACATCATTAATGCCTAATTCATGCCATCGCTTAATTTCCTCTGGATGTACTTTTGCTGTTAGAAAACAAACTGGCGTATCTTCATAGCCTGGCATTGCTCGAATGGCTTCAAATGTTTGCACTCCATCCATTTCAGGCATCATGACATCTAGCACAATTAAATCCGGATGATTACCTTCAGCTAAATAACTTATAGCACCTTTGCCAGACGGCTCAGCATGTACATCTAGTCCGCCTAAGCGGGAAAGCGTCATGGTCACTAAGAGTCGAATATCAGATTCGTCCTCAACAAGAAGTACATTTTTTAGTGTGGACGTATTCATTAGCTGACCTCCCGTAAATGTGAAAGATTAGGCCTAACTTCGCCTGCAGATTTGCATGGCAAATCAATATAGAAAGTACTTCCATGCTTAACTTTACTAATACATCCTACTTTGCCATTCATGGCAGCGGCCAACTCCTTAGAAATCGCCAAACCTAAGCCTGTCCCGCTACTTCTTCTTCTATCAGAGCCATCCCCTTGAGAGAATCTGGTAAAAAGCTTTGATTTAAAATCTTCACTAATACCTGGTCCATTATCTTTAATAGAAATTCTGACCATTTCTCCAACAGCATAAACTGTTATATCCACTTGACTATTCAGAGGAGAAAATTTTGCAGCATTAGACAAGAAGTTTGCTAGTATTTGCTGTAGACGCTGTGAATCTACATTAACCCAGCAGTCATAACCTTCTACAAGCTCAAAATTAACTTTATAATCTTCAGCAAACCTTGAGTTAAGTGCAATAGCATCATCAATTATAGGCATTAGCCTTTGTTCTTTTAGATTAAGCTCCAACTTACCTGATGCCAACTTATCAATATCGAGAAGATCATTAATCAAACTTGAAAGCCTTAAAGTATTTCTGATTGCAACGTCCATAACAGGTTCAATGTCTTTATTCAAATCACCCACGGCACCTAGACTAATCAGTTCTAACGATCCTTTAATGGCTGTTAAAGGTGTTCTGAGTTCGTGACTTACCGTAGAGACAAACTCTGATTTCATTTGATCGGTACGCTTACGCTGGGTAATATCTCTTATCACGAGTACGGCTTTAGGCTCTTCGTCTATAAGAAGATTAGAAATATGACATTCGAGCTCAAATGTACTTAAATCTTTTCTTACACCCTCTACTTCGACACGTGAGGCGCTTTGCTTCATATCCAGTAAAAAATCAACACAAAATCTTGAGAAGCGCTGCTTATCACCTTCCGATATGAAGTTCAAAATTGATACATTTGAAATATCATCATCAAACGAATGAAATATCTTTACTGCACCCGGGTTATATTTTTCAATAACCAGATTTTTATCTAACGTTATTATTCCGTCAGCCACAGCATCCAGCACTAGCTGCAAATACCGTTGCCTAGCCTCAGATTGAAGCTCAACTTCCTTCTTAGTCGTTAAATCTTGTATTTGTGAAACAAAATATAATGGAACTCCCTGCAGGTCTCGAACCAAAGAGACACTTAATAGCGCATAAATCAAGCTTCCATTAGAGTGATAATAGCGCTTTTCCAATTGGTAGCTTAGAATATCTCCCGCGAGTAGCTGCCTAACTTGCTCTAAGTCCTGCTCCAAATCATCTGGATGCGTAATTCTTTGAAAATCCAATAATAATAGTTGATTTTTTTCATAGCCAAAAATTTTACAGAGTGCAGCGTTTGCATCCAGCCAGCGTCCCTCTATCGATACCAAGCCCATACCATGGGTAGCGGAGTGAAATGCATCACTAAACCGCTGATCACTAATTAGTAATTCACTTTCAAGTGAGCGTATTTTAGTTATATCTTGCGCAATTCCCATGTATCCAATGATTTCGCCTGATTCGTTTTTCATTGGTGTAATGGTTAAGTTAACAGTTAAACGAGTTCCGTCTTTTCTAAGATAAGTCCACATACGGCACTCATGCCCTTGCCTCGTTGGCTCAAACACAAAAACGTTAAACCCGTTAATTTCTTGCTGGTATTTCGCAGACAATACCGATGAATATGCCTCTACTTCTTTCACATCATGAAAAATAGCCGGTGTATTTTTATTAATCATTTCATCGGCGTTATAGCCCAGCATCAGCTCTGCTCCCCGATTGAACACCTGAACAATGCCATCTGGGCATGTCGCAATAATCGCGAGCTCAGTCGAGGAGTTTAAAACTGCATTCACTAAATCAGGTTTCATGTCGCCCCGTCTTACACTGGTTCTAGCGTTACACTAAAACAGCTAAGACGGGTCTGTATGGTGCAGATCTGTAATGAGATGTAGATCAGTTACAGTGAATGACGAGCCCTTCGTAACAAGATGATGCCCGTACTAGCCATCACAAATATCGATAAGGCGAATAGTGCGAGAATGGCATCCCGCGCATCCTTTCCAAGAAAGTCAAACCAATGGCCTTTGTGCAGATAGGCAAAACTAAACCCTTCCGCTCGATCTACATTTTTAACCACAGCGGCTACTGCAGCATCTGCGGGATCTATGTAGACCGAAAGCTCACCCTCGAACATGACCCGATAGACCGGCAGTCGCTTTTGCACAAAACCATACTCTGATGTGAATTGGGTGATGGCTTCCGTACTAAGCCACTTCGCTTGCTGGCTCGCTGAAGCGGTCAGTTCACGCACATACTCAGTAGGCTGCACAACCTCCCCGGTTCGTGCGGAAGCATAGGTTTCGAGTAGATGGGGTGGACTTTTTGCCCCTGAATGATGCTCATGATTAGCTATTTGCACGTGGGCGTTTGAATGCACACCCCATTCACGCCAGAGTGGTCCAGCCGAAGTTGCCACAATCTGTAAGCGCGCAAACTCGTTATGAATTGAGGGCGCGCGATGAGTTAGCTCATCGCTATTGAACGTATGCGTTAGCGGGTAGGTGGCGAATGCTGGACGGCCTTTGTTAATGGCTAGGAGGTGAAAAATGCCACTGCTAGCCCATGCCAAAGCAGCAGCTGCCACACACCAACCGATGCGACGATGCCAACGCGTGGTTTTCGTGGTTACCGGCGTTACTTTCCTTGCCCTGGCGCGCATAATCCCACTCAAAACCAGCAATATGGCTGCAGACAAAAAGCTCACCATGGCTACATCACGGCTAGGCTCGTGGGGCCACCACTTCCAACTATGTACGTTAGAAAACAAAAAGCTAAAGCGTGTTTTCCACGTATCGGTAAGGCCTGTGAGCTGAAAGCTGCGCGGTTCAATAAAGGCGACTAACCCGTCTGGCTGGTCAAATGCCACTCGCCAAACCGGCAAGTATCGGTTCACAAATGCGTATTCATCATCAAAAGCAGTGACTTCGCGGACGCTTAAAATGGGGGAGCTTACTCCCGTATAGTGACGGGCCAGGGCTAGGATAATGGCCGGCTCAATGTTGGCAGCTTTACCGCTTTCTGCCTCGTAATAATGCCTTTCCCCCGAGGCTGTTTGCACCATCCAGTAGGGAATTTGCTGCCAGGTGAGCGCCCGTAATTCACGTAACTGCAAGCCAGCAGGCAGGGTGGTAGCCGGAGCTGGCAAGTCGCTCCAAGGCCTATCTACTGGTGATAGCACAAGATCCATCGGCGGCTTCATGGCCACCGCAGAGGGCTGCCAACGCGACATTAGTGGATGCAGTAAGCCGGTCAGCGACCACGCCAGCACGGGGATGACGGCGAGCATGGCCAGCGGGCGGTGCCAGCGCAGCAAAGACTTGAGCATGATCAGAACGCCTTACTTGCGCCAACATAGACGGCTCGACCTTCGCCGGGTGCGAATTGAGCCTGATCATTGCCGCCGGCGTTGCGCATCACGCCAGTGGTAGCGGCATAGCGCTTGTCGGTGAGATTTCGTCCTTCAACAAACCAAGAGAGTCCGGGCGAAAGCGTCTGATTCAGTTTGACGCCAAACACACTGTAGCCGGGCGCCGCTAAGGTATTGGCATGATCAACCCAAGCTCGCGAGGCGGCGCGCAAGGTAGGGCCTAACCACATTTGCTTTGGCAGTCGTAGCGCAAACTCGGCTGAAAGCACCTGATCCGGCAAGCCTGCGATGCGATGGTTGCCAAATTGCGCATCACGTTGGAACTTAAAATCGTTGTAGAGGTAACTGGCCTGACCACGCCATTGTTCCGCTTCAGCCAACAGCCCAGCTTCAACGCCTTGGTGTACTGTTTGATCGGCATTCACCGTCAGGGTTTGCGTGCCATTTTGCGTCAGTGCCAACAACTCGTTGCGAAGTTGTGCACGATATACGCTGACATCGTAGCTGAGCTGAGCGCCCTTAAAAAAAGTAGCGGCGCGAGCCCCTAACTCATAGGTTCTGGCGCGCTGCGCTTGATTAAAGGTGGCACCTGCCGTGGTTTCTGAAAAGCTGGGCGGCTCATAGCTAGCACTAACGTTGGCATAGACATCCAGTGATGCAGTTAGATGATGTAGTACGCCCAATTTGGG
>Ga0255101_1000253_pt1 | contig 14324 bp, 10 predicted proteins | sample Colum_Colum_RepC_2_FD_188588 | JGI IMG/M metagenome (GOLD analysis project Ga0255101, IMG submission 188588) | Freshwater microbial communities from Columbia River, Oregon, United States - Colum_Colum_RepC_8d | ecosystem: Environmental > Aquatic > Freshwater > River | place: USA: Oregon...
CGCGCATCTGGATGGCGAACGCGCCAGCGAAGTCTACGAGATGGTTCTTGCCGAAGTAGAAACACCGCTGCTCGAAGTGGTACTGGAGTACACCCGTGGCAACCAAACCCGCGCCTCCGAAATTCTGGGCCTGAACCGCGGCACGCTGCGTAAAAAGCTTAAGCAACACGGCCTGATGAACTGAGGAAGCGACTATGACTCAACGCGTGCAGCGCGCTTTAATCAGCGTCTCCGACAAAACTGGCATTGTGGCATTTGCGCGTGAGCTGGCTGCCAGCGGCGTGCATCTGCTGTCTACCGGCGGCACCTTCAAACTGCTGCAACAAGAAGGCGTAGCCGTGACTGAAGTCTCGGACTACACCGGCTTTCCAGAAATGATGGATGGTCGCGTGAAAACGCTGCACCCGAAGATTCATGGCGGCATTCTCGGTCGTCGCGGTCAAGATGACGCGATCATGGCTGAGCACAACATCGGTGGCATTGATCTGGTGGTGGTTAACCTCTACCCGTTCGCGGCGACGGTCGCCAAAGCTGACTGCACACTGCCGGACGCTATTGAGAATATCGACATCGGCGGTCCGACCATGGTCCGTTCTGCGGCCAAAAACCACGCCCACGTCGGCATCGTGGTGAGTGCCAGTGACTATGATCGCGTGCTGGCAGAAGTGAAGACCAGCGGTGGCCTGTCTTATGAAACGCGTTTCGACTTGGCGGTAAAAGCCTTCGAACACACCGCCGGCTACGACGGCATGATCGCCAATTACCTCGGCGGCTTAGTCGGCGCCACCAAGGGCGATCTCACGGCACGCGATACCTTTCCTCGCACCTTCAATACTCAGTTTTTCAAAGCGCAGGACCTGCGTTACGGCGAAAATCCACATCAGCGCGCTGCCTTCTATACAGAAGCCGCGCCGAAAGAAGCCTCGATTGCCACTACTACGCAGCTTCAGGGCAAAGAGTTGTCTTACAACAACATCGCCGATACCGATGCCGCGCTGGAGTGCGTGAAGAGCTTTGCCAAGCCAGCTTGCGTCATCGTGAAACATGCCAACCCCTGCGGCGTGTCCGTCGTGCTCGATGCCGAAGGAGGCATCCGTAAAGCTTACGATTTGGCCTATGCCACCGATCCGGAGTCGGCATTCGGCGGCATCATCGCATTTAACCGCGAACTTGATGCCGACACCGCTCAGGCCATCGTCGATCGTCAATTTGTTGAAGTCATTATCGCTCCCAGCGTCACCGCTGAAGCATTGGCCATCACAGCGACTAAGCAGAATGTTCGTGTATTGACCTGCGGCGCATTACCCGACATTACTTCACGCAACGCGCAATGGGACTTTAAGCGCGTCACCGGCGGCCTGCTCGTACAAGACCAAGACCTTGGCATGATCAAGGACACGGACTTGAAGATCGTGACCAAGCGCGCCCCCACTGAAGCCGAGATCCATGATCTGATCTTTGCTTGGAAAGTGGCGAAGTACGTGAAGTCGAACGCCATTGTGTATGCGAAAAATCGCCAGACCGTGGGCGTAGGCGCCGGCCAGATGAGTCGCGTCAACTCCGCCCGCATCGCTGGCATCAAGGCCGAGCATGCCGGCCTGCAAGTGCAAGGTGCAGTGATGGCATCGGATGCGTTCTTCCCGTTTCGCGACGGCATTGATAACGCCGCCAAAGCAGGCATTGCGGCCATTATTCAACCGGGTGGCTCGATGCGTGATGCCGAGGTGATTGCTGCGGCTGATGAAGCCGGCATTGCCATGGTGTTTACTGGGATGCGCCATTTTAGGCACTGAGCTTTTTAGGACCTCCGCGGTCAGGTGAGTTTATCTCTGGCCGGGAACACCGCGAGTACGTCCTTGTAGGCTCTTGCGCGCCATCCATGGCGCGCAACGTCCCCGCCAGAGATAAACTCACCTGACCGCTCAGCGCTGAAGCTCAGGCTGGTGCATTAGCTCCAGTAGCGGAATAGTGACGACGACGCTGGATTGACCACGGGTGCGGGTGTGGGTGAGCACTGCTGGGGGACGTCGGCGGCCATAGATGGCCGCCGAGAGCCTACAGGGATGTACTTGTGGCGGTCCCCAGCAGTGCCCACCCGCATCCGCGCCCTCTCGAATAAGACTATGTGAGACTGCTAGATATGAAAATTCTGCTCCTCGGCTCCGGTGGCCGCGAACACGCCCTTGCATGGAAACTGGCTCAGGATCCTCGTGTCGAAACCGTCTTCGTAGCCCCCGGTAATGCAGGCTCCGCCACCGAAGCTAAATGCCGCAATGTCGCGCTAGATATTCTGGACAATGCCGCACTGGTTGCCTTCGCGCAGGCCGAAAACATCGCACTCACTGTGGTTGGTCCGGAAGCACCCCTGGTCAATGGCGTGGTCAATGCCTTTCGTGCGGCTGGCCTGAAAATCTGGGGGCCGACTCAGCATGCCGCCCAGCTCGAAGGCTCGAAAGCCTTTGCCAAAGATTTCCTCGCGCGCCAGGACATCCCGACCGCGTTCTACCAAGTCTTTACCGACACCGATGCAGCTCTTGCTTATGTTCGCGAAAAGGGTGCGCCCATCGTCATCAAGGCCGATGGCTTAGCCGCAGGCAAAGGTGTCATCGTCGCCATGACATTGGCAGAGGCTGAAGAAGCCATCATCGACATGCTCGCCAGTAACAAGTTCGGTTCGGCGGGTGCTCGCGTGGTTGTTGAGGAGTTTCTTGAGGGCGAAGAAGCATCCTTTATTGTCATGGTCGACGGTAAGAATGCCCTGGCGATGGCCACGAGCCAGGACCACAAGCGCATTGGCGACGCCGATACCGGTCCGAACACGGGCGGCATGGGCGCTTATTCCCCCGCGCCCGTGGTGACGCCTGAAGTACATGCTCGTGTCATGCGCGAAGTCATTATGCCGACGGTGAATGGCATGATCAGCGAAGGTCATCCGTATACGGGCTTTCTCTATGCTGGCTTGATGATTGATGACAACGGTGCGCCTAAGGTCATTGAATTTAACTGCCGTTTTGGCGACCCCGAAACACAACCGGTGATGATGCGACTGCGCAGCTCATTAGTTGCCCTCGTGGAAGCGGGCATTGCAGGTACCTTGGATCAAGTCGAGGCTGACTGGGATCCACGCGCTGCGCTAGGCGTTGTGATGGCAGCCGGTGGCTATCCTGGCGACATTCGCAAAGGCGATGTCATTCATGGCTTGGGCCAAGAAGGTCAAGACGCCAAAGTCTTTCATGCCGGCACCGCTCTTCAAGATGACCAAGTCGTCACCAGCGGAGGGCGCGTGCTGTGCGCCACTGGCCTCGGCGTGAGTGTCTTGGAGGCTCAGACCGCCGCCTACGCGGAAGTCGCCAAAATCCAATGGACTGGCGAATACCACCGCAATGACATTGGCTATCGCGCCGTGGCTCGCGAACTCAGCAAATAAAGCACGGCAAAACCCGACGGTCACACGCCCGTCGCTTTGTACAGGCCGTTCATTGCAAGCCGATGCTATACTCTCGCGCTTGCAATTTCCTAACAGCATTGGCAATCGTTCGAGCGAGAAAATAAATGGATGAGGCACTGCGCAAAGCGGCGTTGGACTATCACGAGTTCCCGCAGCCCGGCAAAATTAACGTAACGCCCAGCAAACAACTGGTGAACCAGCGCGACCTTGCTCTCGCTTACTCACCTGGTGTAGCCGCGCCTTGCGAAGAAATTGCGCGTGACCCTTCCACTGTTTCTCGCTACACCGCGCGTGGCAATCTGGTTGCCGTGATTACCAACGGTACGGCCGTATTGGGCCTCGGTGACATCGGCCCCTTGGCGTCGAAACCTGTCATGGAAGGCAAAGGCGTGTTGTTCAAAAAATTTGCGGGCATTGATGTGTTTGACATCGAAATCAATGAGCGCGACCCCGATAAGCTGGTCGATATTATTGCTTCGCTTGAGCCCACGTTTGGTGGCATCAACCTAGAAGACATTAAAGCGCCTGAATGTTTCTACATCGAAAAGAAGCTGCGCGAGCGCTGCAAAATTCCGGTGTTTCATGATGACCAACACGGCACATCCATCATTGTCGGTGCCGGCGTTCTCAACGCCCTGCTGCTGGTCAAGAAAGACATCGGCGATGTAAAAATCATTTGCTCCGGCGCCGGTGCTGCCGCAATTACCTGCTTGGACTTGCTGATTTCGCTCGGTGCCAAGCGTGAAAACATCTACGTCACCGACTCAAAAGGCGTTATTCACAGCGATCGCAGCGGCCTAGACGATAGCAAGCAGCGCTTTGCGCAAAAAACAGATGCGCGCACCTTAGCGGACCTGTTCGTGGGTGCAGATATTTTCATCGGTCTGTCGACAGCCGGCATCGTGAGCCAAGACATGGTCATGCAGATGAATGCTGACCCGATTATCTTCGCGCTGGCTAACCCAACACCCGAAATTCTGCCAGAACTGGTCAAGGCCGTGCGCTCCGACGCCATTATTGCCACGGGCCGTTCGGACTACCCGAACCAAGTCAACAATGCGCTCTGCTTCCCGTACATTTTCCGTGGCGCACTGGACTCGGGTGCCAGCACCGTTAATGAAGCCATGAAAGTAGCCTGTGTGCGCGCAATCGCTCAGATGGCGCACGTGGAGTCTTCGGACTCAGCGGCCTACAGCGGCGAAGCCCGTCGCTTTGGTCGTGAGTATTTGATTCCTGGCCCGCTCGATCCACGCTTAATCATGGCGATTGCACCCGCCGTCGCCAAAGCGGCAATGGATTCGGGTATTGCGACTCGCCCCATCGCAGACTTTGATGCGTATCGCCAGCGTCTGTCCGAGTTCGTCTATAACTCGGCGTTCCTGATGAAGCCTGTTTTTGCGAAAGCAAAAGCGCAGCCACAAAAAATCGCCTACTGTGAAGGCGAAGATGATCGCGTGCTGCGTGCCGTTCAAATCGTGGTTGATGAAGGCTTGGCTCGCCCTGTTCTGATTGGTCGCCCCGCCGTTATCGAGACGCAAATCCAAAAGCTTGGCCTGCGTATCCGTCCCGGTGTCGATATTGAAATCGTCAACCAAGACGATGATCCGCGCTTCGCCACTTATTGGCAGCACTATCACCAGATCATGGAACGCAAGGGCGTGGGCATTGAGCTCGCCAAGCGTGAAGTGCGTCGTCGCACCACCTTAATCGGCGCTCTGCTGACCAAGTTTGGTGAGGTCGACGGCATGATTTGCGGCACCTTCGCTAATTATGATCTGCACTTGCGCTATATCGATCGCATTATTGGCTTGCAAGAAAACTGCCGTGGCTATGCCGCCATGAACGTCATCATGCTGCAAGACCGTACGCTGTTTATTGCCGACACCTACGTCAACCCGGACCCCACGGCGCAAGAGTTGGCTGATATCACGCTCAAGGCCACCGAGGCCGTGCGTAACTTTGGTTTAACCCCGAAAGTGGCGCTGTTGTCTCACTCCAACTTCGGCAATGAAAACACGCCAAGTGCTCGCAAAATGCGTGAAACCTTCCAACTCCTTCAGGACATGGCGCCGGACCTGGAAGTGGATGGCGAGATGCACGGTGATGCCGCGCTCGACGAAAGCATTCGTTTGAACCTGTTCCCGAACTCGCGCCTGAAGGGCTCGGCGAACCTGCTCATCATGCCCAACGTCGATGCCGCCAATATTGCCTTTAACTTGCTGAAAACAGCCTGTGGCGATGGCGTCACCATCGGCCCCATCCTGCTGGGCGCCGCAAAGCCCGCGCACATTTTGACGCCCAGTGCGACCGTTCGCCGTATCGTCAACATGACCGCACTCACTGTCGCTGAAGCGATCAGTCGTCAGTAACCCGTCTGTATTTCATGACCCTCGCGCCCAGCTAGTGTAGGCTCGGGGGTCATGAAAATATCCCTACTTCTTCGGCTCTGTCTAAGCTTCTGCCTGCTGACATTAGGTAGTTTGGCGCAGGCAAAACTCGCCCCTACCTTGCTCATCGACAGCTCCAACGAGCGCTTGGAGCTGGCACCGTGGCTGGATATAGCCTCACCTACTTGGCAGGCACTCGATCAATCCGTTCTCGCTAAAGGCTACGTAGATCGCCCCGTTTTATTGCGGCTTAAAATTGATAACCGAGGCTTAGCGAAGCGACGCATCCTAGAGATTACCCGCGCCAATGTGGGCCGGATTGAGGTCATTAGCCCCATCGCGCCAGGCCAATGGCTAACACGTCGCGCTGGCGCGAATGAGCTCATGCCACGGGGCGATATCAACGGCTTAGGCTACAGTTTTGAGTTAGAGATCCCTGAGGGTAAGTCCGAGATCTTTTTGCGGCTTAGCTCTTCGTACCCGCTGGCAACACCCATTCGCCTTAACATCGAAAACAGCCTGTTTCGCGACGCGCAAAATAGTGCCGGACTCTATGGCGTTGGCATCGGTCTTCTGGGCGGCCTCGTGCTGGGGATTGTTGGCCTTCGCTCTGCCCGTCTGAGTATTCCTACGCGCTGGATATTTGCGTCGGTAATTTTAACCGTGATCTTGCGCGCGCTCGCTGACCGAGGCGTGCTTGGCTATTGGTGGCTAGATGTTCCCGGCTCTCTGCATGGCCTGATTCAAATCAGTGGTAGTTTGCTGAGCATTGCCCACCTCCTGCTCTGTCGGCAATTTCTGATACAACGCGATCTATTGCCCACGGGTATGCGGCGCTTCCTAAGCGTCCCCATCTTCCTCAACCTGCTTTGGATGCTGAACACCATCAGCCAGAGCGTAACGCTCGCCATTGAATGGGCGGACTATCTCCGCCTACTCAGTATTGCGACCATCATCAGCATGCTTTGGTTGCCCATGCGGCAAAGCGTACACGGTGCAAAACTCTATTTAGCGGTCATGTTTGCGGGCCTTTGCGGTCAGCTCTACAACGATGCAGCACTGCGAGGCTGGGTCCCTTTTCTCGCAGAACCCTATCAAGTCATCATGATTTGGCATCTGCTAGCTGCACCGCTACTGCTTCATGCACTGGAGCAGCCAGCACCCCGTGTAAAGCCAATACGCAGCCGACCAGAGAAGCCCAAACCCTTGCTCGCTAAACCCTTACCAACGCCTTCCACGTCCACGACGAAGCTATCGGGCATGCAGGTCCTGGTCGTTGAGGACAATCCGTGGGTGCAACAGGTGCTGACCGGTCTGCTAGTTAAGCTGGGTTGCCAACCCCACTCGGTGAGCGATGGGCAACAAGCCCTAGCCTGCTTAAAACAGCAACACTTCGACTTAGTCCTGATGGATTGCGACCTACCAGGCCTCGATGGAATCTCTACCGCCCAACTCTGGCGTGCCGAAGCCACCAAACACAGCTTTGCTAGTACCGCCCATATTCCCATTGTGGCCATTACTGCACATGTTTCTGCGGCTTACGAGACGCAAGCGCGCGAAGCGGGCATGAATGATTTCCTGCAAAAACCAATCGATATGCGAACCTTGCACGATCTGCTGCAGAGATGGCGTGCAAAACCAGAACCTAGGGTGTAGCGCTAGGTCCTTCCGGCAAGTGGGGAGTATCGCCGGCCAGCGTCATCAGCAAGGCCTCATCACTTCGCCACTCCTGTTGTGCGATCTGACTGCCGCGCTCAAATAAACGCGCATGAATAGCAGCATACGGGGTGATGCGTAATAGCTGCCGTAGCCCTTCTGGTGTGTGGTCAACCAGCCCTTGCCACGGGGTGATCCGTGGATTTCCGCCATCCGCCACCAATTCCAAGCGATGCGAGGAGTTGGCCAACGTAGCCATCCAGCGATAGGCATCCAAACGAGATGGCGCAACGGTCCCTGCCGGCCACCAGCGGTCGAAACGATAGGTTTCATCGCCCACCCGCAAGATGCCAACCGCACCATTCAAACGTTCACTTAATGCGCCCGCACGCCCGGCAAACTGGCCAATCGCCGTGAGCTGCACTTGTGCATCGCCGCCGAGCTTGGGCACGGAAAGTAAGGCCATGCCAATGGGCGCTACGCGACCCCAATACTGAACGCGCGCTCCGACAAATAAACCGGAGAGTGATGCTCCGCCGGCCTCTATCTCGCCCAACCACTGCGTGGGCTGGCAACGCATGCCGCCGGATGGCCAATGCAGCGATTGCGGATCGACGGGGCTGCTTCCCCGCAATCGCCATGTGGCATGACCGCCTTTAGTAAATAAACGCCCTTGGAGCAGACTTTCCTCGCTGCTGAGGAAACTCCCTGAGGCGCTGTTATATTGCTCAATGGGCCAGAACGTTGGCAGGCTCGTGTGTCCTGTACAGGCATCTGTATCTTGTAACAACCAAGACTCACCAGCCCCGGCTTGGCTGACGCCTAGGGTGACTCGACGCTGAATCGTCGTCTGCCAAGGGCGCGATAACAGTTGGCGGCTTAACCAAAATGCATGATGTGTGCGCGTGTCTACGCCAAATTCGAGGTATTGATCAAACCCTCCGGTGATGCCGGGGAGTTGCTGACGAAACGCACTCTTCATGGTGTTAGCGACATCCCAATCTCAGGCTCCAGGTGTGACGTTGGACGATACAGCTGGGGGGCAGTTGCCGAGCCGCCCCACAGCACTTCAAAACGCAGCGTCAACGACGGCTGCGTATCCTCGTTGCCCAGATGGCTCTGCGTCAAGCGGGGTTCTATCTCCACAAAGAACCACTCTCTAGCCACTTGCTGCCGCCAGCGCCACCAGAGTGAGTCACTCTGTGTTTTCCAACTCGGTTTTGTTCGCCCTTCCTGACTAAAGCCATAGGATACCGTGGTGGTTTTCGAACGCTCTTCTGCCAGCAATACGCCACGACTCCAGCGCATACCACCATCCGCACGCTCTTGCTCATAATCCAGTTGGTGATAAACAACGCCTACCTGGTAGTGGTTAAACGCATGCGACCACTCGATGTTTTGTAGCCCTCGCCAGCCCTCTTGAATGCCGTAGCGGGCACTGTGAAAAAGCTTCAATTCATCGTGTTCGGCTAAGGCAATGGATTGCTGCAAGCGGGCACGCACAAAGAGGTCCGTGGTGCTGTGCAAGCCCACATCCGTATCAATATTCAACCGTTTGAGATTGAGCACAGCCCAGCGTAAAGCGAACGCAGCTTCATTAACCGCCGGCACGCCTGCGACTCGACGCGCTTGACCGTTCTCATCTTCAAAAATAAGCGACAAACGCCGGGCCAGTTGCGGCAATGCCATGTTCGCCCGTAAGCGCAGTGCGGGTGTCAGCTCACCTCGGTCATCGAGCACCCATTCATTAATCAAACGAAGACGCGCCTGCGCTAATGCTGTTTCTGTGGTCAGCTCACTGGCGGGGTCTGAGGGAGGCTGGCTGAACCAATCATCAAGCCAACGCACGGTGGACTGGGTGTGCTGATCGACTAGGCAGTGTGGATAGTCTGCCCACCCCATGAAATCGCCCGCACTGTCGTAACTCAGGCAAGATTGGGCATGTACGCCCGTGGGTAGGGTGGCTACCATGCCAAAAAGCAACAATCGCCTCATGAAGCCTTGCATGATGTCCTCCTGGATCACCTTGCGAAGCTTCAGGCTGTCACTTTGCACGCACCGCGTCGAGGGGTGTGAGACGAATTGCTACAGAGTTAATACCCCGCCTTAACGCGGGCCATTAATGCAGCAAAGCGGGCTTGCCATCGCCAAGTGCCATGAACTCAATCCGGTCATCATCGAACAGGTTCATGTCGGGCGCCAAAATACGAATGTAGCGATCGAAATAGAGCATTTGCTTCAATAACAAGGCAAAAGCGCGCGGGAATCGGATGCCATGACGCTCGCCTACTGCCACGACCTCGAGCATTAACTTATTAATCTCGTTGTCATTATTCAGGGCATTCATGACTTGCTCAGGATCAACCTGAGTCGCTGCCCCATAAATCGCCTCCAAGTCTCGCGAGAGCTTCTCTTGATCGACTTTGCGCTTGGTCATACCGATGACCGCCATGCTTTCCGCCATGGTTTTGAAGTCGCCACTGCTCAGCGACTCAATAAAGCTCATAGTGGCAGACCAGGTTTCTGGGGCAATACGCCCCACAATGCCGAAATCAATAAAACCTAAACGCCCATCAGTCAGTACCATGAGGTTGCCAGCGTGCAAATCGGCGTGAAAGCTTTCGCACAACATGAGGCTGGAAAACCAGGTATTCAACGCCGCGACCAGCGTCCCTGCGGGATCCTTGGTGTATTTGCGAATCGTCTCTAAGTCCGTGAGCGGCACGCCGTAGAAACGCTCCATGGTTAATACGCGCAGACTCGAGGCTTCCGGATAGATTCTGGGTGCTGTGGCTTGGGTATTGCCCGAGGTTTTCAAAAACTCACGGAATTGCTCTACGTTGCGGGCCTCTTTGTAGAAATCCACCTCTTCCATCATGCAGGCCTGAATTTCGCTGACGATGCCCGACAGGGAAGCAAACTTCAGTTTAGGCAATACGCGTTCGAGTAATAGCGCAGCCACATACAGAAAGTTCAAGTCGGTGAGCAATACATTCTCAACACCGGGTTTTTGAATTTTGATAACGACGGAGTCGCCATTGAGCAACTTCGCAGCATGCACCTGAGCAACCGAGGCTGAGGCCAGTGGAATCTCATCAATCTCACTGTAAATCTCGCTTAAAGGACGCTTCAACTCGCGCTCCAGCACTTGCTTCAAGATGCTGAACGGAAGCGGCTCTGTTTTATCCAGGCAGTGCTGAAATTCCGTGACATATTCGGCCGGAAAAATGGACGGCGAGCTCGCCACGAACTGTCCCAGCTTCACATAGGTTGCCCCTAAGCGCTCGAAGGTCAGACGTAACAGGCGCGGCAGTGGCGGTCGTTCGCCCGCAGCCCACGCCAGCCCTGTGGCGGCGAGAACCGTGGTGGTCTGGCTAATGCGAAACAAGCCCTTCAGCGCATTGCCCCAGTTTGCGTAATGATTCATTTCTATCGATCTCCCTGACTGCTGCTGCATACCGGACATGCCGGATCGCGGGGCGTTCGCACACGCCTCACCTCATTGACTCTGCCATCCCATAACAGGAGCTGCCCGCACAGCGACTCTCCTGTTTTCGTTAACACTTTCAACACTTCTTGCGCCTGCCAACTGCCCATCACGGCAACTGTGGTGGTCATTACCCCATTGTCATTGCACGTCAGCACGGCGTCGTCACTCTCAGGATAGAGGCAACGGTAACAGGCCGACTCAGCTTGCGTCGCATCAAAGACACTCAACTGACCCTGCCAGGCAATAGCCGCTGCCGAAATCACCGGCTTTTTCAGCGCCCAAGCACAGCGATTAATCAAATCACGGGTGGCGAAATTATCGCAGCAATCGGCGACCGCATCGACACTGGCTAAAGCCTGCATCAAACGCGCTTCATCCATACGCTCAGGCAGGATATCAATGACCACATCGGCACGAAGCGCTAACAAACTGTCGCGGGCAGACTCGACCTTAAAGCGGCCGATATCGGCATCGTGATGCAACATTTGGCGTTGCAGATTGCTTAACTCTACGCGGTCAAAATCCGCCAGCAGCAAGCGGCCAATACCTGCGAGCGTAAGTTGTTGCGCCAAGGGGCAACCCAAACCACCCAAGCCAACCACCAGAACCGAGGCCGAGGCAATTTGGCTTTGCGCGGCAATATCCCACGTCGGCAGCAGGATTTGCCGGTGATATCGCAGCAGTTGATCATCGGTCAGCAAGTGTCTTCTCCGCGGATACGCACCATTGGCCTCCACTGACCCGGTCCTGACCGGCTAAGTCCTGCCAGCTTTGCACCTGCTCAAAGCCACGTTGCTGCAGCGCATCGCGCACGGCCTCCGCTTGCGTTGCGCCGTGTTCGAGCAGGAGCCAACCGTGATCCTCTAAATGCGCGGGGGCCAGTGTGACTAGCCGCCATAAGTCCGCCATCCCGTTCGATTCTGCCACCAGCGCCGATCGCGGCTCATGCTGTAGATGGGGTAAGTGCAGGTCATCCTCAGCTAAATACGGTGGGTTACTGACAATTAAATGAAACCGCTTTGAACCCAATGCACTGAACCAATCGCTAAGTATCCACTGCACCGATAAGCCCAGATCGCGGCCATTTGCCTCGGCCACCGCCAGTGCTGGCGCAGAGCGATCAACAGCAACGAGATGCGCCTGTGGCAGGCTATGTGCCAAGGCTAACGCAATCGCGCCGCTGCCAGTGCCCAAATCCAAGATATCAGGTGAGCTCACCTCGGACTGCGCCAAACAATCCAGCGCGACTTCGACTAAGCGTTCGGTATCGGCGCGGGGAATCAGGGTGTCGGCCGTGACCGTTAAGGGCAGTGACCAAAACTCATGTTCGCCACGCAGCAGAGCCAAAGGCTCACCTTGCAGTCGCCGCGCAAGCCAATCCTCAGCACGAATGAGTTGCTCCTCGGTGAGCTCACGCTCTGGCCATGTCATCAGCCAAGCCTGCGTCTGCGATAACGCGGCGGCCAGCAACCACTGTGCCTCGCGGCGAGGCGACTGGTCCTCTACGCCGGGAATTCGCCACTGCGCGTGCTCACGAAAGCTGGCTTCCGCCTGCTGCAGCCACTGTGCCAGCGTACAGCGCTTACTGCTCATCGGCTAAGGCCGCCAGCAAGTCAGCCTGATGCTCGGTAGCAAGCGCCTGCAGCAGCTCATTCAAATCGCCGCCCAAGACTTCATCAAGGCGATAGAGCGTGAGATTAATGCGGTGATCGGTGACGCGACCTTGGGCAAAGTTATAGGTTCGAATGCGCTCGGAGCGATCGCCGGAGCCGACCAAATTTCGGCGCATCGTGGCCGACGCCAACTGCTGCGCTTGCTGTTGCTGCGCAAGCAAGCGCGCACCCAGTACCGATAGCGCTCGAGCTTTGTTTTTATGTTGGGAGCGCTCGTCTTGGCACTCCACCACCACACCCGTGGGCAAATGCGTAATACGAACGGCAGAGTCCGTCTTGTTGACGTGCTGGCCACCGGCGCCACTGGATCGATAGGTGTCTATGCGCAAATCGGTTGGATTGATCTCAATCGCAGCAATCTCTTCGGATTCGGGCAAGATCGCCACCGTACAGGCCGAGGTGTGAATACGTCCTTGCGACTCCGTGGCGGGTACACGCTGCACACGATGCGCGCCAGACTCAAATTTGAGCGCAGCATACACGCCCTCACCTTCTACCCGCGAAATAACCTCTTTAAAGCCACCGTGTTCGCCGACATTGCTCGACACCACTTCCACACGCCAGCCCATGCGTTCGGCATAACGGCTATACATGCGAAACAGATCGCCGGCAAAAATAGCGGCTTCGTCTCCGCCCGTGCCAGCACGCACTTCCAAGTAAATATTGCAGGTGTCGTTAGGGTCTTTTGGCAGCATGAGGCGCTGGAGTTCAGCCTCCAACGCTACGAGACGCTGATCAGCGTCACGAATGTCCTGCTCAGCTAACTCACGAAAATCAGGATCAGACAGCAATTCACGTGATGCGGTTTGATCGGCCTGCGTGCGGCGATAGGCCAACAGCACCTGTACCACAGGCTCAATTTCGGCATGCTCTTTCGACAATTTGCGAAACTGGGGCTGGTCATTGATCACCCCGGCATCGCCGAGTAACGCGTTCAGCTCCTCGAAACGCTCCGCGAGCTGGTCGAGACGCGCAAGAATAGAGTCTTTCATGCGCCGCTATCTTCCTGATTGAGTCCCATTACCCGCAGCGCTACGGGCAGCTGCTGGGCATTATCTTCACTGGCTAATTGGCGCAGTGCCACGGTGGGGGCATGCAGCCATTTATTCATTAAATTATGCTGAAGCCTTGCTAAAACGACTTCGGCATCCCCCCCTTTACGCAAGGCATCAAGGGCTTTCTCGCGCTCGATATCAGCGACCGATGCGGCCTGCTGACGAAGGCGGCGAATCCAGTGTGCGCCATCCTGAAGAATACGTTGCTGCACGGCAAACGCCTTCACGTGTTCGCTGATCAGCACCTCAGCCACTTCCGCCGCACGTTGGCGCTCACGCCAACCGGCATCCACCACGCCTTGTAAATCATCCACGGTATACAGATAGACATCCTCAAGTTCAGCAACTTCCGGCGCGACATCACGCGGCACGGCAATATCAATCAGTAACAACGGTCTGTGGCGACGACGCTTAAGGGCTTGCACAACGAGTTCGCGTGTAATCACCGCTTGAGTGCTGGCCGTGCACGACACCACCATATCTGCACTGGCCAACGCCGCATCCAACGACGACCACGGCAGAGCCTGACCTTGCACGCTCTGCGCCAGCGCTTCGGCATTCGCCAAGGTACGATTGACCAGCAACAGCTCAGTCACACCTTGCTCGCGTAAATGT
>Ga0255101_1000270_pt1 | contig 13882 bp, 15 predicted proteins | sample Colum_Colum_RepC_2_FD_188588 | JGI IMG/M metagenome (GOLD analysis project Ga0255101, IMG submission 188588) | Freshwater microbial communities from Columbia River, Oregon, United States - Colum_Colum_RepC_8d | ecosystem: Environmental > Aquatic > Freshwater > River | place: USA: Oregon...
CGCCGTTGTACGGGGGGATTGTGACCTCATCACCCTCGGTGAAAATAGCAATGTGCAGGACGGCGCAGTGCTGCATACCGACTACGGTTTTCCGCTGACCATCGGCGCCAATGTCACTATTGGGCATCAGGCGATGCTGCATGGTTGCACGGTGGGCGAGGGCTCATTAATCGGCATCCAAGCCGTGATTTTAAACGGAGCTAAAATCGGCAAAGGCTGCATTATTGGTGCGCAGGCGTTAATTCCGGAGGGTAAAGAAATTCCGGATTACTCGCTGGTGGTGGGCTCCCCTGGGAAAGTTGTGCGTCAGTTGGATGAAGCCCAACGTCAAATGTTATTGCTCAGTGCGCAGCATTACGTGGAAAACGCCAAGCGCTTTCAGCGCGAGTTAAGCGTTCAGGAATAACGGTTGGCTGAACGAGCTTCGTCTACTGGTGTTTTTTTCAACACTTGCTAGGGTGCGTTTTTGTTTACACCAAGAGCGCATTCATGTCTCCGCAACCGTCACTATCGCCTTGCATTGGCTTGTGTAAATTAAATGCCGACGATATTTGCCTCGGTTGTGCGCGCAGCATGGCCGAGATTCGCAGTTGGGGCTTGTTGAGTCGCACGCAGCAACGCAAAATCCTCACCCGCATACAACTGCAACGCCGCCAACAGGCTGCGCCTCATTCTCTGCAACCGGAGCAGCCATCATGACGCTTCCCCTTTTGGGCACCTCGTTGGGTACCCCGTTTTCCGCCACAGCTACTCGCGTCATGTTACTGGGCTCGGGTGAGTTGGGTCGCGAAGTCATTTTGGAGTTGAAGCGATTGGGCTGTGAGGTGATTGCAGTGGACCGCTATGCGAATGCGCCGGGCATGCAGGTGGCGGATCGCAGCCATGTGATTTCCATGCTCGATGGCGCCGCACTACGACATGTGATTGAGCTGGAAAAGCCCGCGTTGATCGTGCCTGAAATTGAAGCCATCGCCACCGATGAGCTGGTCAAATTAGAGTCCGAAGGCTGGCGAGTGATTCCAACAGCGCGTGCAGCACAGCTCACCATGAATCGCGAAGGCATTCGTCGCTTAGCGGCAGAAACGCTAGGCTTGGCCACGTCGCCATTTATTTTTGCCGATAACTTTGACGCGTTTAGTGCCGGTATTGCACAGGTGGGTATGCCCTGTGTGGTCAAGCCCATCATGTCGTCTTCGGGCAAAGGCCAGAGCGTGGTGCGCACAGCCGCCGACATTCAATACGCCTGGGATTATGCTCAGGAGGGTGGGCGTGCCGGAGCTGGCCGCGTCATCGTGGAAGGCTTTATTGATTTCGACTATGAAATTACCTTGCTGACGGTGCGCCACAGTGATGGTCAGGGCGGTACCACGACGTCGTTCTGCGACCCTATTGGGCATTTGCAAGTCGCCGGTGATTACCGCGAATCCTGGCAGCCCCAACCCATGTCTGTGCAAGCCTTGGCGGCTGCGCAAGACATGGCAGCAAAAGTGACAGCGGCTTTGGGCGGGCATGGCTTGTTTGGCGTGGAGTTGTTTGTGAAGGGTGATCAGGTCTGGTTTAGCGAAGTGTCGCCGCGTCCGCATGACACCGGACTGGTCACGCTGATGTCGCAAAATCTGTCTGAATTTGCCCTGCATGCTCGCGCGATTTTAGATTTGCCGATCCCGGTCATTCGTCAGCAGGGCGCAACGGCATCTTGCGTATTGCTAGTGGAAGGGCATTCGCGTGAGATGACGTTTGGCAATTTGGCGCAGGCCTTGTCGGCGCCCGATACCGATCTGAAGTTGTTTGGTAAGCCTGAAGTCGCCGGTCAGCGCCGCTTGGGTGTGGCGCTGGCGAAAGGGGCGGACATTGAAGCCGCCCGTGCTGCAGCACGCCAGGTGATCGCCCAGATTCACGTCACGGTCTAAATTTCAACACGCGGGCAGACTTAATCAGATGCCCGCGTAGCTGCAACACCTCGAGCTGGTAGTCGCTGATTCGTAAGCCAACGGGCGCTTCTGGAATGGTCTCTAGCTGTTCAAGCAAAAGACCGTTCAGGGTGCGTGGACCCTCCGTCGGTAAGTTCCAGCCCAGCGTGCGATTGATCGTGCGCAGGCTGGCCGTGCCGTCGATGAGGCAACTGCCATCTTTCTGCGGGGTGATGTCGGGGTGTTTGTCGGCCGCACGCGTGGTGAACTCGCCCACCAGCTCTTCCAGAATCGACTCTAGGGTGATGATGCCTTGTACATCCCCGTACTCATCCACCACTAAGCCCAAGCGCCGCTTCAGTTTCTGAAACTCCAGCAACTGTGCGGGTAATGGCGTGCGTTCGGGCAGAAAATAGGGCGCGCGGCAGTACTGCAAAATATCCGCCTTATTAAACCCGCTGCGACCAAGAAAGCGCGTTGCATTGCGCACGTGCAGTATGCCCGCCGTGTGGTTTAAGTCGCCACGATACACCGGCAGACGGGTGTGCTGGGTGGTGCGTAAGGTCTGCAGAATGGTGTCGAGGTCGTCGTCTAAATCAATGCCGGATACGGCTTGGCGTGGAATCATGATGTCGTTGACGGTGCAGCGATCCAACTCTAATAAGCCCAGTAATAAGCGCCGGTGCAAGTCGGGCAGCAGCAGCTGGCCGATGAGTCGAACGACCCAGAGACGAATCGCAGGGCGACGATTCAGGCGACCTGCAATGCGCGAGGCTAAATGCGAGAGCCAGCGTGGATTGCGCTTAAGTAGCCAAAGCAGCAGGGCGAGCGCCGTTAATAAAACGATCAACATGGACATGATTAAGGGGCCCTATTTAAGGGGCACTGGGGTTTAACAAGAGTTCGATAACCGCTTGCGAACCCACAAAGCCAATTAATAAGAGAGCAAAGCCCGCTAACGTAAACTTCACGGCGGTGCGGCCGCGCCAGCCTCGCCAAAAACGGCCAGCCAGTAAGCCCGCAAAGACAGCCCACGCCATCAGCGACAGGACAGTTTTGTGAGCTACATGCTGGGCAAAGAGATTGTTTAACTCAAAAAATCCGGTGCCGATGGCAAGTGTTAACAGCACCATGCCAATACCGATAAGCTCAAACAGCATGTTTTCCATGGTCTGTAAGGACGGCAAGGCCATCAAAATGCCGCGACGATGACGCCGCAGTGCCCGGTCTTGAGCGAACACCAAAAGCGCCTGAAGCGCGGCAATGCTGAGCACGCTATAGGCCAGCAACGAGAGCAAAATATGCCCCTGCATCATGGCAGTGAATGCCGTGCTATGCGCATTCGGTTCATGGCCTAGGGCTCCTAGACCCAACTCGATGGCGGCTAACGGCATAGCAATAAGAAAAATACCTTGCACTGGCCGGTAGACATTCACGAGTAAAGCCAGCAGGGCGAGCAACCAGCCATGAAGTACGGCGATGGTGGCGAGGCCAAAAAACAGCCCGCCCGGTTGAATCAGTACTTCGTGCATGACGATGCCATGCAGCAGTAACGCTGTGCTGAGCAGGCCAATTAGCGGTCCGCGCTCAGGGCTTTGTTGGCGAGCAATAGCGCGTGCAACATAGGCACTGGCGCTGAGATAAAGCAGCGTGGCAATTAAGGCAAGGCTGGCGGGTAACACATCCATGACAGCAGGTCGTCGGGTGATCTGAAGAAACAACAGTTTGGCACAAGCGCGCGGCCGTGCGCTAGGCAACGAGCCTGTCTATAATCAACCCCATGTTGCCGGCCGGTCCGGCGTTGGTGGAACTTCTAATCTCATGTTCGATAATTTAACCGAGCGCCTCAGTAGCAGTCTGCGCGCCATTAGCGGCAGCGCTCGACTCAACGAAGACAACATTAAAGATACCTTGCGCGAAGTGCGCATGGCTTTGCTGGAAGCAGATGTTGCGCTGCCCGTCGTAAAAGATTTTATTGAGCGCATTAAGGTATCGGCACTGGGTCAGGAAGTTTTGACGCAGCTACAGCCGGGCCAAGCCTTTGTCAAAATTGTTCATGAAGAGCTGGTGCGCACGCTGGGCGAGGCGAATGAAGGCCTGAATTTGTCCACGTTGCCACCGGCGGTCATTCTGATGGCCGGTTTGCAGGGTGCGGGTAAGACCACCACGGTAGGCAAGCTCGCTCGATACTTAAAGCAGCAAAAGAAGTCGGTGTTGGTGGCATCCGCCGACATCTATCGTCCGGCTGCCATTAAGCAGCTGGAAACCTTGGCCAACGACATCGGCGTGGGCTTCTTCCCATCCGATCTGAGTCAGGACCCGGTGGCGATTGCCCGTGCAGCGATTGCCGAGGGCAAGCTCAAGTTTGCCGATGTGGTGATTATCGATACCGCTGGCCGTCTCGCCATCGACGAAGAAATGATGGCTGAGATTCAGCGCCTGCACGCGGCGATCAACCCGATTGAAACGCTGTTCGTGGTCGATGCCATGACCGGCCAAGATGCCGCCAATACCGCAAAAGCCTTCAATGATGCGTTGCCGCTGACCGGCGTGGTGCTGGCCAAAGCCGACGGTGATGCCCGTGGCGGCGCGGCGTTGTCGGTGCGAGCCATTACCGGCAAGCCCATCAAGTTCATCGGTGTCGGCGAAAAGACGGATGCGCTGGAGCTGTTCCATCCGGATCGTATCGCTCAGCGTATTCTCGGCATGGGCGACGTGCTGTCGCTGGTCGAGGAGGTCGAGCGTAAGATCGACAAAGACAAGGCCGAGAAACTGGCCAAAAAGTTGCAAAAGGGCAAGGGTTTCGACCTGCAAGACATGCTCGAACAGTTTCAGCAAATGCGTAATCTCGGCGGCATGGCGGGTCTCATGGATAAGCTGCCGGGCATGAATGCGGCGGCCGTCCAGCAGGCAATGGCTGGCGGCGCTCCGGAAAAGCAAATGAAGCGCATGGAAGCCATCATTCAATCCATGACGCCAGCAGAGCGCAGCAAGCCAGAGCTGATTAATGGCTCGCGTAAGCGCCGAATTGCAAATGGCTCGGGCACGCAAATTCAGGACGTGAATCGCGTGCTGAAGCAGCATGAACAAATGGCGAAGATGATGAAAAAATTCGCCAACCCCAGCGGCATGATGAAAATGATGAAGGGTCTGGCGGGTAAGTTGCCGCCTGGCATGATGGATGGCATGCCAGGCATTGGCACCCCCGGCGGCGGAGTCGGTGGCGGCATGGGGAGTGCAAAAGGTGGATTGCCCGGTTTGGGCGGCCCGGGCTTTCCCGGCGGTCTGGGGGGCATGTTGCCGCCCGGCTTCAAGAAGCGCTAATACATGACAATAAATACCGTAAAACAAAGCTTGTCGGGCTGGGGCCGATACCCTCAGGTGGCTGCGCAAGTGGCCCGACCAGATCGTTACGTCGAGCTGGTTGGTCTAGCCCAGCAGGCGGCAATTGCGCGAGGTCATGGGCGAGCCTATGGCGATGCTGCGATCAGCGCCTCCGGTACTACGGTGCTCATGACACGTCTGAATCGATTCCTTGCCTTTGATGCCGAGAGCGGTTTGCTGACCGCCGAGGCCGGTGTGAGCTTGGATGAGATTTTACAAGTGGTTATGGCGCAGGGCTGGTTTTTGCCGGTCACTCCGGGCACGCGCTACGTCACCCTAGGCGGTGCGGTCGCAGCGGATGTGCATGGCAAGAACCATCATCATGTGGGTAGCTTCAGTGCCTTTGTTCGAGAAATCGAATTGTTTACGCCGCAGGGCGCTTTGCGCTGTTCTGCCGATCTTTATCCGTCCGTGTTTTGGGCCACGGTGGGTGGCATGGGCATGACGGGCATCATTGGCGAGGTGACGCTGCAACTGAAGCGCATTCCCTCAGCAGAGATGCAAGTACAGCATCGACCGGCGGCGAACTTAGCGGAAGCCTTTGCGCTGATGGAGTCGGCAGAGCTGGACGACGAGTACACGGTGGCTTGGATTGATTGCCTGGCATCCGGTAAAAACCTCGGCCGATCGGTGTTCATGCGCGGCCATCATGCCGAAGGCGCACTGTCGAGTGGTCCAAAAGCAGCCAAGCTTAAGATGCCTTTTGACCTGCCGGGCTTCGCCCTGAGTCGCCATACTGTAAAAGCCTTTAACGCCTTCTATTACCGATGGGAGGGTCGCAAACAACAGGCATTCCGCTGTGATTTGGCACCTTTCTTCTACCCATTGGACGGTATCCAGCAGTGGAATCGTCTGTACGGTAAAAAGGGCTTCGTGCAGTACCAATTTGTATTGCCACCGGAAACAGCGGCCAAGGGCTTAGAGGCTGTGCTGACGCGTCTGAGCTTATCGGGTAATGCCAGCTTCCTCGCCGTGCTTAAGCGTTTTGGCGCGGCTGGCTCAGGTCTGCTGTCTTTCCCCATGCCCGGTTACACCCTCGCGTTAGATCTGCCCCTGCGACACGACACCTTGGCCTTGCTCGATACACTAGACGCTGTGGTGCTGGATCATGGTGGTCGAGTCTATTTGGCTAAAGATGCACGATTGGCGGCTTCTTCACTGCCGCGTATGTATCCGCAACTCGATGCGTGGCGCGAACTGCGCAACCAACTCGATCCTGAAGGTTTGTTTGTGTCGGCACTGGGCCGTCGTTTGGAGATGTGCTGATGACCCAGATTCTGATTGTCGGTGCGACCTCCGCGATGGCGCGTGGCTGTGCCTTTGCATGGGCTGCACAAGGGCAGCGGGTGCTCTTGGCCGGGCGTGATGATGCTGAGCTCGCACGCCTGGCTCAGGATATCCGCGTGCGCTTTAACACCGCCGCGCAAGTGGTGGCCTTAGACCTAGATGAGACGACGCCGCGTGAAAGTTGGCTGGCCGAGCTACAAGAAACCTATGGTCAAATTGATGGCCTACTGTGCGCGGCGGGATGGATGCCCGATAACGAAACCATGCGCCATGGCGCGCCTGCCTTGCAGGTGATTCAGCGTAATTTCACCGGCCCCGTAGCCTTAATTAATGCCTTCGCTGATGTCTGCGAACAACGCAAACACGGTTTTATTGTGGGCATCAGCTCCGTTGCTGGCGATCGTGGTCGTCAAAGCAACTATCTGTATGGCGCCGCCAAAGGGGGATTCGCGATTTATCTGGCGGGCCTGCGTAATCGCTTATTTGCCTCTGGTGTTAGCGTGCTCACGGTGAAGCCTGGCTTCGTTGATACCCGCATGACATTTGGCTTGCCGGGTCTTTTTCTCGTGGCGGACCCGTTTTGGGTCGGTCAGCAAATTGTTGCCGCTAGCGATAAGGGGCGGGATGAGGTCTATATCCCAGGTTTCTGGCGTTTGATTTTGCTGATTATTCGCCACGTGCCCGAGGTGGTGTTTAAGAGACTCAAGTTATGACGGTGTTGGTCAAGCATCCGGTTGTGGCAGCGTTTGATTTTGATGGCACCCTCACGTACGGCGAGTCGTTTTTTCGATTTCTTGCGTTTGTCACACCGTGGCCAAAATTTGTCTGGGCGTTCCTGAAGTGCCTGCCCACGTTGCTCTGCTATGTGTTGCGCTTGCAAGACAATGAGTCCGCCAAAATCCGCGTGCTACAGGTCTATCTCCAGGGGCGCCGTGTAAATGAAGTGGAGGCCCTAGCCGAGCGCTTCGCTCGGGAAAAGATCCCAGCGACCTTGCGGCCCCAAGGCATTGCCAAATTGCATGGCCATTTAAAGCAAGGGCATTGCTGTGTATTGGTGAGCGCGACACTAGGGCTGTATTTAAGGCCCTGGGCGCGAGACGCAGGGTTTGAGACGGTTTTAGCCACTGAATTGGCTGTGGATGCATTGGGGCGCTATACCGGCCAGTTGGCGACGCCCAACTGCTACGGGCCAGAAAAGGCACGCCGACTGCTGACGCACTTTAATCAGCCACGCATTATTGCCGCCTATGGTGATAGCGCGGGGGATACCGACATGCTGGCACTGGCCGAGCAACCCCACTTTAAGCCGTGGCGCTAAGTTTTATATCAGGATGATGACTATGTTGAAGCTCATGCGCCCGCATCAGTGGGTCAAAAATGGCTTCCTGTTCATGGGTTTGATCTTTGGCCATGGCTGGAGCGAGCCCTCGTTGGTGCAGGCAGTTTTGTTGGCATTCGCCGCCTTCTGCTTGGCGTCCAGCACCGTCTACGTGCTCAATGATTTACATGATGTTGCTGAAGATAGGCTGCATCCCACGAAGCGCTTTCGTCCGATTGCCTCAGGTGCGGTGAGCGAGCAGCAGGCGCGCGCGTTGGGCATGGTGCTGGCAGCAGCTTCATTGCTGCTGGCGTGGACAGCGAATCCGCCCGTAGCGGGCTATGTCCTGGCGTATCTGTTGCTGAACGTAGCCTATACCCTGCGCTGGAAGCAGATTGTCTTGCTCGATATTTTCTGTATTTCAGCAGGCTTTATGCTGCGTATTCTCGCCGGAACCGATGGTGTAGATATTCCCCCTTCAAATTGGCTGCTGTTCTGTGGCCTCTGGGCAACCCTCTTTCTGGGCTTTATTAAGCGCCGAGCCGAATTATTGGAAATGCGCGGACACGGCGCTGACCATCGTAAAGTCTTGGGGGACTACAGCGCTGAGCTACTCGATAAGCTGATTGGCATTACCTGTACGGGCATGATTCTCAGCTACAGCCTCTACACCATGGATGTGGACGTGCGTCGAATTCACGATACCGATGATTTGTTGTTTACGGTGCCGTTTGTGATTTACGCCTGCTTCCGGTATCTCTTTCTGCTGCATCAAGAGACCGGAGGTGGCGATCCTTCGCGTGACCTCTTGAATGATCGCCACATTCTCGTCACCGGCGGCCTATGGTTTTTAGTCACGCTGTACATGGTGGCCTAATGACTCTTTCATCGACTCAGCAACGCCTGCTCTGGTGGTCTATTGGCTTAAGCGCCTTGGCTTATTTGGGGTTTGCGTTGTGGTCTGGCTGGCGGGAAGTGCTACTGGCTTTTCAGCAGATTGGTCTTTGGCCCATGCTGGCGGCGTTAGCCTTATCGTTGCTGAATTATGTGCTCCGAGCGGAGCGCTGGCATTTGTATTTAGTGCGCGATCATCACCCGATTTCACGGATGACCAATCTGCGCATCTATTTTGCGGGGTTTTCGCTGACAACAACCCCAGGCAAAGCCGGGGAGTTGATTCGCAGTCTCTTTCTTAAGCCCTATGGCGTTCAGTACCACCATTCGGCCGCCATGTTTTTTAGTGAGCGCCTCGCCGACTTAGTCGCGATTGTGGCGCTGACCGCGATTGGTTTTACGCATCTGCCTGGCGGTATCGCTTACTTTGCCGTACTGGTTGCGTTGTTAATGGCGGGATTGCTCGTGTTGCGTACACCGCTGCCCGAGCAATTACTGCGCCGGCTTGCGCATTGGCGCCATGACTCGCCCGGCTTGATCTGGTTGTCCGATGTGGCGGCTAGCAGTCGACCCTTCTGGCGCGGTCGCTTGTTATGGCAGGCACAAGGCCTAACCCTCATTGCGTGGTTGGGGGAAGGCGTGGGTGCATACTTGATTTTGCACAGCCTGCAACCGGATATTTCATTGAGCTTCGCGCTCTTTGTGTACGGCTTTGCTATGTTAGTGGGCGCGTTAAGCTTCTTGCCGGGCGGCCTTGGGGGCACTGAAGCCACCATGACGGGCTTGTTGGTGCTGCAGGGCATGCCCTTGCCTCAGGCCATTGCCGCTACGGTGATTATCCGCTTAGCGACTTTATGGTTCGCCGTCTTACTGGGTGTGATTTCGGTGATGGCACTGCCCACTCATTCGGCCTCAGAGGTTTAGGCATGACGCGAACCGTTTGGCTGTCACGTCTGTCGCTGGGGCAGGGCGTGTGTCTGGCGCTGCTCATCAAATTGGCCCTGGCAGCACTGCTACCGATGACCGGTGACGAAGCGTATTTCGTGCTGTGGGGACGCCATCTCGATTACGGCTATTACGACCATCCACCCATGGCGGGCTGGATGACGTGGCTGATGCTGCATATCTCTGAACACCCTGTGATGGTCCGACTGCCGGGCATTCTGACCGAGCTGCTGATCGCCCTAGGGCTATATGCGCAGTGGCAGCGTTTTGATGTTGAAAAGGCGCGGCTGCTTGCGCTGGTCTTTTTGTTTAGCCCACTCAGTCTCATTTTCGCGTTTACGCTGACCGATACCGGCTGCATGCTATTTGCTGCAGCGTCCAGCTTTGCGGCTGTACAGGCGCTACGACATGCCTCGCTCACCCGTTTAACGGGGCACACAGCGACGTCCTATGGCTGGGCGGCGCTTGCAGGGGTGTTTTTGGGGTTGGCCTTTCTGTCGAAATACTTTGCCGTTTTTCTAGGCCTGGCCTATTTAATTTACTTCTTTGCGGTGAATCGTTGCCTCTGGCGTTTGGGCATGACGCTCGTGCTGGTGGCGATTCCCTTCGGTTTGATCAATCTGTACTGGAACCTCATTCATTGCTGGTCCAACCTCCTGTTTAACTTGGTCAATCGCAATCGTGGCGAGGTCGGCATTCAATGGGCCGATATGCTGACGTATCTGGCCATGATGGCGTATGTGGTGATACCGCCGTTGGCCCTGGCCTGGTGGCGTAGCTGGCGGACGTCGCCTGCATTGCCCGCAGAGATTGCTGAAGGCGCTCGACTGGCCCGTGTGATTGTGCTGACTGCGTTCGTGGGCTTTTTGGTCGTGAGTTTGAAAAAAACCATCGGTCTGCATTGGGTATTGTGGTTCTACCCCATGGTGCTAATGGCGCTGTTTTCAACGCCGGTAGCGCAATGGCAGCGCTGGTTAGGTTGGATGGGTTGGCTCAGTGCCGCACATGTTGTGGTGATTTTCGCGATTTTGTTGGTGCCCTACAGCGTTTGGCAGCATCACCCGAAAGTGGCAAAGGATTTGCTGGCCGCTACCGAGGCGCCGGCACTGTTGGCTGCGGCGAGAGATCAGCTCGTTAAAGAGGCAGGGCTGAATCCTGCGCAAGCTGCAAGTTTGCCCGTCGCGGCGAGGGGTTATACCTGGGCCTCTGTGTTGTCGTATCAGATTAAAGAGCCGGTCATGGTCATTGGGCCCGGATCAAAATATGCCCGCCAAGATGATTTCTGGACCGATTTCCGTGCCCTCGATGGGCGGTCCATTTTGATTTACGTAAAACGCCCCGCCGAGTTGGCGGCGGTGTCGGCATGGTTTGAGCAAGTTCGCACCGTGAACGTGAACTTCCACGGTCAACGCTATATTTTCGCGTTGGGAGAAGGCTTTAACTACGCGCGCTATTGGTCGCAGGTGCTAGTGCCCGTGCGAGATAAGTTCTATACAGCACCGGACTGGCTGCCAGTGGCGAGCTGCCCGGTGACTGAGCGCTACTTTACTGCTCCGCCAGTGGCTCCGGCGGCCGCTGCGATTGGCGTTGGGGTAAACACAACAGCGTCGCCATGAAAATGATCACGGTGCCGATCACAGCGAGTTGATCGGGTACTTCGCCCCACAATATCCAGGCCCATAGGCCAGCAAACACAATGGCTAAATAAGCCGCCGGTCCAATTTTGCCGGCCGGTGCTAATGCATAGGCTTTCGACATGGCCAACTGACTCAGCGTGGCGAGCAAACCCACGCCTGTTACTAGCAAGAGCTCATAGGCGTTTAGTGGGTGCCAGGCCCAAAGCATGGGAATGGCGGAGATGACGGCCGAAAACAAACTGAAGTACAGCACGATGCGCGTGGTCGGCTCGGTGGTGGAAAGGGATCGCACGGTCACAAAGGCCATAGAGGCCAGTAAGCTGGAGCTGATGCCGACAATCAATATCCAGCCGTTGCCGGCCAGCTCAGGCTTGCAGACCATTAACACGCCGGCCATGCCGAGCGTCGCCGCGATCATCATGCGTGCCGTAATCGCCTCTTTCAGAAATAGCCAAGCCACGAGCGGAATAAAGACAGGCGAAGAGTAAGTAAAGACCATCGCACTGGAGAGCGGGATATGCGCGATGGCATAAAAGAAGCCATACATCGCGGCGAGGCCCACCACTGCGCGCCAGGCATGCTTCCAAGGGACCGAAGTTTTCAGCAGGGCTGTGCCATGGACGGCCAACAGCGGCAGAAGCAAAATGGACCCCACCACGCTGCGCATAAATACGATGGTTTCATTGTTTACGGTGTGCGAGGCAAGGCGGATGAGCACGCCCATAGCTGAGAACAGCAGGGCCGAAAGCGTGAGTAGCGCTAGGCCTCGCAACAGGGATTGTTGGGGAGCTTGGTAGTGCATGGGGTGGACTGGTCTTGAGCGGAAGAAGTGCGTACAATACGCGACCTTCCGTGCCAGGTCGATTTCTGTGGCGCCTGCACGGACCGAAAGACCACAGAAACCCTAATTAAGGAAACGACCCATGGTTACCATTCGTCTCGCCCGTGGCGGCGCCAAGAAGCGTCCGTTCTACTCCATCGTTGTCACCGACAGCCGCAATGCCCGTGATGGCCGTTTCATCGAGCGCGTTGGCTTCTTCAACCCCGTTGCCCGTGGTCAGGAAGAGCGTCTGCGCCTGAACATGGAGCGTCTGGCTTACTGGATCAGCAACGGTGCTCAGACATCTGAGCGCGTGGCCCAGTTGGTCAAGGAAGCCCAGAAGGCTGCTTGAACATGACTCAGGCGGCGCTGCCCTCGCGCGATGACCTGATTCAGGTCGGCCATGTGCACACCGCCTACGGCATCAAGGGCTGGGTGTGGGTAATGTCCCGCACCGAGCCCATTGCCAATATTTTCTCGTACGGTCCTTGGTATCTGGATCGTGCTGGCACGCTGGCGAAGGTCGAACTGGCCGACCATCGTGCCCAAGGCAAGGGTCTAGTCGCCCAATTTGCCGGTTGTGAAGACCGCAATTCCGCAGATCTGATGATCGGCGCTACGATTTGGGTGCCTAAGTCTGCGCTACAGACCCAGTCTGACAATGAATACTTTTGGTCAGATCTGATGGGCATGCGGGTAGTCAATGAGCAAGGTGTTTTGCTCGGTTGTGTGGATGACATGATGGAAACCGGCGCGAACGATGTCATCGTGCTGAAGGCCTGTGATGGCAGCGTGGATGATCAAGAGCGGTTATTGCCCTGGGTGGATCAGGTGGTGCTCAAAATTGATCGCGAGGCGAAATGCATCACGGTGGATTGGGATCCTGAATTTTAAGCCGACGGGCTGATGTAGGCTTGGGTGAGAGAGGGCAGTGCCATGTGGGTAGGCCTCATCACGTTGTTCCCGGACATGTTCCGGGCCATCAGCGAGTCGGGTGTAACAGCGCGAGCCGTTGCCACTGGCAAGCTCACGCTGGCGAGCTGGAATCCTCGTGACTTTACCGAGGACAACTATCGCCGAGTCGATGACCGTCCCTATGGTGGCGGCCCCGGCATGGTCATGCTCATCGAGCCGCTGAGTCGTGCCATTGCTGCAGCGCGAGCCGAAGCCGCAGGGCTGGGTGTGCAAGCACCAGTGATCTATCTGTCGCCGCAAGGCAGGCAGCTTGATCAGGCTGGCGTCACGGAATTGGTGGCAAGCCACGGTGAGCAAGGCGTGATCCTGCTCTGTGGTCGTTACGAAGGCATCGACGAGCGCCTGATTGCGCGCGAAGTGGATGCCGAATGGTCGATTGGCGACTATGTGCTGTCTGGCGGTGAGTTGCCGGCCATGGTCATGATTGATGCAATGGCGCGTTTGCTGCCAGGTGTGTTGAACACCGAGGCATCCGCCATAGAAGATTCGTTTGCCGACGGATTGCTTGATTGCCCGCACTACACCCGACCTGAGGTGTACGACGGCGAGAGTGTTCCAGCGGTGCTGCTCAGTGGCGACCATGCGGCGATTAAGCGTTGGCGCTTGCAGCAAAGTTTATTGCGTACACGTGCGCGACGCCCCGACTTACTCGTGGGTCGCACGTTGAGCAAGCAAGAACGTACCTTGCTGGATCAAGCCGACAACGCCTGAG
>Ga0255101_1000274_pt1 | contig 13698 bp, 30 predicted proteins | sample Colum_Colum_RepC_2_FD_188588 | JGI IMG/M metagenome (GOLD analysis project Ga0255101, IMG submission 188588) | Freshwater microbial communities from Columbia River, Oregon, United States - Colum_Colum_RepC_8d | ecosystem: Environmental > Aquatic > Freshwater > River | place: USA: Oregon...
TCCTTCAAGTTCTCGGGGATTTCGACGCCTTTGGGAATGGTAAATACCGGCATGAAGCGAGCATCAGACTCATGGCATGTATGTCAATCAAAAACCCCCCACCAGCCTTTCGGGCCGATGAGGGGCTGCTCCAACAACGGAGCTGTGAGACAAACAACCTATGAGATAATCCGGTGGCCACAATCGCCGAAAAGAAAAAACCCGCAAGCATTTTCACGCCTGCGGATTCTTTCGAATGCTTAGCGTCAGATGATCCGCGAAGCGTGAGCGTTTGCAGCGTTAGCTGCAAATGATCTGGGTCAGCGCGCCGGTGCAGCGGCGGAAGATGATGGTCATGCCCTGGTTAGTGAAGATTGGCTCGGGAGCATGAATGAACTCAGCGTAGTGCTGACCCTTCTTCTCCAGAGGATCGGCGCAATCCACATCGAGCTTGTAGGCACCAGTCACCCACTGCCACTCGCCCATGTAGTTGGTCGGCATCCAGCTCAAATCGCCGACACGGTTCACAGGGCGAACAATGTGCGACTTGAAGACATACGGGGTGACGATGAACGCGGCCTCGAACGGAGCGGTCGTCCAGCTCGGGTTGACGCTGAACACCGTACCCTTCGTGCCGTTCGCACTGGTGAACGGCTGAACGAGCGTGTACTTGCCGCCAGCGTAGGTGTAGCGGGGCGGGAACAGATTTGGAACGTGCCGGAAGTTCTTGATAACCCGATTCGCACCAATGCGCTTGAGCAACTCCGCTCCAGCGCCACTGCCCTGATCAGCGTAGCGCAAGTCATCGCGGAACGCCGGGTTGTTCTGAGCGATACGCTGCGAAGCCTCCAAGCCGATATATAGCGGGAACACCGGGCCGTCGCTGCTGTAGCTGATGAAGCCAGAGCTATCAGGGTTGGTAGCGCCGTTGCGGATCAGGGTGGCAGCAGCCACATCGAGCATCTCCTGCGTAAGCTCGGAGGTGGACTGATTCAGAGCCTGACCAGCGGAACCGGTCTGAATCCAGGGCAGCTCATTCACGCCAGACGGAATCGTCTCAACCTGAGTGAAGGACGAGTCGGCCACAGCCTTGATGGCATACTTGGCGAACATGTTCTGGTAACGGGTTTCCCAAGAACGCTGAGCGCGGATGGAGAGCTTCTCCAAGTACACGCGGAGGAACGCCTCGACGCGATGGTCGAAGGTCAGATCGTCCTTACACAAGAGCGGACCTTTGAGGGCGAAACGCTCAGGACTCCAAGTAACGGCATTGTAGCCGACCGGAACGTCATTGTAGGTGACATCGCAAGCGCCACCGTTATCGCCGGGATTGCCGCTGGCGAGCGTGATGGCCGACCACTCCTCAGCCGCAGTCGGCTCGATGGAGGTGGTGGTGAACGAGGTCTGGGTCAGACCAGTACCCTGGGGATACTCGCCGCGCTCAATCATGTTGAGCCACATCGAGCGATACGAGGCGCGTTTATAGACGTCCTGAGCGAGCGACTCGGTAGCCACCGCAAAGGCGTTGAAGACATTAGGACAAGACATGAGATTATGAAATTAAACCGACGTTATCTGCGTTTTGGCGGCTGGCCATCCATCCACCACACGGTGGCTGATTATCCAACCTGCTACATGCGGAGTGTCATTGCCGCTTAGACGGTTTTGCGATGGATGACCAATCCGCCGCCTTGCTTAGGGTCGATGCGCGCACTGACGCATAAGAATGTCTACTAAGTCAATCAGAATTAGTAATTGGCTGGAAGATCGTCCGTCAGCTCTGACTGCTCCGCCATGTACGAGCTGTAGCCTTTGAGTAGGCCAAGTTTGTGAGGTTGGATGATATGCTCTCTGGCGATGAAGCCTCTGAATGTGTACGGGCCTGGGAAGGTTCCCGTCATCAGGGCGTAGAAGTCCACTCCGTCGGTTTTCGATCCTTTGCGCGCATCGACCAATAGCTTTCCATTGTCATACTTGGTCGTTTTAACATCGATGCGAAATCCCGGTGGTGGCGGGACAAGCGCGTCGTAAAGCGGATGCGGAGGCTCGCGGTCGGTATCAATGTCGGGATACACATTGAACAGGCGACAGAAAGCCAGCTCGCCAGCAATACCCTCAAGATCGACCGTATGCGGATCTTCCGCGCTGATCTTTAGATTCGTAACGTTGAAATAGCGGTTATTGCCATTTCGATTCTTGGCGACGTAATGGGCCAGCTTCTGCTCTGCTGTCGATAGAAATACTTTTTGACCTATTTTAATTTTATTTATCATGGTCAAAAAGGCGGAAAATTTTTGAGGGGGGTATCGTAAACGAAGCCCACCCGCAAAGGGGGTGCCACCCTCTACGTCAAAAACTGTGCCATTCCTAGGAAAAACAATCCTTTTCTGTCATAAGCAAAACTTATGCTGACTATCAGTTTCCCTGCGATGCACAATGTGTGTTATGTTCACTTGGTTTCGGTTTCGTTCGTCACCTGAATCTCAGCGACTCGATCCGGCATTGAACCGAGCAGATTGATCGAGACGGACGCACTCTCCCCTTGTTCTGACCAGCCAAACACCAGCGCGGAGCGTTTGGCGACTGAACCGAGGATTGTCTCACGCACGCTTTCATCCTTTATCCCGTCCAACGCATAACTATCGATCCTTTCCAACGTGCTGGCAGCATCAGCGGCGAGTTTCGAGCGGACAAGGGCTGACAGGCTTTCTAGGCTTTGAGTTTTCTTTTCAATGCAAACCGTTTGCATTTGCGCCTTCACTTTAGTCAGCCCTTCCCGACAAGCCCGGCTTCTCAGAGTATCCATCGGCACGCTCAAGTCGTCTGCAATCGCTTTCCACCCCTTTCCCGTCAGGTATTCCGCTTTTGCTCTTTCCCATTGCGCTTTCGTCATGCTGTCAGGATCGGCCGTTGCGTTGCCCGTTGCAACGCCTTTTCCCCTTTTCGTTTTCCCTCGTTTTCCCCAGCAATTCCCCATGTTTTCCCCCTTCCTAAAATTATTTTAACTTTTCTTTTGACTTCCTTTTCCGTTCCCCCTAGTCTGTCCGTCGTGAAAAGCAAACGTCTTAAAACCCTCGGCATTGCGGCCCTTGTCGTCGCCCTTGTCGCCCTTGTCGCCTTCCTTGAATCATCCTTCGGCATCACTCCAAACCATTGAACCAATGAAAACCCTCCTCTCCGTCGACACCAACGCAAAGACCGTTAAAGGTCAGAAGCGTGGCTTCATGACCGGTATTCTCTATCTTGCCCCCGACCGTGTTTCCGGGCTTTTCAACGCATGCCCGAATGCATCCGACGGATGCCGAAACCTTTGCCTATACTACGCTGGCCGTGGCGCGTTTAACTCTGTCCAAAAGGCACGCACGGCAAAGACCGTTTTCTACGTCAAAGACCGTGAAAGCTTCCTTGCCACGCTCAAAGAAAATGTCACGTCGGTCATTCGAAAGGCCAAGGCCAAACGCATGACCCCTGTCATCCGTTTAAACGGAACATCCGATATCGGATGGGAACGCTACTCGGTCATTCAAGCGTTCAAGAAAACCCGTTTCTACGACTACACGAAGAGCTTTCAACGCATGGTTTCCTTCCTAGATGGAAAGCTCCCGTCCAATTATTCCCTCACGTTCTCACGTTCCGAAACCAACGAAACCCAATGCATTGAAGTCTTAAACCGTGGCGGAAATGTGGCGGTCGTTTTCCGAAAGTCCTTGCCAACGCATTGGAACGGCTTCCCGGTCATTAATGGCGACGAAAACGACTTACGGTTCCTAGATCCTAAGGGTGTCGTCGTCGGCCTGACCGCCAAGGGTAAAGCAAAGAGCGACACAAGCGGTTTCGTCGTGGGCTGACGGTCTGCTTCAATCTATCGGAAACGGTAGGTTGACGCGTATCTTCAATCCATCAAATCAAATCAAATCCCATGACAAACAGATATCCGGGCCAATGCGTCCAATGCCACGAAACCGTTCCCGCAGGCCTAGGAACCGTCACCAAACGCAACCGCATCTGGCGCATCGATTGCAACGCATGCACCGGCCGCATGCCTAAAGACTCTGGCCTGGTTTGCGTCAAACTCTCGTCCGGTTGGACAGGCTCACGCAATGCGCGCGGCCGCTGTGAAGATGCGCCGTGCTGCGGTTGCTGTACTTTCTAAACCTAAACCCAACGAATAAAACACCATGCGACTTGTGGAATTCCTACGCGCGCGCGCCTTTGAAGATCCTTTCGTCCTGGCCAATGAACGCTGGCAATTCGTCACGGTCCGACGGTCCGACGGCGAGGAAGACGTCGGTGTCTACCGCTTCGCCACGGACTTGTGTTACGAATACGCAGACTTTCGCGCGCTCTTCAACCTAGCCTAAACCCAACGCATCCAATGAAATCAATCCAACGCATAGAAACGGCCGTCGGTAACCTGATCAACGGAAACCTTACGCACGCACGCAAGTCTGCGCGCGGCCTGACATACTCTGACATATTTGACTGGCTGACTGGCCCTGTCGGATGGCCAGAAAGCCGTTCCCGCGCATGCGCCAATTATCTGATTGGCCGCATAGACTACCGCACCTATTGCAACGCGGACCGTTGACCCATCCTACGCGCATCATGCGAAAGCCTGGTGCGAAAGGGTAGGCCAATCTATCCGCATCCAATCCAAAGCATGAAAACCATTCACGAAATCATCCAAGAAATCCAATTCTTCGACCCTGCAATCCGCGCATTTGACGCGCATGATCTGCCGCAATCCGTCCGCGCGTACCTGCACCATAACTACCGCATGGACGCGCGCCTGACGGACGAGGAGCAGCAATTGATCGAAGTCTCTTTCGAGCCGTTCGCCGACAATATCCGTGAAGTATTTCAGGATGACCCTCGCCCCGATGCGACTCGGTTCTATCTGTTCGATGACCTCAGCCTGTACATCCGCACCAATGCCGGACCGGAGCTATGGGCCGACGCGCAGGTGTTTGTCGTGGAACGCATCCTTCCGGCCATGCGCCTGACGCGCCTGGAGGCTGATTTGATGCGCGAAATCGGAATGGACGAGCAGGTCAGCGAGGTCCGAGACGACTTCTATTCCTCCTTCGCGCATGTTCTCCATCGCGATTGCGGAATTCCGCACTGCGACGCGCGGGAGCATTGGAACGCCTGGTCGAATCAATTGAGCGACTCCGCGTGCGAATCAATCGTCCTGGGCGGCGGCGAGTCTGGCCGTGTGGAAGGCCTTCGTTTCGCGTCGGAATACGCCGTCAAAGCCTAAGCATCCATGAAACCCCAATTCACCCCCGGCCCTTGGCGGACGACTGGCTTAAATGTCCGCGCTGACGATGCTCTTGTTTGTTACGCGACAAATCATTGGGCGAACTATGAAACCCCCGAATCCGAGCGACAGGCAAACGCCAACCTCATCGCCTCCGCCCCCGATCTTCTCGCCGCGCTTGAACGTCTCACGCACCCGATGGCAGACGATGAGGATCTAGCCTATGCGCGCGAGGTAATCAGGAAGGCGAGGGGTTTGGCCGTCAAATCCCACGAATAAACCGCAAAACCGCATCAAATTATGCATCCATTGCTCTTATCCGCTCTCATTCAGATCGAATCCGGTGGAAACGATCATGCCCGTGGCCGTCACGGCGAGCTTGGCGCGCTTCAAATCAAATCGATCATGGTGCGCGATATCAACCGGATCATGGGAACAGACTATTCCCACGCGCAGGTAACCAACCGCGCCGTCTCAATCTTCATTGCGGAAAGCTATTTCGCGCATTACGGCAAACACCTCAGCGACGAAAGTCTCGCTCGGCTCTGGCAAGGTGGGCCAAAAGGTCTTAAAAGATCCTCCACGCGAGCGTATGGCCGACGGGTCATGCGCCAGCTTCAATCGATGGACGATGCGAACCGCACGTTCACCGAAAACCATCATTTCACCGCACGGTAAAACAGCCCAAACCAATGAAACTAACCATTCAGTCCAAAACCAACGCCCAAACCATCGTTGACCTCTTCAACGCAATCATCACCGGCGAATGCGAAACTCAGGGCGTCAAACCGCTCTCGATTTACGACGAGGACAAGCATATCTGCTCCATCACGGACGCGGATGGGAATCAAATCCTTGAGCTGATCATCGAACGCGAGCGGGGCGACAAGCTGATGCAGATCGGCGAACCGGAGACTCTGCAATGATCAAGATGTACAACGCGAAGGAGTGCGAGAATGTGCAGCGCGTATTCTCCAGCGCGCAACTGGAGGCGAGGAATACGACGTTGGATGAGCTTGTATCTCAGCTTGGATCGATGGCGGAGAGTTTCAAAAGTCCAGTGATGGAATCCGCTTCCAACCGTCTGGCGCACGTCTCAGCCGCGCTTACATGCCTTGAAGACAGCCTGTTTTACGCTCGCATGTACAAGTCCACGGACAGCACCGGCGAAGGCGAGAAACGGCGGCAGCAACTCATCGACGATTCGGAGTTCATCATCGAAGTAATCCGCACCGGAGGGATTCATCCATGAGCCGCAATCTCTTCGCACCGCCAATCTTCAAGGTGCAAATCAATGGCGCGATTGGCTGGTCAGACCTGAAGCAGCGCGTTGTCAGCTTCCGCACCATCGAATACGCGACGCGCAAGGAGGCGGAGTCGGCGGCCAAGGAACTTAATCCCGGCGAGTACACTCAAGGCCGGATTCGCGTCGTGCCGGTCGAGATGCCGGAGGATTACGATGTTTATCCGGTGACGGAGCGGGTCAGCGAAAAGCCGAAATCCGCCGGATAACTTTTTCGCAGACAAAGGTAGGCCAATCTAAGCATCCAAAACCATGTCATTCCATCGATTCGATTCTAGCGCGGTCATATGCGAAACCGTCCGTAGAGCCGCAAAACACCTTCCGAACGCTCTACGGGGCGTTTCCGCCCCATTAAACAGCATTCTCGAATGTCGATTGAGCGATACAAACGCGTTCCAACCCTTATTCCGAAACGGAAGCGGCACCGCCCTCAAAGGCGGGGAGCAAGCTTTCCGATTTCGGAATAAGCCTCTCCCCTTTTTTAGAAAGGGGAGGCTTATCTTTAGATGAGCTAGGTAGACCAAGGATAAACGAGAAATAACCATTGGTAGATTTCCGTTTACAAGAGGACAAAGTAGAGTTATCTGTTTTTCACCATGAGTTACCTTCCAAATGGTTCGACGCTTCGAGCGACGTTCCGAGAGATGCCGCCGAAGAGGCACAATCTAAACCTCGAAAAGTCGGAGTTACTGGCCCACATCGTTGAGACGATTGGCGGCGGTGTTGCCGAGGCGAACCGCGCGTTCAACTCGATGCGGAACGTGAAGAGTCAGGTGCTGGTCTTTGATCGGATCGAACGGGTCTGGCATGGCTGCGACTGGAAGCCGTCCGATGAGCAGGCGCACAAGGATCTTGAATCGCGCAAGCTGTCGGATATCCGGCGGGAAATCGCCCAGCTCTGGAAGGCTATCAATGCGCTTCGTAAGGCGAGGCAGCGAAGGAGGAGTCAGAAGCAGGAGAAGGCCGGAGAACCTCTCGCTGAGGATCAACCAACGGAGCCAGACCGCCCATCACTGTCCGAGGAATTTGCCAAGTTGTTCCCTGAATTAGCCGACAAATAACTGATTGCTATGGAAACCGAAAAATCGTCCGTGTTGAAAGACCAGTTGGAAAAAACCGCCACGATGTTCAAGCGAATATCTGAGAGCGTTGACAGGATCGAAAAAACCTTGAAGGAGCATGAACGCAAGATCGATGAAGCGCTGAAGCGTTCATCCTATCAGGACGACGACGACGACACCTGGGAAGGCTTTGGCCCGAAACCGGAGCGTCAGCCCATCAACCCGAACGCTGAGAAGTACACCTTGGAACTTCGCACCGGCCCATACACGATCCACCGCGACGACGGCGAATCGGATGCCTCCTGGCAACGGCGCAAAGATCATCTCATGGACCAGCGTGTGACGTTCCTCAATGGCAGCGGCCAGAACGGAACACCGGAGCAGGTGGCCTACCTTCAGAGAATCGAAGCGCGGCTAGGCCGAAAAATTTTCCAGTATCCTCTTGCAACGACTTGAGGCAACTGCAACACTACGTCCGCAACAATGACCAATTTTCTGCAATCGGGATTAGTGCGCGAAGAGAACTCGCGACGGGGTTTTATTGGATTTTTCTCCCTGATTAAACACCCGATTGCAGTCGATTTTTGAATGAAAGTTTATACGGCCAAGGCCACAGCAGCGATGCTCCAGATTTGCACCGAGACGCTAAGGCGAATCGTTCGCAATGACGGCATCCAGCACAGGAGAATTGGCCGACGAATCCTTTTCACGGAAGCCGACATCGCGGCGATTCTTGAGAGTCGAGCAATGACCGGAGCTGTGAATCCGTACGCAAAGAAGACAAACAAACAACCGCAGATAGAGAATACAACCTATGAGCAACCAAGCAGCCACACTGACGGTAGCAGTACCGTCCCAGCAAGCACCGCAAGCCCTGACTCCAACCAGTCCTGACTTCTACGACCGCATCGACAGTCCGATGGATGCGGTGAAAACGATGGGCGACTGGATTAGCCACTCCGGCATGTTCGGATGCGTCAAGCCTGAGCAGGGCTATGTCCTCGCTTTGGAATGCATCGCAAGCCGAATGACTCCGCTCTCATGGAAGCGCGAGAATCACCTGATCAATGGCAACATCACCATGAAGAGCGAATCGATGCTCTCTGGCCTGATGAATGCCGGATGGGATATCGACTGGGTGCAGTTCGACATTCAGGCCGCAATCGCCGACTTCAGTAAGGGTGCGAAGAAGGTTCGCGTCTCATTCACCGCAGATGATGCGAAGCAAGCTGGACTTATCCCCGCAAAGCCAGGAAGCGGCTGGGCAAAGTTTCCTGCTGAGATGCTCCGTGCGCGTCTGATCAGCAAGGCGACTCGCATGCTCGATCCGCGAATCACGCAAGGCCGCTACACCCCCGAGGAGGTGGCAGACTTCTCCGCCACCCCATCAGCACCCGCTCAACCCGCTCCGACGCGCCAGACGGTCAATGTGACGCCGGAATCAACCTTCTCGCTTGTAGAGAAACTGGAGCAGATTCTTGAGCCACATTCTGAAATCGCCAATGCGTTCCTGCTCTCGAAAAACCTCATCAAGTCCGAGCAGAACTTCCGCGATGTCAGCACCAAGGTGGCCAACATGATCATCGCCGATGCGGATGGTTTCATCTCCAAGGCTAAGGCGTTCTCAGCTCCCACACTCGAATGAACATTCTAAACCGCCACGTTAATTTCGACATGCCAGCCGAGAAGTATCACGCCGTTGATGCTCTGAGCAAAAGCATGATGACCAAGATCCTCAAATCACCGGCGCACTACAAAGCCGCGCTGGACGAGCATCAAGAGCCGAGCAAGGCGATGCAGCTTGGCACGGCGATTCATACCGCTGTTCTCGAACCGCATCTGTACTCGCAGGTTGTCGCCGTGATTCCGCCGGACATCGACGGTCGGACCAAGGAGGGCAAAGCGTGGAAGGAGCAGCATAAGAGCCGCATCCACCTGACTCATGCCGAGGACATCGATGTCCAGGGCGTCGCGAACAGCGTCCGCCGCCATCCGTTCTGGGACATCATCAACCTGCCGCACAAGATCGAGGCGAGTGTCTTCGCTCAAGATGAGGAGACTGGCCTACCTCTCAAAGCTCGTCCTGATCTTTGGGTCGAGGATCATACCCTGATCGATGTGAAAACGACCGATGATGCGTCACCTGAAGCGTTCAGCCGTACAATCACATCGTTCGGCTACCACATTCAAGCCGCTCACTATCTGGCGATGACCGAGGCCGAGAACTTTATCTTCGTCGCCGTGGAGCGCAAAGCCCCGTATGCCATTGGCATCTACAAACTGGACGTTGAATGGCTTCAGGCCGGTGAGAATCTGAGGCGTAAAGCCATCTCAATGCTCCACGAGTGCCGCGCACTGGACAGTTGGCCAGCCTATCCGACTGCGACACAAACACTTTCATGCCCGAAATGGGTGCTGAATAAATCCGAGAGTTAGACCACAATCCAAATCCCTAAAACAATATGTTCAAAGTCAATCGTAAGGACGCCGGAGGCAGCTACATCAACGCTGAAGGCGAGTACACCGTCACCGTGATGAAGGTCGAGGAAACGCTCGATGCAAAGGGCCGTGAGGTCTGCAAGGTGACATTCGCAACCGAGGACGGATCGAGCATCGCCGACCGTTTTATCAACCAGGAGAATGTCTGGTTCCGCGTGAATCAACTTGTCGCCGCCACCAACCACAACGTGCCGGATGGAACCGAGGTGGACTTCCTCGGCGTCAAGGGAAGCTACGCCAACTTCCTGCGCTCAATGGTTGGCTTAGAGCTGGCAATCACTGTCCGTGCTGAAGAGTACGAATCGAATGGCGAGAAGAAGAAGGCATATCGCATCAAGAATATGAAGGCGGCTCCTGCGCCGACTGCTCCTGAGTCTGACGAAGAAAAGCCGTTCTAAACTAAGGAAGACGGGGGGGAGGGGAGCGCATTCCTAGTTAACGCTCAAACCTAAGAATTCAATTCGCATCCATGAAAGTCAAAATCGCAGCAATCACAAAACCACTTGTCGGCGACGGTAACATGACCGCATCCGACTTCATCACGTTCGCCGCCCGTGTCAGCAATCCGAGCAACCAGATGAGCCTGCTCACCGCTCCAAAACTACTGGCCTACTGCATCAAGAACGGCCACTGGAGCATTTTCGAACAGGCCAGTATGACCGTCGAGATTCAGACCAGCCGCGCTATCTCCGCTCAGATCATTCGCCATCGCTCGTTCTGCTTCCAAGAATTTTCACAACGGTATGCGCCGAGTGATTCGCCGGAGCCGGTCGAACTTCGCACTCAGGATCGAGTCAACCGCCAGGGAAGTGGCGATTCGTTTGATCAAGACTGGGCGTACGACGCGGTGGCCAAGTCTGTCGATCTTGCATTCAAGACCTATCGCCAGCTCCTCCAGGAGGGCGTGAGCCGTGAGACTGCTCGCATGGTTCTTCCGCTCTGCACTCAGACGACACTCTACATGACTGGAAACATCCGCTCATGGATTCATTACTTCGAGCAGCGGTGTGCGAAGGGTACGCAGAAGGAGCATCGCCAGATCGCACTGGCAATTCGAGACGGCATTTTTGCCGAGCATTTCCAGGTCATCCATGAGGCAATTACGAGCGAATCAAAATGAACAAACCCAAACCCAAACGTCCCGTTGCCAAGATGTTCGTCGTCAGTGACGACACGCACAAGCGGCTAAAGGAATACGCACAAAAAAAAGGCTATAAGCTTCAGTACGTTGCAGATGAAGCAATTGCAGAATATCTAAAGAGACAGGAGTCTAAATGAACGACAACAAATCAGAGACGGTACGACTAACATTCAAAGGACTGCTGTCCATCTATCTGCTTAACGAAAAGACGGTAATGGAGGTCTACAACGCAACCGAGCTGTGCTGCCGCAGGAACAATTGGGGAATCGCAATCGACGAGAGCAACCGATTGGACTTTGTTCCGATGGTGAAGGTGGAGGAAACCGAATGAGCGACACCCCAATATCAGACAGCACTCCGCACAACGTGGCTGATCTTGGTATGCTGTGCAGGAGGCTGGAGCGCGAACTTGACGCGGCCAATGAGCGCATCAAGCGGCTGGAGGATGCGGGGGATGAAATGCACCGATGGTGTAGCAACCCTCGAATTGTCGGAGGCGATACAGAGGCCGCTGACGAATGGCGCAAAGCCAAGGAGGTCAAGCCGTGAGTGCAATTCATTACGCCAAGACAAATTGGGGATTTGATTGGGGCGCAGCCAAAATCGAACGCTGCTGCTCTAATTTGAAGAAAGGATGGGTGGTGTTAACCGTGCAAACTCCGAAGCATCAAATGGGGAAAAACGAGATTCAAATCTACGTTACCAAATCTGGAAAGGTTCGCATCAGCGATAGAACTGGAGAATGGCAGAAACCAAAGGAGGCCAAGCCGTGAAAACCTCAACCGAAACACTGATCGCAGCCATGCACATATTGGCAACAGAAATCCAATCCGACGACGGCGTGGCCAACGCAGCAATCGCTGAAGCAGGGGAGCGACTAGCGGAGCAGCATATGCGCATCGCCCAACTAGAGCAGGAGAACGACGCTCTCCGTGCCGATCTGCTGTGGAACGAGAAGGAGGTGAAGCCGTGAGCGATAAAGAATGGTGGATCATGCCATGCATGGTCTTAATTGCGCTTGCTTGCATTATTTCAAACGCATTCGGATTCGTTAAAGGCATTGATAATCAACAACAAGAAGCCGTTATCAAAGGCCATGCCGAGTGGGTGGCTAACGCGAATGGGAAAGCGGTGTTCAAATGGAAGGAGTGCAAATGAGCGAGCAACCAATCAACGACGGAGGGCCGGCGTTTCCTAGATCGGCAACAGATCATTGCCATAGCCAAGAAGGCATGACCCTCCGCGACTACTTTGCGGCGGCGGCGTTGCAGCCTCTTGTGACATCAGCAATCGAGCTGGATCATGTTAAATGGGATGCTACCGCTCAACACGCATACCTTTGCGCCGACGCGATGCTCAAAGCAAGGGAGTGCAAATGAGCGACTACACAATACCAACGTCGAATACGATGACTACAATCGACCCACATGCCACAAAGATCCGCGAGCTGCAATCCGATGTGAACGAGCTGAAGGAGCTGGTCGAGTACCTGCAAGATCGGATCAGGAAGCTGAAGAAGGCTGGTAATGGGATGTACGAGTTCATCAATCCACCATCACCGTGCATGAGAACATCAAGAATGGACAACCTGTTGCAGGGTTGGGACGACGCTAAGATCAACATTAAATAACTGAAAAACTATGTCCGAAACATCATTACAGCTTGCGTATGACCGCATCGAAGAGCTTGAACTCAAGCTGGAGTCGGCCAATGAGCGCATCTCAAAGCTATACGACTACGTTGCCGCGCTTGAAACAGGAGGTGACTTGATGGCCCACGAACTAGGCTTTGGATACGACGTTGATCTGTGGAACAAAGCCAGAGGGGAGGCCAAGCCGTGAGCCATCTTGGTAACGCCAACAAAAAGGCCAGCAAAACCCCGCGCACAGACCGCCAGCCTGTTGTCACCGTTGCGTTCCAGCAGTTCGTGAAAGCTGGCTTCGCCCGTCAGCTAGAGCGGCAACTGGCTGGAGCGAATAAACGCATCAAAGAACTCGAAGCCAAGATCGCTGAACTCCACGACTTGGAGAAATGGTTGGAGGGAAGATGAATGTACCCATCGGCCCTGCCGCATTCGTGTTCCGCCACAAGCGAACCAGCCAGATTGTCGTAGCACCCAGCGAGCGGTGGCATGAGTTCTACGACAACAAAGAGGACTGGGAACATACTGCGAGCGTGAATGCTTGTGGAGCTTTGCAGTACATCATCGACGCCAAACCGGCTGAGAGGAAACGATACATCAAGTCACTTACGGAGAAACCATGAAAAAAGAAAAGATGACGCGAGTCGTCACAATCGATACGCAGCTCCATGACGACCTCAAGGAGTTCTGCAACCGCAACGGACTGAAGATCCAATTTGTCGCTCGGGAGGCGCTAAGGAAGTACATGGAAAGCAAGCACACGACGCAATCAAGTGCTGCTCAATCCGTCTCATCCTGCGCCGCTACCGCCCA
>Ga0255101_1000276_pt1 | contig 13661 bp, 10 predicted proteins | sample Colum_Colum_RepC_2_FD_188588 | JGI IMG/M metagenome (GOLD analysis project Ga0255101, IMG submission 188588) | Freshwater microbial communities from Columbia River, Oregon, United States - Colum_Colum_RepC_8d | ecosystem: Environmental > Aquatic > Freshwater > River | place: USA: Oregon...
AGCGCCCGATGCGACGCGATTGCGTCAGACCGCGATCCGTGAAGGCTGGCGGCCGCTGCGATTGTCGGGCGCGCTCAAGGTCGCCCAGGGTCTGACCACCGCCGATGAGGTGCTCCGGCACGTGGCGCTGGAATGAACTCCCGGATGAGGATCAGGGCCCCAAGGAGGCGATAGACTCCGGCATGGGCTCCTCCTCAAGACAATCGAATCCTTCCGTCCAGCGCCTGCGGGGTCTCTTTCTTCTGGTGCCCTGGCTGCGGCCCTATCGGGCCAGAACCCTCTGGGCTCTGGTGCTGCTGCTTGCTGCGGCTGCCGCCACGCTGGTGGTGCCGATCCTGCTCAAGGGCGTGATCGATACCGGCTTTGCGCAGGGGACCTTGCAGCAAGGCGCGCAGATGCAGAGAAGCTTTGCCTGGCTGTTGCTCGGTGCACTGGCCATGGCCGTGTTCACGGCAGGCCGCTACTACATGGTGACCTGGTTGGGCGAGCGGGTGATTGCCGATCTGCGCAACGCGGTCTATGCCCGGGTCCTGCAGCAGGACGCCACTTTCTTTGAAACCACGCGCACCGGCGAAGTGCTCTCGCGCCTGACGGCCGACACCACGCTCGTGCAGACCGTGGTGGGTTCGAGTTTTTCAATGGGCTTGCGCAGCGCGGTGCTCTTTGCCGGCAGCTTTGCCATGCTGGTCTGGACCGTACCGCGGCTTGCGCTCACCGTATTGGCGCTGCTGGTCTTTGTGATCCTGCCCGCGATCTGGATTGGCCGGCGCGTCCGGCGCCTGTCGCGTGACAGCCAGGATCGACTGGCCGACACCAGTGCCATTGCAGCCGAGGTGCTCAATGCCATTGCGGTGGTGCAGGCGCATGGCCAGCAGCAGCGCGAGGCGGATCGTTTCGATGCGGCCAGCCAGGCCACCTTCAAGACCTCGGTGCGCCGAGCCCGGGCCCGCGCCGTGCTGACCGCCTTTGTGATTGCAGCCGCATTCGGGTCGGCGATCTACGGACTGTATGTGGGGACCATGGCGGTGGTGGCGGGCCGCATGAGTGGCGGCGAGCTCGGCCAGACGCTGATCTACTTCGGCATGGTGGGCTCGAGTGCCGCCGTGCTGGCCGAGGTCTGGGGTGATCTGTTGCGCGCATCCGGGGCCTCGGAGCGACTCGATGAACTGTTGCGCGCCGAGCCTGGGATCCGCGGTCCAATGAAAGGCGTCCCCCATTCCGGGTTGATTCGCCATGACATGCCGTCTCGCGGGGCTGCCGTCGAGCTTGAGGCAGTCACCTTCCACTATCCCTCCCGGCCCGATCGCGCGGCGTTGAGCGAGATTGATCTGAGCATCACGCCGGGCAATACCGTCGCGCTGGTGGGACCGAGTGGTGCGGGCAAGACCAGCGTGCTGCAGTTGCTGCTGCGGTTTTATGAGGTCGGTCAGGGGCGCATCCTGATCGATGGGGTGCCCTTGCCGCAGTGGGATCTTCAGGCCCTGCGTGCCCAGATCGCCTGGGTGCCCCAGGATGCGGTGATCTTTTCGGTCGATGCGCTCGAGAACATCCGCTACGGGCGGCCGGATGCGAGTGAAGTGCAGGTGCAGCAGGCTGCTGCAGCGGCCCAGGCCGATGGCTTCATTCGGGCGCTGCCCGAGGGTTATCAGACCTTTCTGGGCGAGCGCGGTGTGCGGCTCTCGGGCGGACAGCGTCAGCGCATCGCGATTGCCCGGGCCATTCTGAAGGACGCGCCCCTGCTGCTGCTCGATGAGGCCACCAGCGCGCTCGATACCGAGAGCGAGCGGCTGGTACAGCAGGCCCTGGAGACCGCCATGCGTGGGCGCACCACGATCGTGGTGGCCCATCGACTATCCACAGTGCAGCGGGCCGATCGCATCATCGTGATGGACGAGGGCCGCATCGTGGAGCAGGGCAACCACGATGCACTGATGGCGCTCGATGGCCTTTACGCGCGGCTGGCCCGCCTGCAGTTTGCCGCCTAGTGACCGCTACTTCGAGAGATCTCGCATGGCCTTCTCGAGGCCGGAGAGCGTGACGGGATACATGCGGTTGGCCATGACCTGACGGATCACGGCAATGGACTGACGGTAGTCCCAGACGCCTTCGGGCTCGGGATTGAGCCAGGCAAACTTCGGAAAGCGCTCGGCCAGCCGCTGCAGCCAGACCGCGCCCGCCTCTTCGTTGTTGTATTCCACCGAACCGCCCGGCTGCAGGATCTCGTAGGGGCTCATGGTGGCATCGCCCACGAAGATCAGCCGGTAGTCGGCGTTGTACTTGCGCAGCAGATCCCAGGTGGGCAGACGCTCGGAGTGACGACGCCGGTTGTTCTTCCAGACGAAGTCGTAGACGCAGTTGTGGAAGTAATAGAACTCGAGGTGCTTGAACTCGGTCTTCGCGGCCGAAAAGAGCTCTTCCGTGCGCTTGATGTGATCGTCCATGGTGCCGCCCACATCGAGCAGCATCAGCACCTTGATGGTGTTGTGCCGCTCGGGAACCATCTTGATGTCGAGGTAGCCGGCGTTGCGTGCGGTGGACGCGATGGTGTCATCAAGATCGAGCTCCTCCTCGGCGCCTTCGCGCGCAAACTTGCGAAGCCTGCGCAGGGCCACCTTGATGTTGCGGGTGCCGATTTCGATCTGATCGTCGTAGTCGCGGTAGGTGCGTTGCTCCCAGACCTTGACCGCCGTGCGATTGCCGGTGGGCGGCCCCCCGATACGGATGCCTTCCGGGTTGAAGCCCCCGTTGCCAAAGGGCGAGGTGCCGTTGGTGCCAATCCATTTCTTGCCGCCCTCATGGCGCTCCTTTTGTTCTTCAAGGAGTTGCTTGAGGCGCTCGAGCAGTTTGTCCAACCCGCCCATGGCTTCGATCGCGGCCTTTTCTTCAGCGGTGAACTCGCGCTGCAACTGGCGCTTGAGCCACTCGAGCGGAACGTTCACATCGATGCCCTCGATGCTGTCCACACCCTTGAAGTAGGCGCCGAAGGCTTTGTCGAACTTGTCGAAATTACGCTCGTCCTTGACCAGCGCGGCGCGCGACAGGTAGTAGAACTCGTCGACGCTCTGGCCAATGACATGCTTGCGCATGGCTTCGAGCAGGGTGAGGTACTCCTTGATCGAGACCGGCAGCTTGGCGGTGCGCAGGTGCAGGAAGAAGTCGATCAGCATGGCAGTCTCGGGTATGAAGTAAGGGGTGAGGAGAAGGGCGTTTTCAGGGCGCAGCCAGACGAGCCTGCCTGAAGGTCAGATGATTGCGCACGGCGGGCCATTCGTCATCCGTGATGGAGAACACGACCGTGTCACGAAAGCTGCCATCCGCCAGTTGCTGATGCTTGCGCAGCACACCGTCCTGCCTGGCACCCAGGCGGGCAATGGCTTCGCGCGATTTGTGGTTGAACCAGTGCGTCCGAAACTCCACTGCGATACATCTCAACCGCTCGAAGGCATGGGCGAGCAGCAGCCGCTTGCATTCGGTATTGAGCGCGCTGCGCTGAACACTGGCGCCGTAGAACGTGGTGCCAATCTCGAGTCGGCGCTGAGTGGGCTCGATGTTCATGTAGCGGGTGCTGCCCACGATGCGCCCCGTGCCTTGCAGGCGAACCACGAAGGGCAGCGCCTTGCCCGCGGCTTGCGCCTGCAGGCTGGCCGCGATCCATTCGGGCACGCCTTGAGGTGCGGGCACGATGGTGTACCAGAGCGTGTGCAGATCGCCGTCCTGGATGGCCTCAGCGAGCCCCTCGGCATGCTCAGCCCGCAGGGGCTCCAGGCGCGCATGCTCACCTTCAAGCGTGAGCGCCTGAGGGGGCCAGAGGCTGGATGGCGATGGGCTCATGGTGCATCGATGGACGTGACGGGCAGGTCTCGCGAAGGTCGCTGGCGGGGGTCTGCCTGATCTGCGGGTCGCTCGGATGCCCGATTGGCTGATACGAGGCGCTGCAGGGGGCTGTTGGCGCCTCGCGGATCAGCTTCAGCGGTTGTGGCGCGCCATGAAAATCAGGCGTTCGAACAGATGGATGTCCTGTTCGTTTTTCAGCAGCGCACCATGCAGCGGAGGAATCGCAGCCTTGCCATCCTTGGACTGCAGCGCTTCGGCCGGAATGTCTTCGGCCACCAGCAGCTTGAGCCAGTCAAGCAACTCGGAGGTGGAGGGCTTTTTCTTGATGCCCGGCAACTCGCGGATCTGGAAGAAGCTTTCCATGGCTTCCTTGAGCAGATCCTTCTTGATGTTGGGTTGATGCACGTCGACGATCGCCTGCATCGTTTCCTTGTCGGGAAACTTGATGTAGTGAAAGAAGCACCGGCGCAGGAAGGCGTCTGGCAGCTCCTTTTCGTTGTTGGACGTGATCATGACCACCGGGCGATGCTTGGCCTTGATGAGCTGGCGCGTCTCGTAGCAATAGAACTCCATGCGGTCGATTTCGCGCAGCAGGTCGTTCGGAAACTCGATGTCGGCCTTGTCGATTTCGTCGATCAGCAGAACCACGGGCTTGTCGGCTTCAAAGGCCTGCCAGAGCACGCCCTTGACGATGTAGTTGTTGATGTCCTTGACCTTCTCATCGCCGAGCTGGGAGTCGCGCAGACGGGAGACGGCGTCGTACTCGTACAGGCCTTGCTGGGCTTTGGTGGTCGATTTGATGTGCCACTGCAACAGGGGCATCCCCAGACCACTGGCGACTTCCTCAGCCAGCATGGTCTTGCCGGTGCCGGGCTCGCCTTTGATCAGCAGCGGGCGCTGCAGGGTGATGGCCGCATTGACCGCGAGCTTGAGGTCATCGGTGGCAACGTAGGTGGAAGTGCCTTCGAAACGCATGAAAGTGTCTGCCTTGTCGTTGTAGGATCGGATCGAGTATACGGAAAAGCGCCCGCTCGGGTAGAATCCGGCCCGGTTGCTTCAACGATCACTATTCCAATGAAAACATTCAGCGCAATCCTGGGAGTGGGGCTTGCATCGGTGGTGGCCCTGGGCGCGTCCCAGGCAGCCCATGCGCAGGTCGCAGGCAAGGCCGAAGACGGCCTTAAAAAGGCTTCTCAATGCATCGGCTGCCACGAGATCCCGGGCTACCGAGCTTCGTTTCCCAGCGTCTATCGGGTACCGATGATCGTGGGGCAGTCTGCCAAGTACATCGAAGCGTCGCTGCAGGCCTACAAGAAGGGCGATCGCAATCACCCCACCATGCGGGGCATTGCAGGCAGCCTGAGTGATCAGGACATGGCCGACCTGGCCGCGCTGTACGGCAGCAAGTGATCGGGAGCGGTTTCATGAACAAGATGTCTTTTGGCGCAGTGGCTGCGGCCGCTGCCTTCATTCTTGCCTCGGGCTCTGCGCTTGCGGCCGACCGTGCTGCCGGCGAAGCCAAAGCCCAGGCCCAGTGCGCCGCCTGCCACGGCAAGGACGGCAACACGCCCATCGATCCGTCCTATCCCAAGCTCGCGGGTCAGTATCAGGACTTTCTGATCCAGGCCCTGTCTGATTACAAGAGCGGCGCACGCAAGAACGCCATCATGGCCGCGCAGGCTCAGGCACTCAGCAAGGCCGACATCGAGAACCTCGCGGCCTATTACGCCTCGCTGCCGGGCAGTCTGAAGACCCGTCGCTGAGCACCCTGCGGACCCGCGCCAGTCGCGGGTGTCGTCAGTTCAGCAGGCCGTCAAAGGGCAGTACATTGACCGCTTCGCCCTCGACCACGTCGCCACGATGGTGCTCGAGCACGATCAGCGCGTTGGCTTCGCTCATGGAGCGCAGAACCCCCGAACCCTGGGAGCCGGTAATCGCGGCTTGCCATGTGCCGTCCTGGGCGCGGGTTACAAGGGCACGCTGGTATTCGGTGCGACCGGGTTTCTTGCGCAGCGCCTGAGCGCTTCGGACCTGCATGGGCAGGACGGGGCGGGCGTCGGCGCCCGAAAGTCGCAGCAGGGCATCGCGTACGAAAAACAGGTAAGTGATCATGACGGCCACCGGATTGCCGGGCAGCCCGAAGTACCAGGCCTGGCCCACCCGCCCGAAGGCCATGGGACGACCCGGGCGCATGGCGATCGTCCAGAACGCCACCTCGCCGAGCCGGTTCATGACCTCGCGGGTGAAGTCGGCCTCGCCCACCGAGACGCCGCCCGAGGAAATCACGGCATCGGCATGCAGGCTCGCTCGGTGCATGGCCGCCTCAAGTGCGTCTGGTGAATCCGGCACCACGCCCATGTCGATCAGGTCGACGCCGAGACTGCTCAGCAGTCCCCAGAGCGTATAGCGGTTGCTGTCGTAAACGCTGCCCGCCTCCAGCGGCTCGCCAATCGACCGCAGTTCGTCGCCGGTTGAAAAAAACGCCACTCGAAGTCGGCGCTGGACGGGAACTTCAGCCAGGCCCAGGGATGCGATCAGGCCCAGATCGGCGGCGCCAATGATGCGACCCGCTCGCAATGCGGGTTTGTTGCGCGCCAGATCCTCGCCCCGCAGGCGGCGATGTTGGCCTGGGGTCTGTCCCGGCGGAACTAGGACGTGGCCGTCATGGGTCTGGGCCAACTCCTGAGGCACGACCGTGTCGCAGCCCTCGGGCATGACCGCACCGGTCATGATGCGGACCGCCTGTCCTTTCAGGACGCGGCCTGTAAAGGGAGACCCTGCAAAGGCTTCGCCCACAACTCGCAAGCGACTCTCCCCGTGAGGTGACAGATCCGCATGCGCAAATGCCCAGCCGTCCATGGCGGAGTTGTCATGGGCCGGGACATCGATCGGGGAGAGCAGGTCACGCGCCAGAACGCGACGCCAGGCATCGCGCAGGGCCACCTGCTCGATGCAGTCGAGGGGCTGGACACAGCGGGCGATTGCGGCCTGCGCAGTCTCGACCGGGACGGCCTTGGGGTCGAAGCCCTTGAACTCGCTGAGGATGCTGGCCAGAGTCGGCGAGGGGGTCATGGATGTTCGATGGAGTCGGGCGGCAGGCGCCGGGTTGAGGGCAGGGGATTCAGCTGAGGCGATTCAGCTGAGGCGATTCAGGCGGGCGGCTGTGCTTCATCCATTTCGATCGCAGCTTGGGCAGCCGCGAACTCCTGCGGTGTATTGAGGTTGGCAAAGGCGGATTCGTCGGCAAAAACCACCTCCACGTGCGGTACGGTGGACGTCCAGGCATCGATCCGGCGTCGGCCGGAATCCAGAAACGCGATCAGTGAAGGCAGCGCCGCTTGATGGACCAGCATGTAGACCGGATGGGCCTGCGTGTCGGTTCGGGCACTGGCCACCCAGGCCGCCTGCTGATGCGCCGCTGAGCTCAGGCGCTCAGCCAGATCCAGAGGGAAGCGGGGGCCATCGCAGGGCACTGTCAGTACCCAGGGGGTAGGGGCTGCAGCCAGAGCGGCTTCAAGGCCCGCGAGGGGCCCCGCGAATCCGTCACGGCGATCCGTGACAACCGGTGCACCGAACTGAGCCCATGCCTCGAGATGTCGATTGGCATTGATGAGCACAGGGCCGACCTGCGGCTGAAGTCGCCCGAGGATGTGGGCCGCCAGGGGCAGGCCCTGAAAATTCAGCAGACCCTTGTCGACCGAAGGGCTTGAGGGCTGCACGAAGGGCGGTGCAGAGGGCTGAGCAGAAGGCTGAGCAGAAGGCGGTGCAGAGGCTTGTATGACAGGTTGTCCGGCAGGTTGTATGGGGGACTGCGCCGAGGTTTGCGCCATACGCCGCGATAGCCCGCCCGCGAGCAGAATGCCAGTGATGCAAGACCGGGTGGGTCTCTCCAGCAAGGCGGGTTCGAGGTCAGGGCCGGTCATGCTCAGCCCCCGATGTAGCTCATCTCGATCTTGCGCAGTCCGGCGGTGTGCTGCGACCGCATGAGCGAGTAGCGATCTTCGCGCGCAGACCAGACCTGCGCGATCGCCCCGGCCAACTGCAGATCGCTGGCGCCGCCGCGCAGCAGGGCGCGCAGATCATGTCCCTGTGATGCAAACAGACAGGTGTACAACCGACCCTCGGTCGAGACGCGTGCCCTGGAGCAGTCACCGCAAAAGGGTTGGGTGACCGAGGAAATGAACCCGACTTCGCCGCCACCGTCCTGATAGCGCCAGCGCTCGGCCACCTCGCCGCAATAGTTGGGCTGCAGGGATTCGAGCGCAAACTCGGCATGAATGAGATCACGCACCTCGGCGCTGGGCACCACCTCGGAGAGCTGCCAGCCGTTGGAGGTGCCCACATCCATGAATTCGATGAAGCGCAGGATGTGACCACTGTGTCTGAAATTACGGGCCATGGGCAGAATCTGGTCGGCATTGCGACTGCGCTGCACGACCATATTGACCTTGATCCCTCTAAAGCCCGCGACCTGAGCGGCTTCGATGCCCTCGAGCACATCTGAAACCGGGAAGTCCGCATCGTTCATGGCCTTGAAGCGGGCCTCGTCGAGTGCATCGAGGCTGACCGTGAGACGGGAAAGCCCCGCATCGCGAAGACTCTGCGCCTTGCGACTGAGCAGTGACGCATTGGTGGTCAGCGTGAGATCGAGGGGCTGGCCGGAGCGGGTTCGCACCTCAGACAGCATGCCGATCAGCCGCTCGATGTCCTTGCGCAGCAAGGGTTCGCCACCGGTGAGGCGGATCTTTTCGGTGCCATGCGCCACAAAGGCACGCACCAGACGCACGATTTCCTCGAAATTCAACAGCGAGGATTGCGGCAGGAAGGCGTAGTCCTTGTCGAACACGGATCGCGGCATGCAGTAGCCACAGCGAAAGTTGCAGCGATCCGTGACCGAGATTCGCACATCATGCAAACGACGGGCAAGCCGATCGGTCAACTCACCCGTAGGCTCTGTGAGCGCTGCAGGCACCGGAGCCGGCACCGCCTGGTAGCGGTGCTCGGCAATCGGGATGACGAACCGCTCCGACATGGCTCACCCTCACTCGAAACCCGGCCTGAAGGCCACAACTCAAGCGGATGGACCACCCGAGCGCGTTTCAACCTGCACCAGCGGCCCTTCATCGGCCACCACGCGAGCGGCCCTGACCCGGGGTGCACGCGGCGCAATCGGCGTGGGTTCAGGCAAATGGGCCACGGCCTCCGGCGAGGTCTGGACCCACTGCAGACCGGCCTGCTCAAGCATGCGATCGAGGTCGGCTGGCGCTGCAGCAGTCGTGGCCGAAGCGGGTGCCAGGGCGGCAGGTGTGACCGGGGCAGGTGCAGGCGCTGCAACGGGCGCACTGACCACAATGGGCGTTTCCGTCGGGGCCGGCGAGATGGCGGCGACGGGCGCTCCGACGACGATGGGCGTTTCCGTCGGAGTCGCTGAAGCAGAAGCGACAGGTGCAACGGTTGGTGCCGAAGCCGCCTCTGCAACGCTTGGTGCCGGAGCCGCCTCTGCAGCAGGCTCCGAGATCGGCTGCGCCCGAGGCGCGACCGATGCTTCGGGCGTTGCAGCAGCCGCAGCGTCAGTCGACGGGGCAACGGCGGCCACAATCGGAGCGGCGATCGGGGCAGGCGCGCGGTCTGTGCCCACCGCATCAGCGGCAGGCTCACGCTCTTCAGCGTGTCCGGCGTCGGCGAGGGATTCCTGTGACGCCTCGCTCGAGCCGCTGCGTTCGCCGCGACCGCGTCCACCGCGACGGCGCCGGCGGCGGCGAATCTCCTGGCTCTCTTCGGTCTCGACCGCATCCGGGGGCAGGTCCATGCCTTGCGTGTCAGCGTTCAGGTTCGTGGCAGCCAAGCCGTCTTGCGTGGGCGGTGCTGCCTGATCGTTGAGTGCCAGAACGCCTTGCGCATTCGTCGCGCTGTCGGTCGCCGACCCCCGTGACTCCTGGCCCGAGCGGGCACCGTCACGGGGCTCACGACGACGGGGCCGCGGCTCTTCGGTGCGAAGCTCGGGCGCGGGTTCCGTAGCACCCGGGGCGCGGGTTTCTTGAACGATGCCCGCTTCGTCGCTCACAGCCTCGATGCCAGTCCGATCGGCCGGGCGTCGATCGCCCCGGCCACGGCGGCCGTCACGACTCTCGCGTGGTTCACGACCTTCGCGTGCCTCACGCGGCTCACGACCCTCGCGGGGTTCACGACCTTCACGTGCCTCACGCGGCTCACGACCCTCACGCGGTTCACGACCCTCACGCGGTTCACGACCCTCACGCGGTTCACGACCCTCACGCGGTTCACGACCCTCGCGACCCTCTCTCGATCGGCCATCGCGACCGCCGCGGCGATCGTCACGTCCGCGTCGACGGCCCTGACCATCACGGGATTCAGCCGACTCGCCAGTGCGAGACTGCACAGCCTCGGTGGTGTTTGCAGGGGTCTCGGCCGCGACTTCCGGAGCGGGCGCAACCGGCTCGGTGCGACGACGGAACAGCCCAAACAGACGCCCCATGAAACCGCCCGAATCGGCGGGAGCAGCAACCACGACAGGCGCAGGAGCCACGGCGGCAACCACCGGCTCCGGCCTTGCGATCTCGACCGGTGCCACGGCGACCGGGGCCGGCTGATCGGGGGTCACGCCCTTGACTTTCGCCTCCTGACGCGGCTTGCCGGCATCAAACTTGCGCTCGAGATAATCACCGGACTCGTCCGGGCCATCGGCCAGGCTGTAGCTCGATCGATAGGTGGCCAGGCGCTCGTCATCGTGACGCAGTCGCTCGAGCTTGTAGTGCGGCGTATCAATGTGCTTGTTGGGCACCAGAATGATTTCGACCTTGACGCGGGCCTCGAGCTTGGCAATCTCGGTGCGCTTTTCGTTGAGCAGGTAGGTGGCTACCTCGACCGGCACCTGGGCATGCACTGCGGCCGTGTTCTCTTTCATGGCCTCGTCCTGGATCATGCGCAGGACATGCAGGGCCGAGGATTCGACATCGCGAATGACGCCCGTGCCATTGCATCGGGGGCAGGTGATATGCGTGCCCTCGTTCAAGGCAGGGCGCAGACGCTGACGCGAGAGCTCCATCAGACCAAAGCGGGAGATCTTGCCAGCCTGGACCCGAGCCCGGTCGTAGTGCAGTGCATCCTTGACCCGTTGCTCCACCTCCCGCTGGTTCTTGCTGCTCTCCATGTCGATGAAGTCGATGACGATCAGGCCACCGAGGTCTCGCAGGCGCATCTGGCGGCCCACTTCATCAGCCGCTTCGAGATTGGTTCTGAAGGCGGTTTCTTCGATGTCGGAACCGCGGGTCGCCCGGGCCGAATTGACGTCGATCGCGACCAGCGCCTCGGTGTGATCGATGACGATCGCGCCGCCCGACGGCAGCGGCACCACCCGCGAATAGGCCGTCTCGATCTGATGCTCGATCTGAAAGCGCGAGAACAGCGGCGTGTGGTCGCGATAGCGCTTCACGCGAGGCACCATGTCGGGCATGACATGGCTCATGAACTGACGAGCCTGGTCGCAGACGTCGTCGGTGTCGAACAGCACCTCGCCAATATCGGGCGTGAAGTAATCCCGAATCGCCCGGATGACCAGACTCGATTCCTGATAGATCAGGAAGGCGCCCGATGCCGAACCCGCAGCCGATTCAATGGCACGCCACAGTTGCAGCAGGTAGTTGAGGTCCCATTGAAGCTCTTCGGCCGAGCGACCGATGCCTGCTGTGCGGGCGATCAGGCTCATGCCCGAGGGCACCTCGAGCTTGTCCATCGTCTCGCGCAGTTCCTGGCGGTCTTCGCCTTCAACCCGACGCGACACGCCACCCCCGCGGGGGTTGTTGGGCATGAGTACCAGGTAACGGCCGGCCAGCGAGATGTAGGTGGTGAGCGCCGCGCCCTTGTTGCCGCGTTCTTCCTTGTCGACCTGGACGATGACTTCCTGGCCCTCAGCGAGAACGTCCTGGATGCGGGCCTTGGAGACCTCGACCCCCTGCTTGAAGTAAGCGCGCGAAATTTCCTTGAAGGGCAGAAAACCGTGTCGCTCTTCGCCGTAGTTGACAAAGCAGGCCTCAAGGCTGGGCTCGACGCGGGTGATGACTCCCTTGTAGATATTGCTCTTGCGGGACTCGCGTCCGGCCGACTCGATATCGATGTCGATCAGCTTCTGGCCATCGACAATGGCGACGCGCAACTCCTCAGAGTGCGTCGCGTTGAACAGCATGCGTTTCATCCGAATCCTTTCTGTCGCGCCGGATGCGTGGTGCGCGAGGTCAGCGGATCAACGCCAGGGTCGGACGCGCCGTGGGCGCGGGTTCAAAACCTGCAGCGAGCGGCCGGCAGCGCACGACCACCCGAGGGTGTGAAGGGCGGTGCTTCAATACATGCCATGGCCGGGGGTTGCGTGAGCGGGGGCGGGCCGCACCTCGGCGATTGGCCGGTGCAGGGCGCGCATCCGCAAATTGTTTTGCCGATATCGCGTTGATTCGCGCGTCGAACCATTCGACGCCGCGGTTGCATTCTGGTGTTGCTCGGACCTTCCGGACGGCTGTCGGTAGAATGGACAGCATGATGCCGGGCGGCTCGGGCCGGCAGGAACAAATCACCCCGGCGGCTGCGCAACGTCGAAAGTATACATTCAATGAACGCGTTAGCGGCCAAACTTGAGAAAGTTCCTGCCACCGGTCCGGGATCCTCGGTTCGGCGCTCGGGCGGTCCGGAGCCTGAGGTTCGGTGGGTGGTGATTGATGACACCCAGGCCGGTCAGCGTCTGGACAATTTCTTGATCGGCCTGCTCAAGGGGGCCCCCAAGAGCCTGGTCTACCGGGTGGTGCGCAGTGGTGAGGTCCGGGTGAACGGGGGTCGGGCCCAGGCTGATCAGCGTCTGGCCCTGGGCGATCGGGTCCGGATCCCCCCGGTCCGGCTGGCAACCCCGACCGCGGCTGTGGCCAAGGCGCATGCGCCCGCGGTGGAATTTCCGGTGCTCTACGAAGACGAGCATCTACTGGTCATCAACAAGCCCGCCGGGGTCGCGGTGCATGGGGGCTCGGGCGTCAGTTCAGGAGTGATCGAGCAACTGCGGGCAGCACGCCCGCAGGCGCGCATGCTGGAGTTGGTCCACCGCATTGACCGTGAAACCTCCGGCGCCCTGATCATTGCCTGCCGCCGGCCGGCCTTGACGGCCCTGCACGATGCGATGCGCCACGGCCAGGTTGGCAAGCGTTACCTGGCCTGGGTCTGGGGGCGGTGGACGGCGGGGGCTCAGACTGTTCGACTGCCTCTGCAGCGCTACCTTACGGCGGAAGGCGAACGACGGGTGCGGGTGAGTGAAGAGGGCCAATCTGCAGGCACCCGACTCAAATGCCTGGCGGTGGGAGAGTATCCGGGGCGGGGTCCGGTGAGCCTGATGCAGGCTGATCTTGAAACCGGAAGAACCCATCAGATTCGCGTTCACTTGGCTCACCTGGGATTCCCGCTGGTCGGGGACGAAAAATATGGTCGATTTGAACTTAATAAATTACTTGATAAGACTCAATACAACCGTATGTTTTTACACGCTTTCAAGTTGAAGTTCTCGCATCCGTTCACGGGTGCGGTCATGCATATCGAGGCGCCCATGCCGCCCGCCTTCATCGCCTTTGCTCAGGCCTGCCATGCGTCAGTTTGACCTCGTGGTTTTCGATTGGGACGGCACCATCATTGATTCTGTGGGGGCCGTTTCGGGGGCCATGATCGCAGCTGCGATCGACCTCGGTCTGCCTGAACCGTCCCAGGAGCGGGCCCGCTGGACGATCGGCCTGGGACTCATGGATGCCATCCGCCATGCGGTTCCCTCGTTGGGCCGGGAG
>Ga0255101_1000282_pt1 | contig 13508 bp, 14 predicted proteins | sample Colum_Colum_RepC_2_FD_188588 | JGI IMG/M metagenome (GOLD analysis project Ga0255101, IMG submission 188588) | Freshwater microbial communities from Columbia River, Oregon, United States - Colum_Colum_RepC_8d | ecosystem: Environmental > Aquatic > Freshwater > River | place: USA: Oregon...
AATGTCATCGAGATTGGTGACGCCGCCGGAGGCGATGATGGGCAGGCCGGAGTCGCGCGCCAGCTTTGCGGTGGCTTCGACATTGACGCCCTGCATCATGCCGTCGCGGGCGATGTCGGTGTAGACGATGGCGCTGATGCCATCGGCCTTGAACTGGCGCGCCAGATCCACGGCCTGCACAGAAGACACCTCGGCCCAGCCATCGGTGGCGACCCAGCCATCCTTCGCATCAATACCCACAATCACGCGGCCCGGAAACGCCTGGCAAGCCTCGCGCACGAAGCTCGGCTCTTTCACCGCCTTGGTGCCGAGAATCACGTACGACACGCCGGCGCGTACATAGGCCTCGATGGTCTCCAGCGAGCGGATGCCGCCGCCGATCTGCACCGGCAGCTGCGGCCAGCGCGTGGCAATGACGCGCACGATCTCGCCATTCACCGGCTCGCCAGCGAAGGCACCGTTGAGATCGACCAGATGCAGACGCCGTGCGCCCTGCGCCACCCACTGTGCTGCCACGCCGATGGGGTCATCCGAAAACACGGTGTCGTCTTCCATGCGGCCTTGTTTGAGGCGAACGCAGGCACCGTCTTTCAGGTCGATGGCGGGGATGATCAGCATCAGGGTCTCCAGTTGAGAAAGTTGTGCAGCAGGCGCAGGCCGTCTTTCGCGCTTTTTTCCGGGTGAAACTGCACGGCAAAGAGGTTGCCGTCGGCGATGGCGCAGGAGAACGGCAGGCCGTATTCGCACTCGCCGGCGCTCAGCGACGGGTGTGCCGGCACGCAGTAATAGCTGTGCACGAAATAGAAACGCGAGCCGTCGGCAATGCCGTCCCAGAGCGCGTGTTGCTGCGACTGACGGACATTGTTCCAGCCCATGTGCGGGACTTTCAGGCGCTGTTCACGCACCGCCGGCACATCGTTGAAAAAGCGCACGCTGCCCGGATAGATGCCGAGGCCGTCGACGCCGCTATTTTCATCCGAGCGACCAAGCAGGGCCTGCATGCCGACACAGATGCCGAGCAGCGGCTTCTGCTGCACCAGCTCGCGCACCACGCTGTCGATGCCATGACGCTGCATCTCCGCCATGCAGTCGCGCATGGCGCCCTGACCGGGCAGCACGATGCGATCGGCTGCGCGAATCACCGCCGGATCATCCGTGACCGTGACGCGGGATGCGCCCACCTGCTCCAGCGCTTTCGCGACGGAGTGCAGGTTGCCCATGCCGTAATCGAGGACTGCTACTGAGGTCACAGCGCGACGCTCATTATAAAGAGCCTTTGGTCGACGGCATCTGGCCGGCCATACGCGGGTCGACTTCAACCGCCATGCGCAGCGCGCGACCGAAGGCCTTGAACAGGGTCTCGGCCTGGTGGTGCGAGTTGCGCCCGCGCAGGTTGTCGAGGTGCAGCGTGATGTTGGCGTGGTTCACGAAGCCCTGGAAGAACTCGTAGAACAGGTCGACGTCGAACTGGCCGATGTGGCTGCGCGTGAACTCGCAGTGCATCTCCAGGCCGGGGCGGCCGGACAGGTCGATGACCACGCGCGACAGCGCCTCGTCCAGCGGCACGTAGGCGTGGCCGTAGCGACGCACGCCGGTCTTGTCGCCCACCGCTTGCGCGAACGCCTGACCTAGCGTGATGCCGCAGTCCTCGGCGCTGTGATGATCATCAATGTGGTGATCACCCTCGCAGACCAGCGTGATGTCGATGAGGCCGTGACGCACGACCTGATCCAGCATGTGGTCGAGAAAGGCCATGCCGGTACGCAGGTCGCCCTGGCCGGTACCGTCAAGATTCACGGCGGCGCGAATCTTTGTTTCCTTCGTATTACGAACCACTTCCGCGCTGCGTGCGGTCATGCTGAACCCCATCGGCTTGTCGCCGGCTGTATTGGAAGCGGCGATTATAGCCGCACTGGGGCCGACCTAGGTACACTCCGGTGATTACTCAGGAGTCATCATGCCAGTCATAACCCGTGCTCACGCCCTGCCCCTAGATGCTGACTTGCAGCAACGCATGCAAAAATTCGAACCGGAAGTGCCTTTAGTCCTGTTGGATAGCGGAGCCACGCTCTATATCGGCTGGTTCAACGATAAGCCAGTGGCAGGTGCTTGGGCCTGTGGCGATACGCAAGGACGGCAATTACTGCACTTTGGGATTCACCCCGCCACACGCGGACGCGGCGTGTTACAGCGACTGGCCCATGATATGCGCGAGCTCGAGAATGCATCGGGACGGCGGGTGCTCTCAGCGCAAGATTATTCAGCGCTGGATAGCTGACAAATTTACTGAAAAGTCGTTGTGGACAGGCCGGCGCTGGTTACAATGCCGGCCTGCGTTACGCGGGCGTCGTATAATGGTAATACCCTAGCTTCCCAAGCTAGAGCCGTGGGTTCGATTCCCATCGCCCGCTCCAACTTTTTCGTTGAATCCTAGACCTTCTTAGGCTGCCGCACGATGCATCGCATCAGCTGCCAGCATCGGATCGCCCGTCGCCACAAAAGCATCCAGCCATGCACGGTAGTTGTGTACGGTAGGAATGTGATTCGGGTGAAAGCCCGGCTTGTAATAGCTGCCGATCATGGGCAAGAGCCGTCCCAAAACGCCTTTGCGTGGGCCAACTAACCAAGGCAAGCCCTTGGCATACATCGTCAGGCGTTCACGCGTGGAGTAGCCATCCATCTTCAACATATGCCACGGTGCAATCACGGTGTAGAGACTGAAGGCTAAAGTGGCATGAGTCATGGCCGTGACGCGAAGGCCGTAGCCGACATTTGCCACTTTTTGCATCACGTCAAAAGCGACGGCTTTATGCTCCATTTCTTCAATGGCATGCCAGGCAAACATGGCGCGCACCCGCGAGTCGGCGCCTTCCAGCATGTCTTTTTCAGCAAAAAACAAATCCGCCATCATGGCGGTGAAATGTTCTAAGGCCGCCGTCATGGCGATGTTGTATTCAGCGGAGAGCGTTTGTAAGCGGTTTTCCGTAATCTCTTTGGTATGGCGCGTGAAAGCATCAATGGCGATGCCCTGGCGACGTAGGCGCTCGTTATAGTTTGTGTGGACTTGCCCGTGCTGACCTTCCTGCATGGAAAAGTCCTTAACGGCTTGCAGCAGTAGTGGGTCAGTGATGCGATCACGGAATGCACGTACAGCAGAGATGAAGTAACGCTCGCCATCGGGGAAGGTCGACTGCACGGCATCGAAGACGCGCGTTTTGAAGGCATCACCTGCCATCCAGTAGCGCGGAATGTCATCGGCTTCTAACTGAAAGTCTAGGTTCTTACGAACAACGATGTCTTCTTGGTATTCGGGCTTTGCCATGATGAGTGCTCCTAAGCCATTGGGCTAGAAAGCATGGTATGGCTCACTAGGTTATGTTATGGATAAATACGCGACAAGAATGGATAAACAGACGACAGCATGGCGAATGAGATTGGATTGCACTTTGTCAGTATTCTGACGCAAGCAGCTGCACGCAGTGGCAGTGATTTGCGTGCGGTATTGGTTGCGCTAAACATGGGAGTGCATACCCGAGAGGGACGCGCAGAACGCTTTCCGCTCAATATTCTGGTGACGTTGTTTGAACAGCTAGAGGCAAGGTCAAGCAAGCAGCGCTTTGTGTTTGCGCTAGCAGACGCGTTTAATTTTGATGATCAGCCGGCAATTTCTGCACTACTTGCGAGTGCTCATGATCTTCGGCAGCTGCTGCAACTTCTACATTGGGTACCTGAAGTACTGCATCCGGATTTCGCCTTTACTGAAGCGGAAACGCAAGGCTATATGTATATTCGCCCCACCGTTCAGTCAGTGGATCCTCGTTTAAAGGATCATCCCTTATTAATTGAATTGATGTCTGCGGTAACTTTGCGTTTAGCCAAACGCATTGCGCCGAACTTACCCTTAGTAGAGCGTATTCATTTTGCTCATGCACCCGCTGGCGAGACGGCGGTGTATGAGGCCTACTTTGGGTGCCCAGTTATTTTCAACGCAAACGAAAACGTGCTGATAGGTCATGTGAGTCAATTTGAACAGCCCTTGCCTGGCAGCCTGCCACAGGCCTTCGAGCGCGCTGAGGAAACAGTGCGCGTGAAAATTTTGGGGAATGGGATTAGCCAAACGGTACACATGCAGGCGGCACAATTATTACAACAGCGATTGTCCTTACTCAGTGAAGGCTTGCCCGGACTAGCGGCGGCCATGCAGTGTCACCCCCGACGACTTCAGCGTGAATTGCAGGCGGCGGCTACAAGCTATGCGGCATTACTTTCGCAGGCGCGCTATGAGCGTGCGACGGTCATGCTGCGAGACCCCGCGTTGGACATTGAAAGTATTGCGCTGAAATTGGGATTTAATGAGCGGCGCAGCTTCACCTTGGCATTCAAGCGCTGGCAGGGCATGACGCCTTCTCAGTACCGACAGCAGCAAAAGCCAATGAAAGCAGGAGCGCGTTATGACGAGCGCTAAAATTTGGTTCTGTGGCGATACGCACGGAGGCTTCGGTCATCTGATTGATGCCGTGCGGGCTCAGCGGCCATCAGCCATTATTTTGCTCGGGGATATTCAGACGGATTTGCCCTTGCATCAACAACTAGGCGAGTTGGAGGCGCTGACCCAGGTTTGGTTTATCCACGGTAATCACGATACCGGCAGCGTGACTCATTACGACAATTTATTCACTGGGCCTTGGGCTGATCGTAATTTGCACGGTCGCGTGGTTGAGATTGCTGGCCACCGTGTTGCCGGACTTGGCGGCGTCTTTCGCGGCCAAGTATGGTTTCCGCCGACGCCTTGGCGCTTCGTAAGTGAAGCAGCCTTGTTGGCCGCTTTGCCCGAGCGTGATCACTGGCGTAACGGCCTGCCGCTCAAGCATCGCAGCACCATTTTTCCATTAGCCCTGGCTCAGTTGGCTACACATCGTGCGGATATTCTGGTGACGCATGAGGCACCCAGCGCACATCCACATGGGTTTTCAGCGCTGGATGAGCTCGCGCAACACTTAGGTGTGAAAGCGAGTTTCCATGGTCATCACCATGATAGTCGCGACTATCGTGCCGACTGGCCTCGTTTAGGCTTTCAGGCCTTTGGTGTGGGATTTAGGGGTATTTGCGACGAGCAGGGAAATTATGTGCGCGTAGGCGATTAGCCTAATGACATTAGGACGGCTTACGCCATTGCACAGGCTGTTCGGCGCTTTCGGTAGGCGTACATGCCCCACAGGTGTTACAGCCACTCCCGCAGCCCGCATTTGAGGAAGAGCCGTTAGGACGATGGGGAGTGAACAGAGTCAGTACGCGCCACAGGCTCCAAGCCAGTAGGCAAGCCACAATTAACCACTGAATGACCACGTTAGCGCTCATGAGAAATACAACGCTAAGCGATAGGTAATGAACGAGGCGAAATAGGCCAGTCCAAAGAGGTAGCCAGTCATGATGCCGACCACTTTCCAAGAGCCGGTTTCGCGACGCACCGTGGCGAGGGTGGATAAACACTGAGGCGCAAAAATAAACCAGACCAGCAGCGATAGCGCTGTGGGCAGAGTCCACTGTGCTGCAATGAGCGAGCCGAGTTGGTTGGCTACCAGTTCTTCATTACCCGAGATGGCATAGACCGTTCCCAGTGCGGCTACGGCGACTTCACGAGCGGCGAGACCTGGCACCAGCGCAATCGAAATTTCCCAGCCAAAGCCGATGGGAGCAAACACATGGGCTAGCAGAGCACCGAGCTGGCCGGCGAAGCTGTAATTAATGGCAGGCAGGGTTGCACCTTCGGGCGGGGACGGAAACGTGGCTAAAAACCAGAGCAGAATGGTCACCGCGAGAATGATGCCGCCGACGCGCTTAATAAAGATCATGGCGCGCTCTTGGAGGCCTATCAGTAAGCTCTTGGGGTCAGGCAGACGATAGCTTGGAAGCTCCATCAGCAAGGCATGCTCGCTTTGGTCTTTCTGTAGCCATTTCATGGCAGTGGCTACGAGCAAGGCACTAACGATGCCGCCGAAATACAGCAGAAACAAGACGATGCCTTGCAGGTTAAACAGGCCGGCAAGGGTTTGCGAAGGAATGAACGCGGCAATGAGCAGCGTATACACGGGTAATCGCGCCGAGCAGGTCATCAGCGGCGCCACCATGATGGTCGTGAAGCGGTCGCGTGGGTCTGAAATGCTGCGCGTGGCCATGATGCCTGGCACGGCGCAGGCGAAGCTCGACAGCAGGGGAATAAAGGCGCGTCCAGTAAGACCCGCTTTGTGCATGAGATGGTCAAGCAAAAAGGCGGCGCGCGGTAAGTAGCCTGATTCTTCCAGCATTAAAATGAAGAAGAACAAGATCAAAATCTGCGGCAGGAACACCAGCACGCCACCCACACCGGCGAAAATGCCGTCATTAATGAGGCTGTGCAGAATGCCCTGCGGTATCCACGCGGTGGTGGCCTGACCCAAAGCTGCGATGCCGAGTTCTATGCCGTTCATGAACGGTTCGGCCCAGGAGAATACAGCTTGAAAGATGAAGAACATAATCAGGGCCAGCCAGACTAAGCCGAAGACTGGATGGAGTAGTACGCGATCAAGCGCGTCATCGCGAGCGTCGGTATCGGTGGGCATGACCACGCTGGTGGAAAGCAGGCGACGGACCTCTGCATGCAAGTCGGCATCGGGCGCGAGCAAGGGGGGGGCAACATCTGGCAAGGATTGATCCAGCGCGGACGCCAGTGATGCGATGCCGTCATGACGAACAGCAATGCATTCCACGACTTGCACGCCAAGATCGCGGGCGAGTTGTTCTGTATTAATGCGAATGCCTCGACGCTTGGCGGCATCCATCATGTTCAACACAAGCAGCATGGGGCGACCCAAGCGTTGAACTTCCAGCACGAAGCGCAAATGTAAACGCAGGTTGGTGGCATCCGCCACGCAAACAATCAGATCCGGCGGTGCCTCGCCAGCCTGTTCACCTAAGCAAATGGCTCGGGTAATAGCCTCGTCGGGGCTGGTGCTGTTGAGGCTGTATGCGCCGGGCAGATCGAGAACATGTAACGAGCGACCTGAGGGCAGAATGGCGCGACCTTCCTTGCGCTCAACGGTTACACCGGCATAATTTGCGACTTTCTGACGCGTCCCCGTTAACTGGTTAAACAGCGAGGTTTTGCCACAGTTCGGGTTGCCGACCAGGGCTACTCGGTGCGCGAGATTGCTGCTCATGCGTTGATCTCCACCAGCACGCGATCGGCCTCTGTGCGACGTAACGCGAAACGGGTAAAGCCAATTTGCACCAAGATAGGGTCTTGGCCTACCGGACCGGTAGCCGTGAGACGTACAGACTCACCCGGTACAAAGCCAAGGTCTGCCAGGCGCTGAGCGATGGCATCGTTGCTATAGGCAGCTTCCACGCGCTGCACAGTGGCAGGGGTGTAGCGAGGCAGATCAGACAGGCGCACGGGCACAGGAACTCTAAGTAAAGATGAGAATTATTCTCATGTTTCGAGCGCCAGCTGTCAAATAAACAATGGGCGCGCTACATTTCACGCACACGCATGAGGGATCAGGTCATGAAACGCATTTTGAAAGTCGTCGCGGGGGTTTTGGGGGCGCTATTGCTGTCGGTATCAGCGCTGGCGGCGTACATCGTGTTGGTACTTGATCCCAATGACTATAAGCAAGAATTGGCGTCGGCCGTGAAAAAGAAAACCGACATGGATATGGCCTTGACCGGGAAACTGGCTTGGCAACTCTATCCAAATATCGGCATTAAATTAGGTCAGACCACGCTAATTGACCCACAGCTAAAAGAAACCTTGGTTGCGGTGCAAGAAGCGGCGGTATCGGTGCAGCTTATGCCGTTGTTGGCTGGCAAGGTCAATGTCAATGCTGTGCTGCTGGATGGCGCCGTAGTGCGCTTCGTGCAGTACGCTGATGGCAAGACTAGCTGGGACCACTTGCTGGAAAAGCTGAAGAGCCCCGAAGAAGAGGAATCGAAAAAGGTCGCTTTTGAAATTGAAACGCTGGATGTGAAAAACACACAGCTGACGCTCATCGATGAAAAGGCCGGCGTGACGCGCGTGGTATCAAAGGTCGCTGTGCAGGCTCACGATATTGATCCCGATAAAGCGTTCCCCATTAAGGCGCAATTCCAGGTCGCACAAAAAGATGCAGCCGGGAAAGTTTTGCAGGCGGATAATCAAATTGAAACAACGGTCGCGCTCAATCTTGACGCCAAACAGCATGTGCTAACTGCGCTCAACGTCAGCAGCCAACTCAGCGGCAATGCTCTGCCAGCGCCCGTTGATATCGTCGCCAAGGCTGACGAAATAAAGATGGACTTGCCGGCACAGCTGCATCAGGTGAAAGCACTGACGCTGGCGGTGGATTATCGTGATGCCAAGCTTAAGCAGCCGGCCACACTCAAATTCGCTGGCAATATCAATGCCGATCTTGCCAAGCAAATCATCCAGCTCAGCGGTATTTCGCTGGATGCGCAGTACCAGGATGCTGGCCGTCCTGCGCCGATCACCGCGAAAGTGACCTCGCAAGGTCAGGTTAATTTGGCCAGTGGTCAGGCCAGCCTGCCCAAGCTAAGCATCAATGCCACTTTGGCAGACACGTCATTGCCGAAAGCCCTGCCGGTGTCGGTCAATACGGCACTGGAAGTTAATTGGAAGACAGGCGATGTGCGACTGGCATCGCTAGTCGCTCAGCTGGCAGGTGTTCGGGTCGACAGTCAGGTCGCTGTGAAGCTGCCGGCGCTGGCGAGTGGCGCCAGCCCGGTCAGCAAAGGTATGAGCATCAATGGTTCGCTGCAAACCAACACCTTCAATCCGCGACAGCTCATGGCAACGTTAGGCATGGCGGCGCCAGTCACAAAAAGTGCGAACGTGCTTCAGCGTGTCAGCATCAGCTCGGCGATTTCTGGTAATGAAACCCAGGTGCTGGCGAGTAATCTACGAATCGCGCTGGATGGCAGCAATATCACCGGCGAGGCCGGTGTGCGTGAACTGCCTAAAGCTAGACTCTATGCTCGTTTAAATCTCGATCAAATCAATGCTGACAATTACTTGCCTCCATCCGCTGCGCCTTCAGCTGCCAAGGCCGATGCCGAAACGACCAAGAAAGCGGTGGCTGGCTTGCTGCCGGTAGGCGTGTTGCGCAGTCAAAATATTGATGTAGCCCTGAGTGCAGGAACTCTCGACATCATGACCTACCCCATCCGGCAGTTCCGCGTGGCAGCTACGGCGCGAGGCGGTGTGGTGAATGTCAGCGAATTGCGTGGCAGCATCTATGACGGCAGCTTCAGCGTGCCGGCCACTATTGATGTGCGTGGCGCTCAGCCGGTAGTCAATCTCAGTCCAAACATTCAGAACATTGATCTTGGCCCTATCGCCAAGTCAGCGCTGAAAAAAGATGTGTTCACCGGGCGCATGAACTTCAACGGTTCGGTCAAGGTCGTGGGCAATGATGCCGATGCCTGGATCCGGAGTGCACAAGGCCCGAACACCTTGCGACTGGATAATGGTCTTATCAAGGGCGTGAATGTCACCGATGCGCTGTTCAATGCCTTGGGTCAGTATCAAGCACTGCTGCCGGCATTGACCGGCCGAGATGTTGCGACCCTAAAAAACAAAGTGCGAGACACTGAAATCGTCAGCATGCTGGGCGAGACTAGCCTGAATCAGGGCGTAGTCAGCAACAAGTCCATGAAAGCCGACCTCAAGGACATTCAGGTCGGCGGCAACGGTACCTATAACTTGGTCACTCAAGATGTGGATTACCGATTCCAGCTCAAGCTTGACAAGAAGTTCTGGGGAGCTAAGTACGCGAAAATGGCGGATTATCCGATCCCAGTTCGCTGTAATGGCAATCTCAAGGGCAGTCTGGCCACACTGTGCGGCCTAGACCAGCAGGGCATGCAAGGACTTGTCGCGCAGATGGCTCAAGCCCGTCTGAACGAAGAAGTGGATAAGGGCAAAGCCAAGCTTGAAACCAAGCTCAACGAGAAGCTGGGTGAGAAACTCAACCCGCAACAGCAAGAAGCTGTGAAGCAGATCTTTGACCTCTTCAAACGCTGATTTCGCAACGCGCGTACTGGATTGGTTCGACTGCCACGGCCGCAAGGATTTGCCGTGGCAGCAGGCCGTTACGCCCTATCGCGTCTGGGTCTCCGAGATCATGCTGCAGCAGACGCAAGTGGCGACGGTTATCCCCTACTTCGAACGCTTTATGCAGCGTTTCCCCACCCTGATGGATCTCGCCCAAGCCCCCTTAGATGATGTGCTTCATTTATGGACGGGCCTGGGCTATTACGCCCGTGGGCGAAACCTGCATAAGGCGGCGCGTCTGGCCGTTTCAGAATATGGTGGGGCATTGCCAGAAGCGGTGGATGACTTGTGCACCTTGCCGGGCATCGGCCGCTCCACGGCAGGCGCGATACGTTCACTCGGCCATGGCCTGCCTGCCGCCATCCTCGACGGTAATGTAAAGCGAGTTCTTGCTCGGCACGAAGCGCTGGCAGGCGACCCCGCCAAAGCTGACGTACTGAAGCAGTTTTGGGCGGTGGCAGAGGCTTACACTCCTTTGAAACGTACCAGCAATTACAACCAAGCCATGATGGATTTGGGCGCGACGTTGTGTACACGCAGCAAACCGGCTTGCGCTGTTTGCCCTTTGAAAGACAGCTGCAAAGGCCTAAAAAGTGGCAACCCGACGCAATTTCCTCAGAAAAAACGTAAGTCTGTGGTGCCAGAAAAGTCAGTCCGATTTTTGATTCGGCTCAATGAGCAATACCAAGTCTGGTTAGAGCAGCGCCCTGCGGTAGGTATTTGGGGCGGTTTGTGGGGCTTCCCTGAGCAAACAATAGACGCTCCATTAGCTGAAAATACCGAGCAATGGCCGGCGTTTTGGCATGTCTTTAGTCATTTTCGACTGCACATCCATCCTGCCATCGTGCGCGTGAGTCAGGATAAAACGCCCGTCGTTAACGAGGCTTCTGGCCAGTGGGTTACACTGGCGCCCCCACCGGCGGCGCTCCCTGCACTGGGTTTGCCGACCCCCGTCCAACAGCTATTACAACGCTTGCAAGCGCAACTGGAGAGCGAAAAATGACGCGATTGGTGCATTGCCGAAAATTGAAACAAGAACTTGAGGGCCTGGCCTTTCCTCCCTTTCCCGGCGCTAAGGGCCAAGCCATTTTCGATACCGTCTCTAAAGAAGCTTGGATGCAGTGGCTCAAACACCAAACCATGCTTATTAACGAAAATCATTTGAAAGTCATGGAACCCAGCGCGCGTCAGTTCCTCGAAGAGCAGCTTGAGAAGTTCCTCAGTGGCGATGATTACGAGCGCCCCAAAGGTTGGGTTCCAGAGAAATGAGTTCAAACCCAATACGCCCCTCCAGCGGCCCTACTTCCTTAACAGAGTTAGCTGCGACTTATGCTTATGTCGCCCCGACCAAAGTGCACTGGGGCGACATGGATGCGCTGGGCCACGTCAATAACGTGGTCTATTTTAAGTATCTGGAAAACACCCGTCTGACGATGATGGAGTCGCTGGGCATTTTTCCGCGACTGTTTGAGGAAGGTACGGGCCTCGTTATTGCCGACGCGCATTGTCGATATAAAGCGCCAGTGGTGTATCCAGACACCCTGCATATTGGCGTGCGAGCTGAGTTAATGGGCGACGACCGCGTTCGTTTTCACTATGCCCTGTTCAGCGAAAGCCTGCAGCGCGTTGCTGCTGAGGCCAATACGGTGCAAGTCTGTGTGAGCCCGCAAACGGGTCGTAAAACTGCCATGCCGGGATGGTTCCGGGAGTCGCTTTCTCGCCTTACTTGAGGTGTGGATAGCAAAAAGGGGTGTATCTGTTTTGAGCGCATCTTAGCGCGCAAAACAGATACACCCCTTTTTGTATGCAATCGTTCGGTGAGTCGACGCACCCACTCGCGTATGTGAAACCCGCTGGTGGTGCGCCGCTCTCAACCGTACACGGGTGCTGGGAGATATTCTCCGCGGCGGGCATCCTAGCCCGCAGTGGACAATATCTCCCAGCGCTGGCCTATCAGTTGCGGCCAGCGCGCTTGCGCTCGTTCTCGGTCAGATGACGCTTACGGATACGAATCGACTGCGGTGTAACTTCGACCAGTTCGTCGTCTTCGATGAACTCCAGCGCTTGCTCCAACGTGAAGCGGATGGCTGGGGTCAGTACGATGTTTTCGTCAGTACCCGATGCACGAACGTTGGTTAGCTGCTTGCCCTTAGTCGGGTTCACGGCCATGTCGTCGCCACGAGCGCAAAGGCCGATGACCATGCCTTCGTAAACTTCGGTCTGCGGGCCGATGAACATGCGGCCGCGTTCCTGCAGGTTCCACAATGCATAGCCGAGAGCCGTGCCTTGAACCATCGAGATCAACACCCCGTTCTGGCGCTTAGCCACGTCGCCGGACTTAACCGGGCCGTAGTGCGAGAAGCTTGAAGTCATGATGCCGGTGCCAGAGGTCATGGTCAGGAATTCGGAACGGAAGCCGATCAGACCGCGTGATGGCACGGTGGCCTCGATGCGGATACGACCCTTGCCGTCGAGAATCATGTTGGTCATGTCGCCTTTACGCGAACCCATTTGCTCCATGACGCCGCCTTGGTGCTGTTCTTCGACGTCAAAAATAACGTTTTCGAACGGTTCGCACTTAACGCCATCCACCACTTTGAAGATAACTTCAGGACGCGACACGCCCATTTCGAAGCCTTCGCGGCGCATGTTTTCGATCAAAACCGAGAGATGCAGCTCGCCACGACCCGAAACCTTGAAGCGGTCTGGGCTATCGGTAGGCTCAACACGGAGTGCAACGTTGTGGATCAGCTCTTTATCCAAGCGGTCCTTGATGTTACGCGAGGTCACAAACTTGCCTTCGCGACCGGCGAATGGCGAGTTGTTGACCTGGAAAGTCATGTTAACGGTGGGCTCATCCACGCTCAGCTGCGGCATGGCTTCCACGCAAGTTGGGTCGCACAGCGTGTCGGAGATGCCCAGTTTTTCAATGCCGGTGATGCAGACAATGTCGCCGGCTTCAGCTTCTGGCACTTCAATACGGTTCAGGCCGTGATAGCCCATGATCTGCAAAATACGACCGTTGCGCTTATTGCCTTCGTGATCAACCACGACCACCGGTGTGTTGGTCTTGACGCGGCCACGGGTGATACGGCCGATGCCAATAACGCCAACGTAGCTGTTGTAATCCAGCGAGGAGATCTGCATCTGGAACGGGCCGTCGCTGTTGACGGGCGGCGGGCTAACGCGATCAATGATGGTTTGGAACAGGGCGGTCATGTCGGTGCCGAGTTTGTCCGCTTCGAAACCGGAGATGCCGTTCAGACCTGAGGCGTACACCACGGGGAAATCGAGCTGCTCGTCGGTGGCGCCGAGGTTGTCAAAGAGTTCGAAAACTTGGTCCATAACCCAGTGCGGACGAGCGCTTGGGCGGTCAACTTTATTCAGCACAACGATGGGCTTGAGGCCACGGGCGAAGGCT
>Ga0255101_1000293_pt1 | contig 13323 bp, 10 predicted proteins | sample Colum_Colum_RepC_2_FD_188588 | JGI IMG/M metagenome (GOLD analysis project Ga0255101, IMG submission 188588) | Freshwater microbial communities from Columbia River, Oregon, United States - Colum_Colum_RepC_8d | ecosystem: Environmental > Aquatic > Freshwater > River | place: USA: Oregon...
TGATCGTGAGCACCCAATTGGCAAGACGGATGCGGCTGGCATCAAAGATGTGAACTTAGAGTCTGCCATTACCGCCATTCAAGATTGTGAAGACTCGGTTGCGGCCGTAGATGCTGAAGACAAAGTCGAGGTTTACGGCAATTGGCTGGGCCTCATGAAGGGCACTCTGACTGAGTCCTTTGAGAAGGGCGGCAAGACCTTAACGCGTTCGCTCAATGGCGACCGTACATTCAAAGCGCCTAACGGCGGTGAGTTCACGCTCCATGGTCGTGCGCTGCTGCTGGTGCGTAACGTTGGCCACCTCATGACTAACCCGGCTGTTTTGTACAAAGGCCAGGAAGTGCCTGAAGGCATCATGGACTGCATGGTGACCGTTCTGGCGGCTAAGCACGACCTGCTCAAGGTCAATAAGCTGTCCAACTCGCGTACGGGATCGGTCTATATCGTTAAACCGAAAATGCACGGTCCAGAAGAAGTGGCTTTTGCTAACGAGATCTTTGGTCGCGTGGAAGATGCACTGGGTCTGGCCCGCAACACGTTGAAAATGGGCATCATGGACGAAGAGCGTCGTACCACGGTGAACCTGAAGGAGTGCATCCGTGCGGCTAAAGAGCGTGTGATCTTCATCAATACCGGCTTCCTCGACCGTACCGGCGATGAAATGCACACCTCGATGGAAGCTGGCGCGATGGTGCGCAAGGCCGACATGAAGACATCCAAGTGGATCGCCGCCTACGAGAACTGGAACGTCGATATTGGCCTGGCCTGTGGTCTGCAAGGCAAAGCTCAAATTGGTAAGGGCATGTGGGCAATGCCGGACCTAATGAAGGGTATGTTGGAGCAGAAAATTGCTCATCCTAAGGCCGGTGCTAACACCGCGTGGGTGCCGTCGCCGACAGGCGCAACCCTGCACGCCACGCACTACCACCAGGTCTTGGTGCAGGACATTCAGAATCAGCTGAAGTCGCGTCCACGCGCTTCTCTGGACGACATTCTGACTTATCCCGTCGCGGCTAATCCGAGCTGGACAGCGGAAGAGATCAAAAACGAGCTCGATAACAACTGCCAAGGCATCCTCGGTTATGTTGTGCGCTGGATCGACCAAGGCGTGGGTTGCTCTAAGGTGCCAGACATCAACAACATTGGCCTCATGGAAGACCGTGCAACGCTTCGTATCTCCAGCCAGCACGTGGCTAATTGGCTGCGTCACGGCATTTGCACGAAGGCCCAAGTCGTTGAAGCCATGCAGCGCATGGCTGCGGTTGTGGATGCGCAAAATGCCACTGACCCGCTCTACACCCCCATGGCACCTAACTTTGATGACAGCGTGGCCTACCAAGCTGCAGCTGAACTGGTCTTTGAGGGTTGTGCACAGCCTAACGGCTACACAGAGCCTGTGCTGCATCGTCGCCGCCGCGAATTGAAGGCTAAGCTCGCGGGTTAATGCTATTGATGCACTAAAAAAGCCGCTAGCCTAGCTTTAGGTTTGGCGGCTTTTTTATGCTTAAAACAAGGAGATACTGTGCAACTCATTCAGAAAGGTATACTTCAAGAGGTCCCTGGCCACGGTATCTATGTGAGCTATCTGCTGTCGGAGGCAGGAGCCGCTGCGGAGGCCTTGCGCGCAATTCAGAACTCCGCAGATGGCGAAAGCTGTGTTGTCGGACTAGGGGCTTCGCTGGTGGCTGCACTCGGTCATTCGGTGCCGGGCTTACGGGAGGGTTTTTCAATACCCCATGCGCTGGTGCCGCTCCCCCAACAGCCCATAGCGCTTTGGCTGTGGTTACGCGGAGATGATCGTGGCGCCTTGCTTCTCGCAGAACGAGTCTGGACGCAGCGCCTTAAGCCCGCGTTTCAGCGCCATCAGCGCATAGAAGCCTTTCGTTTTGAAGATGGCCGCGACTTAACCGGCTACAAAGATGGCACAGAAAATCCAGAGGGCGAGCTGGCATTGGCGGCCGCCTGTGTTGATGCTGTAACTCCTGATTTAGCGGGTTCCAGTTTTGCCGCTATTCAGCAGTGGCAGCATCAGTTCGATCGTTTTGAGGCAATGACCAGCGAAGCTCAAGATCACGCCATAGGTCGCAGACGCAGCGATGATGAAGAGCTAGACGAAGCACCAGAGTCTGCACATGTGAAACGAACTGCGCAGGAGGATTTCGAGCCCGAGGCGTTTGTACTCAGACGTTCCATGCCGTGGTCGGCTGGCAGTCAGGCTGGGTTAATGTTTGTCGCCTTCGGCCATTCGTTTAATGCGTTTGAGGCTCAACTGACGCGTATGTCGGGCGCTGAGGACGGCATCATCGATGCCTTGTTTGGCTTTAGTCAGCCGCTTAACACGCACTATGTGTGGTGCCCTGCGATGCTCAATGAGCGTCTGGATCTAAGGATTTTGGGTCTTTAGGCGGGGAGGTCCCGTGCTTGTCAGCCACGGGACTTTACCTCTACTGCGTTACTGATTTAGCGCAACAAAGTCGACTTTTTCTCGAACGGCACAGTCAGGGCAGGGCCAAGTATCGGGAATCTTGCTCCACAAGGTGCCCGCAGGGAAGCCTTCCTTAGGGCAGCCCGTGCGTTCATCGTAGATGTAGCCACAATCGGAGCATTGAAAACGGGCATGGCCATCGGTAACCATGTTGGATGGAGCGCCTTCAGGGATCGGCTCCATTTCCGCACGATTCTCCAACTGCGCGCGGTTCAGCGCCGAGTTCAGTATTTGCTCGCGCTTGGCGGGCAAAATATTCGCTTTGCTCAGATCGCCCTTGTAGTGCTTGGCCACCAGCGGGTCCATCTGACGAAACCAGAGTGCCGGAATGTACGCCGGGATCAGCATGGATGCGTAGCCAGACGGCAGCTGCGGGCTTTCCTCGAAGTGGCGCAGTGCTTGGAAGCTACGTGTGGGGTGAGCATGGTGATCACTATGGCGCTGTAGCTGGTACAGCACGAGATTGGTAATGATGTGGTTGCTGTTCCAGGAATGCTCAGGCATGCAGCGCACAAAGCGACCATCCGGACCTTTTTGACGCAGCAAACCATAGTGCTCAATGTAATTGATCACTTCCAGCAGGGACGCACCATAGAAAGCTTGTAACAGTAAGAACGGCAGCGCTGCCCATCCCAAGATAGCGGTAAGCAGACCGAAGAAAACCACCGTCATGGCCCAGGCCTGCAGGTTGTCGTTATCTAAAGACCATGTTTTTTTGCCCAAGCGTCCAAGGCGCTCACCTTCAATTTTCCACGCTGAAAGGACACTGCCAATCATGGTGCGGGGTAGAAATTGCCAGAAAGTTTCGCCCATCTTGGAGCTGGCAGGATCTTCAGGGGTCGCCACATTTTTATGATGGCCGCGAACATGTTCGGCATAAAAATGGCCATACGCCACAGGTGCTAAGGTGACCTTCGCCATCCAGCGCCCCATTTCGTCACGCTTATGCGACAACTCATGCGCCGTGTTAATGGCAATGCCGTTGATGGCTCCGACAGACAATATGAGGCCGATGTATTCAAACAGGCTCAAATCATGATTTACCGCGATCCATGCCCCCCAAATCGTTAAGATGAATTGCGACGGAATGTAGGCATAGACCACGAATCGGTAGTAGCTGTCTGACTCAAGGTGCGCCACGGCTGATTCAGGCGGGTTACTGGCGTCCGAGCCAATGATGCGATCCATCAGGGGAATCAGGCCGTAGACCAAAATTGGGCCACCCCAGAGCGCTAAACTGATGCCGGTAAATTCATAAAGCCCCAAAATTAACAGCCCGAAAACGGGCAGCATGGGGCTTAACAGCCAAAGATAGCGTTTGCTATCCACCCAAGGCGTATTGAACGTCGTCGTGGTCATGTGGGTCTCTCCTGACATCATGATTATTTCAACAACGGGCAGAGTCCGTTGTTTTTCCAGTGACCGTATCATTGTTCAATGTTAAGGTTGCTGTCTGGAACAAAAAGCCATGATTTTCTATCAAAACGCCGGAATCAGACGAAATGCAGGACTTTCTCAGCATTATTTTTGACGATTTACACCTGACCGATGCGGAATATTTCTTTGTTTCGGCGTCGGATGCCTGGGCGTTTGGTGTGAATTTACCCAATCGTTCAATTTTCCACGCCGTCTTGCAAGGGGAGGCTATTGTTGCTGTAGGCGATGAACGGTTTCACCTGTGTGCTGGCGACTTGCTTATCGTGCCGACGGGCTCGGCTCATAGCCTTCATGCGCTAGGCGGCATGGAAAACACGCAAGTAGACATTAGTGAGCAATTTGGTCGATCGCGTGAAACGCCCATTTGTTTAGGGCAAGGTGATTTGTCCGCGTTTATTTTGACAGCCGGCTGTCGTTTTGATGCTGAACTGGGTCAACCACTCATGTCGGCTTTGCCATCAGCAATCCCGATTCTGGGAGTGCAAAAAAGTACGCCTGAGTGGTTACGCATTGGTATTGAGTTTCTCTTGCAAGAAACGCGGGAGCGTCGACCCGGCCATCAAAGCATTCTTAACAGGCTTGGGGATATTTGGTTTGTGGAAGTATTGCGTACCTATATTGAGAGCTTGCCTGAGGGCAATGACTCTTGGTTGCGTGCGTTAAAAGATCCTGCCTTAGCCTTAGTTCTGAGTGCGATTCACAAGCATCCAGGGCGAGCTTGGACAGTACCGGCCTTAGCTCAGATGGCCTGTTTATCGCGTTCAGCGTTCGCGGATCGTTTTCAAAAAATTATGGGAAAGCCGCCACTCACTTATGTCAGTGAGCACCGAATGCGTGTTGCAGCATGGCAACTGAGGCATACGGGGCAGCCAATTTGTCATATTGGAGATGCCGTAGGCTATGCCTCTGAAACGGCCTTTGGGCAGGCCTTCAAACGTAGTTATGGTTTAGCCCCGAGTCGATATCGTGAACAAATGCGCCAACTTACCGCGAGTAATAGTGATTAGCGCTCGCCATACGCACGAGAGTTTTGGTATAAGAAAGCACTGCTTGACGCATCAGTCAGCTTCATAAAACAACGAAAAAGGTAGCCCTCTGATGAGCCGATATGCCTCTAGATCCACATTAGTCCATTGCTTCATGTTATGGGCAGAAACCAGCCCTAACACCGTCTATATGACGCAACCCTTGGATGGCGGAAAAACTCTTGAAATTACCTGGGGTGAAGCTGCTAATCAGGTGACTCGCGTTGCCAACTATCTAAAGTCTCTGAACTTGCCCGCACACAGCAGTATTGGTTTGTTGGGCCGTAACAGTGCCCATTGGATTCTGGCGGACCTGGCTGTTTGGATGGCCGGCCATGTCACCGTCCCACTTTATCCGACGCTGAATGCTGAATCTGCCGAATATATTTTGGAGCACTCAGAGTGCAAGCTGCTGTTCTTGGGCAAGCTCGATGGCAAGGCCGATGGTTGGAATGAGATCAAAACCATTCTGCCAGCGGACCTGCCGCTGATTAGCCTACCGTTGTCGCCACGCAGTGATGTTACGCAGTGGACAGACCTGATCGCCCAATATGAGCCGCTGGCAGAAGTGACCCTGCCAGACACCAGCGCCATGGCCACGATTGTGTACACCTCGGGCAGTACTGGCCGTCCCAAGGGCGTAATGCACAGCTTCGGCACCATGTGTTCCGTCGCTAATGGTCTGCGCGACACCTATAAAGTGAACCGCGACGACCGTATGCTTTCCTATTTGCCCTTAGCCCACGTGGCCGAGCGTGCGGTAGTTGAAACGGCGTCTTTGTATTTCGGTTTTAAAGTCTACTTTGCCGACAGTCTGGCGACGTTCCAGCAAGATTTGCAACGCGCTCAGCCCACCATTTTCTTCTCGGTACCTCGCTTGTGGACCAAGTTCTATCTTGCGATTAACGAGAAGCTGCCGCCGTCCAAGCAGCGTATTCTGTTTAATATCCCCATTCTGTCGGGCGTGATTAAGCGCAAAATTCTGACCCAGCTTGGCCTAGACAAAGTGCGTTTGGCGATTACTGCTTCGGCGCCATTGCCGCCCAATATCCTGCAGTGGTACCGCAATATCGGCCTAGAGCTTCTTGATGTTTACGGCATGACCGAAAACTACGGTTACTCGCACGGCTCACGTCCTGGCGAAGTCCGTGTGGGTTATGTGGGTCACACCAATCCAGGCGTTGAACACCGCATTGCCGATACCGGTGAAGTGCAAGTGAAGAGCCCGGGTCAAATGATGGGCTACTACAAAGCGCCGGAGAAAACGGCCGAAGACATGACGGATGATGGCTATCTGAAGACAGGTGATCGTGGTGAGATTGATGAGCAGGGTCGTCTGCGCATTACTGGCCGTGTCAAAGAGCTGTTCAAAACCTCAAAAGGCAAGTACGTCGCCCCGGTACCGATTGAGCAAAAGCTCAATGTGCATCCGAAGGTAGAGGTTATTTGCGTCACGGGCCCAACTCAGCCGCAACCCTTTGCTCTGTTTATGTTGTCTTTAGATGCCAGTGCTGAATTGGCCGATGGCCGCTTGGATAAAAACACCTTAAGCAGTGAGTTTGAAGCGCTGTTGAAGACCGTGAATGCCACGCTCGAAGATCACGAACAGTTAGATTATGTTGTCGTGGTGAAAGATCAGTGGACCATGGAAAATGGCTTCTTAACGCCGACCATGAAAATCAAACGCAATGTGGTTGAAGAGCGTTACTTGCCGCATGCCGACGAGTGGGTCGCCATGCGTAAGCGGGTTATTTGGGAGTAATCCCGGATAACCCTAACGGGACGCAAATAAAAAGGGCCGATAATTCGGCCCTTTTTGTTGGTCTCGCTTTTTTTAAATCACAAGAGCGACGACGCAGCTTAGCGCACGCGGTAAGTGATACGACCTTTGCTTAGGTCATATGGCGTCATTTCAACCTTAACTTGGTCACCCGTGAGGATGCGGATGTAATGCTTGCGCATTTTTCCGGAAATGTGAGCGATCACGACATGACCATTTTCCAGCTTCACGCGAAACATGGTGTTCGGCAGGGTGTCAACGACGACACCATCAAACTCAATCTGTTCTTCTTTCGACATGCAGCAAAGGCCTCGGCGGCAAATAATCAGTAGAGCAGGCAGCAAGCCCGCAAAGCCGGCGCATTGTGCCCGAAAAGCATCGCGCTGGCAAAGCCTGCTTTAACGAGCCGATAAATGGGCATTAACGAGCGAGCAACCACTCACCCTCAATTAATAACTCTAATGGCCTAAATTGGGTTTTGTAGCGCATGCGCTCCGCTTGTCTGACCCAATAGCCTAAATACAAATAGGGCAGGTTGCGTCGTTGGGTTTCCTTAATCTGCCAAAGAATGGCGAAGGTGCCTAAGCTGCGGTAAGTCTCTAAGGGGTCATAAAACGTATACACCGCTGATAAGCCGTGACTGAGCTCATCGGTCACCGCCAGCGCGAATAAACGCTCGCCACGGCGAAACTCTACAAAAATCGTATTGGCCCATTCGCAGGTAAGAAACTCACGATACTGGCGCGGCGTGGGAGGGTACATATCCCCATCCCGATGTCGTGCCGCGATATAGCGAGCGTAGAGCGCGTAATGTTCGTCATTCCATTCCGCTGCAACGCAATGCACGCTCAAGTCTTGGTTACGCAACCATGCACGCTGTTGGTTGCGCTTGGGCTGAAACGTTTGAACCGGAACGCGTACGGAAATACAGGCCTGACAGCCCTGGCACTGGGGCCGGTACACATAGTGACCGCTGCGACGGAAACCCATGTCGGAGAGCTGACTGTAGGTGTAGGCCGTCATGTCGGCTTCTGGGTCGGCAAATAAGGTGATGGCCTCTCGGCCACTGATATAACTGCACACATGCGGCGAGGTGGTATAGAAGCGCAGTTCACTGGCAGACATGGCGGCTCACGGGAAAGTTTGCGCTAGCAAGTACCTGATTCGCGTCCTGCCAATTAAAGCTCGGTCGGTCGCGCACGCTGGCAAGGTGCTCGAGGTAGCTTACGCGGGAAATCAAACGCGCGCCTAAGCTCATGAGGTGAGGATTTTCAAATTGGGCGTCAATGAGTTGCCAGCCCGCATGAACCCCGATTTGGGTGAGTGCCCAATACGCAATTTTCGAGGCATCAGTTTTAGTGCTGAACATGGACTCACCACAAAATAGCGCACCCACTTCAACGCCATATAAGCCGCCCACTAACTCACCCTCAAACCAGACCTCGATACTGTGTGCATGGCCTTGGTGGTGGAGACTGCTATAGCTGTTGATTATATTGGGACTAATCCAGGTGTCATCGGCATAGGCCCTTGGGGCCGCACAGGCCGTAATAACGGCCTCAAAGGCTTGATCCACAGTGATCATCCAGCCGGATTTATTCAGTGATTTTTTGAGACTGCGGCTCGCACTGAATTGAGCGGGGTAAATGACACAGCGCGGATCGGGCGACCACCAGAGTATGGGGTCAGCCTCAGAGAACCAGGGGAAAATTCCCTGTCGGTAGGCGGCCAGCAGTCGCTTAGGCGACAGGTCGCCCCCCGCCGCAAGCAAGCCGTCTGGGTCATTCAGTGCTTGCAATGGCGAGGGGAAACTCAGGCTGGCGTCTAGCCAAGGAAGTTGAATCGCCATACCTGAGTGTCCACACTAAAGGTTAATCATGATGACTGGTTTAATGACCCAGAGCATCCAGATACTTCTCAGCATCTAGCGCCGCCATACAGCCAGCTCCTGCAGAGGTAATGGCTTGACGGTAGATGTGGTCAGCAATATCGCCTGCGGCAAAAACGCCTGGAATACTGGTGGCCGTGGCATTGCCTTCGCTACCGCTCCTAACCTTAAGGTAGCCGTTTTTCATGTCGAGTTGGCCAGCAAAGATATCGGAGTTGGGCTTGTGGCCAATCGCGATGAAAATACCGGCCACCGGCACGGTCTGATCTGCGCCACCGGTGGTGGATGCCAGCAGTGCGCCGGTCACACCGGAGTCATCGCCCAACACTTCTTTTAGGCTGTGATTCCAGATAATCGTGATTTTTCCGGCTTTTTCTTTCTCAAACAAATGATCTTGCAGGATCTTCTCGGACTTGAGCTTGTCGCGGCGATGCACCAGCGTGACATGCTCAGCAATGTTGGATAGGTACAGCGCTTCCTCAACGGCCGTGTTGCCACCGCCCACGACCATGACGCGTTGGCCACGATAGAAAAAGCCGTCACAGGTTGCGCAGGCGCTGATGCCACGGCCCATAAATGCAGTTTCAGACTCGAGGCCCAGATACTGAGCCGAGGCGCCCGTCGCAATGATGAGTGCATCGCAGGTGTATTCCGCGCTGTCACCCTTAAGAACAAAGGGGCGTTGGTCAAGTTTCACCGCATTGATGTGATCAAACACCACTTGTGTGCCAAAGCGTTCAGCATGCGCTTGCATACGCTCCATCAGCGCAGGACCGGTTAGGCCGTGGGCATCGCCGGGCCAGTTGTCGACTTCAGTAGTGGTGGTGAGCTGGCCGCCAGACTGCATGCCGGTGATGACCACCGGTTGCAAATTTGCACGCGCTGCGTAAACAGCTGCGGTGTATCCGGCAGGGCCGGAACCCAAAATAATCAGGCGATGATGTACGCTGGCCATGACAACTCCGTTGTTAGGGTTAAAAGACTGGCAGAGAGTGTAGCAGAGGTCCTGTCATCTTCTGGACAGGTCGCTACAATGTCGCATCACATGATCTGGGAAAATTGCAGTGGCCGCGCCTGAACAAACTCAAGATCCTGCAACAACGACCAAACCAGGCCGTCTTGTTTTGCAGCGTATATTTTGGATCGTCTTGGCATGCTTTGTTGCCTTAAGCATCTATAGCCATGACGCCAATGACCCCGCGTGGACTCAGTGGGGTACCGGCCCCACGCTCAATGCGGCAGGTCAGTTTGGTGCTTATCTATCCGATATTCTGGGTTTCCTACTAGGCTATGTTGCCTATGCCGTACCGCTGTTGCTTTTCTGGCGGGTGGCCTTGTTTTGGTTTCAACCCAAGATTGAATTGAAGGGTTGGCAACAAGCGGCCGCCTGGACGGTGTCGCTCTTTTCATTGGCAGCCTTGTTAGCACTGCATCAATATCAGCCCGGCTATGGCTTAGATAATGGCGTGGGCGGTCTTCTCGGACGCACACTCGGCTTAGCCATGTGGCAAGCCACCGGCATCATTGGTGGCACATTAATTCTTGGCACTTTATTTGTGCTGACGTTTACCCTGGCCAGCGGCTTGTCTTGGCCTTGGCTGCTGGAGCGCTTGGGTCGGATGGTTTGGCAGTTAGCCAGCTGGGTGGGTGCCGTCTGTTCCAGCCTGTGGCAGCGTTGGACGTACGTACGTACGCCGGCCTCTTCACTGCCTGCTAACTTAGTGCAGGGTGTGCGCCGGCAAGAGCCGGTCATGCGCGACTCTCTTAGTCAGCCATTACCAAAGCCTGTGTTCACGCCGCGTGTACCAGAGACTCAGGCAACGCCGATGGAAACGCCACGGCCGAAACTGGACATCACGATTCAGCCCATTGCCGAGGTAAAGCCGGCGAAAAAGCCCGATGCTCAGCGTCAACTCTTCGCTCCGCCACCAGGTGAGGGCAGCTTGCCTGCATTAGACCTGCTAGACCCCGCCGAACCTCGGGGCCGTCGGGGCTATACCCCTGAAGCCTTGGAGGCCATGTCGCGCCTGCTGGAAATCAAGCTTAAAGAGTTCAATGTCGACGCCGAAGTGGTTGCCGTACAGCCGGGCCCTGTTATCACGCGCTTTGAGATTCAACCCGCTGCAGGGGTCAAGGTAGCGCGTATCACCAACATCGCTAAGGACTTGGCACGCGCCATGGCCATGGTTTCTGTGCGCGTGGTAGAAGTGATTCCAGGCAAATCGGTGGTGGGTATTGAAGTGCCGAACCAAGATCGTGAAATGGTTCGCCTATCCGAAATTCTGACATCACAGGCTTTTGAGTCCAAAACCAGCCCGTTGACCTTGGCCTTAGGTAAAGATATTGCGGGCAACCCCATTGTTGCTGACTTGGCGCGCATGCCGCATTTGCTGGTGGCCGGCACCACCGGTTCGGGCAAGTCGGTGGGCGTTAACGCCATGATCCTGTCCATGCTGTTCAAGGCCACCCCGGCCGAGCTGCGCCTGATCATGATCGACCCGAAGATGCTGGAGCTGTCGGTCTACGACAAGATTCCGCACCTGCTCACGCCGGTCGTCACCGACATGAAGGATGCCGCCAACGCGCTGCGCTGGTGCGTGGCCGAGATGGAGCGCCGCTACAAGCTCATGTCCAAGCTCGGCGTGCGCAACCTCGACGGCTACAACAAGAAGGTGGCCGATGCCATCGCGGCCGGCGAGCCGATCAAGGATCCGCTGTGGAAGCCGGGCGAGAATGTCTTCGAGGAAGAGGCCTCAGAGCTAGGCAAGCTGCCGTTTGTGGTGGTTATCATCGACGAATTTGCCGATATGATCATGATTGTGGGCAAGAAGGTTGAAGAGCTGATTGCCCGTATTGCGCAGAAGGCGCGTGCGGCCGGTATCCATTTGATTTTGGCCACGCAGCGCCCGTCGGTGGATGTCATCACTGGCCTGATCAAGGCCAATGTGCCCACGCGTATCGCTTTCCAGGTGTCGTCGCGCATTGACTCGCGCACCATCCTCGATCAGGGCGGTGCGGAAATGCTGCTGGGCCATGGTGACATGCTCTTCCTGCCGCCGGGCACCAGCCTGACGGAGCGAGTTCATGGTGCCTTTGTCAGCGACGATGAGGTCCACCGCGTTTGTGGTGATTGGCGCGCTCGTGGCGAGCCTGACTACATCGACGAGATTCTCGAAGGCAGCCTGGAAGTCACGGATGGCGGCGGCGGTAAGGGTGGTTTTGGTGGTTTCGATGATGTTGGCGGCGATCCCGAGCAGGATGCGCTCTACGACGAAGCGGTGGCTTTTGTGCTGGAAACGCGACGACCGTCGATTTCCTTTGTGCAGCGCAAGTTCAAGATCGGCTACAACCGGGCGGCGCGCCTGGTGGAAGCGATGGAGAATGCCGGCGTGGTGTCTGCCATGCAGACCAACGGCCAGCGTGAAGTCGTGGTACCCCGACGCGAATAACGCGTTAACTAGAGATCACGACATGTATATGCAACGCAAGATTTTATCGGCACTGACATTCGGCTTGGGATTGTGGCTGACACCTGTGCCAGCACTCGCAGATGCAGGCACTGACCTCGCAGCTAAGTTAAAAGCTATCCGCAGTTTAGATGCTGATTTCACACAGACAACACAGGCCACACAAGGCAAGCCGGAGAGCGTCGTTCTGGGCCATATCCAAGCCCAGAAGCCGGGCTTTTTCCGTTGGGAAGTGCGCCGGCCTTACTCGCAAATTTTGGTTTCCGATGGCCGTGAGCTGAAAATTTTTGACCCCGATTTGCAGCAAATGACCATTCGGCCGGTAAGCCAAGAGCTGAGTCAAACGCCTGCACTGCTGTTTACGGGCAATGCGGCGGCACTGCAAAAACAGTTCATCATTCGCGCAAAGAAAAATGGTGGGAGTGTGATTTACACGCTTACGCCCAAGGCCAAAGATACCCTCTTTGCTAACCTCAGCCTGCAATTTAAAGGCAATGATCCTTTAATGATGACTCTGCGCGATAGCCTAGGCCAACAAACCCAGATCGAGTTTTTCCGGGTCAAGCGCAACACTGCGATTCCTGCCTCCGCGTTTAAGTTCACCCCGCCGGCTGGCACAGACATTATTCGTGAATAAGGCCATGAGCTCAGCCTATCAACCGCTGGCCGCACGTTTGCGGCCACAAAGTCTGGCTGAGTATGTTGGGCAGACGCATGTCTTAGCGCCGGGCTGTCCATTGCGCGAGGCCTTAGAAAGCGGCCATCTGCACTCCATGATTCTCTGGGGGCCACCTGGGGTGGGGAAAACCACCCTGGCGCGCTTGATGAGTAGTGCTTGCGATGCCCGTTTTATTGCCGTTTCTGCCGTGTTATCTGGCGTAAAAGAGATTCGTGCAGCCATTGAAGAGGCTCAGTTCTATCGTCAAAGCGGCCAACGTACGGTGCTATTTGTCGATGAAGTGCATCGCTTCAATAAATCCCAGCAAGATGCCTTTTTGCCCTATGTGGAAGATGGCACGCTGATCTTTATCGGTGCGACCACCGAAAATCCTTCGTTTGAGCTGAATAAAGCGTTGCTGTCGCGTGCCCGCGTCTATGTACTTCGCTCGCTGTCGCTGGAGGAGTTGCTGAAACTTCTGAAGCAGGCCTGTCAGGATGCTCGCGGCTTGGGGGAGCGTTCGCTGCGTTTTACCGATATTGAACTTCAGGCCTTGGCACATGCTGCTGACGGCGATGCACGT
>Ga0255101_1000299_pt1 | contig 13048 bp, 10 predicted proteins | sample Colum_Colum_RepC_2_FD_188588 | JGI IMG/M metagenome (GOLD analysis project Ga0255101, IMG submission 188588) | Freshwater microbial communities from Columbia River, Oregon, United States - Colum_Colum_RepC_8d | ecosystem: Environmental > Aquatic > Freshwater > River | place: USA: Oregon...
CTGGGTCATGGGTGAAAGTTCGGCTAAAAACTTGCGCGGCGAGAACATGACCGACGTCATTTTCAATGGCGCGGTGGGCCGCAAGCCGGTCGGCCAGGCTTCCATTGAGTTGATTTTCGATAATGCTGATGGCTCGTTGGGCGGCGAGTGGGCGCAGTACGCTGAGATTTCCATTAAGCGTGTGGTGACGCGTGATGCCCGTTCCGACTACTTCCTCAATAGCACGCGCTGCCGTCGTAAAGACATTACCGACATTTTCTTAGGCACCGGTCTCGGGCCGCGCTCCTACGCCATCATTGAGCAGGGCATGATTTCGCGGCTCATTGAATCTAAGCCCGAAGAGCTGCGAGTATATATTGAAGAAGCGGCGGGCATTTCCAAGTACAAAGAGCGGCGTCGCGAAACCGAGAATCGTATGCGTCATACGCGCGAGAATTTGGCTCGCCTCAATGACATTCGTGAGGAACTGGGTAAGCAACTACAGCATCTCGAAAAGCAGGCTCGGGACGCGGAAAAGTACAAAGAGTGCAAACTCGAAGAACGAACGCTGCGGGCGCAATTACATGCCCTACGGTGGCGAGGTCTGGACCAGCAAGTCCAGCAATATGAAGCCAGCATTCGTGAGTTGGCAGTCAAGCTCGAGGCAGCTATGGCCTCGCAGCGTGAATACGAAGCAGCCTTGGTGCGTGACCGTGAAATTCAATTCAGCCTGAGTGATGAGTTCAATCAAGTCCAAAGTCGCTACTACGCGTTGGGCAGTGATATTGCTCGCGTGCAACAGGCGCAGCGTTATCGTCACGAGCGCATTGCAGAAATTCAAACGGCACAAGCGGCCATTGAGCGTCAGGCTGAACAAGCGAGACAGCTCCTGGATCATGACCGTTTTGAGTTGGAGCAGGCCGAGGCAGAATGTTTAACCCTAGAGCCTCAGCACGAATTACTGATCGCTGAAGCGGAGGCCATGACGGAGCAATTGCTATCAGCAGAGCAACAGTTGGCTGACTGGCAGCAGGATTGGGATCAGTTTAATAGCCGCTCGCAAGCGCCTCGCCAGCGTGCCGAAGTTGAGCAGTCGCGTATTCAGCACATGGAGCAAGCCCTACGTCGTCACCAAGAGCGTTTGGCTCGACTTGAGCAAGAGCAATCGGCCTTGAATGCAGGCCCGCTAGAGCAGGAGCTTGCCGATTTGCAGGAGCAATCCGCCGAGCAAGCCATGGCAGTGGAGGCGAGCGAAGGACAACTGCTTCAGGCCAGTGAGGCCATGCAGGGTAATCGTCAGCGGTTGTCGGAATTGGGTGTTGAGATTGATCTGCAACGCCAACAGTTACAGGCTATGCGGGGCCGTGAGGCTTCACTTCGGGCATTACAGGAGGCGGCTGAGAAGAGTCAGTCTGCGGTTAACTCTTGGTTGCAAGCACGCGGCATTCAAGGTCAGGCCTTGGCGAAGACGCTGCGGGTGAAAGCCGGGTGGGAAGCCGCCGTAGAAACGGTGCTGGGCCCGCAATTGCAAAGTTTAGAGGTCGCCTCACTGGCAGAAGTGGCAGAGCAGTTAGCCACCTTGACGGTGGGAGACGTGGCGTTTTCTGAGTCGGGTCAGTCCTCAGTTCGGCAAACATCCACACGAAATTGGCCAACGCTAGCGACTACTCTCGAGTCAGCGCCGGAATGGCTGAAATCGCGCTTTGCGTCTATTTATTTAGCCGATGATCTGGCTCATGCCTTAAATCTAAAGCCGCAGCTGCAGGCTCATGAGTCGGTCATTACCGCCGAAGGCTATTGGTTAGGCGATACGTGGCTGCGCTATCGCGCCGGTAAAGCCGATCCTGCTCAGGGTCAGCTGGCGCGTCAACGTGAACTGTTGAAGTTGGACGCAGACATTGAGCAATTAACGGCTACCTTGCAGCAGCTACAAGAGCAACAGCTGGAAGTGCGTGAGGCGTTGCGTGATGGCGAGTTAGCGCGCGAGCAATGCCAGCGTGAACTCACGCTGCGCAACCGTTCACTGGGCGATATCCATGCTCAAATAGGCGCGCGCCAAGTTCGCCTTGAGCAGTTTTTGGCGCGCCGCGAGCGCATCGGTCAAGACATGCAAGAGGTAGCTCGCCAGGCTCAGCTTGATCAAGAGTCACTGGCTGAGTCGCGCATGAATTTGCAGGAAGCCATTGAGCTGATGTCGCAAGATTCGCGTGAGCGTGAGGCAAAACTGGCGGATCGTGAGCGTTGGCGTGAGGCCGTAGATCAAGCGCGTGCGAATCAACGCGAACGCCGTGAGTTGCTGCATCAGTGCGCCTTGCGTCGGCAGACCTTAAATGCTCGCTTGCAGGGGTTGCGTGCTGGCTTGCAGCGCTTGGATGAGCAGGGTGAAAGTTTGCGAGAGCGTCGCGAGCAGTTGGCGATGCAATTGATGGAGTTATCGGCACCTGCCGGCGACGATGGCGACGAGCTGGAACAACTGTTAGAGCAGCACTTGCAAGCCGAACAAGCGCTGTCGCAAGTCCGTAACCAAGTGGATGTCATTCAGCAACAGCTTCGGGAAGCTGAGACTGGTCGTACACGTGCAGATCAGCAAGTTCAAATTACCCGTGACAGCCTGCAAAGCATGCGTTTGGAGTGGCAAAACGCGGTGGCAAAACGTGAAGCGCAGGTTGAGCAGCTACAAGAAAGTGATGCCGTTTTGGAGCAAGTATTGGCGGATTTGCCTGACGATGCCAGTGACACGGCATGGCAGTTGTCGTTGGAGCGCGTGGCGATTCGCATTGCGCGTTTAGGGGCTATTAACTTAGCGGCCATTGAAGAGTACCAAGCACAGGCTGAGCGCAAGAACTACCTCGACTTGCAAGATGCAGACCTCAACGAGGCGCTTGAGACGCTGGAAAATGCGATCCGTAAAATTGATCGTGAAACACGCGCCTTGTTTAAAGAGACCTTCGAAAAAGTAAATGCGGGTTTGCAGGCGCTGTTCCCGAAAGTATTTGGCGGTGGTACGGCGTATCTGGAATTGACCGACGAAGACTTGTTGGAAGCTGGCGTGACGATCATGGCCAGGCCGCCAGGTAAACGTAATTCAACGATTCATCTGCTCTCGGGCGGTGAAAAGGCGCTGACGGCTTTGTCTTTGGTATTCTCGATTTTCCAGCTCAATCCAGCGCCGTTCTGTATGCTTGATGAGGTCGATGCGCCATTAGATGATGCCAACGTAGGACGCTTCGCCAGACTAGTCGAAGAGATGTCCGCTCAGGTACAGTTCATCTACATTACGCACAATAAAATCGCCATGGAGATGGCTCAACAATTGATGGGCGTTACCATGCAAGAACCTGGGGTGTCCCGATTGGTTTCGGTCAATGTTGACGAAGCGGCCGCTTTGGCCGGCCAATGACCTCAGTGCATGGTAATCAGCTCACACAACAAGAGAGAAGGTCCGGCTCATGATGCATGAACCGATGCTTTTAATAGCACTGGCAGTTTTAGTGGGTCTTGCGGCAATGCTCTTGATGAACGGCGCCCGTAAGCGCCGTTTGAAAGTGAAGATCGAACCGGTGCCCACGGAGCGCCTCGATAACACGCCGGTGCGCTCTGAAATTTTGAGTGAAGTTCGCATTCGCGAGCGCGCTGATGCCCTGCGTCTAGAGAGTGAAAAAAACGATGCTCCCCTGGCGGCTACGGAGTCTGTGCCTGCGGCGGCTCTCGTTCACGAGACTGCTCAGGAGGCTGCTGCGGCTGAGCAAATGGTCGAACAAGTTATTGAGGTACCAGCCCCGCCGGTTGTTAAGCTCAGTCAGGCCGATTTGTTCCCTGAGGAAATTCTGGCACCTAAAGTCCCTGTAGCGGAGCCCTTAGAAACCTCTGCCCAAAACTTAGCCATAGATCGCGTTTTCTCAATTCACGTCATGGCAACCACCCAACTCTTCGAAGGCCGCCAATTACTGGAGCTGTTGCTTCAATATGGGCTTCGTTTTGGCGATATGGATATTTTCCACCGTCACGAACATCCCGCGGGCCATGGTGACATTTTGTTCAGCATGGCTCAGGCCGTGGAGCCAGGCACATTCAACATTGATAGTCTGTCCCGCGACTTAGTGCCCGGCGTTAGTTTCTTCATGAGTCTGCCGGGCAAAAAAAGCACCCTGGCGTTTGACTTAATGACTGATACCGCTCGCCGTCTGGCCTACGAGCTGCAAGCCGATTTATTAGATGCCAACTCCCAAGTATTGACTCAGGCAGAGCTCGATCAGTGGCGTGAAGCCGTGGTGTCCTACGAACGCCAACAATATCAGTCGCTATGAGTGCCTTGTCCTTGGACGACGCGGCGCAGCGTCTGAAGCGGCTGCGTGAGCAACTGCATGCACATGCCAAAGCGTATTATGTCGATGACGCACCGACCCTGCCGGATGCCGACTATGACGCGCTTTACCGAGAGCTTTTAACGCTCGAGGCCTCTTTTCCCAGCCTGGTGACCGCTGACTCTCCCAGTCAGCGCGTGGGCGCAGCAGCGGATACGGCATTTTCGTCGGTAAAGCACGATGTACCCATGTTGTCTTTAGACAATGTCTTTTCCGAGACCGAGCTTCAGGATTTTGATCGTCGTCTACGCGAGCGCCTGAATTGGGAAGTCGCTGTTGGGCTGCCCTATATCTGTGAGCCTAAGTTCGATGGCCTAGCCGTAACGCTGCATTACCGTCACGGTCAATTAGTGAAAGCAGCGACTCGTGGCGATGGCAGCAGTGGTGAAGACATTACCGCTAATGTCCTGACGATCGCGACGGTGCCTAAGCGGCTGCCCGGTGAAAATCTGCCTGAACATCTAGAGATTCGGGGTGAGGTACTCATGCCCCGTGCCGGTTTCTTAGCATTAAATGAACGGCAGTTAGCGGCCGGGGAAAAGGTGTTCGCTAATCCACGTAACGCCGCAGCCGGTGCATTGCGTCAGCTCGATGCACGCATCACCGCGCAGCGACCCTTGGCCTTTTACGCCTATGCGCTGGCGGCGATTTCGGGGGCTGCTTGGCCCAGCACCCACAGCCAAACCCTGCGCTGGTTTAAGTCTTTGGGTTTTGTGATAGCTGATGAAGTGTGTTTAGGCCATGGCCCCATGTTTGTGCAGCAGGCGTGGCAAACGCTACTAGACTCTCGCGACAGCCTGCCGTTTGATATCGATGGCATGGTCGTAAAAGTGGATGACCGTCGCTTACAACACGATTTGGGCTTTGTAGCGCGCGCGCCGCGCTGGGCCGTGGCCTATAAGTTCCCCGCACAAGAAGTCAGTACCACGCTAGAGGCCATCGACTTTCAAGTCGGTCGTACAGGCGCGCTCACACCTGTCGCTCGTTTACGTCCTGTCAATGTGGCGGGTGTGGTGGTCAGTAATGCCACCCTGCACAACATGGATGAAGTTCAGCGTTTGGATTTACGTCCGGGCGACACGGTGGTGATTTACCGTGCTGGCGATGTCATTCCGAAAGTGATGCGGCGTTTGGATGATGAAGCGCATGCCCATCGGTTCATCGTGAATCTGCCGTCGGCGTGTCCGGTGTGCGGTTCTGCCGTCATGCGCCCTGAGGGTGAGGCGATTGCGCGCTGCAGTGCGGGTCAGTTTTGCCCTGCTCAACGTAAAGAGGCGATTCGTCATTTTGCCAGTCGACGCGCTATGGATATCGACGGCTTAGGCGAAAAATGGATCGATCTGATGGTCGATGCTGGCTTGGTCAACTCCACTGCCGATATCTATCGCTTAACGCAAGAGCAACTCTTAAGCCTGCCGCGAATGGCTGAAAAATCGGCCAATAACCTACTGGCAGCTATCGCGACCAGTCGTGAAACTACCTTGGCACGGTTTATTTACGCGCTGGGTATCGCCAATGTGGGCGAGGCAACGGCAGAGGCATTTGCTCGACAGTTTGGACGCTGGCAAGCCTTTCAAGAGGCAGATGAAGCCGCACTGTTGGCTACGCCTGATGTGGGGCCTGTGGTGGCGCAGTCCGTCATGAGCTATCTGCGTGAGCCGCATAATGTGTCGGTGATTAATGCCTTAATGGCCGCGGGGGTTCGTTGGCCTGACCAAGCTGCAGCGCAGGACTTGCCGCAACCTTTACTAGGGCAGACTTGGGTGCTGACGGGCACCTTGTCCACGTTGAGTCGGGACGAGGCGGGTGCTCGCCTGAAAGCCCTAGGCGCAAAGGTTAGTGGCAGCGTTTCCGCGAAAACGCATATGCTGGTGGCGGGAGAGAGTGCTGGCTCAAAGCTCACGAAGGCGCAAGAGCTGGGCGTTACGGTGTGGGATGAAGAACAACTGCTTAACATGTTGCGAGAGCACGAATGATGCGCCTATCCGGCGGCCTAAAAGGGCTGATGTTGCTGCCGATGCTCACGCTGATGGCCTGCAGCTCAATGCCAACACCGCCTCGCAATGCCTTAAATTTATGTGCGGTTTTTGCAGAAAAACAAACCTGGCAAACCCCGGCCATTCGGACTGAGCGTCGCTGGGGCATCCCTGTCTCGGTGTTGATGGCCACGATGTACCATGAGTCTTCGTATCGCGCTGATGCCAGACCACCCCGACGATATTTTTTGGGGATTTTTCCCGGTTCAAGACCCAGCACGGCTTATGGGTACTCGCAAGCCTTAGATGGTACCTGGGACGAATATGTGTCGAAAAACTCACGCTGGTTTGCTAGTCGTGATGAGTTTGATGATGCCATCGACTTTATCGGTTGGTATCACAACCTGAGTACGCGAGAAATTGGCATTCGTGCCGATGATGTCTACAACCTGTACCTGGCCTATCACGAAGGTCGCGGTGGGTTCACACGTAATACCTATCTGGCAAAACCTTGGCTAGTTAGGTACGCAGAGCGAGTGCGTGAAACAGAAGGGAAGTATCGCCAGCAACTAAAGTCTTGCCCACTAACTAAATAACTTTAGGGTGTAGGTGGACGTAACTGACCACGCTTCCACGCTTTCAAGAGAAAACGATCTGGCCTTAGGCGCTCCTGTAAGTCGCTGTATTGCGCTTCAGGCTTAGCCAGTAGTGCTTGGCAAAGTAGGTCAGCGGCCAGCCAAGCTTGGCTAAAACCTTTAGACCCATGCCCTAAGCTAATGCCAACTTTCGGAAGTTCTTGAATTTCCTCCGGCATCGGTCTGCTCGCTACGCGGGTGCTAAGCAGTCGCTCGTATTCAGCGGGCCACGGCAGCCATCCCACCATAGGCAAGTAGTCCGGCGTTTGCCAACGCACACTGGCACGAGCAGACCAGCTCGTTACGTGCTCGTGTAGTCCCATCTGCGCGGTCAGGCTCGGCACGGCATCCAGTAAGGCTGATGCATTCGCGAGTTGATCTTCGTGACAAGGCGAGGTGTCTGAGCGACCTGGCTGAAACGTCGCACCTAAGACATGCTGGCCATGAAAGCCTGGGGTAAGGTAGCCGCCGTAGCAGAGTGTTGTTTTTAGCGCTAAGGGACGTTTCAGCGTGGTGATTTGTCCGCGTACAGGTTTTAACGGCAGATGTTGCGTGGCTAAGAGTTGCTGTGCACCACCCGCCACGGCAAGCACCAGGTGCTTAGCGTCCAACGTGATGGGTTCACGCTGATGACCCGGCTGCACCTGAATGTGCCAGCCTGAATGATGTGGGCTGATTTCGGTTACTTCGTGATGCGTCAGCAACTCAATATTTTTATGTGCCAGCAGTCTCGCTAATAAACCTTCCGGGTGAATTAATCCGGCATTGGGTAGCCAAAGGGCAGGGTGATGGAGGGCTACGCCCGCCTTTGCGCTGGCCTCTTCTGCGCTAAGCGACCAGACCTGACTCTGCCACCACGGATGATCCGGCCCGATTTCTACATGCTGCTTTCGAGTTTGTAGCCAAAGAACGCCACTGGCCTGAAAGTGTGGCGCTAAACGCGGATCCTCTAGCACCTTAAGCGTATGCAAAAAGGCTTGGGACTGAATGTGCTCGGGGGTGAGCTCGGCACTGACTAACTTTGGGTACAAAATCGCTGCTGCGTTACCTGAGCCGCCACTTCCCGGCGTGGCTGCGTCCAGCACGCGTACCTGCCAGCCATGTTCGGCCATCCGCCATGCCAAGCTGGCGCCAGCAATGCCGGCGCCAACGATAGTGAGCTGTTGAGTGCTTTGAGTGTGCAACGTTAGGGCAGGGTCTTGCGGAAAGGTTTGACGCTGACGCGAGCATACACACCGGCTGCAACAAACGGATCGGCGTCAGCGAAAGCCTGAGCGTCGCTCAAGGACGCAAATTCGGCGACCACTAAGCTGCCGGTGAAGCCTGCAGGACCTGGATCCTCGGAATCAATGGCGGGGTGCGGACCGGCCAGCAATAAGCGGCCCTGCTGATGCAGATCCTGAAGGCGAGCGACATGAGCTGGTCGATGTTCCAGTCTTTGCGCGAGGGTATTGGGCGCATCTTCAGAAATAATGGCGTACCACATGATCAACTCCAGAATTAGTGCGTGGGGGGCGAATCTTTAAGCGCGCCTTGACGCGTCAGCCAAATACCCTGCGCGATGATGAAGGCGAAGGTCATCCCCAAACTACCAAAGAGCTTGAAGTCCACCCACCACTCGCTGTGGTAAAGCACGACATAGGCATTGGCGGCGGCACACAGTAGAAAAAAGATGACCCATGCGCTGTTGAGTTGCTGCCACTTGCTGCGGCTGAGTTGCAGTGCCTGACCCATGAGGCGCTCAATCAATGGCTTCTCGCCAATAAACGCACTGCCAGCAAAGATAAGGGCGAGCAGCACGTTCACTGCCGGCGCTTTCCATTGCAGAAAAGCCTCGTCATGCATCACGAGCGTTAGGCTGCCGAGCACCACCGTTGCCACTAAGGTAATCCACTGGCTGGTCTGTAAGCGGCGTTCCTGCCACCAAATAAAGGCATACAGAAGCGTCACGCTGACCATAAGAACGGCAGCAGCGGTATAGACTCCGGCCACTTTATACGCCACAAAAAACAGCACCAGCGGCAGGAAATCCAACCACGCTTTCATCCGTGTTACCTCTATCGAATCTGTTAAAGTCAGGCATCTTAATGTACCCCGCGAGCACTATCCATGCCGTTGATTGATTTGCACAGCCACAGCCAATGTTCTGACGGCAGTTTGTCGCCTGCCGACTTGGTGGCCTTGGCGGTGCGCGCAGGGGTAAAGGCTTTGGCGCTAACCGATCATGACAGCGTGGATGGCATTTGTGAGGCCAGGCTAGCGGCGGACGGCACTGGGCTGACCTTAATCGCAGGGGTCGAGCTATCTGCTGTTTGGGGTGTGCACAATATCCATGTCGTGGGCTTGCAGGTGGATATTGAGCATCCTGTACTCAAAGCAGGTCTTGCCCAGCAAGCAGGTGCGCGGGCTGAGCGCGGCAAGCTCATGGCGGCCAAGCTGGAGGCCTTAGGCATGAAGGGTGCCTATGAAGGTGCCTTAGCACTGGCCAGCAGTCCTGATGCCTTAAGCCGTACGCACATGGCGCAATGGCTGTTTGATGCTGGCCATGTCAGCACAATCCAACAGGCTTTTGATAAATACCTAGGTCCTCGCAAGCCTGCTGCCGTGCCCATGCCCTGGGCGAGCTTGGCCGATGTGGTGTCTTGGATTAAGGCCGCTGGCGGTGTCTCGGTGGTGGCGCATCCAGGTCGCTATGACATGAGCCGAACCAAGATGCGGCAGCTCTTACAAGACTTTAAGGCGCTCGGTGGCGATGGCATGGAAGTGGCAACGGCTACCGAAAAGCCAGACATGGTGGCCTATTTAGCTAAGCTATCTCAGCAGTTTGAGCTGCTGGCTTCGCAGGGCAGTGACTACCACGGTAAGCCGGCGCCGTGGATTGGCTTAGGCCGGTTCCCATCACTGCCTGCAGGTTGTATACCGATTTGGACGGCCTGGGGCTGGCCGGCTTCGGATGCCGAATCCGTTTTAAGTAGGGAGTTAACGGTGTGACACAGCATTGGCATTTACACCCAGAGAATCCGCAACCACGCTTACTCAAGCAAGCCGTGGAGCGGCTCAAAGCCGGTGAGTTGTTGGTAATGGCCACGGACGCTAGTTATGTCTTGGTCTGTCATATTGGTGATAAAGCAGCTTTAGACCGATTACGCCGCGTGCGAGATTTGGATGATCATCATCATCTAACCTTACTGTGTCGCGACCTATCAGAGATTGGCACCTATGCCAAGGTCGATAACAGCGTCTTTCGATTATTGAAAGCGCATACCCCTGGTGCATATACCTTTATTTTGCCGGGCACCAAGGAAGTGCCTAAGCGCTTACTGCACCCGAAGAAACAGACCATTGGTATTCGCATTCCGGATCACCCGGTAGCTCAAGGCTTGCTGGCGTTGATGGGCGAGCCTTTGCTCTCCACCACACTGCAAATGCCTGGGGAAACTGAGCCGCTGAATGATCCTGATGAGATGGTGAGCCAGCTGCAAAAGCGGGTCGATGTCATTCTTGACTCGGGCTACGGTGGTCTGCTCTCCACCACGGTTGTCGATTTTAGTGATGGTAATCCCTTGGTGCTGCGCGAAGGCCTAGGTGATCCGGCACCATTTCAGTAAAGTATTTCCTTGGCTTCGTGGCTATAATTCTTTTTTGCGGTTTAGTCTAATTGTGGAGCGTCGTCCTTGAGTTCAGTGGCATCCCCCCAGCGCGTTTTGTCTGGTATGCGTCCCACCGGCCGTCTTCATCTCGGCCATTATCACGGCGTGTTGAAAAATTGGGTCACCCTGCAGCATGAGTACGATTGCTACTTTTTCGTGGCGGATTGGCACGCACTGACCACGCATTACGATGACCCCAGCCAGCTTGAGGCCAGCACCATGGATATGGTGGTGGATTGGCTAGCGGCGGGCGTGAACCCAAAGGCGGCGACGTTATTCGTGCAGTCCGCTATGCCAGAGCATGCCGAGCTGCATCTGCTGTTATCGATGATGACGCCTCTGGGATGGTTGGAACGAGTGCCGACCTACAAAGATCAGCAAGAAAAGCTCAAAGAAAAAGACTTAGCCACCTACGGCTTCCTGGGTTACCCCTTGCTGCAAGCGGCAGACATTCTGCTGTATCGCGCGGGTTTAGTGCCGGTTGGAGCCGATCAGGTCTCCCACGTTGAGCTTACCCGCGAAGTGGCGCGGCGCTTTAACCACCTCTTTGGTCGTGAGCCCGGCTTTGAGCAGGCGGTAGAAGCGGCGGTGGTGAAGATGGGCAAGAAGGCTGCCAAGGTCTACATCGACCTGCGTAAGCGCTATCAGGAAACCGGCGATGCGGCCGCGCTTGAAACTGCGCAGGCACTGGTGCGTGACCAGCAGAACATTACCCTGGGCGATAAAGAGCGTCTGCTGGGCTCTATCGAGGGGTCGGGCAAAATCATCCTGCCTGAACCTCAGGCTTTGCTAACGCCAGCCGCGAAAATGCCGGGCTTGGATGGTCAGAAGATGTCCAAGTCTTATGGCAACACCATCGCCTTGCGTGAAGCACCGGATGATGTGGATGCCAAGATCCGCAAGATGCCGACCGATCCAGCGCGTATCCGACGCACCGATGCTGGCAACCCCGATGTCTGCCCAGTCTGGCAGTTGCACGAGGTTTACTCGGATCAGCAGCGTAAGCAGTGGGTGCAGGAAGGCTGCCGTAGTGCTGGCATTGGCTGCTTGGAGTGCAAGAAGCCCGTAATTGACGCCATCAATGCCGAGCTGGTGCCTATGCGTCAGCGCGGTCGTGAATTTGAGCAAGCGCCAGACATGCTGCGTAGCGTTTTAGCAGAAGGTGCGGAGCGAGCGCGTGAAACAGCCGCTAACACATTAGCCGATGTACGACAGGCATTGGGGCTTGCATACCGACGCTAAGCCGGTTGTAATGCCTTTTACCGCTGCGAAGCGGCAAGCAGAGAGCGCACATGAGCGAAAATAGTGCAGCCGAACCAGTCATGGATTCGGCTTCTATAACATCCGAGACGGCATCTGAAGTCTCCGCAACGCCCGAGCCGCAGGTGACAGCACCTGCTGAATTGCTCACGATCGCGCGTGTAAGGGGCGAGTTAATTACCTCGTTACCCGATGATTTATATATCCCGCCCGATGCCTTGCAGGTCTTTCTCGAAACCTTCGAAGGCCCGCTGGATCTGTTGCTCTACCTGATCCGTGCTCAGAACCTCGACATTCTCGACATTCCCGTTGCTCGAATCACGCATCAGTACCTCGACTATGTGGAGCTGATGAAACAGCTCAATTTCGACCTTGCGGCCGAATACCTTCTGATGGCGGCTTGGCTTGGCGAGATCAAGTCACGACTATTGCTGCCCAGACTGAAAACGCCTGACGGTGAAGAAGAGATTGATCCGCGTGCCGAGCTGATTCGCCGCTTGCAGGAATACGAGCGCTTCAAGCAGGCCGCTGCTCACATCGACAGCCTGCCTTGCGAAGGCCGCGACTTCTTTGTCGCCGTTGCCCAGCAGCCCGACTTTAGCCGACAGAAGACACCACCGACCGTGGAGCTGCGCGAATTGCTGCTGGCCTTGCAGGATGTGCTGCGCCGGGCCGATCTCTACGAATCGCACCAGATTTCCAAGGAAGGTCTGTCCATGCGTGAGCGCATGAGCCAGATGCTCGACAAACTGCGAGGTGAGGGCTTTCTGCCCTTTGTTTCTCTGTTTACGGTCGAAGAGGGACGCCTCGGTGTAGTGGTGTCATTCATGGCCATTCTGGAGTTGGTCAAGGAAGGCCTGATTGATCTGGTGCAGACCGAAGCGTTTGCCGATATTCATGTTCGCGCTCGCGTTGGCGATGCCCGGGGCCATGCGCTAGACCTCGGCGAAGACGTCGAGATCGAACCCACTGAACTCGATGAGGAGGCTGCGTTCGATGACGCCTGATGAACTAAAAGCCATTGTGGAAGGCGCATTATTTGCGGCTGGTCGCGCGCTAAGCATTGAGCAGCTGCAAGCGTTGTTTGAGGAGGGTGCGCGTCCCGATGCCGGCAGTCTGCGCGCCATTTTAAATGCGCTGCAGTCCGACTACAGCGAACGCGGCGTGCTATTGCAGCAAGTCGC
>Ga0255101_1000300_pt1 | contig 13021 bp, 10 predicted proteins | sample Colum_Colum_RepC_2_FD_188588 | JGI IMG/M metagenome (GOLD analysis project Ga0255101, IMG submission 188588) | Freshwater microbial communities from Columbia River, Oregon, United States - Colum_Colum_RepC_8d | ecosystem: Environmental > Aquatic > Freshwater > River | place: USA: Oregon...
CGTCAGAACTAGCACAGGTCATGGCGGGGTCATCGGCGAAGCGATTAGCCAGCGCTTTGTCCTGCGCAAACAGCGCTGTTAACTCGGGCGACACCACCAAATAAGGGATGCGCACATACCAAGGCTCATCGCGGCTCAGTGTATTTATATTGGCCTTCAGATTAAGTCGATGCTGGCTGTTTAGGGGCTGATCCCATTGCACGCCAGCGTAGCCTGTATCTAAGGTAGCGACCGGTAGCTCACGGTAAATGGAGGTGTCATTTCGCCTTGCCTGCTCGGCCACCATGCGTGAAAAGCCAGACGACAGTGTGAGCAAGCCATCGTTAACTGTCGTGTATTGGCCTTTGCCATAAGCTCCGTCCACCACTTTATCGTCTTTGAATGGCGTCTTTTTCCGGGCATTTATATCGAAGCCTGTGTCTTCGCGGTGAAACACCGACCACGCCCAATCGCCACCCAGTCCGTGCAGCGATAAGCGGGCAAATCCGTCACGGATGTGATCATCGCCCGCCCTCACCAAAAGTTCGGCATTGGGCACTTCTTGCACATTGCGCGTGATGATATTGACCACGGCAAAAAAACTGTTGGCGCCATACGTCGCGGAGTTGGGGCCACGCACGACCTCAATACGCTCGATGTCTTCCACATCTAAGGGCAGGCCAATCCAATCCACGCGCGCCAAAGCTGCTTCATAAATGGATCGCCCGTCGACGAGCACTTGCATGCGCCGCGCACCATCAGCGGATGTGCCGTGATAGCCCACAAACGCCTCAGAACCTGACTCACGTCCAACCACCATGCCAGGGACTAAGCGCAAAATGTCCGGCAGCTCACGCGTGCCAAGGGCACGAATCATGGCGCGATCAATCACGGTAATAGATGCTGGCGTATCCAGGACGGATTGAGCCAATCGGGTCGCAGAAATAACCGTGGGAATCGCCACGGCATTCCGGTCGAAGCCCAGTTCATCAGCACTCAGTGACACCCATGGACAGACCATGAATGCCACAATACAGGGCCTCAATAACCGTTTAGCGCGACTTGCGTTCACGCTTCTTATGCTTCTGAACAAAGCGCCGACGGCGCTCAGATTGCGCTTCCGTGAGTTTATTCACACGATCCTTATACGGGTTATCACTGGTCTTGAATTCCAGCTGAATCGGCGTTCCCTGCAGGCGTAAGTGCTTACGAAACACATTTTCGAGATAGCGCTTATAGTCTTTAGGAACCGACTCCGTTTGGTTGCCATGGATGACAAACAGCGGTGGGTTCGAGCCGCCCATGTGGGCATAACGCAGCTTAATACGACGACCAGAAACCAGCGGTGGCTGATGTTGCTCAATCGCATCGGCCAAGAGCTGTGTGAGCTGACTGGTCGGCACTTTAATCATCGCCGATTCGAACGCGCGCTGAATGGACGGGTACAAATCACCAACAGCCGTGCCAAATTTCGCGGAGATGAGGTGGATTTTCACAAACGGAATAAAGTCGAAGCGCAACAGCATGTCGGTCTTTAGCGTCTGCCGCTCATAGTCAGTCATGCCATCCCATTTGTTAATCGCAATGACGATGGAGCGACCCGCTTCCAGCGCAAAGCCCAGCAGGTTGAGATCCTGATCCACAATGCTCTCGTGCGCATCCATGACCATGACCACCACATGCGCATCTTTAATGGCTTGCAGGGTCTTAATCACCGAGAACTTTTCAACCACTTCATCAATGCGACCACGACGACGAACACCGGCAGTGTCGATCAGCGTGTAGCGCTGGCCTTGGCGCTCGTAGGGAATGTAGATGCTGTCTCGCGTGGTGCCAGGCATGTCGTAAACGACCACACGGTCTTCACCGAGCAGGCGGTTGACCAGCGTCGATTTACCGACATTCGGACGGCCGATGATCGCAATTTTGATGCCCGCTTCAGGGTCATCAACCTCTTCCTCATCTTCCGGATAGTCAATGAGTACGGCCTGAATCATCTGCGTGATGCCACGGCCGTGACTGGCCGCAATACCGTGCAATTCGCCAAAACCCAAGGCATGGAAGTCCGCCAAGGCGACTTCTTCCTGAATACCATCAATTTTATTAACGACGAGGTGTACGCGCTTACTCAGTGAGCGAAGCTCTGTGGCGATTTGCGTGTCGGATGGCGTAAGCCCCGCACGCGCATCGACCAGAAACAGCACGATTTCTGCTTCTTCGATGGCTAAGCGCGATTGCTCTGCCATCGGGGCATCAATGCCCTGCTCTGATTCACCAATACCACCGGTGTCGATCACAATGAACGATTTGTTTTCGTTCTTGGCGTCGCCGTATTTGCGATCACGGGTGAGGCCAGGCAAGTCAGCAACCAGCGCATCGCGGCTACGCGTGAGCTGGTTAAACAGCGTGGATTTGCCGACATTAGGGCGCCCTACAAGGGCAATAACAGGTTTCATCTCAAATTCTCAAAGCCGGCAAACAGCCGGTTACAGCTTCATGTCCCAGGCACGCAGGGTGCCATCAACCGTCAGCGTTAACAGTTGCGGCGCATCCACCATCACGCTCATGAGCGGATCGCGGGCGGCGCGTTCACGGCCACGCACGGCGCCGTCGACAGGACTAAACATATGCAGATAACCTTCGCTATCGCCAACCACTACCAACCCTCGCCAAATCACCGGCGCGAGCAATTTGCGGCCTTTCAACGACTCTTGCTTCCACACCAATGCACCGGTAATGCGATTCACTGCTGCCAGTGTGCCATCCACATCCACTGCATAGACTTGCGCATTGTCCACGCCAACGCTCTGCGTGGTGGAAACATTGAGCTGCCAGCGGCGACGGACTTGCTGTGTGTCGGTTGCGGTTAATTGCGACTGAAAGCCTGCGGTGTAGAGCGTGCCATTACTGTCGAGAACGAGATCGCCATCAATATCCATGAGCCGTTCAATTTCACCGCGACCGCGCGAGTTAGTCACGCGCGTTTGCCAGATCGGCAGGCCAGTCGCGAGATCGAGCTGATACAAATCGCCTTGACCACTGACCGCATAAAGCTTGTCATTGCTGATCACCGGCGCAGCATTGCCACGCAGCGACAGAGGCGGCACTGGCGTATCAAACTGCCAGCGACGCTTGCCCGTAGTGCGTTCAAAGACTTGCACACGGCCATCTAAGGTTTGCACCACGACGACTTTTGCGTTGATGCGCGGGGTGGATAACAACGCCGAACCGAGCGGCGCGCGCCAAACCGGTTTGCCGTTTTTGTTGTTGATGGCGAGTAGATCACTTTGGTCTGTACCCACGATCAGCAAGTCATCGTCTACGGCGACGCCACCCGTAACGCCATCGGTGAGCTTGATTTCCCAACGCTCAGTACCAGACGCTCTGCCAATGGATTTCACCACCCCGTTACGGCTCGCCACATAAATGGCTGGCGCTTGAACGGCTGGCTCCAAAGACAACGCCTCACCACCCGCACCATTCCCGATGCTGACCGACCAGCGATCTTCAATGTTAATGGCCTTTTCGGGCAGACGAGGCAATTCTCCTGCTTTTAAGGGGGCAGCCACGGCAGGCGCAGCCGCTTCGCCCGAAGGCAAGCTGCTGCAAGCACTAATAGCGGACACTAAAGCCGCCAGCAGCAAAGGCTTCAAGACCCCTAAGGTCTTTCCGTTAGTGCTCATGGAGAGACTCCCGAGTCTGAATCGCTGGCACGCTTAGCCGGCGTTAAGCCCACATCGGCCAATTTCAAATCCAATACGGGACGCGCTTCATCACGCGCAGCCAAGGCGGCATCGGCAGCCGCATAGGCTTTCCCTGCAGCATCGCGCTGACCTTGTAGCAAGAGGATGTCGCCGCGGACTTCAGCCACTAACGGTGCTGCTGCAACGTCATCACCGAGCTCATCCAAGACCGCCAAGGCCGCGGGATATTGCTTACGGGCGGCCAATACACGCGCGAGTCGGGTCTTAGCCAACAGCGTAATTTCAGCCGATGGCTTCAATTCAATCGCCGCACGCAATTGCTTTTCAGCGGCAGCGAGATCACCCGTATCAACTGCACGCTTGGCCAATAAAAGCGCCGCATCTACCGCATAAGGCGTGCTGGCATATTCATTGATCAATTGCTGACCCAAGCGCTGAACATCGGTATTGGCTGCTTTGTCTTCGGTATTCACCGCTAATCGCTGCATGGCCGTAGCCATTTGCTGCTGCAAGGCTTGGGCTTCGCTAGCCGCTTCTAACTGGCTCGACGTCCAATAACGCCAGCCTGAGAAACTCAGTAAAACGACCGCCACCGACAGCAACAATGGCGTGCCGTAACGAGCCCACCAGGTTTTCAATTGATCTAGCGTTTCGTCTTCGTTATAGCTCACAACCTACCCCTCATTAATCAGTCTTATGCCCAAACCTGCTGAATGTGTTCAGCAGCATCCGACATTGCACAGGAAATTTGTTCGCGATCCACGCGCAGCCATTTAATTCCCACCGTATTCGTCGTGACCTCGGCCTCACCGACAATTAATGCCAGTTGTGCGCCGGATTTATCGGCCTTACGAAATTGCGATTTAAAGCTGCCACCGCCGCAGTTATACACGATACGCAACGCGGGTAATGCATCCCGCAGTTGCTCGGCCAGACAAATCGCATGCTGGGCCGTCCCCTCGCCCAGCGCCAGCACCATGACATCGGCTTCCACACTTTCACTGACGGGATGCACCGCATCCAGCAATAACACCAGCCGCTCTAGGCCAATGGCAAAGCCCACGGCAGGCGTTGCTTGCCCGCCCAGCTGTGCCACCAATCCATCATAACGACCCCCGGCACACACAGTACCCTGCGAGCCCAGCGCCGTTGTCACCCACTCAAAAACGGTTTTATTGTAGTAATCCAGACCGCGCACCAAATTCGAATTGACACGGTAGGTCACACCACACGCATCGAGCTGGGCACACAGGGTCGCAAAGTGTTGGCGTGAGCCCTCATCCAGGTAGTCGCTCAGCTGCGGCGCATTGACCAGGATCGCCTGCGTATTGGCATCCTTACTATCCAAAATGCGGAGCGGATTGGTCGTTAGGCGACGCTGAGAGTCATCATCGAGCTGGGTTCGAAATTGCTCAAGATAGGTCACCAGCGCTTGGCGATAGGCCGCACGGCCTTCGCTTTCCCCGAGGCTGTTGATCTCCAAGGTCACCACATCGGACAAACCGAGCGATTGCCACAAACGCGCCGTCATTAAAATGAGTTCGGCGTCCATGTCGGCGCCAGCCTGACCAAAGGTTTCAACGCCAAACTGATGAAACTGGCGGTAACGACCTTTCTGAGGACGCTCATAGCGAAACATCGGGCCGGTATACCAAAGTTTAGGGCTCTGGTTATGGGTAAGGCCGTGCTCCAAACAGGCGCGGACACACCCTGCCGTTCCTTCAGGTCGCAGCGTGAGTGACTCACCACTACGATCCTCAAAGCTATACATTTCTTTTTCAACGATATCGGTGACTTCACCAATGGCGCGCTTAAAGAGCGGCGTGGGCTCTACAACCGGCAGGCGGATTTCGCGATAACCGTAGCGCTGCATCAAGCTGCGCAATGCAGTCTCGAGCTGCTGCCAGCGAGGGGTCGCCTCGGGCAGAATGTCATTCATGCCACGAATGGCGTTAATACGGCTCATTAAACTTTCTCAGCAAGCGTCGGCTTATTCTGCCGACGCTTTAATAATTAATTTGGCATCAGCAGCGGCTTTGTCGGCCACCTTAGCGCGAACCATAGCCTCAATTTCATCGACCAGATTGTTGGTATCAATCAGGTGGCTTTTTTCGCCGTTGCGATACACCAAGCTTTTCGGCAGCGCACCTACCACGCCGATATCCGCCTCCTTGGCTTCACCCGGGCCATTGACCTTGCAGCCAATGACGGACACATCCATGGGTGTGCGGACATCCTCGAGTCGTGCCTCAAGGGCATTCATAACCCGAATGACATCGAACTCCTGACGCGAACAGCTAGGGCAGGCAATGAAGTTGATGCCGTTGGAGCGGATCCCCAGCGACTTCAAAATATCAAAGCCAACCTTGACCTCGTCCTCTGGCTCAGCCGCCAAGGAAACGCGCAAGGTGTCTCCAATGCCGTTCAAAAGCAGCCCTCCCATCGCGACGGCTGACTTTACTGTTCCCGAACGAAACACACCGGCCTCGGTGAGCCCGAGGTGGAGTGGGTTATCGATTTGCGCGGAGAGCAAGCGATAGGCATCTAAGGTGAGGAAAACATTGGACGCTTTCACACTGACTTTAAACTCATGAAAGTTCAGTCGATCCAGAATATCAATATGGCGCATCGCGGATTCCAGCAACGCCGCGCCCGTAGGTTCACCATATTTCTTCTGTAGGTCTTTTTCCAACGAGCCGGCATTCACACCAATGCGAATTGAAATGCCGTGATGACGCGCTGCCGCTACCACCTCACGCACTTTGTCGTCCGATCCGATATTGCCCGGATTAATGCGTAAGCAATCGACCCCTTGCTCGGCAACTGCGAGAGCAATGCGATGATCAAAATGGATATCTGCTACCAAGGGCACGCCCGGCACTTGCTTGCGGATCTGTCCAAACGCTGCTGCTGCTTCCATTGATGGCACCGACACACGAACAATGTCTGCACCTGCCGTCACACAGCGCTGAATTTGTGCCACCGTCGCTGCCACATCGCAGGTTTCGGTATTGGTCATGGTTTGCACCGTAATCGGCGCATCGCCACCCACAAATAGATTGCCCACCCGAATTTTTCGGGTCAGACGGCGCTTGATCGGCGACTCATGCATGTTTGGCACATCCTCAATCACAACAACGCATTAACTGGGTGTTACGGACTTAAAAATTTAGGGCTTAGGCACGGGTGCCGGCGCTACCGGTGCAAGACGGAAACTGGCAATTTCGCCACGCGCATACTGCTTCAGGTTCACACCTCGTCCATTACGGCTCAATGACGTGACGTGAACATTTCCAATGTTGATCGAGAATGGCGCTTGCCCTGTCACCGTCACGGCCTGCCCAGCATTTTTTAAGCCATACACCAGCTCCTGACCGGTGGCATCACGCACACTGATCCAGGACTTACCGGTAAAACTAAAATTCAGACTATCAATTCCGGGAGGCGGCGCTACCGATGCTACCGGCTTAATACCAGTGACCGGAGCAGGCGTTGGCGCTACCGGCTTAGGTGCCGGCGCAGCCACCAAGGCCGGCTTAGTGGCAGGGGCAATCGGCTTGCTAGCAGTTGCTGCTGATCCAGACGTAGGTACTAGCGATGCCTGTACTGGAGCTGCGGTTGTGACTTTTGTCGCCGGCGCCGGCACTGATGTCGGAGCTGCTACCGGCACAGGGGGCGGTGTTGGTGCAGCAGCAGGCGCTGGAACGGCCGTTTGCGGTGTCGGCAATGGCGCAGGGGTCGTTGCTGCAGGCGAAGCTGATGCACCGGGCGCAACTGATGTAGCTGCCGCTGGGTCTGTGGCAGGTTGCTCTGTGGTAACAGCACCGACAAGCTCAGAACCTACAGGCGGCGCTGGACTAATGACCTCGGGAGTCACTGGCGCTTCCGGTGGAACTTGTTGTGCTACATCAGCGTCGATATCAATTACGCCGTGATCAGCTAATGGCTCAACGACGTCACTTTTATTACCCTGCCAAAACAATGTGCCCAGCAATAACAGCAGCAGCAGTGCCAATGAACCTAACGATAAAATCTGAGAGATGCTGATTTGCTGCAACAGCGCCATCAGTTTAGGAATGACACTCGGGGCATCACTCGCTCTTCGCGCATTGACTTCCGAATGACCAAAGCTTGCACGCTGCATCGCAGGGCTGGAGCTTGCTAAGACAGGCGCAACAACGATGCCTTTTGAAGCAGCCAGCGCATCGATCTCAGCAATTAATGTGGCACCATCCAAGTGCACCAGCTGTGCATAGCGACGAGCATAACCCCGTGCAAACGCCAAACCGGGCAGGGCAGCAAAATCATCAGCTTCCAATGCCTGTAAATACTTCACTGACAGGTTGGTTTCTGCGTTCACATCGTTCAATGACAAGCCACAAGCTTCTCGCGCCAGCCGAAGCTGCTGGCCCGGCGTTGAGCTAGTGCTATTGCCATTTGCAGATACACTCATTTCGTCTGACGAGCTCACAGAAACCATCCTCAAAAAATTGCTAAATTCAACGCGTTACACGCGAATAATCTCATTATTGCGCGTCTGTGCCTGCCAGCGCTCAGCGCGACGCGTTCTGTCTTTAACTTGCCCAACTAACTGACCACAAGCGGCGTCAATATCATCGCCCCGCGTGGCACGGATAGTACAGGTGTAACCGGCACGAATCAGCTGATTCTGAAACTCAATAATCTGTACACGCGGCGTACTGTCATAGGGCGCATGCGGAAATGGATTAAACGGAATCAAATTAATCTTGCTGGGCACATCACGCAGCAGCTCAATCAACTGAGCCGCATGCTCTGGCTGATCATTGACACCTGCCAGCATGACGTATTCCATGGTCACGCGACGACGCCCTACTTCACTGCCCTGATGGTGCACCAACCAGCGCTTGCACGCCGCCATGAGCTCACTCAGCGGGTACTTTTTGTTAATGGGAACTAGCTCATTGCGCAGCTCGTCATTGGGCGCATGTAAGGACACCGCTAACGACACATCGATGGCCTGCGTGAACTTGTCCATCATAGGCACCACGCCCGAGGTGGATAGCGTGACACGACGTTTAGACAAACCGTAAGCATAATCATCCAGCATCAAGCTCATGGCCGGTAAAACCGCATCGAGATTGAGCAGCGGCTCGCCCATGCCCATCATGACCACATTGGTCAACGCGCGCGTCCGGGTTAATTCGCCATCTGCATTACGACCACTGAATTCGCCATCATCGAGGTAGGAGCGATTGGCGATCCAAACTTGGCCAATAATTTCTGCCGGCGTCAGGTCCCGCATAAAGCCCTGCTTGCCCGTCGAGCAGAAACTGCAATCCAAGGCACAACCAACCTGAGACGACACACAGAGGGTTTTACGATCGCCGTCGGGAATGAGCACAGTCTCGACCATGGCATTGGGTGCCACTTCGATAATCCACTTACGCGTGCCATCCGCTGAGAAATGCTTGTGCGTGACTTTGGGCGGACGCACTTCCGCATACTGCTCTAGCTTGACGCGTAGCGACTTCGCCAGATTGGTCATCTCAGAAAACTCTGTGATGCCTTGCTGATGAATCCATTTCATCACCTGACCGGCGCGGAATTTCTTCTCACCCAAGGTGGCGAAATAGGCCTCCATTTGCTCGCGACTGAGCCCGATCAAATTGACCTTGGGCGGAACAGTTACGTCGATAGGGGCAGCGTCAGTCATGTCATTTTTACCACTTTTATCATGCACAAAGGCCGCAGTACTCAGGTATTGCGGCCTTTGCATCAACTCGCCGCTTTCACGGCCGCTCTGCGCCATTACAGCGCAGAGCCCTACGCAACCTTAACGGGTACGTGCACAAACTTCCAGCGAGCTGAAGAAGTAAGCGATTTCACGAGCAGCGGAGGTTGTCGAGTCCGAACCATGAGCAGCGTTCTCATCGATGCTAACAGCGAAGTCAGCACGGATGGTACCTGGCGCTGCATCCTTTGGGTTAGTGGCGCCGAGAATGTCACGGTGGGCCAGAACGGCGTTTTCGCCTTCCAAAGCGCTAACCACAACAGGACCGGAAGTCATGAAAGCAACCAGGTCGTTGAAGAAGCCACGACCCGCGTGCTCAGCATAAAAGCCTTCAGCTTCTGCTTTGGACAGGTGCTTCATTTTGGTGGCAACGATCTTAAGACCGGCCGCTTCAAAGCGGCTGAAGATCGCACCAATGGCATTCTTGCCAACGGCGTCGGGCTTGATGATGGAAAGTGTGCGTTCAACGGCCATGGTGGGCTCCAGTGTCACAATTTAGAAAGAGGCGTCGGGCACATGTCATGCCAGAACTTGGGCGCGGATTATACCGGCGTCTGTGGGTAACTGCTAGAGATGGTTTGGGTTCTTTAGCTGGCCCGCTTCCGAGGCAGGATTGAGCTGTTCAAACACGCCGTGAATCCATCCATGGAGGCTCCATGCGCCATCCATGGCGCATGACGGTTTGTACAGCTCAATCCTGCCTCGGGCGCTCAGCGTGAGGTCCCACCCTGCAGTCAGCTACATAGCGCCAGTGCGGTGGGCAGAGAACCCTCTCGGAATACGGAAGTTCGGGGACGTATGAGAGAGCTGTCGGCGCTAACGGGCGACACAGGTCTCGCCGTCATGCGCCATGGATGGCGCATGAGAGCCTACAGGGATGTACTTGCGGCGTGCGCGCACCTGTATCCCCCGTTAGCGCCGGCCGACCTATCAATGCTTCTCCGAAGCATGATTCAGCGTATAGCGAGGAATCTCAATCACAAGATCTTCTGCACCCATGACCGCCTGACACGACAACCGCGACTCCGCCTCCAGCCCCCAGGCTTTGTCGAGCATGTCTTCTTCCAGCTCATCGAGCTCATTGAGCGAATCAAACCCCTCGCGCACCACCACATGACAAGTCGTGCAAGCGCAGGACTTTTCGCACGCATGCTCAATGGCATAACCCTGACGCAGGGCGGCATCACAAATGGTCTCGCCGATTTCAGCCTCAATCACAGCACCGTTGGGGCAGATCTCGTGGTGCGGCAGCAGAATGATGTTGGGCATATCAGTGTTCCTCGAAATCAGTCAGCGTCTTGCCAGTAAAGGCCTGACGGATGCCGGCGTCCATGCGCCGAGCAGCAAAAGTTTCGCTGGCATGGTTAAGTGCTTCAGCAGCAGCGGTGATGTCAGCGGCATCGTCGGCAATGGCCAAAGCTTTCAGGCCCTGCACGGCGGCCTGTAACTCAGCCAGCTCGGATGCATTAAGCAATTCACCCTGCTGCGCCAACGCGGCTTCAGTCGCAATCCAGAGTCGCTCGGCTTCGGCACGGGCCTCGGCCAGTGTACGTGCCTGCATATCTTGCACGGCGGCGGCTTGCGACTCGCGCAGCAGGCGCAGAATGTCGTCATCCTGCAAACCCCAAGATGGTTTGACGACAATTTCAGCACGCACGCCGGATGTCGTTTCTTCAGCACTGACGCTGAGCAAGCCGTCCGCATCGACCTGGAATAACACGCGAATCCTTGCCGCACCGGCGACCATCGGCGGGATGCCTTGAAGCTCAAAGCGAGCCAGCGAACGACAGTCGCTGACCATCTCACGCTCGCCTTGCAACACATGCAGGCTCATCGCGGTTTGGCCATCTTTAAAGGTGGTGAATTCCTGCGCACGTGCCACTGGAATGGTGGTGTTGCGCGGCACAATCTTCTCGACCAGGCCGCCGTAGGTTTCAAGACCTAACGATAGCGGGATAACATCAAGCAGCAGCAGGTCGCTGTCGGGCTTATTGCCCGCGAGAATATTGGCCTGCACCGCAGCCCCTACGGCCACAACCTGATCCGGATCAAGATGATCCAGTGCAGGCTTTCCGAAGAACTCAGCGACACGACGGCGCACCAGCGGTACTCGCGTAGAGCCACCTACCAAGACTACTTCGCTCAAATCAGCGGGTTTCAGGCCCGCATCGCGTAGGGCACGGCGACAAGCCTTTAAGGTGTCATCTACGCGGACAGCAATGAGTGATTCGAAGTGATCGCGAGTCAGCGTCGCCTGCCAATCAGCCGGTGCGCCACCGGTACCTGCCGCCAACGACAAGGGCACGGACTCACGCGTGCTAAGCGCTTCTTTCACGCGCCGCGACGTCTGCAGGAGGCGGCGCTGCACTTCGGCATCCGGATTGACAATGCCGGCACCAGCCATGATCCATCTCGCGATGGCATGATCGAAATCATCGCCACCTAGCGCCGAGTCACCTCCGGTGGCGAGCACTTCGAACACACCTTGATGCAGACGCAAAATCGAGATGTCGAAGGTGCCGCCGCCAAGGTCATAAATGGCGTGGATACCTTCGTGCTGCTGGTCAAGCCCATAGGCGACAGCCGCCGCCGTGGGCTCGTTGAGCAGACGCAGCACCTTTAGACCAGCCAGCGTGGCAGCATCCTTGGTGGCTTGGCGCTGCGCTTCGTCAAAGTAGGCCGGCACAGTAATGACGGCGCCGGTGATGTCGCCACCGAGGGCCGCTTCGGCGCGCTCACGGAGCACCTTGAGAATTTCAGCCGACGCTTCCACGGGGCTTTTTAGGCCCGCGATGGTGTTGAAATAGGGCATGCCGTTGTCGTGCATGACCAACTCGTAGGGGAGCTGGTCGCCGAGCTGATGGGCCGCTTCAAGGCCACGGCCCATGAAACGCTTCACGGAAACCAAGGTATTCAGGGCATCGCTGGCTGCCGATTGGCGTGCTGCCTCCCCCACCACCACCGCGCCATCGGCCAGATAGCGAACTACCGAAGGCAACAAGAAACTGCTGTCCTCTGCCGGCAATACACGCGGCAAGCCGCTTTGCACCGTAGCCACGAGAGAATGCGTGGTGCCAAGGTCTATCCCAATGGCCAGTTTGTGTTGGTGCGGCGCTTGACTCTGGCCAGGTTCGGCGATTTGCAGCAAGGCCATCAGAAATCGTCCAGTTCGTCTTCGAGGCGTTCACGCTGCTCGCGGATTTCCGCCAGTAAGCGTGTCATAAATTGCATTTTTCGCAGGCAGTCTGTGGCTTCAGGCCAATCCTGCGCCACGTAATCGAGAGGAAACTCGCGCAGCAGCGCATCCAGCCAATCTTGGGCTTCTGCCTCAATGGCATCCAGCTCATGGGCGGCAGCGGCTTCTTCCAACGACTCGCGAAGCTCCATCTGAGCCATCAGGAAATCCGTGTCCATGACGCTGACGCGCTCCGCATCTCCACCCTGCCCGACTAATTCCAGCAGGTAGCGGGCACGGCGCACAGGATCGCGCAACGTGTCATAAGCAGCATTAATGTGCGATGTCATTTGCAGCGCCTGACGTTGCGCTACAGGATCATCAGCAGGG
>Ga0255101_1000301_pt1 | contig 13016 bp, 9 predicted proteins | sample Colum_Colum_RepC_2_FD_188588 | JGI IMG/M metagenome (GOLD analysis project Ga0255101, IMG submission 188588) | Freshwater microbial communities from Columbia River, Oregon, United States - Colum_Colum_RepC_8d | ecosystem: Environmental > Aquatic > Freshwater > River | place: USA: Oregon...
CGCCGCCGTGATGGCCAGATCGCGCACCACGTGGGGCTGCAGCAGCCCCATGCTCTGACGCATGCCCATGGCCAGGCTGAGCATGACCGCCGCACCGCCCAGGATGGCGAGCGACTGGGCTCGGGTGAGTTCGTGCACCTTGCGTTTCATGGGCCGGATGATCGCATGGCGCTCGCTATACTCGTTTCGACAATCATCAACACCGAGACGCCCATGACCGCATCGCAAGACGCCTGGACCATCAAACGCATCGCGGGTGCGCTGGGCGCCGAGGTGCTGGGCATCGATCTGAGCCAGCCCATGACCCATCAGGCGCAGACTCGCCTGCGCCAACTCTGGCTCGAACACAAGGTGCTGTTCTTTCGCGATCAGGCCCTCGACAACGCGCAGTACATGGCCTTTGCCCAGCGCATCGGCATTCCGGTGGAGTATCCCTTCGTGAAGGGTCTGGCCGATTTTCCGCAGATCATCGAGGTCAAGAAGCTCGAGCACGAAACCGTCAATTTCGGCGGCATCTGGCACTCCGACACCACCTACCTCGAGCGCCCGCCCATGGCCTCCATGCTGCTGGCCCGCGAGGTGCCGCCCTATGGCGGGGACACGCTCTTTGCCGACATGCAGGCGGCCTATGAAGCCCTGTCGCCCGGTTTGCGCGCGGTGCTCGACGGCCTGCATGCCGTGAGCTCATCGGCCAAGGCCGATGTCTCGAAGACCCGCGAGGATCGCATTCGCTCCGATGGTCGTGACGATGCCCGCAAGGTGTATCTCGCCGAGCATCCGGTGGTGCGGACTCATCCGGAAACCGGTCGAAAGGCGCTCTACGTGAATGTGGCCCACACCGAGCGCTTCGTGGGCTGGACGGTGGAAGAGTCTGCGCCGCTGCTCTCGATGCTCTATGCCCACCTCACCCGACCCGAGTTCACCTGTCGCTTCAGCTGGGCAGTAGGCTCGCTCGCCCTGTGGGACAACCGCTGCACCCAGCACAATCCGGTCAACGACTATCACGGCCATCGCCGGCTGATGCACCGGATCACGCTGCAGGGCGACCTGCCGGTCTGATCGGGCCCCACGGTCGGGACTGTCGGTGCCGGGCCTGTCGGTGCCGGGCCTGTCGGTGTCGGGCCTGCGGCGGCCTTGTTCGCTCAGTTCCCGGGCTTGCCGCCGGTGTAGGGAATGCCGTCTTCCACCGCATCCCAGATGAAGCGGGCGGCGGGCCGCTCGCGCTCTTCCAGAATGTGACCCACCAGGCCCGCTGCGCGGCTCACCACGGCGATGCCGCGCATCACGGGCTGGGGAATGCCGATCTCGCCGAGCACGGCCGCGATCGCGCCGGTGGCGTTGATGGTGATGTGTCGGCCATAGACCCGGTCCACCTCGACCGAGAGCGCCTTCAGGGCCGCGATATGACGCCCTGCAACGCCCTGCTGAGACGCAATCTCGAACAGCCGGGCCGGGCGCGGATCGTCGGGCCGGTGATAGGGATGGCCAAAGCCATGCAGCGGCTTGCGCTGCTCCCGAAAACGCGTGGCAATCTGCGCCGCGCGGGCCTGCACGCCTTCAGGCGCCTGGAGCATTTCGTCGATCAGCACGGCGCAGCCTTCCATGGTGCCGATGAAGGTACTGCCCACGCCGAGCAACCCGGCGGCCACCGCAGACTGAAGGGCTTCGGGGGCCGAGTCGTAGATCAGGCGCGTAACGATGGCACTGGGGGTGAAGCCATGCTCCATGAGCGTGACCAGCACCGCATCGAGCAGCACGGTCTGCGAGCGGGTGGGCCGCTGCCCGGTCAGCTGAAACAGCATCATCTCGGTAAAGCTCAGATGGCCCATCAGGTCATCCACCAGACTCTTGCCGCGGATGGTGATGCTGGTCTCGTCGGCAGTACAGATCTCGGTGGTGGGCGTAGCTCGGGTGTTCATTTGGGGTTTCCTGCATCATCGTGTCGAACCGTCTCGCTTCATTCTCACACAGCCCCAAGGACCAACCATGACCTCTGATTCCAGTCCTGCCGCGCCCGTGCTGGCCTTTCGCGGCCTGCGTGTGCTCGATGCCAGCCAGGGGCTGGCCGGCCCCTACTGCGCCATGCTGCTCGCCCAGCATGGCGCCACCGTCGTGAAGGTCGAGCCCGCGCAGGGCGACTGGAGCCGCGGCATCGGCAAGCGCTATGGGGAGCACACCGGCCTGTCACTGGCCTGCAACCGCGGCAAGCGCAGCGTGGTGCTCGATCTGCGCAAACCCACGGCGCCGGCTGCCCTGCAGCGCATCGCCAAACACTGTGACGTGGTACTCGAGAGTTTTCGCCCGGGCGTGGCGGCCCGCATCGGACTGGGCTATGAGGCGCTGTCGTCGGTGCAGCCGGGGCTGATCTATGCCTCGGTGAGCGGCTACGGCCAGAGCGGCCCGCGCAGCGAAGACCCCGGCACCGACACCGTGATCCAGGCCTTCTCCGGGATGATGTCAATCAACCCCGATGCTCAGGGCCAGCCCAACCGCATCGGCTTTCTGGTGGTCGACACCCTCACCGGCCTCTATGCCTTTCAGGCTGTGTCAGCCGCGCTCTATGCGCGTCTTGCGGGCGGGCCCGGCCAGCGCCTCGATATTTCACTGATGCAGTCGGCGGCCGCGTTTCTGGGCCAGAAACTCATCGAGGCCTCACTGGCCACCGGCCCCACCAAGGCCATCAATGCACCGGCGGGCATCTATCGCAGCCGCGATGGCTGGGTCGCGATTGCCCTGAGCAATGAGGATCACTTCACCGCGGTGTGCAAGGCCCTGGAGCGCCCGGACCTGCGGGCTGATCCACGGTATTCGAGTTTCGAGACCCGCGCCGACCATCAGGCGATTCTGCAGGCCGAAGTCGCGGCCTGTCTGCTCACGCGCGACACCGCCGACTGGGTGCAGCGCATCACCGAGGCCGGGGCGCTGGCCAACCCGGTGAACTCGCTCGGTCAGTGGGCCGCAGATCCCCACGTGCAGGCGGTGCAGGCCGCACCCCGCGTGACGCTGCCCGGTGTGGGCGACTTCATGTGGCCGCGCATACCCGGCGCGGCAGCGCCCGGTGCCAACGATCCGCGGGCCCATTTTGCCGACATCGGTGAGGATGGCGGCGCCGCACTCACCGCACTCGGCCTGAGCGACGCCGAGGTCCGTGGCCTGATCGAAGAGGGCGTGCTGATCGAGCGCGGCTGAGCTCCTGAATCAGCCTGCCACGGGTCGGGTCTCGAACTCCTCGAGCCGCGGCTCGCGGGTCATCTGCCAGTAATCGACCAGCCGCCAGGGCATGACGGCAAACACGCGGCCCTTCGCATTGCGATACCAGTTGCGCATGCCGCTATGGGCCCAGACCAGTTCGGCATGTTCGGCATCCACCCGCTGGTTGTAGTCCTCATAGACCGGCTCGCGCACCTCAACCGCACCCAGGCCTGCCTCCATCATGTCGCGCAGCACGGCGGTCACATAGCGCACCTGCACCTCGGACACGAAGATCGCGCTGCCACCGTGGGCCAGGCCCGTGTTGGGGCCGGTGGTGATGAAGAGGTTGGGATAGCCCGGGATCGTGATGCCCAGATGCGCCCGGGGATCATCCTCGCCCATCACCTGCGACAGCAGCACGCCATCGCGGCCGCGCACCTCGATGGGCGCAAGCAGCTTGCCCGGCTCAAAACCCGTGGCCTCGAGAATGACATCCACTTCGTGCCGCACACCCTGGGCATCGATCAGGGCATCGGGCTCCACACGTGCCACAGCCTCGGTGATCAAGGTGACATTGTCACGGCGCAGGGCCTGGTACCAGCCATTGTCGATCAGGATGCGCTTGCCGTAGGGCGGGTAGTCGGGCAGGCATTTGGCGATCAGATCGGGGCGGCCTTCCAGCTCCTTCAACAGGTGGTCGGTGAGCTGCTGGCGCTGGCGGTCGTTGCGGTAGTTCATCGACCGCTCGGGCGTGGGCCAGGCCGGATCGCGACGCACGGTGGGCAGCAGGCCATCACCAAAGCGCCACATCAGACCGAAGCGATACCAGGCGTAGTAGTAGGGAATGTGCTCGAGCAGCCATTTGGATTCGGGGCTGACGGTGCCGTGATAGTCCTGCGGCGGGCGCGCCCACTGGGGCGAGCGCTGAAAGATGGTCACGTGTGCGGCCTGCGCTGCCACCGTGCGCAGAAACTGCATGGCGCTCGCGCCCGTGCCGATCACGCCCACCCGCTTGCCTTCGAGCGACACCTCATGGCGCCAGCGGGCCGAATGCCAGTGCGGTCCGGCAAAGCGGTCCATTCCGGGGATGGAGCTCAGCTTGGGCTTGTTCAGAAAGCCCATGCAGGTGATGACCGCGCCGTACTCGCGGGTCTGCTCGCGACCATCGGCCTTGCGAACCGTGACGACCCAGTGTGACTGCGCCTCGTGCCAGTGCATGCTCAGCACCTCGGTGCCGAGTTCGATGAAGGGGCGCAGCGCGAGTTCGTTGGCCACCCGCTGCTGATAGGCCAGCATCTCGTCGCGTTTGGAGTAGTTGCTGCTCCAGGTGGTGTTGGGTGCAAACGAGTACGAATAGAAATGGTTGGGTGTATCCACCCCCGCTTCCGGGTAGGTGTTCTCCCACCAGGTGCCACCGATCTCGGTGTTCTTGTCGACCACGTCAAACGCAAAGCCCATCTCACGCAGTCGGTAGGCAGCGCACAGCCCCGTAAAGCCCGCACCGATCACCAGCACCCGAAAGGCCTTGAGGCGTTCAGCCGGCGGTGGTTTGCGCCATTCCAGACGCCGGTCGCGGTAGCCCATCTCTTCCATGGCCATGGGGGCGTACTCGGGCGGCACGCGCTCGCCCAGGCACACGCTCATCATCTCGACCAGCTCGGCCTCGGTGGGCAGCGGCGGCAAGGTGCGGGTTCCAGCCTGCAGTTCATCGAGCACCCTCGACAGGCTCTCGCGCACGGTACGCTGCACCTCGGGGGACAGGCCTCCCGAGGGCTCGGCAAAAATGGAGATGTCGCGCTTGGGCAGGAAAGGCTCCTGCAACCACTTGGGGTCGCGCGTGATCTGCGCCAGGCACATCAGCAGGGTGGGAACGGAGGCCTGCTGCAGGGCCGTCTGGCGGTTGATATCGGTCATGGGGTGTCCAGAGTCTGGGTTCAGTTGTGAAGCCGCGCAGCAGTCGGGCCGCGCAGCAGTCGGTTCAATCGGCGCGCAGCGGTTCGTGGATTCAGCGCACTGCGCCAAAGCGATCGGCCTTGACCTGCACGCCTGCACGCTCGCGATCCCAGGTATCGGCCGTGACGCCCTGCTGGCGCAGCTCATGCTTGAGCACCTTGCTGGTGGGTGTCTTGGGCAACTCGGGCAGCAGCCGCACATAGCGGGGCATCATGAAATGCGCCATGCGCGGGCGCAGAAATTCAAGCAACTCGGCAGGATCGAGCGTGGCGCCCTCCACGGGCGCGATCACCACCAGCACATCTTCCTCGCTCACTTCACTGGGTACGCCGAGCGCCGCCGCCTCGCGCACCGCCGGATGGGCCATGACTTCGGCCTCCACCTCAAAGGACGAGATGTTCTCGCCACGACGACGGATCGCATCCTTCATGCGATCGACGAAGAAGTAAAAGCCCGCCTCGTCCTTGCGAAAGGCATCACCGGTATGAAACCAGCCATTGCGCCAGGCCCGGGCGGTGGCCTCGGGGTTGCGGAAGTAGCCACTGTTCATGGCCCAGGGCCGATCGGTGCGAATGATCATCTCGCCCACGGTGCCCAGCGGCACCTCGCAGTCGTTCTCGTCCACCAGACGCACCTCGACGCCCTCGCGCATCTGACCGCAGGTGCCGCGCACCAGCGGATTGGGCTGCGAGAGGATGGGCGTGGAGACCTCGGTCATGTTGAAGATGGTGTAGATGGTGCAGCCAAAGCGCTTGGAGAATGCGGCAATGTCGCCGGCCAGAGGCACCATGAAGGCCAGACGCAGGGGCGAGTCGGCATCGTCATCGCGGGCGGGCAGCTTCTCCAGAAAGCCCGCCATCACGCCCAGCAGAAAGACGGCCGTGGTGCCCGTCTGACGCACGGTGTCGAGAAAGCTCGCGGTATCGAAGCGCTCGATGAAGCTCACCGAGCCGCCCCTCACGAACATGGTGTAGAGCACGCCCATGCCGCCCACATGAAAGAGCGGCATGTTGACCATGAAGCGGTCGTCCGCCGTCACGAAGGGCCAGGTCTCGGGTCCGGCCATGGTGTAGATGTGCAGATAGGACGACAGGACCCCCTTGGACGGGCCGGTGGTGCCCGAGGTGTAGATGATGGACTGCGGATCCCAGGGCTCGATCGGCCGTGCAGGCGCGGCCAGCGTGCCCGAGGCGGGCTGCAGCACCTCGCGATGGTCCAGCACGCGCAGCCGGCCGATGGAGGCTGGCGCGGTGGCACCCACCACCACCACCTGCTCCAGGCGCGCGGTATCGACCTCGGCGAGCCGGGCCGCCAGATCGGCGTGCACCACGGCCAGCCGGGCATCGGAGTTTTCAACCACATGGGCGAGCAGCTTGCCCTTGTAGGCGGTGTTGATCGGCACGAACACCGCGCCCAGATAGTTGATGGCCAGAAACACCACCACATGCTCACGGCTGTTGGGCAGCCACACGAGCACGGTCTGGCCCTGCTGCACGCCGAGCTGCTGCAGTCCGACCGCGCACTGCAGCACCCGCGCATGCAGATCGCGGTAGGTCCAGGACTCGCCGGTATCGGCATACGTGATGAAGACCTTGTCGGGCTGCTCGCGCAGCCAGCGATCGAGCAGATCACGGGCCACGACCTGCTCGCGCGGCGGAATGCGGGGATCCGTGCAGGCTGCTGCAACCGGCGCGGGCTGCACCGTGAAACGGGGGATGTTGTTCATGTGCTGAAGTCTCCTGGCTGCGGGTGCGTCACTCTGCGGTGACCGATGCGTGACCCGAGCGTACTTGCCAGTAGGATAGCGATCGGCTTAGTATCTGCCAACACAGAAAGAAATCGCCCGCAGGGAGGGCGGAGGAGACACCCTATGGGTCCGCTCAACGGTCTTCGGGTCATCGAGATCGCAGGCATCGGCCCGGGCCCGTTTTGCGGCATGTTGTTGTCAGACATGGGTGCGGACGTCGTCCGCATCGACCGCAAAGAGAGCGCGGATCTCGGCATTCCAGTCCAGACCAAATTCGGCGTGCTCGGTCGCGGCCGCCGTTCCGTGAGCCTGGATCTCAAATCGCCCACCGACCTCGTCACCGTCAAGGCCCTGATCGACAAGGCCGACGTGCTGATCGAGGGCTTTCGGCCTGGCGTAATGGAGCGTCTGGGGCTGGGGCCGCAGGACTGCTGGAAAACCAATCGCAAGCTGGTCTATGGCCGCATGACCGGTTGGGGCCAGGACGGCCCGATCGCCAAGGCTGCGGGCCACGACCTCAACTACATCGCCCTCACCGGCGCACTTGCCGCCATTGGCACGAAAGAGGCCCCGGTGCCTCCGCTCAATCTCGTGGGCGACTTCGGCGGCGGCGGCATGATGCTGGCCATGGGCGTGCTGGCTGCGGTCTGGGAGGCTGCGCGCTCGGGTCAGGGCCAGGTGGTGGATGCCGCCATGGTCGATGGCGCGGCGCTCCTGATGGCGAGCATCTATGGCCTGCGGGCTGCAGGTCGCTGGACGGACCAGCGGGTAGACAACGTGCTCGATGGCGGGGCGCCCTGGTATGGCGTCTATCTCACCAAAGATGGCCGCCATGTCTCGATCGCCGCGATCGAGGCCAAGTTCTATGAGGAATTCCTGCAGCGCACCGGGCTGGACCAGGAAAGCCTGCCCAAACAGCACGATCGCTCGGGCTGGCCGGTGCTGCGCCAGCGCTTTACCGAGGTCTTTGCGAGCAAGACGCAGGCCGAGTGGTGTGTCGTCATGGAAGGCTCGGACTGCTGCTTTGCACCGGTACTCACCATGGGCGAGGCGCCGCAGCATGCCCACATGGCGGCGCGCGGCACCTTCGTGCAGGTCGATGGCGTGACCCAGCCGGGCCCGGCGCCTCGCTTTTCGCGCACGCCCTCGCAGATCAGGTCTTCGCAGCCCGCGAGCGGCGCACACCAGCAGGAGGTGTTGCGCGACTGGGGCGTGAGCGGCTGATTTTTTCTGCAGCCGGGTGTGCTGTGGGTGCCTCGGGCATGCCGGGCAGACCCTGCGTGTCCACCCCTGCGATGCGCAGCGCATAGTGCGCCATGTGCTCGCCAATCACGGCCGGTGACAGCCGCCCGCCGCTTCTGAACCACACATACACCCAGCTGATCATCCCGCCCATGGCCAGCGTGGCGGTGCGCACATCGTCCATCCGGAACTCCCCGGCATCACATCCCGCCTGGAGCAGTGCGGCCAGCTCGTCATCGAACTCGCCCTTGAGCCGGTTGATGCGCCGCGTGGCATCGGCCGGAATCGAAGCCTCTTCGCGAAAGAACACCGCGCTGCCCGCCTGATGGCGAATCACGACCTCGGTAAAGCGCATGGCAAAGCGCTGCAGCTGGGCGGTGGGTGAGCCGCCATCGGCGCGCGCCTGGCGCAGGGTATCGACCGAGCGCTGCAGGGTGCGCATCGAGATCTCGACCAGGATGTCGACCTTGCGGGCGTAGACCGCGTAGACGAAGGGCTTGGTCATGTCGAGCGCCTCGGCCACGGCATCGAGGCTGGTGCCCCGATAGCCCCGCTCGTAGAACAGGCGCTGCGCCTCTTCGATGATGCGCTCGCGCTTGAAGCTGCGCAGTTCGTCTCGCAAGGTCATGATGCAGCTCCTTCAGGATTGATAGCACCTGCAACGGGCCGAACGCCGGGATCGGACCCTGCGGTTGAGGCCAGCATCTCGCGCGCCTGCTGAGCGAGCACGAAGCGTTGGATCTTGCCGGTGGAGGTTCGGGGAAAGTCGGTCACAAACCGCACATGGCGAGGCACCTTGTAATCCGCCATCGCGCCACGGCATGCCGCCATCAGCGCCTCGGCGGTCAGGCTCTGGCCTTCATGCAGCTGCACCCAGGCAAAGCCCACCTCGCCCAGACGGGCATGAGGCACGCCCACCACCACCGCCTGCTTGATCTCGGGGCGCGACTGCACCATGCGCTCGATCTCGGCCGGATAGGCATTGGAGCCGCCCACGATGAACATTTCCTTCAGGCGCCCGGTGATCTTGAGATAACCCTGGGCATCAAACTCGCCCAGATCGCCAGTGCAAAACCAGCCCTCGGGCGTGATCGCCTCGGCGGTGGCCTGGGGATTGCGGTAGTAGCCCTGCATCACCAGGTGCCCGCGCACCCTCACCTCGCCGGTCTGCCCGGCAGGCAGCGCCTGGCCCGTGGCCGGATCCACCACCGCCACCTCAAACTCGCCGATCGGTCGGCCCTTGTTCTCGCACAGAACCTCCAGTGGCGCGTCGTGCTCACTGAAGACCGTGGCTGCGGTGGTTTCGGTCATGCCATAGACCGCCTGCAAAGACTTGAGCCCGAGTTCGGCCCGCGCCGCCAGGGCCACATCGGGCGTGACCGGCGCGCCGCCAATCCAGGCCGAACGCAGACACGAGACATCGCGGGGCTGGCGGCGGATCGAATCCAGGCAATCGATGAAGTGGGTGGGGATTCCGCCAAAAATGGTGACCCGCTCACGCTCGATGGTGGCGAGCGCTTCATCGGGTACCCACTGGGCCAGGGTGACCAGGGTGCAGCCCAGCATGACGCACGGGATGACCTGGGTGAAGGCCCCGGCCACATGGTAGAAGGGCATGTGACCGAGGATCACGTCGTCGGCGCCGATGCGCATGACCCGGGCCACATTGGCCACGTTGCGCACGATCGCATGGCCATGCACCGCCCCCTTGGGATGACCGGTGGTGCCCGAGGTGTAGACGATGATGACCGGATCGGCCGCCCGGGCTGCGGGCAAGACCGCACCCGCGGCAAGCTGGCGTTCGCCGGCCTCGCGAACCGCCTCCAGATGCGTTGTGCCCGGAGCCTGCACGGCATTCCAGAGCACCACGGCCCGCAGGGCAGGCAGGTTTTGGCACTGCAGCGATCCGGGCTGGCTGGTATCGAGTTCGGGCACCAGGGCGCGAATCATGCCGAGGTAGTCCAGGTCCCAGTACCGATCCATGGCCACCAGCAGGCGCGCCTGGCTCTGGCCCAGGATGTAGGCGACCTCATCGGGTTTGAAGCGCGTGTTGACCGGCACGAGAATGGCGCCCAGCCGCACGCAGGCCATCCAGCAGGCCACCCAGTGCGGGCTGTTGGTGAGCCATACGGCCACGGGGTCGCCCCGCCCCACCCCCAGCGCTGCCCAACCCTGCGCCAGGGCGTCGGCCCGCCGGTCAAGTTCGGCAAAGGTCCAGCGCTCGCCCATGCCGGTGACCGCGATGCGATCGGGGCAGCGCTGCGCGGTCTGGCGCAGGGCCTGCCCGATGGTGATGTCCGCCCAGTCCATGGACCGGTCTCCTCGATATCGTTTGGGCGGATTGTGCACCGGGTGCGCCGATTCCCGCAGCCTTCCGGCGCTGAAAATGGACGTCCCCGGAAGTGCACGAACCGCCACAGTTCGCCGCAGTTGTCTGACTCATGCGTTCAGACTTATACTCACCAGTAGCAATTCATCTGGCACGGCACTGGGGAGTGCCTGCTGGTATGGGTTGCTCAATCCGCGTGGCCCGCAGAGGCCACCGGGATGGCATCAGGTCAGGGGGGAAATGACCCGCGCAGCATCGCTGCCTGCGCGCACCAACCAGGCACGGCGGAGGGATGACCGACGTGCCGGACTGCGGTGAATCGAGCGTGTGCCAGGACCCCGGCGTCGGTGATCCGACACCGGGGGACCTCACCGGGGCAGGCAGCCCCTGAAATCAGCGGGGCAGGTCGCTTGAGCCCATCAACCAGGCGTCCACAGCCTGGGCGGCCTGGCGGCCCTCGCGAATCGCCCACACCACCAGCGACTGACCGCGGCGCATGTCACCTGCGGCAAACACCTTGTCGCGGCTGGTCCGATAGCTCGTCGCGCCTTCGGTGGTGGCTCGGGCATTGCCACGCGCATCGCGCTCCACGCCAAAGGCATCGAGCACACCGCTCACCGGCGAGACGAAGCCCATGGCGAAAAAGACCAGATCCGCCGGCACTTCCTGCTCGCTGCCCGGCACTTCGCTCATGCGCAACTGGCCGGTGGCTTCATCCTTGATCCACTCCACCCGCGCGGTCACCAGGGCGCGCACCTGGCCATTGGCATCACCGCGGAATTCCTTGGTGGTGATGGCCCAGTCGCGCTCGCATCCCTCTTCATGCGAGGAGGAGGTGCGCAGCTTGGTGGGCCAGTAGGGCCAGGTGAGGGGTTTGTATTCCTGCTCGGGCGGCTGGGGCATGAGCTCGTACTGCGTCACGCTCGCCGCCCCCTGGCGGTTGCTCGTACCCACGCAGTCGCTGCCGGTATCGCCCCCGCCAATCACGATCACATGCTTACCGGTGGCCAGAATCTGGCCATCCACATGATCTCCAGCCACGGTGCGGTTCTGCTGAGGCAGAAAGTCCATGGCGAAGTGCACGCCCTTGAGCTCGCGCCCCGGCACCGGCAGATCGCGCGGCTGCTCGGCACCACCTGTGAGCAGCACCGCATCGAACTGCGCCAGCAGGGCATCGGGATCCACCGTCTCGCGGGCGAGGTTGTTCACACCAGCGCCGGCGTTGCCACGGCCCACGAACACGCCGGTGCGAAAGGTCACGCCCTCGGCCTGCATCTGCTCGACGCGCCGGTCGATGTGGGTCTTTTCCATCTTGAAGTCGGGAATGCCGTAGCGCAGCAGCCCGCCGATCCGGTCGTTCTTCTCGAAGACCGTGACGTCATGGCCGGCGCGGGCCAGTTGCTGTGCAGCTGCGAGGCCGGCCGGACCCGAACCCACCACGGCCACCGACTTGCCGGTGCGGCGTGCCGCCGGCTGGGGCACCACCCAGCCCTGCTCCCAGCCCTTGTCGATGATGGCGTGCTCGATCGACTTGATGCCCACGGCTTCGCTGTTGATGTTCAGTGTGCAGGCAGCCTCGCAGGGCGCAGGACAGATACGGCCCGTGAACTCAGGGAAGTTGTTGGTCGAGTGCAGCACATCGAGTGCGCGCTGCCAGTCCTGACGGAAGACCAGGTCATTCCAGTCGGGGATGATGTTGTTGACCGGGCAGCCGTTCTGGCAGAACGGAATGCCGCAATCCATGCAGCGCGCGCCCTGCTGGGCGGCCTGCGCATCGTCGAGATGCAGCACGAACTCGCGGTAATGGCGAAGACGCTGATCGGCGGGTTCGCTGGCCTCGGCCAGACGTTGGTACTCGAGAAATCCGGTGACCTTGCCCATGGTGTGTGTCCTGCGTGATGTTCTGACTGGATTCGTTTAAGGCGTCGATGCGGGGGTCGGGCTGCGCCCCTGACGAACAGGGCGCAGCCTGCGCGCATCAGGCGGGTTGCGCGGCCGTCTTGCGGGCCTGGGCCATCTCGCCCAGAGCCCGCTTGTATTCGTTGGGGAAGACCTTCACGAAGCGGCCCCGTGCACTTGCCCACTGGGTGAGGATCTCGCGAGCGCGCACACTGCCGGTGTGGCGGAAGTGCGCCTCGATCAGACCTCGCAGAATGGCCTCGTCGGTATCCTGCGTGGCGCCACGCTTGGCTGCATGCCAGAGGGCCTGCGGCAGCTTGGCCTGCTGCTCGGCGGCGGTCAGGACCGGCTCGAGCGAAACCATGGCCGGGTTGCAGCGGCGTGCGAAGTCGCCATCCTCGTCCCAGATGTAGGCCACGCCGCCCGACATGCCGGCTGCGAAGTTGCGCCCCGTGCGACCGAGCACCACCACCGTGCCCCCGGTCATGTACTCGCAGCCATGGTCACCCGTGCCTTCAACCACCGCCGCCGCGCCCGAGTTGCGCACCGCAAAGCGCTCGCCAGCCACACCATTGAAATAGGCCTCGCCCTCGATGGCGCCGTAAAGCACCGTGTTGCCCACGATGATGTGCTCGGGCCCGAAGCCCCGGAAAT
>Ga0255101_1000313_pt1 | contig 12771 bp, 12 predicted proteins | sample Colum_Colum_RepC_2_FD_188588 | JGI IMG/M metagenome (GOLD analysis project Ga0255101, IMG submission 188588) | Freshwater microbial communities from Columbia River, Oregon, United States - Colum_Colum_RepC_8d | ecosystem: Environmental > Aquatic > Freshwater > River | place: USA: Oregon...
GCCTACGGCCTGCCGCCGCGCCTGAAGCCCATCATCGACAAGGCCAAGGATCTCAACCTGGTCACCGGCCCCACGCTCTATTGCCTGCAGATCTACATCAACCTGGCCAAGAAGCATCTCGACAACGTCAAGGTGCGCCAGGCCATCAACTTCGCACTCGATCGAGAGTCCTTCGTGAAGGTGGCTCTTTCGGGCATGGGCGAAGTGGCCACGATGCAGCTGCCCAAGTCGCACTGGGCCTATGAGCCGGCGCTCGCCAACCTCTATCCGCATGATCCGGCCAAAGCTCGGGCCCTGCTGCAGGAGGCAGGCCTGGGCAGCGGCTTCGAGCTCACGGTGGGCAACTACACCGACCAGGACTCCGTGCGCCGTGGCGAGATCATTCAGGAGCAGCTCGGCAAGGTGGGCATCAAGCTCAACTTCATCCGCGGCTCGATCCCGGAGATCAGCGGTCAGTTCTTCGGCAACGAGAAAAAATTCGATCTGCTGATCTCAGCCTGGACGGGCCGCCCGGATCCGGCCATGACCTATGGCCTGATGTATGGCAAGGATGCCTACTTCAATGCCGGTCGGGTGGAGGTTTCGCCCGAGCTGCAGCAGCTGCTGCAGGAAAGCCGCGCGAGCGAGAACCTCGAGGTGCGCAAGCAGGTCTTCTCCAAACTGCAGCGCATCGTGATGGAGCAGGCGCTGGTCGCGCCGCTGGCCTTCACGCTCGAGTTCAATGCCATCCACAAGAAGGTGCAGGGCTACAAACCCAATCTGCTGGGCAAGCCCAAGTACGAATTCCTGTCGATGACCTGAGCCCATGCTGACCGCAGCCCGTCGTCGTGTCATTCGGCGCCGCCTGTTTCAGGCGGTGCCGGTGCTGGTGCTCGCCACCCTGGTGGTGTTCGGGCTGCTCAAGCTCATGCCGGGGGACATCGCCATCACGCTCGCGGGCGAGAACGCCACCGAGGCACGCATTGCCGAGATCCGGGCGCTCTATGGCCTGGATCGGCCGTTTCTGGTGCAGTACGGCAGCTGGCTCTTCCATGCCCTGCAGGGCGATCTGTCGAAGTCGCTGGCCTCGGGCGAGGCGGTGGTGGTGTCGATAGCAAGGAGCTTTCCGAACACCCTGCTGATCGTGGTGCTGGCCATGACGGTGGCGCTCACGCTCGGCCTCCTGCTCGGCATGCTGGCCGCAAGCCGGCCCGACAGCCTGCTCGATCGCTTCGTCACCTCGATTGCCTCGCTCGGCATTGCGGTGCCCAACTTCTGGCTGGCCATGATTCTGGTGTCGTGGCTTGCGCTGGAGTTCGGCTGGTTTCCGGCCACCGGCGCAGTGGCTCTGGCCGAGGATCCGCTCAAGGCCCTGCACCACGCCATCCTGCCCGCGCTGGCGCTGGCCGGCGGTGGCATGGCCGAGGTCTCGCGTCAGTTGCGCAGCTCCATGGTCGAGTACCTGGCCTCGCCCCCGGTGCGCACCCTGCATGCCAAGGGCCTGGCACCTTCGGCCATTCTCTGGAAGCACGGCCTGAAGAACGTGGGCGTGAACCTCATCACCGTGGCCACGCTGCTCTTCAATCGCATGCTCGCGGCCACCGTGGTGGTCGAGGCGGTGTTTGCCATTCCGGGTATGGGCGGGTTGATCGTGAATGGCGCGCTCACGCGCGATCTGCCGGTGGTGCAGGGCGTGGTCTTTGTGATGGTGCTGGTGGTGATCACCGTGAACCTGATCGCCGATGTGCTCTACACCGTGCTCGACCCCAGGATCGGCTGACCATGCGCTTTCTGTTCTCCTGGCTCAAGAGCGACCTGCGGGCGAGTTTCAGTCTGGGCTTTTTGCTGTTGCTCTTGCTGCTGTCGTTGGCCGCACCCTGGATCGCACCCTATTCGCCCACGCAGCAAAACCTCGACGTACCGCTGGCCGAAGCGAGTGCCAAACACCTGCTGGGCGTGGATGATCTGGGCCGCGATGTGCTGAGCCGCATGATCCATGGCGGCAAGTCCACGCTCTATGCGAGCTTTCTGGCGGTGAGCATCGCCACCCTGATCGGTGTGCCGGTGGGCATCGTGGCGGGGTTCCGAGGGGGCGCGATCGATGATGTGATCAGTCGCATCATCGATGCCCTGCTGTCGTTTCCGGCCATCGTGCTCGCCATTGCGGTCACGAGTGCGCTGGGCATTGGCCTGACCAACAGCATGATCGCGGTGGGCATCGTGTTCTCGCCGCAGATTGCGCGCCTGGTGCGGGCCCGCGCGCTGGTGGTGCGCCAGGAAATCTACGTGGATGCCGCCCGCTGCCTGGGCGCGAGCAACACCCGCATCCTGGTGCGCCATGTGCTGCCCAATGCGATTCAGCCCGTCATCGTGCAGGTCACGCTGCTGCTCGCCGCTGCCCTGCTGGCCGAGGCCAGCCTGAGCTTTCTGGGTCTGGGCATCCAGCCACCGGAACCCAGCTGGGGCGCTATGCTGGCGCGCGCCTACCAGAACATGGAGATCGCACCGGCGCTCATGTATCCGCCCGGCATTGCCATTTTGCTCACGGCCCTGGCCTTCAATACCCTGGGCGAGTCGATGCGGGTGGCGCTCGATCCGACGATGAAGCGCTAGGGGCCTCGGTCAGTGGGTTGCCGCGGGCGCGTTCAGGCGCTTGAGGGTCAGGGCGCAGCGCTGTTCGATCAGCTTCACGATGCGCTCGACGATGGCATGACCAGCGAAGCCTTGGCGCGGGTCGGCTAGCAGTTGACGAGCAGCGATGGGCAGTGCGCGGGCAAAATCCTGGATGCGGCGACGGGCGGGTGCAACGCTCAATCCGACTTCCTGCGCGAATCGATCCCAGTGGCGTGGCTGGACCTCACTGAATCGATAGACGCCGCCGATCTTCATGGCCATCTTGGCGGACAAGCTCGAATAGACCGCGGTCGACAACAGGTCGTAGAGCGGTGCCAACACGGGCGCGCCACCCGGGAAGAGCAGCGAGAAATTCTTGGCATGCGCATCGTGATTGCCAATCAGGGCATTGAAGAGCACCGCATCGAACAGGCGCAGTACTTGCGGTGCATTCGGCCGCGTGACCCGTCGCACCAGCTCAAAGCACTGCACCAGATCCGGGCCGCCTTCATTCTGGTACTTCATTTCCGGGTTGACGCCCAGGGCCTGGCAGAAATCCTCCTGATGCAGGCGCTGTCTGTTCCCCTGCGGATCGATCACGCGGTCATAGCGTTCGACCAGCAGGGTGCGGTGCTCGCCGACGCCAAGGATCCGTGAGCGGGCGGTTTGCAGCCGCATGGCCCCCGCAAGCGCCAGGCAGAAACCTTCATTGATGACCGTGTCCTGCAGCGACCGGATCGCGGGCTTCAGGATGTGAGAGCTGGGTGTGCCATCGCGAGGCAATCCCAACCGAGTGCCGTCGAAGACCACGGGCAGCTTGTCCTGAGCGCCCGCCAGTGACAGACGCAGGCCGTCTTGCCCCGCCAGCATCGGTCGATCCGGTAGAAGATCCAGCATCGCGACGACTTCGTCGTTGCAGAGCCATTGAATGCTGCCCTCGGATGTGGGCCGCATGGTCTGCTCTTGATGAGGCAGCAAGCTGACAGCGCCCGCACAGTCTCCGCCGACATGATCGAGCAAGGCGAAATCGTTCTGTGCCGATACCTGAAACCGTCGAGCAATCAGCCGGCGCAATTGCCCCTCGGGAAGCAATCCGGCAAAAAAGGGACGGGTTTGCTGATCATTGAACGCTTCGGATTGCAGGGGCAACGAAATCGAAAGGGCGCTCGCCCCCGTTCGCGCGAGCCAGTCGGCGCCGTAGCAAAAGCTCAGTCGGCCCCGGATCAGGCTGAGCGTGCCGACTCGTTCTGCAAACAGCCAGACGCCCAGTTCATGCGCCATGGCGTGGCTGTTTGAGTTGAGCGTTGGCATCGTTCGAGGCCTGGGCGGCCTGAGGCAGCCCCTTGAGATGGAGCTCCCCGCCCAGCGCATCGATCACCCGCATCAGGGGTTGCAGCCGCAGGGTCGGCTTGCCGGCCTCGAGATCGACGATGAAGCGCACCCCCACACCCGCTGCCAGCGCCAGTTGGGGTTGGGTAAGACCCAGGTTTTTGCGGGCACCGCGAAGCGCTGCTCCAAGCTCGGCGGGGGTGTGGATCGAGGTCATGGCATTGAGCTTTCCCGAACGGGAAATCATGAGTCAGAAACCGGGCTGACGCAAGACTAATTTCCTGATCGGGAAATCAACCATTCCGACGATGACCTCGAATGATGGGCGACACCCTCAACCCTTGGCCGCCGCCTGCTTCGCCCGTCTCGCCTCCCCTTCGGCCTTCAGCGCCGCCCGATTGCTGTCATCCACCCGCGCATACACCGCCCGCCAGGCGTCGTCGTCGCTCCAGCGATAGGGTGTTTGCACCGTGGTGCGCGGCAGGCGTGCGGTCTCGAGCAGATCGAGCGCATGGCCGAGCGTGGCCGCCTGCATGGCGGCGTCCCAGGGTTTGCCCACCGGATTGCCCAGCGGAAAGTCATTGAAGACGAACCGCGCCACGCCGCACTCTTCAACGATGTCGCGGGCCGAACCAATCACCACGGTGGGAATGCCGTTCGCTTCCAGATGCCGACTGACCAGACTCACGGTCTGGTGACAGACGGGTCAGAGCGCGACCAGCACGACCGCATCGACCTTATCCTCGCGACACATCGCGAGAATGGCCGGTGCGTCTTCGCGTTCGGTGCGGCCCTGCGAGTACTCCGTGGGCACGCCGTAGTAGCGCGGACCCATGCCGCCGATGCGTCCGGCCTGCACCGCCGCCTTCAGGTGCCTGAGCGGCAGAAAGGACTCCACATCATCGGTGTGCGTGGTTTCCTTGTCCCAGGCGAGGTTCTCGGTAAAGAGCTTTGCGGGCGGATGCGCGGCATCGCCTGCCCACACGCCATGACGCTCGAAGGGCTTGAGCTTCTTAGTGGGGTCGTCCTGCCAGGGGCTGGCTGTGGTGACCAGCGCCACGCGGCTTTGCGAGAGCGGCTTGGCCAGCGCCGCAAAGGGCACATCACTGTGATGGGCCCAGGCATAGGGCCTGGTGTAGCCGAGCGCCGCGTAATACTCGCGCGTGCGATCGATATAGCTCACCGGGGAGCGGTGGGTGCGTGTGGCCATGGTCTCCTCGTGCTGAGTGCGGGTGTTGAACGCAGGGCAGCGGTTATGCTCGGTGCTGATCGGTTCGGATCCACCAAGTGGACACCGACCGCAAGCACTCACGCAGTATGCGCCGCCGCAGCGCACCTCGCCATCGGAGACCCCCGCATGCCTTTTCGTAAATTGCTGATCGCCAACCGCGGCGAGATCGCCATTCGCATCGCCCGCGCCGCGGCCGAGCTCGGCCTGCCCACCGTGGCCATTCACTCGCTCGATGACGCGGCCTCGCTGCATGTGCGTCAGGCCGACGAAGCCGTGGCGCTGCCGGGCTCGGGCGCGCGGGCCTATCTCGATATCGCCGCCGTGGTTGCGGCGGCCGTGCAGACCGGCTGCGACGCCCTGCATCCGGGTTATGGCTTTCTGAGCGAAAACCCCGAGCTCGCCCGCGCCTGCGCGGATGCGGGCATCACCTTTGTCGGCCCGGGCGTGCAGGCGCTCAACACCTTTGGCGACAAGGTCCTGGCCAAGGCCCTGGCCGCGCAATGCGAGGTGCCGCTCATTCAGGGCAGCGACGGCCCGGTGAATGCCGAGCAGGCGCGTGACTTCATGGTGAGCACCCAGACGGCCATCATGATCAAGGCCGTGGCCGGGGGCGGTGGGCGCGGCATGCGCGCCGTGCACCGTCTGGAGGATCTTGAAGAGGCGCATGCCCGCTGCCGTTCCGAGGCGCTCGCCGCATTCGGTCGCGAGGAGGTGTATGTCGAGCGCCTGATCGTGCAGGCCCGGCACATCGAGGTGCAGGTGCTCGCCGATGCCCAGGGCGAGGTGGTGCATCTGTGGGAGCGCGAATGCTCGGCCCAGCGCCGTCATCAGAAGATCGTGGAGATCGCGCCCAGCCCCAGGCTCGATGCCGGGCTGCGCGAGCGCATTCTGCAGGCGGCCGTGCGCATGGCGCGCGCGGCGGGCTATTGCAACCTCGGCACCTTTGAATTTCTGGTCGATGACGCGGTCGATCCGGCGAGCGACGCGGCCTTCGTGTTCATCGAGGCCAACCCCCGGCTGCAGGTGGAGCACACCGTGACCGAGGCCGTGCTCGGCATTGATCTGGTGCAGGCCCAGCTGCAGGTGGCGGCCGGCGCATCGCTCGCTTCGCTGGGTCTCACGCAGGCGCAGATTCCCAGCCCACGCGGCCATGCGCTGCAGTTGCGCATCAACATGGAGACCCTGGATGAGCTCGGCAACACCAAGCCCACGGGCGGTGTGCTGTCGGTGTTTGCGCCGCCCAGCGGGCCGGGCGTGCGGGTCGATACCTTCGGCTATGCGGGCTATCGGACCAGTGCGTCCTTTGATTCGCTGCTCGCCAAGCTGATCGTGCACAGTGCCTCGCCGCGCTTTACCGACGCGCTGGCCAAGGCGCAGCGCGCCCTGCGTGAGCTGCACATCGAGGGCGTGGCCACCAACGCGCCCTTTCTGGAGTCCTTGCTCGCGCATCCCGACTTTGCCGCGGCGCGCATCACCACGCGCTTCATCGATACCCATGTCGGTGATCTGGTGCGCGCGCAAGCAACGGCGCCAAGGCTGCATGCCGGCAGCCCCGCCGCCAGTGCAGGCCAGCGATCCGGGGCGGGTTCGGACGCCCGTCCCGCCGCTCCCGAAGGCACCGAGCCCGTGCCCTCGCCCCTGCAGGGCACTGTGGTGAGTCTGGCCATCGAGCCCGGCCAGCAGGTGCGAGCCGGCGAATCGATTGCAGTGCTCGAGGCCATGAAGATGGAGCATCTGGTGGCCGCGCCCCAGTCGGGCATCGTGCGCGCCGTGAATTGCGCGCCCGGAGTCACGCTCATGGAGGGCGAGGCCATTGCCTTCATCGAGCCCATCGAAGGCGATGCGGGTGCGCAGGTGCAGGCCGTGGAACTCGACCTCGATCACATCCGTCAGGATCTGGCGGATCTGCAGGCCCGCGAGGCCTTTTTGTGGGACGAGAACCGACCCAAGGCGGTGGCCCGGCGGCGCGCCACCGGCCAGCGCACGGCGCGCGAGAACATTGCCGATCTCTTTGATGACAACACCTTCACCGAATACGGCGCGCTTTCGTTTGCCGCCCAGCGGGCGCGTCGCAGCATTGCCGATCTCATCGAGAACACGCCCGCCGATGGCGTGATCGCCGGCACCGGCACCATCAATGCCGAGCACTTCGGGCCCGAGGCCTCGCGCGCGCTCGGCATCATCTACGACTACACCGTGCTGGCCGGAACGCAGGGCCACATGAATCACAAGAAGCAGGACCGCATGCTGCAACTGGCCGAGCGCTGGCGCATTCCGCTGGTGCTCTATGGCGAGGGTGGCGGCGGGCGGCCGGGCGATACCGAAGGCCTGGGCCTCACCGGTCTGGATGGCCCCACCTTCACGCAGTTCGCGCGCCTGTCGGGTCTGGTGCCCATCGTGGGCGTGGTCTCGGGCTACTGCTTTGCGGGCAATGCCGCGCTCATCGGCTGCTGCGATGTGATCATCGCCACCAGTAACAGCTCCATCGGCATGGGCGGGCCCGCCATGATCGAAGGCGGCGGGCTCGGCGTGTATGCGCCGCAGGATGTGGGGCCGGTGAGCTTCATGTCGCCCAATGGCGTGATCGATGTGGTGGTTGAAGACGAGGCGCAGGCCACGGCCGTGGCCAAGCAGTACCTGGGCTATTTTCAGGGCACGCTCAAGGACTGGCAGTGCGCGGATCAGCGCCGGCTGCGGCACCTGATCCCCGAGAACCGCCTGCGCGTGTACGACGTGCGCGAAGTGATCGAGACCCTGGCCGATACCGGTTCGGTGCTGGAGCTGCGCCGCGAGTTTGGCGTGGGCATCGTCACGGCGCTGATTCGCATCGAGGGCCGGCCCATGGGGCTGATCGCCAACAACCCGCGCCATCTGGGCGGGGCCATCGATGCCCCGGCCGGTGACAAGGCCGCGCGCTTTTTGCAGCTGTGCGATGCCTTTGATCTGCCGGTGGTGTCGCTGTGCGACACGCCCGGCTTCATGGTGGGCCCCGAGGCCGAAAAAACCGCTGTGGTGCGCCATGTCTCACGCATGTTTGTGGTGGGCGCGAGCATGACGGTGCCGATGTTCACGCTCGTGCTGCGCAAGGGCTATGGCCTGGGCTCGCAGGGCATGGCGGCGGGCGGTTTTCATGAGCCGGTGTTCACGGCGGCCTGGCCCACCGGCGAGTTTGGCGGCATGGGCCTGGAGGGCTATGTGCGGCTGGGCTTTCGCAAGGAGATGGAGGCGATCGAGGACCCGGCGGAGCGCGAGGCCTACTACCAGCGCAAGGTGGCCGAGCTCTACGACAAGGGCAAGGCCACATCGATTGCGTCGGTGCTCGAGATTGACGCCGTCATTGATCCGGCCCGCACCCGCGAGTGGATTCTCGCGGGGCTGCGCAGTGTGCCGGTGCCGCTGCCCCTGCATCAGCGCACGGGGCGCAAGCGCCCGTGCATTGATACCTGGTGAGCCCTTGCGGTCATTGACATCAGATGCGTGATGCGTGATGCTCAAGTCATGCGAACCACACTGGCCATTGATGATGACGTCCTCGCGGCAGCGCGCGGGCTGGCCGAGGCTCAGCGCAAGTCCATTGGTGAGGTCCTGTCCGAACTGGCCCGCAAGGGCCTTGAGGTTTCGACCCAGGCCCGGTCACGCAGGAGTCGGAGTCAGGCTGCCGTTCGCAACGGTATCCCTTTGCTTCGAGCCTTTTCGGCTGGAGCCGAGCCTGTAACACTCGAGCGGGTCAATCGCCTGCGTGAAGAATTAGGCGACTGAAATGCCCGGTCCGGCGCTGCTGGATGTCAATGTGCTCATTGCACTGGTCGACCCGGCTCATGTTCATCACGACAGGGCGCATGCATGGTTTGCAAAGCAGGGTCGGCGTGCCTGGGCCACCTGCCCGATCACCGAGAATGGCCTGATTCGAATCCTCGGTCATCCCGGCTATCCCAACGGGCCGGCCCCGCCCTCGGCTGCCCTCGGCCTTCTCAAGACGCTGACCGCACTGAGCGGCCATGTCTTCTGGCCTGATGACCTCAGTCTTGCGCGTCATTCAGCGCTGCGCTCTGAACGTCTGCTCTCGTCATCGCAAGTCACAGACACTTACTTGCTTGCGCTGGCGCATGCTAAGGGTGGGTTGCTGGCAACATTCGATCGCAAGCTCGTGACCTCCGCGGTCACGGGCGGTGCCGAAGCACTGCTGCTGTTGCCCTGAGCTGGCCGCCTCACCCCGGCCAGACGAGGCCTTACTGCGCCACCAACCGATCCCACCGCCATGAAGTGCGGTTCGGGATGCCGTTGGCGACATTCGCGGTGACCGCACCTACAGGAAGCTCCACCGTCATCAGGCGCGCCCCGGCTTCGGGCGCGAGCCTCAGCGTGTAGACCGTGGAAGACACCTTGGTGAAGGCTGAGGGCGTAGCGCCCAGCACGAAGAGCTTGTCCAGATCGAAGCTCGTGCCCACATCGACATTGAAGGTCATGGTGAGCGTGAGTGGCGCCGAAACGAACACGCCCGGGGCATCGTCGGTGTAGCGCAGCCACGGCTCGGTGACAGAAGTGTCATAGGCCTGGCTGAATCGATAAACGCTGGTGTTCAGCGCGGTGCCAGCGGCATTGCCAAAGGCCGATGCGAACACGGTGACTTCAATCGTGCCACTGCTGTTGGCGTTCGGAGTCAGCAGCACGGTGTATTCGCTGGTGCTCACGGCGGTGAAGCTGCCGGCCACGATCTGGGCATTGGTCACCTGGAATCGATTGACTGCAAAGCCGCTCACCGCCGCCGAGAACTGAAAGCTCAGCATGAAGGTGGTGTTGGCGGTGCCGGCCACATTGCTGTCGATGGTCAGTGAGGGCGCGGTGTTGGCTGCGCCCCCATCGGGATCGGCGAATCCGCCGCTGCCACAGGCTGTGAGCAATCCGCAGGAAAGCAGCCCGAGCATCAGCTGGCGGCGGCCCGCGTTTGCGCAAAGGTTCGGGGGGGTATGGCTCATCGCGGCAAGCAAGCGTGCATTCATGATGATCAAGACGGGCTTCAGATGGATTGCAGATCCAGGCCCTGCGCGTTGTGGGGTGGGTTCGGGCCTGTTGCGTCAACGCGAGTCAGCGACTTTGTCGCGATCGTCGTTCGCTTCAGGCCCGTGCTCTCGCCCTGAACAGATCGCGCAGATTCACTTCACGCGGGCCCGGCTCAAGGCGAATCATATCGCCCATGCCGAGGGTTCCTGGTGCGATGACGGCCAGATAGGCGCCGCACCAGCCTGACTGCACCATCATCTTGCTGGCGTGCGCAAACCCCATCACGGCATTGAACTTGCCGCACGGAAAGCGCGGCTCGCTCACGGCGAGCACGCAATCGGGCAGGTGCAGCTGATCACCCACCCAGAGCGTGCTCTCATCCAGCGCATCGATGCTGAGGTTCTCGCCCAGACTGCCTGGCGCAAGAGCCTCATCCCAGAGCGAGACCTGCGCCTGGGCGCGCACCGTCTGCCAGAAGGCGTAGTGGGCCAGCCCATAGGCATACACCGCCTTGGACGGGCCACCATGCACCGACAGGTCGGCCTGCTCATCGCCCTCGAGCCCCATTCGACTGACATGGACTCGACCCGCCACCGGCTGCTTGCCGATGGCGGTCATGACGCGCCGGCCGTTCATCAGCACCGGGCGTGCCTGAGCGCGATTGACCGAGACGACCTTCACGTCACTCCTGCGGAATGCCGATCGCCTTCATGGTGTTGCCAAAGGCCGCAAGCTGCTCTTTCACGACCGTGGCCAGCTGCTCGGGCGTGGAGGGCAGGGGCAGCAGACCCAGCTTGTCGTACTGATCCACCACATCCTGTCGTCGCATCACCTGAACGAAGTCCTTGTTGATGCGCTCGACCAGGGCGCGCGGCAGGTCCTTGGGCCCGAACAGCCCGCCCCAGGGCGAGATGTTGACCAGCGGCTGACCCGCTTCGGCCATGGTCGGCACCTCGGGATAGGCCCGGGTACGCTGCGGCAGCAGTACGGCGAGTGCTCGGAAATTGGCCTTCTGCAGTTGGGGCAGGATGGCTGGTGTGGCAAACATCATGGGCACGCGTCCACCCACCAGATCCACCACGGCCTGGCCTTCGCCCTTGTAGGGCACATGCACCATGTCGAGCTTGTTGGCATGCACCAGCTGGCCCATGGCCAGAATGCCCGTGCTGTTGGCCGTGGCGTATTGCAGCTTGCCGGGGTTGGCCTTGATGTGCGCCACCAGTTCGGCCAGCGTCTTGCCCGGCACATCGGGGCTCACCATCAGGTAGAAGGTGAAGATGCACAGGTTGGAGATGGGTGTGAAGTCGGCAATCGGGTTGTAGGGCGGGGCCTTCTTGATCGAAGGCACATACGACATCGATGTGGCGGTACCAAAGAAGAGCGTATGACCGTCCGAGGGCGAGCGCAGCACCTCCAGGGCAGCCACGGCGCCATCGCCCCCCGCACGGTTCTCAACCAGCACGGGCTTGCCAAAGGCATTGCCCATGTGCACCGAGATCGTCCGAGCACCGAGGTCGGCGCCACCGCCCGCCGGAAAGGGCACCACGAAGCGCACGGGTTTGCTCGGCCACTCGGCCTGAGCCGAGGCCATGCCCGGCAGCAGCACGCTCGCGCCCAGTGCGCCTGCACCGGTGATCAGTTCACGACGAGCGATGGACAGGCCTGAGCCTTGAGGGTTGCCTGAGGGCGAACGGCCCACACCGGGGTTGATGGATGCGGCGCCGCGCATGGCGGGGCCGCGCTTGAATGGGGACTGCGACATGAAGGTCTCCGGGATGATGGGTGTTGCAAGTCGTGCGCATCGTACACTCGCGCGATGTTGATGGATCCCTTGCCCGGATGGGCACCACCGGTTGAGCCTCAGCGCCTGCTGGTGGCGGGCGCCACAGGCCGCCTTGGCGAGGCCCTGCTCAATGAGGCGATCGCGAGGCGAACAGCCCTGGGATTTCAGGAGGTGGTCGCGCTGGGTGAATCCCGCGCAGCGCTGTCCCTGGGCATGAGCGGCCTGTCGATTGCGCCGATGGAGTCACTTCCGTCGATCGCTGCGGCCATTGTCTCGCTCAGTGATCCGCAGGACGACGATGCCCGCTCCTTTCATGGCCGCGACGCCCCCTTCATGCTGGTCGATGCGCTTCGGGTTCACTCGGTGGCGGTAGCCGCCATCGCAGCCGGTGCGCAACGACTCGTGCTGATCCATCCGCTGCCCGCCTGGCAGCAGCTCTCGGGCCTGCACCAGGGTCTGGTGGGTGAGGTGGAGCTTCAGATCGCGCGTCTGCCTTGCCCGAGCATGCTGATGATCCGGCCCGTGGCCAGCAGTCGCAGTGCCGGTGGCAACTGGTTGGCACGCTTCGCCCGGGGTTATCTGAGCTTGCAGATGCTGATGATGCCGCGTTCTTTGGCCGCCCTGACTTCCACCCAACTGGCCCGAGCCATCGTGGGCCAGTTGCAGGCGCCCGCCCGAGCCGGCGTGTCTGCCCTCGGTGCCCCCGAGTTACAAGATTGGCTGGAGCACCAGGTTCAGGCTCGCCGCTGACGTGCTCGGCGCACGACTCCCCAGAGCGCGAGCAACCCCGCAATCAACAGCCCGGCTGAACCCGGGATGGGAATGTCTGCGTCCC
>Ga0255101_1000316_pt1 | contig 12689 bp, 6 predicted proteins | sample Colum_Colum_RepC_2_FD_188588 | JGI IMG/M metagenome (GOLD analysis project Ga0255101, IMG submission 188588) | Freshwater microbial communities from Columbia River, Oregon, United States - Colum_Colum_RepC_8d | ecosystem: Environmental > Aquatic > Freshwater > River | place: USA: Oregon...
CGACGCCGACTGGGTCCGCACCGCGACGTCTCGGCAAATGTCCAACGGCAGCAACCCGGAGAGCGATTGGGAACACGGCTACGGCTACCAGTTCTGGCGGTGTCGGCACGGGGCCTTCCGCGGCGACGGGGCTTTTGGTCAGTTCTGCATTGTCTTGCCGGAACAGGATGCGGTCATCGCGGTCACCAGCGGCGTCAGTGACATGGCGGGCCTGCTCAACCAACTCTGGAACACCCTGCTGCCGGCCTTCCACAAGGGCCCTCTTAAAAGCGATGCCCCTGCCCGGGAACGCCTCGAGCGTCGCTTGCTCGGCCTTCAGGTGCGCCTGCCCTCGGGCGACGCCACCTCACCCGTCGCGGCGACCGTGCTGGGCAAGACCTTCCGATTCGGGACCAATGACAGCGGCCTCGAATCGCTCACCCTGGAGACCTCCGGGCCCGAGGGGTGGCTCTTGACCCGCACTTTTTCTGGCAAGACAGAGTCGCTGCGCTGCGGTCATGCCCGCTGGATGACCGGCCATGGCCATTTGGGCGACGCCCCGCGCGGGACCATCGGCTCTTTCGGGGATGAAGCCCTCGGTGCCAGTGCTGCGTGGACCTCAGACGACACGTGGACCGTTAAGATTTGTGCCCGCGGCACCCCCTTCCAAACGACCTACACCCTGAAGTTCACCGATCAGGATCTGACTCTCACTCCCCGCTCCCAAGTACGGTTCGGGGGATCGCCGGGTGCATCCATCCAAGGCCACCGCTGACTGAGCATTCCCCGAACACTTCCGTGATTGGGCGATTTCTCCGAAAACACCCGCGTCTGCGGTGCCGGACCGCTCGGAGATCGGTCCCTACCTCGGAAGCTCATCCGGCCACAGCAGAGAGTCCTCCCAAAAATCCACGTCACCCACGCACCTCCGAGGTAAGGCGATTTCTCCGAAAGCGCCACGTCCGCAGACATGGAACATCGCAGAGCAGGCCCACCGCAGATACGGACCGCCCCCAGCGGCGGAGTACAACACGGTCCGTCGCGTTGACCGTTTTTCTCGGTCGCATTGACCCGGGTGAACTTTCAAGGCATTGGTAAAGCTCGTCGCATCATCCATGGAACTACGTCCTGACCTCATTCACTCTCGCACGGAAGCGGTGCGCCTGCGTTTGCTGCAGCACCCCATCTACCAGCGTGTGGACCGACCGGCTGCGATACGCACCTTCCTCGAGTCCCATGTCTTTGCTGTCTGGGATTTCATGTCGTTGCTCAAACGTCTGCAACGGGACCTGACTTGTGTGACTCTTCCCTGGATGCCCGTGGGAAATCCGGAAGTTCGATTCCTCATCAACGAAATTGTCTGCGGCGAAGAATCCGACCTCGGACCGGAGGGCAGGCGCTCCAGCCACTTCGAACTTTATCACCGGGCCATGCAGGAGGCGGGCGCCGACACTTCGGCCATCGATACTTTTCTCGGAGCAATCCAGGCCGGCGAATCCCCGGAGTCGGTCCTCGCAAAACCCGGTCTGCCGCCCGGAGTCCGCCAATTCACGGGGTTCACCTTAAAGCTCGCCTGCACCGGCCAAATTCATGAGACGGCTGCTGCCTTCACTTACGGACGCGAAGATGTGATCCCGGAGATGTTTCTGCCCTTGGTCACCTCGCTGGTCAGTTCTGGCGAGTCTCAGTTCGGGCTATTGCGCTATTACTTGGAGCGGCACATCGCACTAGACGGAGGTCATCACGGGCAACTGGCTCGTCAGATGGTGGAACGACTATGCGGAGAGGATCCCCGAAAGTGGGAGGAAGCCGCAGCAGCCGCCTCGGCTGCCATCGAAGAACGGATCCACTTCTGGGATGCCATTCTGGCCGCTCTTCCGCCAGCCCGATAACGGGCTGATTTCCAGTTCATGGCGCTTCACTCCGGTTGGGGCAAGACATCATGCCGAGCTCTCGGTAGAGTGCCCAGACAGCCATGCGCCCCTTTGTCCCAGGAGTTCTGTTGCGACTCGGCCGCATTGTCTTGGTTGGCCTGGTGAGCGGGTGGGCCTCCACTGCACGCACCCAGGCGGTTCTTTCAGAATTCCTCGCCGATAACGCCACCGGACTGCGCGACGAAGACGGCGATACCTCCGACTGGATCGAGATCAGCAACCCGAGGCCAGAGGCTTTGAATCTCGCCGGTTGGCGTCTGAGCGATCGAGCGAACACCTCGGGACAATGGCGTTTTCCGGAAGGGGTGGTGTTGCAGGGTGGGGGGCGTCTGTTGGTCTTCGCCTCAGGCAAAAACCGCGCCATTGCCGGGCGACCGTTGCACTCCAATTTCAACCTCAACGCCAATGGCGAATACCTCGCCCTATTTCCGCCCACAGGTAATACCCCGACCACGGCCTTCACCCCCAGCTATCCACCGCAGCGTCCGGATGTCTCCTTCGGTACCGGGCTTCGGGAAACAGCGGTACTGCGGGTAGAGGATTCGAGAGCTTCCCGACTGAGCCTTCCTTCGCCCCCCGCCAACGACGTCGATTGGAACGGTATCCAAGAGCCCTTCGATGACTCCGGTTGGTTACCCGCCACCGCCGCCGTCGGCTACGACGACTTGTCTGAAGATCTTGGCGAGACCTTGCTGGGTTACTGGACGTTCAACGACATCTCGCAAGGGCGGACCGCCTTCGACTCCAGCGGGCGCAAGGCCCATGGAACACTCATCGGCCCGGCCGGGTTCACCGCCTCGGGCGGTGGACGATCCGGTAAGCCTGGCGACCGGGCCTTGGACTTGGGTTCGGGCGGCACTGGAGCCTCCGTCCGGGTGGACGCCGCGGCCCAAGGGGCCTTCGACCTGCTGCAGGCCCGAGACCGCGTGACGATCAGTTTGTGGACCTTCGGGGGGGCGAAGCTCCCGATGAGCCACAGTGTGTTCTGGTTCGACAGCGGAGCGGGTTCCAGCGATTCGCGCAGCATCCAGGTCCACCTGCCTTGGTCCGACAACGTCATCTACTTCGACACCTCCGGATGCTGTGCCGGCGACACCCGTATCTCGCGCCAGGAACTGGACTCCTCCCGCTGGCGCGGCCAATGGAACCATTATGTCTTCCTCAAGGACGGGCCTCGAAAGGAGATTTGGCAAAATGGAATCCTATGGCACAGCGGCGCGGGAGCGATCCCACTCCCGGCGATCCGATCGCTGTGGTTGGGCAGTGGAGCCAACGGCAGTGGTTCCTACCCGGGCAAGCTCGACGAGATAGCCATCTGGGCCGGAGCCCTTTCGAGCACGGACATCCAGGCCCTGGCCGCGGGCCTGCCGGCGACCTCGATCGGCAGTTACCGCTCGTGGATCCGAACCGACCTGGCGAGAGAGATGCAAGGCGTGACGCCACAAGCCCGCTTGCGCATCCCATTCACAATTCCTGGCGGGGGGCTTCCCGACTGGCTGCAACTGAACTTGCGATACGACGATGGAATTCGTGCATGGATTAATGGCCACGAGGTGGCTCGCGATAATGTCCCGGTCCAGCGGTCCCGCTCGAAAGCCGAGGGACTGCGACGGGTCACCTGGCACCTGTCGGCATCACCCCCATGGCCGCTACAGACCGGCCCTAATCTCTTGGCCCTCGAGGGGCTGAACGACCGAGCGGCGGGATCGGATTTCTTGATCCAGGCGGAACTGCGCATGGGCCAGTCTCTGGGTCATCGTTTCTTCACAACTCCCAGCCCGGGTGACCCCAACGGCCCCGGCATCTCCGGCTTCACCGGCGCACCGACCTTCTCCAAGGGGCGCGGATTCCTTTCCGGGCCCATCCGGATCGGCCTGACGAGCTCCACCCCGGGAGCACGGCTGCAGTACACCCTGGATGGCAGCACGCCAACCGCCACCCATGGCACCCGGGTCGATCCGGATCCTGCCTCCGGGGTGGCCTCCGTCGAGATCCTGGTTTCCCGCAGCGGCCCCGTCCGAGCGATGGCCTTTGCGGCCGACCAGGAACCCTCTCCGGTCCAAACCCACACCTATTTGTTCGCCGACCAAGTCGAACGCCAATCAGCGCAACCGCCCGGCTACCCGACTACTTGGGGCGTCTACGGCGCCTATGGCCCCATGCCCGGCCAACCGGTCCCGGCCGATTACGAAATGGATCCCGACGTGATTCGGACCACTTCGCCGGGCTACGGGATCGCCGAGGCAATCCGGTCTTTGCCGTCGGTGTGCATCACCGCTGACGTGAACGATCTGTTCGACGCCGCCACCGGGATTTATCCCAACAGCGCGAGCCAAGGGTCGCAGTGGGTTCGACCCGCGTCGGCCGAGTGGCTCGAGCCCGCAGGCTCTGAGTCGAGCCCACGACCCGGCTTCCAGATCGACGCCGGACTGCGGATCCACGGCGGTCTGAGCCGACAACACTGGCATGCGCGTAAACACAGTTTCCGCCTCAATTTCTCCCGCGATTACGGCCCCTCCCGACTCCGATTCCCGCTGTTTGACGATACCCGGGTCACCTCGTTCGACGAACTCACTTTGCGAGCCTCATCCACCGATAGTTGGGCCGTCGAAGATGCCACACCCTGGACCCGCAAGAAGGCCACCTACCTCCGGGATGTCTGGATGAAAGACACCCAGCAGGCTCTGGGCTGGCCCTGCGGACACAGCCGCTACGTGCATCTGTTTCTCAACGGACTTTACTGGGGGCAATACAATCTGGCCGAGCGAACCGAAGCGGCCTGGTTGTCGGAAAACTTCGGCGGAAGTCCGGACGACTACGACATCATCAAGGATGTCGGTGAAGTGGAGAGCGGCCATCGCACGGCGTGGGACGCCATGATGACCTTGGCTACATCCGGGTTCAGCTCCGATGCGGCCTATTGGAAACTTCAGGGTCGACGGAGTGACGGCACTCGCGACCCAGCCATGCCGGTCCATCTGGAGGTAGACAGCCTCATCGACTACATGATCCTCCACATTTATTCGGGCGCCATTGATTGGCCGAACCACAACTGGTGGAGCGCCCGCAGTCGCGATGGCAACCGCGGCGGATTCCGCTTCTTCACCTGGGACCAAGAAATCTCGAACCTCTCTCTGACCGAAACCAAGACCTACACGGGCGAAGCCTTCGAGTCGGTCAGCGGACCCAAGGATTCACCCGCCTTCCTCTACTCCAAGCTCCGCGAGAACGCCCGTTTTCGCGCCCGATTCGCCGCGCGCGTCTCCGAACTCACGCAAGGCTTCGGTCTGCTGACCCCATTACAAAACAGCGCTCGTTGGGAGCGTCGCCAGGCCGAAATCGACCGCAGCATCGTCGCGGAGTCGGCGCGCTGGGGTGACAGCCGACAGACCACGCCCCTCAAACGCAGCGACTGGATCACCGAAATGGCCTGGATGAAGACCACCTATTGGCCCCGGATCCACGCCATCGCCCTAGCCCGCTTCCGGCCTCGAGACACCGATCCCAACCCCGGCCGTGACCTTAAATCCTGCCGGCGGTGTGTTACCGACCGGAACCCGGATCACCCTGAGCGGAGGCTCCGACCTTTTCTACACCACCGACGGCTCGGATCCGCTGACCTCAAACGGCCAACCCACCCACACCGCCCTTGCCTACACAGAGCCCCTTTCCCTCGGACATTCCTTGCGAATCCGAGCCCAACGCCGCATTGGCTCAGGCGCCTCCGCTGGGAGCGAAGCACTCTTTCTGACCCCAGAAACCGTCGCTGCCGAGACCGACCTGGAGGTCAGCGAGATTCACTATCACCCGAGCACCAACGACGCCGAGTCCTTCGTCGAAATTAGTCATCGGGGCACGAACCATTGGGCCTTGATCGGCGGGAGCCGCTTGTCGGGCGACATCGACGCCGTGGTCCCGAGTGGCGCCATCCTCAGACCCGGCGAGCGGGCCGTGTTCATCGCCGACCCCGTGGCATTCCAGGCTCGCTACGGTCGACTCCCTCGAGTCCTCGCCCCCTTCTCCGGACGCCTGAGCCACGGCGGTGGAACCGTGCGTCTGCTGGCCCCCTCAGGCCGATTGATTGTGCTCACCTCCTACGACGATTCGCCGCCGTGGCCCACCGAAGCCGACGGGCGTGGCTCATCCCTCACTTTGCGAACCTCCACCGAAGGCCGCGACCCCGCCCAAGCAACCCAATGGCGCCCTAGCACGGTCACCGGCGGCACTCCCGGCACCTCGGATTCCCGGCCTTTCCTCGGTTCCCCAACGACCGACGGCGACGGTGACGGATGGAATGCTCTGGAGGAATACTTCCAAGGAACCAGCGACACCGACCCCCAAGACCAACCCACCCTGCATCGCTCCTCCTTCCGGTTGGGGAGCGACGGTGCTATCAGTCTGTCCCTCGCCCATCCCCTGTCGGCCGACCGAGCCGACGCCTTTTTGGAACAGTCCAGCAATCTGGAACATTGGCAGCCCATCCCGATGACCAGTGGTTCGGGAATTCCGGTTTTTGGCGATGGCCTCGAAACGCTCCGCTGGACGGTCCCTGTCAGCACCGACGCTCAGAGATATTTCCGCCTGCGACTCCAGTTGCGCTGATGAGTTCACGCCCGGCTGGGTTCGAGACTCCTTTAACAGCATAAGGCTTTTTGTTAGCGCACCACAGTGAGCACTGCCGAGGCACCTTCACGCCGCACCTGAACCTCACGGGCATTCTCAGGCAGGGCACTCTCGGTTGAAACCCCTCCCGGCCAAAGGACCTTCAGAATCGCTGGGGCTTCGGTCGATGCCAGCACCAGTGCGGCCGAATCCTGCGACCCATAGCCGCCACCCGCATGGATTTCCCGGGCCGGCCCAAAACGCCCTTCTCGACCCCATCGCACTTGGGCACCGATCGCTGATGGATTGTCCGCACCGCCTTCCAACCGCACCTTCAATCCCGGCCGACCTCCAGTGTTCCGAAACAGGCGCGTCGCACCCCGATTTTGACTGATCGCCAAATCAGTGCGCCCATCGCCGTCATAATCGGCAGCGGCCGCGGCCCGCTGTTCTCCCCAGACGATCACGCCTGAACGAGTTCCGTCGATGGGGCGGAACGAACCATCCCCAACGCCCGTCAGGATCAACCCTCGACCGGCATCAAACCGGGAGGTCTCTGGCTCCACGCCGAAGAAATTCTGGGCCAGGGCCAGATCCTCTCGACCATCGCCGTCGAAATCGGCCACCGCGATCCCGAACACCGGGGCCATCTGGGCTTCGATGGGCAAAGGCCGACGCTCGAAGCGACCGCCCCGATTCAACAGCACCAACGAGTCACCGGTGGACGCTTCGAGACGGCGGAAATCTGCGGTGCGGGAGCCGAGAATGTCATCAATGGAAGCCTGACCATAGGCACGGAACGTGGGCAGACGCTCCGAGAGACCGGGGAATGATCGCCCCACGGTCTCGGCATCCCGCCAAGGCAGCCATTTCTGCGTTCCTGCATGCCAAAAGGCCTCGAGCAGTTCCAAACGGCCGTCGCCGTCGGCATCTCCAAAATACACCCGGGCGGGCCGGTCCAAGTGATCTTGCCAGCGGGAATTGCGCCCGAGATTGCCGAGCACCAAGTCCATGCGCCCGTCCCCATCGCAGTCGACGGATTGGACGGAGTTCCACCAACCGGTCAAATCCTCGAGTCCCCACTGACGGGTCCGATCCACCGGAACCCCTTGGACCCAAGCGTAGACTTTTGGACTCCCCCACTCACAGGCCAGCACCAACTCCGAGTTCCCATCCCCATCGAGATCCGTGAACACGGACCCGCTGACCAAGCCTGTCGAACGGAACACCTCGTTGGCGGCCAAATGGGCTTTCCATTGATCTCCCTCACGGACCCAAAGCGCCGAGTCGGCCGCCTCCGGATAACGACCCGGAATGCACCGTCCACCCACAAAGAGAACGAGACTCCCCACGCCACTCACCGCCCCAGCGACAACGGGCCCCGATGACGCCACCGCTTCCGGCAGGAGCGGTTCCGAATCCGGGGCACCGATGACCCGCACACGAGCACGGGGCCGCTGCGATCCCGGATCCTCCTGAGAAGCAATTCCGACCACCACCTCCCGGCGACCACCACCCAGGTTGACCCCGACGATGCCAGTCGTGTCCAAGGGCGACGGCAATGCCAAAACCGAATCCGCCTGTCGGGTGAATCCGCCCCGACCGTCCCCGTGGAAGACGGTGGGCATTCCTCCGGCTCCACTGCCCACCAACAAGTCTTCAGCTCCGTCGCCATTGAGATCGAACCAGGCCAATGCCGGACCCGACTCGCTCAACTTGCGCGACAAGAGCGGCTGGAGCTGGAAATCGTCGAAGGGCGGATCCTCATGGACATGGGCCAACACGGCGCTGGCATCGCTGAAGAGGCTTTGGATGGATTCTGGCTTGGGGGTCGGGACTGACGCTGCTGCCGATGCCTCATCCACTTCGTACAGACAATCCGCCTCGACCCCTTCGATGCGGGACAACTTTCCCGAGCGCCATTGCACTTCGAGGGTCATGGATCCGGCGGGCGCCGCTGCGAAAACCCGCAGGCCTTGATCACACGAAAGGTAGCGACCGCCGCTCATCATCTCCTGGCTTTGCAGTGGCACGCGCCCGCCCAACAAACGGATGCGGGCGCCGATGCCGCCGGTATTCGGAGCCAAACCACGCAACCGCACCGCGACCCGAGGCGCCGTGCCGATGTTTTCATGGATCTCAGCGGGTCCTTGCAGCCGGTTCACCACCAAATCGAAGTCGCCATCCTGATCCAAATCGGCCAAGGCCATACCATGCCGAATGGCCGGCACGGACAATCCCCAGGACCCCGCCATGTTCTGGAAGGTCAAATCACCGCGATTGCGGAACACGGCCATCGGCGTCTCCAGACGAGGAAAGCGGCGCAGGTTTTCCACGGCATCGCCCGAGGCATCCCGACCATCGGCTCCACGCACTGCCCGCAGGAGGTCGGCATCGAGGACGTCATGGTCATTGCCCGTGCCCACGATGAGGTCCTCGAACCCGTCCAGATCGACATCCACGAAGATGGGGCACCAAGACCAATCCGTGGCGCTGATTCCGGCCATTTGGGCGATCTCCGTGTAAGTGCCATCGCCGCGACCCACAAAGAGGGTGTTGCGCGACATCTCCGGTCGAAACGCGGGATCATGCGTCGGCCAATCGAAGGCGGTGAGGTGATTGGCACGCTGGCGCTGACGGGCGGCCGGATCGGCCGAGAGCATGTCCACCACCACGAAGTCATCGATGCCATCCCGGTTGATGTCGGCGAAATCCACACCCATGGACGACATGGAAATCTGCCGGATGGCCTCGGGCAGAACTGACTGAAAACCCTTGCTGCCCGTGTTGCGCCAGAACGCATCCCGCGAGAGCAGGAAGTCGTTGCAGACATAGATCTCCGGCTGCAAATCCCCGTCGAGATCACGAAAAGCCACGCTGAGGCCCCAATCATGCGGGGCCTCCGTCAGGGCTTGGCCACGGGCATCCAAAAACGCTCCCGCCGTCCAAGAAATCGGGCCAAAGACGCCCCCTCCCTTGTTGCGATAGAGGACATCCACTTCCCCACGCTCATTGACCATGACACCGCCCCCACGGACCCGCGTGGCTCCAAACCGCGAAGACGGAACCGCGACGGGTTTTCCGTCCACGACCCGCAGGGATGGCTTGGCTCCATCGAATCCATCCCGATAAGTCGTGGTGCGGTAATTGGTCACATAGATTTCCGGGAGACCGTCTCCGGTGATGTCGGCCGCAGCCAGAGAAGTCGCCCCCAGGCGCCGGGCAAAACCGCTATTGGTCGACTCCGTGAATCGGCCCAGCGCGTCATTGAGAAACAACCGCGTGCCACCGCCCAAGGCATTCACCAGCAGGTCCAGATCGCGGTCTCCGTCTACATCCACCCAAAGGCACCCGGAGGATCGCTGACCTGAGCAATCCACGCCGGCTGTTTTCGCCGCTTCCTCGAAGCGCCACCCACCGCGGTTGAGGTACAACGCATTCGTGCCCTCCAAACTGCACAAGTAGAGGTCCGGCAGGCCGTTGCCATCGACATCGCCCAACGCCACGCCCGAACCGTTTTCGAGAATGCGATTCCGGGCCGCGGAAGCCTCCTCGAGTCGGTTGGTGAACTGGATGCCAGAACGACCCAGATCCAAGGCGCGAAAACCTGCACCCACTCCACCACCCGAAGGAGTGCGCACCGGTAGACGCCATCTCCGAAAACCTGGGCCCGGCTCGCCCATCGGTTTGCCCGAGGGAGACGCCGAGTTTTCCGCCCAGATCCACGGGGCGACCACCCAGGCCGCCAACCCGAGAACCCAAGGCCGTGTCGCTGCCAGGATTCGGGCGCCGAGCCCGGTGGCGATAGCACGCCTCATGGACCCTTTCGATCCACGGTGGTGTTGCGCAAGATCATGTAGGGGATGCGATCACGCTCCCAATTGGCCTTGAGATTGTCGGGCACCGGACTGGGTCCATGAATGTGGGATCCGAGGACCAGGTCTTCATCGCCGTCTCCATCCAAATCGCCGCAGTCGAGGGTGAGCCATCGACCCGCCAGGCTTTCCTTGAAGGTGGCGGCCGCGAACCGGAAATTGCCGCGGTTCTCGAGGCAAACGAATCCTTCTTCCGGCGACTGGGAATAGTCCGGAAAATACGAAATGGCGGCAATTTCCGGGTGACCGTCTTGATCGAAATCCCGGATGAAGGCCTTAAACGCCCCGTTGAGCGGATAAAAGAAACTCTCCTTGAACGTCAGATCCGGTCGACCCATGTAAACCCGGATGCCGTGATAGCGCTTGATGGGGGATGCGTATTCTCCGTTGTCACCATTGGTGACCACCAGGTCCGGACGCCCATCACCGTCCAAGTCGGCGACATCGAACGACGTATGCCCGAAGAGCGGAGATCGCTGGAATCCCACCTGCATGGAGAACTCCCCCGCTCCGCGATTGAGAAAAATGAAGAACGACTCGGTCTCCTGGGCCACCAGCACACCGATGTCCGGGCGGCCATCCTGATTGAAATCCAGAACTTGGGCGGCAATGGCACCCGGACGATCCCACAGCACGTGTTCGGCGTATTTTCCGCCTCCCAAATTCTCATGCCACGAGAAGCGCCCCATCACATTGCCGAAGGCGCAGACGATCAGGTCTTGCCGGCCATCGCCATTGAGGTCTTCGAGAATCGCTTGGGTCACCCGCGGGAGGTTGGTCAAGATCGGCGCCGAGGTGCCCAATGATCCCAAGGTGCCGTCCCAACGCCGGACATCCGCCAGAGGCCGGTCGGACGGCATGAAACTGCCGATGGATGCCAAAAGGCCCATGCTCGAACCGAAGGAAAGACCCACCGGCACATTGCCGATCGCTTGTGTTTGGCGCAGGGATCCGTCTGGTCCCCGCAGCTCCACGGTCTTGCGCCGGGCGTCGCCGACAAACACACGCCGATTCTGGGAATCAATGCGGACGAGGGTCGTCTCCGGCCCCCCCGACTCGGTGGCAGCCGCCGGCTCGACCCGAAAGGACTTCAATCCCACCCGGATGGGTTGGGATCGCACCTGCGGCAGCGGTTTTTCGGGCGCGCTGCAGACGTAAAAATTGGTGATCGCCTTCCAGTCGGAGAGCGGAATGTAAGGCGTGGTGGCAAAGCGGCCGGAAGCCTTCAGAAGATCGGATTCAGGATGCCGATCGATGGACTGGGGCATGAATCCCAGCCGGATGGACATCCGAGGCAAGGTCTGTTCATACCAAGTGGCCTTGTCGAGTTGATCGGGATCGGGCTGAAGGTGGCAACCCTGACAATGCACGCGGGCCAATTCACGGCCCTGAGCCAAAAAATCGGGCGAAGATGCGGACTGAATGAGCGGGACGGGCTGGGCTGGCGATGCACCTTGCGGTTGGTCCGCGGCATGACTGAAGCACGCCATCCAGAGCATGACGAAGACCGAGGCGGGATGTCCCAAACCTTTCAAAATCCCATCCGAAAACCGTGATCCCATGGCTGGGTTTCCCTTCACCGAGTCCGTTTTGGCATCTGAGACAACTACCAACCCGAATTGAAAAAGGGGACCGAGGATATCCTCGGTCCCCCTGATTCAAGAACGGGTCTTAACCGTTATTTGACGATCCGAGCGAACTGCGCATCGGCATTGGGAGTGAGCGTCAACGGGCTGGCCGCTCCAGCAACGTCGGTCCACGGACCCTTGAGGCTGGCAGCGGACTGCAATTTGCCGCCACCGGTCCAGGTCAAGGTCAGCGAGCCATTGGCGTTGCGGACGATGCTGGTGAACTTCGGAGCCTCATCCGGAGCCGGGATGAAGGCGATGTAGTCCATGTCGCCGTTGCCCGCAGGCAGCGTGAGGCGCAGGGTCACCTTGCCGCCGAGCTCGAGAACGGCCGGGGCCTTGGTGGTCGGGTCGGTGAACTGGAAGAGTTCCAGGCTGTCCCAACCCGCGGTCGCGCGGCCGGGCTTCAGCTCGGCCAGCGGCTTCAGGGTCTGGGTCTCGGTGCCCACGCCCGCGGTCACCTGATCGAGGGTGAACTGGATCGGCGAACCGCCCGACGAGGCGAAGCCGTACACGGAGTACTTCTTGGCCGGGGTCGGGAAGGTGCGGGTGTAGTTCTGCCAGTCGCCGGCGTCGTTCCAGCCGACGGTGTAGTTCACGTCGACGTCGAACAGACCGCGGTTGCGGCCACCGCCGTTCGGGCCCTTGCCCGCCGCCACACCGGTCTCAGG
>Ga0255101_1000318_pt1 | contig 12666 bp, 12 predicted proteins | sample Colum_Colum_RepC_2_FD_188588 | JGI IMG/M metagenome (GOLD analysis project Ga0255101, IMG submission 188588) | Freshwater microbial communities from Columbia River, Oregon, United States - Colum_Colum_RepC_8d | ecosystem: Environmental > Aquatic > Freshwater > River | place: USA: Oregon...
GAACTTAACGATGGCCGTGCGTTGCTTAATGGGGAACCAGATCGCGTAAACACCCGTCGGCCATTTGGTATGCGCCGCCACGATGAGTTTGACCAGTTGGGGGAAGGCGTCGCGTTCCAGCTCGTAGGGCGGGTCGATCAGCACCAAACCCCGCTTCTCCTTGGGCGGAATCATCGCGTTCAGGCCCTCATAGGCATTGCGTTGATGCACCGCCACACGCGCATCATCCTTAAAATAATGACGTAGGCTGGCGACTTCGGCGTGCTGCACATCCATGAAAATGGCGCGATCCTGTGCGCGGAGCTGGCGCAGGCCGAGCCACGGCGAGCCGGGGTAATGACTGCGACCGCCGGCGGCTTGGCAGGCGAGAATGCCTTGCAGGTAGTCAGCCACCCACGTGGGTGCGCCACGATGATCAGTCAGCCGTTCAATGCCTTGCAGGTATTCACCGGTTTTTTGCGCTTGCATGCCGTGTAAATCGTAGATGCCAGCGCCAGCATGCGTATCAATAAAGCAGAAGGCGGTATCCTTCTTCTTCAGTGCGGCGAGCAGGCCCATTTGCAGGCTGTGCTTCATCACGTCGGCAAAATTGCCGGCATGGAAATGGTGACGGTAGTTCATGGTAGCAACATCAAATAATGAGAAACGAATGATACCCGCTTTGCCGCCCTTAGATTGGGCTACTGTTTTAACGGTGTTGCCCGAGCCGGGCTATGTGGTGTTGCCGGACTTTATACCCGCCTCGCTGGTGACGGCGTTGCGCCACGAGTTGCGCGAGCAGGATGCGAGCGGGCAGTTTCATGCCGCCGGCATCGGGCGTGGTGCAGCGCAGCAAATTCAGCGTCAAATTCGGGGTGATCGTATCGCTTGGCTAGAGGCCTCGTGGCCAGCTGCCGCCGCCTACCTGCAGATCATGGATGACTTGCGTGAGCAATTGAATCGCGAGCTATTTCTTGGCGTGGCGGAATACGAGGCGCATTACGCCTGCTATGAGCCCGGCAACGGTTACGGGCGACACATCGATCGGCATGTCAGCATGGCGGGATCAGGGCAGGGGCAGCGCGTGATTTCTACGGTGTGCTATCTCAACGAGCCGGGCTGGCCGGCTGATGCGGGCGGGAAGCTGGTGCTTTACCCAGAAGGTGCTACGCCGTTAAGCGTTACGCCGGAGGCCGGCACTTTGGTGGTGTTTCGCAGTGACTCGATGGCGCATGAAGTGCTGCCGGCGAAGCAGCAGCGATTAAGCATTGCTGGCTGGATGCGTACGCGCGATTAAAATTGCCGCGTGCGCAGCAGCACCAAGGTGCAGGCTTCCTCGGTGGCAATGCCGGCTTTTTCAAGCCGAGCTGCCACTGAAGGATGCTCGGCACCCGGGTTGAAAATGACCCGCGTCGGCTTCAAGGCCAGCAGGCCGTCCACCAGCGGTTCCAAATGCACAGGGCTGACATACACCGTTACCGTATCCACCTTTTCCGTGATGGCAGCCAGCGAGGCAGCCACCGGCAGGCCGGCGATTTCCCGTTGGATGGGATTCACTGGAATCACCGTGTGCCCATAATGGCGCAGCAGATGAATGGCCTGATTGCTGTAGCGCTCAGCCTTGGGGCTGGCGCCTAGCACGGCGACGGTTTCAGTCATTACTTGTCCGTCACCGCGCCTTCGGAGGCGCTAGACACCAGCTTGGCATACTTGGCCAGCACGCCACGCGTGTAGTTCGGCTTAGGTTGCACCCACTTTGCCTTGCGCTCGGCCATCACCGCATCGGACACGGCCATGCTGATTTCACGAGTTTCGGCATCAATGGTGATCTTGTCGCCATTCTCCAACAGGGCAATCGGGCCGCCATCAAAGGCTTCCGGCGTGATGTGACCGACCACGAAGCCATGCGAACCGCCAGAGAAACGGCCATCGGTAATGAGCGCGACTTCCTTGCCTAGCCCCTTGCCCATGACGGCCGACGTTGGCGACAGCATTTCGCGCATGCCGGGGCCACCCTTGGGGCCTTCGTAGCGGATCACGATGACATCGCCCGCAACCACTTCGCCGTTGAGAATGCCGGCGAGCGCGGCCTCTTCGCCGTGATAGACACGCGCCGTGCCTTCGAAGCGCAGACCTTCCTTGCCGGTGATCTTGGCGACTGCGCCAGTGGGCGACAGGTTGCCGTGCAGAATAACCAAGTGTGAATCTTTCTTGATCGGGTTGCTGAACGGACGAATGATGTCTTGGTCGGCTGGGTAGTCGGCAACATTGGCGAGGTTTTCAGCCAGCGTTTTACCGGTCACGGTCATGACATCGCCGTGCAACAAACCGGCATCGAGCATACGTTTCATCAGCGGCTGGATACCGCCAATGGCGACCAGCTCCGACATCATGTATTTGCCGCTCGGACGCAGGTCAGCGAGCACCGGCGTGGTCTTGCCGATCTCGACGAAGTCATCGAGCGTGAGCTTCACGTCCACGGCATGGGCCATAGCGAGCAAATGCAGCACGCCGTTGGTGGAGCCTGCCAGCGCGATGATGACGCGGATGGCGTTCTCGAACGCCTTGCGGGTCATGATGTCGCGCGGCTTGATATCACGGGCGAGCAGCTCCACGACTTGCTGACCCGCACGGAAGCAGTCCGAAGCCTTGTCGGAGGAAATGGCGTCTTGCGCGGACGAGCCGGGCAGGGACATGCCCAAGGCTTCAATCGCGGAAGCCATGGTGTTGGCGGTGTACATGCCGCCGCAGGAGCCGGGGCCGGGAATGGCGGTGTCTTCAATCTGCTTAACTTGAATCAGGTCGATGTCGCCCTTAGCGTGCTGACCCACGGCCTCGAATACCGAGATGATGTCGGTGTGGCCATAACCGGGCTTGATGGTGCCGCCATAAACGAAAATCGATGGACGATTCAGGCGGGCCATGCCGATCAGGCAGCCCGGCATATTCTTGTCGCAGCCACCAACCGCCACGATGCCGTCGAAGCCTTCGCAGCCCGCCACGGTTTCGATGGAGTCGGCAATGACCTCACGCGACACCAGCGAGTACTTCATGCCTTCGGTGCCGTTGGCGATGCCGTCGGATACGGTGATGGTGTTGAAGATGACGCCCTTGCCGCCGGCCGCGTTGGCGCCCTTCTCGGCCTCTTCGGCGAGCTTGTTGATGTGCATGTTGCAGGGCGTGACGTTGGCCCAGGTCGAGGCGATGCCGATCTGCGGCTTCTTAAAGTCTTCGTCGGTGAAGCCCACAGCGCGCAGCATGGCGCGACCCGGTGCCGCCTCCACGCCGTCCACGACTTGAGAAGAATACTTACGCATGTTGTCGGTGATTTTTGTCATGTCCGAAATCCTTAAAGCGGTTTGCTGAGTACCAGCGAGTTGCGCTGGTAGTTGTAAAGGGATTGGCGATACTTCGGCAGGTCATCCACCGAGGCGGGCTCAAAGCCGTGTTCTTGGAACCAGAGGCCAGTGCGTGTGGTGAGTACGAAAAGTTTACGAAGCCCTTTGCTGCTGGCACGCTTTTCGAGGAACTCCATGAGCTCGCTGCCACGGTCGCTCTTGCGGTAGTTCGGGTGAATAGCAACGCAGGCAATTTCGCCCGCAGGCTCCTCGCCCTTGAGTGCTGGCAGCGGGTACAAGGCCGCACAGCCGATGATCATGCCGTCGCGCTCGACCACGGCGAAATGGGCGATCTCGTTCTCCAACTTTTCACGCTCGCGACGCACCAGGATGCCTTCTTCTTCCAGCGGCTCGATGAGGTCGATGATGCCGCCCACGTCCTCAATCTCGGCCGTGCGAATTTCTTCGTAGGGGTCGTGTGTGATTAGCGTGCCCGAACCGTCACGCGTGAACAGTTCCTGTAGCAGCGCACCATCGCGGGCGTAGGAAATGATGTGGATGCGCTTCACGCCCTCGCGGCAAGCCTCGCGAGCGGCGTTCATGTGACGCAGCAGCTCGCTGTCTAGCGGTCGGTTGCGCAGATACTGATCGACCTCATTGGGGATCATTTCGCGCAGCAGGCGGTCATCGTTATCATCCACGATGCCTTCGCGCTCGCCCAAGCAAATTAGCTTATCAGCTTGCAGTGAAGTGGCCACCGACACCGCTACGTCTTCCGCAAGCAAGTTAAAGACTTCGCCGGTGGTCGAGTAACCTGTTGGGCCAAGAATGACGATGTGGTGATTGGCGAGGTTCTTATTAATGACCTCGGTATCCACCGCACGCACTTCGCCGGTTAGGCAGAAGTCCACGCCATCGCGCACGCCATAGGGTTTGGCGGTAATAAAATTGCCCGACACGGCATCGATCTTGGCGCCAAACATGGGCGAGTTCGACAGACCCATCGACAGAAGTGCTTCGATCTCCAAGCGAATGGCACCGACGGCATCCATGACGCAGCGCAGCGCCTCACGCGTGGTCACGCGCAGACCGTTGTGATATGGCGTGGTCAGACCGTACTCGACCAGGTTTTCGTCGATCTGCGGGCGTGCACCATGCACCAGCACCAGCTTGATGCCCAGCGAATGTAGCAGCGCGATATCATGCACGATGTTGCGGAAATTCTCGTGGTTCACCGCCTCGCCGCCAAACAACAGCACGAAGGTCTTGCCGCGATGCGCGTTGATGTAAGGCGCGGAATTGCGGAACCAGTGCACATACTGTTCCGACATGGTGTCTTGAAACGGGTTCTGGCTGCTCAAGGGGGTAGGCCTAGGTCAGTGGGAGGCATCGCCTCAAAGTGTTGGGATTGTATAAGTGAAGCGGGGTCGGGCGGTAGCATCTGCTTACAAGCAAAAACGCCGAACCAACGCCGCTAATGTATCAATTGTCGGCTGCAGGCTGGCAATCACCAAATGCTCATCGGGCTGATGCGCGGTTTCAATGCCGCCCGGGCCGAAAATCACCGCCTCCATGCCCAGCTCCTGAAAATACGGGCCTTCTGTGCCGAATGCCGCCGCACCGGCGGTGAAGCCAGTCATCTCCTCAACAGCTTTCACCAGCAGGGAACTGGCCGGGGTTTCCATGGCCGGCGTACCACTAAACAGCGACTCGTTGCTGATGCTGACCTGATACTCCTCGGCCAACGGTTTTAAGCGACGCTTGATCTCGGCGCGCAGACTGTCCATCTCCATGCCGGGTAGCGGTCGCAGGTCGTACTGCAGCTCGCAGCGGGCGCAGATGCGGTTGGGGTTATCACCGCCGTGAATGCAGCCGAGGTTGAGCGTGGGCGTTGGCACCGTAAAGAGCGGGTTGTGCCATTTTGCCGCTAGTTCGCGACGGTAGCCGATCAGCTCGCTGATCACGGCGTGCATGGCATCCAATGCGTTATGACCCAGCGAGGGATCGCTGGAGTGACCGCTACGACCCTCAATAATCACGCGCTCCATCATTACCCCTTTTTGCAGGCGCAGCGGTCGCCCACTAGTAGGCTCACCGATCACGGCAAATCGTGCCTTCGGCTTACCAGCGGCGACCAGTGCCTTGGCCCCCGCCATGCTGGTTTCTTCATCGCAGGTGGCCAGAATAATCACCGGCGCTTTTAGCGATTCACCCCGCCGCACGGCAGCAACAGCAGCCTCAGCGGCTTCCAGTACGAGCGGGAAGAAGCCCTTCATATCGGCCGTGCCAAGGCCAAATAAGCGGCCATCGCGTTCGGTCAGTGTGAACGGGTCGCTCTGCCATTTGGCCCCATCGAAGGGGACGGTGTCGGTATGACCAGCGAACACCAAGCCGCCGGGTCCTTCCCCGAGCGTGGCAATCAGGTTGGCCTTGCCCGGCGCCACCGACATGATCTCGCAGCGAAAGCCGAGCGTCTCGGCCCAGTTCGCCAGATGCTCAATGACGGTCAGATTGCCCTGATCCATGGAGGGATCCGTGCAAGTCACGCTAGGTGTTGCAATCAGGGTGCGCATGCGCGCGAGTAGGGTGAGGTGATTCATGGTGCAGGCTGCAGTTCATTCGAAGGTTTAGCAGTGTAGCGCGACTCAGGCCGCCCTCGCAGCCTGGGCAAAAATTCATGCGCCTGTCACGAAACGATCAGGGCAATGTCATGCAGTAGGGGCAGGGTACAGCTATCTAAAACCACCTGATAGGTAACGAGATGAGCCACAACCACCCCATGGAAAATAGTAACCCCTCAGCCAACGAGCACATTGACGTGCTGATTGAGCAGCGCATGAGTCGTCGTGATGTTTTAAAGGGCGGCGCGACCATGGGCGCAGGCTTGATGATGGGCAGTGTGGCGCTGACGGGTTGCGGTGAAACCAAGGCCGCTGAGTCGTTGACATTGAAATTTAACCCAGTGGCCAAGTCGGTGGCTGACAGCGTGACGGTGCCAGCCGGCTACACCGCTCGCCCGTTAGTGTCTTGGGGTGACCCCTTGTTTTCCGGCGGTACATTACCCAGCACCATTACGGCGTTGACCTCTGCTCAGCAAGAGCAGGCCATTGGTGATCATCATGATGGCATGTATTACTTTGGTTTGAATGCGGCGGGCTTGCCCGACCGCAACAGCAATGATCGCGGCCTTTTGGTGATTAACCACGAGGCGGTTACGGAAGATTTTGTTCATGCCAATGGCGCAACATTCGATAAAACCACGCTGGACACAAGCTCACAGCTGCTGCCCAAGGCCGGTGATTACAGCAAGGACAGTGTGCGTACTGACGCCGAAGAGTGTTTAAAGGAAATGGCGCTTCACGGCATTTCAGTCGTGGAGATTGTTAAGCAGAACGGCCGTTACCGTTATGTGCAGGGTAGCCCGTTTAATCGCCGCCTTACCCCGTACACCCCGATGCAAGTTTCCGGACCCGCACGCGGCAGTGATTTGCTGAAAACGGTGTACGACAACACCGCCACGAAGGCGCGTGGCACACTCAATAATTGTGCTAACGGCTTTACGCCGTGGGGCACCTACCTGACCTGTGAAGAGAACTGGGCAGGCTATTTTGGTCAAGCGGATGCTAAGTTCGATACCAACGACAACACCGCTGGGCGTGTCAATCTGGCCACCGGTACGCCAGAGCAAAAGCGCCAAGCACGCTATGGCATTTCCCGTCATGGCTTCCAACAGCTGCGCTGGTACACGGCGCCCGATCCCATGGGCACGGGTGACCGCGCGCAATTGATGTCGCGTTTTCAGCTGCAGCCGCAGGCCGGCATGACCGCCATGCAAGACTATCGTAATGAGGCCAATACCTTTGGCTACGTGGTAGAAATCGACCCCTACGACCCGCTGTCGGTTCCGAAAAAGCGTACGGCCTTAGGGCGTTTTTCGCACGAAGGTTGCTGGCCCAAATTTATCGTTGGCAAGAAGATGGCCTTCTATATGGGCGATGATTCGCGCGGCGAGTATCTCTATAAATTTGTCACCGATGCCGTGTTTACCGGTAGCGAAAATCGTGTGAACGATATTTTGGACAATGGCACGCTGTATGCCGCGAAATTTAATGCCAATGGCATGGGCGAATGGCTGCCATTGGCGGCGACCAATATGACCTTGGCCATGACGGCGGCTGAAATTGCTGTCTTCACCCGTGAAGCAGCCGATAAAGTCGGAGCCACGAAAATGGATCGCCCGGAGTGGACGGCGGTTAACCCGAGTAATGGCGAGGTTTATCTCACCTTGACCAATAACAGCCAGCGCACAACCGGCACGGCCGACGCTGCCAACCCGCGCGCTTACAGTGATGTCCGCCAGTTTAAAGATACCTTTGGCGATGGTCAGACGCGCACCAACAACGGTAACGTCAATGGCCACATCATCCGCTTAGCAGAAACGAGCGATGATCCGGCGGCCACCACGTTCCGATGGGATATCTATGCGTTTGGCGCAGAGGCCGATGCGGCTGCTTCGGTGAATCTCTCCGGCTTAACCGACACCAATGATTTCTCGAGCCCCGATGGCTTGTGGTTCGATCCGCGCGGCATCCTCTGGATTCAAACCGATGATGGCGCCTACCTCGATGAAACGAACTGCATGATGTTGGCCGCGATTCCCGGCAAAGTTGGCGATGGCGGCCCGGTGACGGTGAACAATGTCATCGGGTCAACGACTGGCACCGTGGTCACCGTGGCAGGCAAAGCCCCCACCGCGGATAACCTGAAGCGATTCTTGGTAGGACCCAAAGGTGCGGAAATTACCGGCATTGATATGACCCCAGATCGCAAAGCCCTGTTTGTTAATATTCAGCATCCCGGTGAGTCGGGCGGCTTTAGTAACTATTCGCAAATGAGCACATTCACTGAGCAGAGTAGCTTTAATGCCTTGGAGTCAATGCCGGGGAGTCGCCGAGCACGCTCAACCACGTTGGTCATCACGAAAGATGATGGTGGCGAAATCGCCGTTTAGGTTAATCCAGCCATAAAAAACCCCAGCATCTGCTGGGGTTTTTTATGCCAAACGAAGCTTAGATGGGCAGCATGGCGAGCAAGGCACCGAGGCCAGGGATGGCACTAAGGGCTGCTTTAAGACCCGCCGGCGACAACGCATCAGCGCCCGGAATGGCCGGTGCGCTAGGGATGGCTGGAGCACTTGTCGGTAAGCCACTTAAGGGTAACGAGCTCAACGGCAGTTGGTTCAGGCCAGGAATGCCTGCCAGCAAGTCAGTTAAGGGCTTCAGTGGGTTCGCGCCCGCACCGGGTGCGCCGGAAGGAAGGCCTGGAATGCCGCTAGGCAAGCCGCCGCCAGTGAGTGCAGCAGGTAAGGCCTGAAGATTAGCCGCTAGGTTCTCAACGAGTTGAGTAACGGCTACTTGGTAGCCAGCAGCATTCGTGCCCTGTTGCAGCACCGTCACCGCATCATCAACGGCATCGGCAACAAGCTCTAAGGCCTCTGGCACGAGCGGTGCTGCACTGGCTTGGCTGGCTGCATTACGCAGCTGCACGCTAATCGCACGAATCGCTTCCGCTTGTTGTGTGAGCGTTTCTAGGGAGAGGGGCAGGTCGCTGGGCGCGTTACTACCAGAAGGCAGCCCGGGCAGGCCAGGAATGCCGGCGAGATCACAGCCGGTTTGACCGGCTAGCGAACCCACCAGGCCACCAGCGGCCGACACCAGTGCTTGAGCCGCCTGAAGTGTTTGGCTGTTTTGTGGCGCGGTGAGGGTGTCGGGGCCAGCTGCGCCGTCCGCAGCGAGGGCGTCAACCAGATCCAGTGCACGCAAGGACACGGTGTTATCAACACAGGTGAGCACACCAGCGACCTTTACCGGAAGAGGGGAGGCTTCATCGGCGGGTGCAGCACCCTCTATAAGTGCGCCGAAAAGCTGCTCAGATAGGGCTTGTTGCACCGGGTCTGCGGGGCCCTCGATGCCAAATTTAGCCACAGGTGCAGTAGGGGTCGTGCCGCCATCGCCTGTGCCACTGCCACTCATGCTGCCGCCGGTGGTGGTATCGCCGCCAGAATTATTGCTGGAGGTAGTGGATGAGCTTTCGCTACCGGAACAGCCTGCCAAACTAATGGCTACAGCGAGTGCTAATAATTGAAATTTCATGTTGTGCCCCTCGTGGTAATTCACGTTATTCGTTATTGAATTGCAGGGCGATCGTAGAGGAATTGTTGGTCGTTTTAGTGCTCAGATACAAAACGAAACAGGAGTCATACAGGATGTTGTAGTTTGTTACGAAGATGCCTCGTTTGTTCTCTTGCGATGCTTTTCAAGCAGGCTGCCAGCAAACAGGCCCACTTCAAATAGCAGCCACATGGGTACGGCCAGCATAGTCATTGACAGCGCATCAGGCGGGGTCAGAAACATGGCCACAAAGAAGCAGCCAACAATGATGTAGCGGCGCTGAGCAGCCAAGGTGGCGCTTTCCATGACGCCCGCCGCGATGAGCACCAGTACCGCGACGGGTATTTCAAAGGTGATGCCAAAAACGAGGAAGAGCTTTAGGGCGAAATCCAAATACAGATTAATGTCGGTCATGATGGCCACGCCTTCGGGGCCAACACTGGTAAAAAAACCAAGAATGGCGGGCAGCGTGATGAAGTAGGCGAAACTCACGCCCGCGTAGAACAACAGAATGCTCGAGAGCACAATGGGAATCGCTATGCGTCGCTCATGGGTGTAGAGCGCCGGTGCAATAAAGCCCCAAAGCTGAAACAGGATGTAGGGCACGCAGGCAAACAGCGACACAAAAAACGTTAACTTAAACGGCGCCATAAACGGCGAGGTCACATCGGTGGCAATCATGGTGCTGCCCGGCGGAAGTAGTGCGCGCAATGGGGCAGACAGCAAGGCATAAATATCGTTAGCGAAATACACCAGCGAAAAGAACACCACGATTAAGGCAATGACCACGCGCACGAGTCGTGTACGCAGCTCAATCAGATGCGTGACCAATGGCATTTCAGTGGGTGGTAGTTCAGCTGGCGAGGTCATGGCTTCTCAATGCGCTCGGGCTTAGGGGCTTCGAGTGCGGTATTCAGGGCGTCTTGAGCTTCATCTAGGCCAGATGCCGCTTTCACTTTTTCCATTTCTTGCTTAATGCGTTCACGCATTTCAGCGGCAGCCACTTCATTTTCAATGTCGGCTTGCACGCTCACAATCATGCGGCGGATACGGCCCACCCAAGCGCCGGTCATGCGCGCAGCATGCGGCAGTTTCTCTGGGCCGAGCACGACCAAGGCAATAACAGCGAGCAGGAGAAGCTCGCTAAAGCCCACATCAAACATGGGTTATTGGCCCGATTTCTGGTCAGTCGGCTGTTGCACGGGCTGAGCAGGGGGTGTTTGTGCTTGTTGGATCTGAGCGGGCGGCGGGGTTGGCGCAACCGGCTCCTCTTCGCCCTTCATAGATTCTTTAAAGCCCTTGATGGCGCCGCCCAAGTCTTTGCCTAAGTTTTTCAGTTTAGAGGTGCCAAAGACCAAAATAACAACGCCGAGTAACAGCAGAATGTGTGGTAGTGAGAGTCCAGACATTTTCTACTCCAAGCCCAAGGGCATACAGGTTAAGAGGATTGACGAGCAGCCTTTTCGGCCAGCCCAGAAAGGTCGAAGCGACGTGCCAGCTCTTGCAGCACCGCATCCGGGTGCACATTAAGCTGACTCAACATGACCAGCGTATGAAACCAAAGATCCGCCGTTTCATAGACCAGCTCGTCGGTGTTGCCACTGTGCTCAGCGTCTTTCGCGGCCAGCAGCGTTTCTGTGCATTCTTCGCCCACTTTTTCTAGGATCTTGTTCAGACCCTTGTGATACAGGCTGGCCACATAGGAGCTATCTGGCGAAGCGAGTTTACGCTCTGCCAGAACGGTAGCGAGTTGGCTCAATACATCAGTCATGACGCATAAATCTCATGGGGGTCTTTGTGCACGGCATCTACTACCTGCCATGCGCCATTTTCATAGCGTTGGTAAAAGCAAGATTCGCGCCCAGTATGGCAGGCGATCCCACCTAATTGCTCCACTTGCAGCACAAGCACATCACCATCGCAGTCCAAGCGCAGCTCTTTCAGCAATTGCACGTGGCCAGACTCTTCGCCTTTGCGCCAGAGTTTGTTGCGGGAGCGCGACCAATAGATGCCCCTCTGCTCGCTGACAGTGAGCACCAACGCTTCACGGTTCATCCACGCCACCATGAGTACACGGCCCGTGACGTGATCTTGGGCAATGGCCGGGACCAGTCCGTTAGCGTCCCATTTGATGGCATCTAACCAATTCATGTTGCGCCTCACTTGCCCCAAAACAGGGCTTTAGCATAACGGAAAGCGCCTTACTGCGTGAGCACTTGCCAGCACAGGGTGGCCACGGCAATCAGTGTGGCCCAGCTCAGCAGGCTGCTGCGGCGATGCTGGATTTTTAACTGACGCTGAATGGCTTTCAACTCGGCGATCTGGCGGCTTTGCCATTGACCGTTTTGGCGCATCTGCGTGAGCGCATCGAAAACCATTTGCGGCAGCTCGGGCAGGCCGGCAAGCAGGATCGGCGTGTCTTCAGTGAAGCGTTTAAGCAGGGCTTTCGGGCCGATGCGATCGGTCATCCATTGCTTTAGCAGCGGCTGCGCCAGGCTCCAGATGTCCAATGCAGGATAGAGCTCTCGCCCCAGGCCCTCAATGTGAATCAGCGTCTTCAGCAGCAGTACCAGCTGCGGCGGAATCTGCAGGCCGTGCGTGCGCGCCATGTCGAGCAGGCCGGCAAGAATCGGTGCCAGATTGATCTGGTCGATAGGCTGCGTCAGCACCGGCTCCACGAGGCGACGAACCTCCTGCGCGAGGAAGTCCAGCGGCGCGCCGGCAGGCACCCAGCCGGCTTGCGCGGCGGTGCGGATGAGCTGGTTGAAGTCGCGCTGTATCAGGCTGAGCAGGATCTGCGCGATGGTGAGCTGGTCGTCCGGCGGCAGTGAGCCGACGATGGCGCAGTCGAGGCCGATGAAGCGCGGGTCGGCCGGGTTGCCGGTCTCCACATAGACATTGCCAGGATGCATGTCGGCGTGGAAGAAGTTGTCGCGGAAGACCTGCGTGAAGAAGATGGTCAGGCCCTTGTTGGCGAGGCGCTCACGGTCGATGCCGAGGCGGGCGAAGGTGGCGTGATCGCTGATCGGCACACCTTCGATGCGCTCGGCAATCATGACGTCGCGACTGCCGTTAGCGTCATACACCTCCGGCACATAAAACAATGACGAGCCGACAAAGTTGGCGCGCAGCTGACGCGTGTTGGCCGCTTCGCGGGCGAGATCGGTCTCGTCCAGCAG
>Ga0255101_1000335_pt1 | contig 12323 bp, 8 predicted proteins | sample Colum_Colum_RepC_2_FD_188588 | JGI IMG/M metagenome (GOLD analysis project Ga0255101, IMG submission 188588) | Freshwater microbial communities from Columbia River, Oregon, United States - Colum_Colum_RepC_8d | ecosystem: Environmental > Aquatic > Freshwater > River | place: USA: Oregon...
GCCTTGGAAGCATGCCGTGGATCTACATGGCTGCACGCTGGAGCAGGCACGCGAGGCGGTGTTGCAGCTGCTTGCAGAGGCCAAAGCCGAAAGCATTACGGTGGTCAAAATTGTGCACGGTAAAGGCCAGATCAATGGTCAGGCCATGCTAAAAACCGCCGTAAATGGTTGGCTACGCCAAATGCCGGATGTGTTGGCCTTTGTCAGCGCCGATCCTCGACATGGCGGTACGGGCGCTGTCATGGTCTTGCTGCGACGGCCGCGAGAAGACAAAATGCCCGCGCTGTCCTCTTTACCGTAGGCTCGCGCCTCGCTACGGTCAGTCTTTCATCTTCCGAGTACGAGAAAAATCATGGAAAACGCCTACGCGGACATTATCCGCGGTGTCGGTGAGGACCTGGGCCGACCCGGCCTGCTCGACACACCAAAACGTGCCGCTAAGGCTTTTAAATACCTGTGCAAAGGCTACGAGGAAGACCTCGACACCCTCGTTAACGGGGCCGTATTTCCCTCTGACAATGATCAGATGGTGTTAGTGAAAGATATCGAGCTGTATTCGCTGTGCGAGCACCACCTGCTGCCGTTCATTGGTAAAGTGCATGTGGCTTACATCCCGTCTGGCAAAGTCTTGGGGCTGTCGAAAGTCGCTCGCATTGCCGACATGTATGCTCGCCGCTTACAGATTCAGGAAAACCTGACCAAACAGATTGCCGACGCAATTCAACAAGTGACCGATGCCAAAGGCGTTGCCGTGACCATTGAAGCCAAGCACATGTGCATGATGATGCGCGGTGTGGAGAAGCAGAATTCGGTGATGAAAACGTCGATTATGCTCGGGGCGTTTCGTGACAGCGCGCAAACCCGCAATGAGTTTCTGGCGCTGATTCGCGATTAAGTGATGTGAGTCAACATTAAGCGCGAAAAAAAGCCCCGCCAGCCTGCACTGACGGGGCTTTTTAATGGCCTTATTCGTCGTACGTCTTGCACTCTGCGTCATTGGGCACATGCTTGCAGCGCACACGCTTCATAATGCCCAGCATCACGTTGTTATAAATACCCTGACGCATCAGCGTAATGCGCGCTTCACGCAGCATTTGGTAATACTTGTCTTGCTCGGTTTTCGGCAGATCAATCCAGAGGCGCTCTGGCACGTCTTGCTCCGCTTCTTTCAACATATTGATTAAGCCATCAATGTGTTGAAGCCCCAGTTGCCGGACTTGGTTTAAGCGAAGGTCCAGATCGGGAATTTTCGGCAAAATCAAATCACGACGAATCAAGATGGTTCCCGTGGCCTGCAGCAATGGAAAGCGAATGACCCCGCCTTTGCTGCCGATGCCCTTGTAAAGCTCCATCGGCTTAAAGCCTAGGGCCGGCGCGGCGATGATGTCGGCCTGGCCATTATTGAACTTTCCCGCATAGGTCGAGAAATCGGCGAGCACCGGCTGCGCGCCCAGCCCAGAAATCATTTTGGCTTGAACAGGATCCCACTCCAGAACCACCACACGCTTACCTGCCGCCTTGCTCAACGAGTTAATTTGCCGGTCATTGACCACCACGAAAATGGCGCCAATCGGCATGACGGCTGCCACCTGATACTTCCCATTGATGGCGAGCTGGGCTACCACAGGATTCGACAGCATCTTCAGCAACGTCTTCATTTCGTCGTAATTGCGCAGATTACCCGGCGAATCAATGCTGCCTACAGACGCATTAAACTGCTTGGCGCGTAACGTGGAAATTGCCACTGCCTCACACTGACCCGCCTTGAAATCTTCGGTCGCTACCCGCTCATCGGTGTAGGCTTTTATCTCAGCGATGAAGTTCCACTCCGCGGCAAACTTCGCCAGCTCACGCGCAGCCGTCACGATTTTTCCATTCGGCCCGAGTGGATCGAAAATGCAAAACCGGACCTTCACGGGCTTGGGTAGTGGCTGTGGCATACCCGCCGATTTAGGGCTAGGTAGAGCCGGTGTGACGTCTGCCGCAACGGCCGGAGCAGCGAACAAACCGCCCGCTAAACAACCCGCTAAAAACACCTGCTTAAATGGCTTCATGCGTATTTCCTTATTCATCGAACAGACTGCATTCTTCATTGGCAGGATCATGTTTACAGCGCACGCGCTTTAACAAGTTCATGGTCGATGTGTCGTACACACCATCCTTAGTCATCGCGATGCGCGCCTGACGCACCATCCGAGAGTATCTGTTCTTTTCTTCGGCGGTCAGCTCCACCCACACGGCAGCTGGAATGGACTTTTCAGCCTGTTTTAGTCGCTCTAAATGTGCGTCGAGGAAGCGTAAGCCATAGGCTTGTAGCTGCTGGATACGGGCATCGAGATCCGGCATTTTTTCGAGCAGAAAGTCGCGACGAATCATGATGGTGGCGGTGGCATGCAACAGGGGGAAACGAATCACACCGCCATTTTTGCCAATGCCTTTGTACAACTCCAGCGGCTCATAGGCGATGGCTGGCGCAGCGATAATATCGACTTGCCCGTTATTAAACTTACCGCCATAACTGGTGATATCTGACGGCACCGGTTGCGCCCCCAGCGCCGAGATCATTTTCGATTGCGAAGGGTCCCAATCCAAAACCCCAATGCGCTTTCCGGCAGCTTTCTCAATGGAGTTTATGGTTCGATCACGGGTCATGACGTAAAGCGCGCCGATGGGCATGACGCCGATGACTTGATAGCGTCCAGTGATCGTCATGGGCTGGAAGGCTGGATTGGCGAGTACATGCAATAGCGACCTGATTTCAGCATAGCTGCGCAAATTGCCCGGTGAGTCGATGCTGCCCACCATCTTGTTAAATTGGCGCGCACGCAGCGTGGACATGCCCACTAAATCACATTGCCCCGCCTTGAAATCTTCGGCGGCAACATGCTCGTGCAAATAGATTTTCACCTGGAGGCGCATGCCATATCGCTGGGCCTCGATGGCGAGGTCACGCGATAATTGCGCAAACGGCCCATTGGCGCCGGTAGGGTCAAAAATACAGGCTTTTACGGGGACAAATGCCGGCGCTTTAACGGGTTGAGCATGGACAGACATGGCCGCAAAAATCAGCCCCAGCCCTATGATTCGACATCTGCTCATAGCTACTCCTGTTGTTATTATGCTGAGCCTAAGCTCCTTTCCCTTTAAGCAGCCTACGCCACCTAAACTGCCTGCCGTTGACAATAATGACTGATTCATTCGTTTCTAAGGTCACATCACTGCCAATAGAGGCTGTGCTGCCCGATCTTCTCGCCACACTGGAGCGCGTAAACACCGCTATATTACAAGCCCCACCAGGCAGCGGAAAAACCACTCGGGTTCCTCTCGCCGTTCTCCACGCACAGGCTACGTGGCTGCAAGAGCGCCGAATTCTGATGCTCGAACCTCGGCGACTCGCGGCACGGGCAGCAGCGCAGTTCATGGCGAAACAACTGGGTGAGCCGGTAGGTCAACGCGTTGGTTATCGTACGCGACTCGATAGCAAGATCAGCTCAACGACACGAATTGAGGTCGTTACCGAAGGTATTTTGCTGCGCATGGTTCAGGATGACCCGGAACTATCGTCCTACGGTGTCATCATTTTCGACGAGTTTCATGAGCGCAATTTGTCATCGGACTTAGGTCTCGCACTGACTCGAGAAAGCCAAAGTGTGTTTCGTCCTGACCTGCGTCTACTCGTGATGTCGGCCACACTCGATGCCGACCCCCTGTCTCGCTTACTCGATGATGCGCCCATCTTAAATTGCCCCGGTCGGCAATATCCGGTCAGCATCAGCTATGCCCCACCCGGCAAAACTCCTCTGCTCGAGCATTGCGCGCTAATGATTCATCAGACTCTGCAACGTGAATCCGGCTCGATACTGGTTTTCTTGCCGGGAGAAAATGAAATTCGCCGCCTGCAAGGGCTGTTGCAACAACGCCTACCGGCCAACACACAACTTTGTCCGCTGTATGGCCAACTCAGCCAGTTTGAGCAAGACGCGGCCATTGCACCTACCGCTAGTGGTCAGCGCAAAGTCGTCTTAGCCACCGCCATCGCGGAAACCAGCTTAACCATCGAAGGGGTGCGCGTTGTCATTGACTGCGGCTTACGGCGCAGCCAACGCTTTGATCCCAATACGGGACTCTCCGGCTTAATCACCGAATCGGTATCTCAAGCCAATGCCGAGCAACGACGTGGTCGAGCGGGTCGTATCGAGCCCGGTCACTGCCTGCGGCTGTGGTCGGAAGATGCCCAGCAACGGCTAGCGCGCTTTGCCACGCCGGAGATCTGCCAAACCGATCTGGCCGATTTAGCGCTGATGCTGGCCGGTTGGGGCATACGGGACCCACAACAACTGATTTGGTTAGATATTCCGCCCGCTCCCGCCTGGGCTCAGGCCCAAGACCAACTGCGGGATATGCAGGCGCTAGACCAAGACAGTCGCATCACCGCGCACGGGCGGCAGATGCTGACACTCGGTTTATCGCCACGGTTGGCGCATTTGCTGGTCTTGGCGCATGCCCGTGGGCAAGGCTCACAGGCCGCTGAATTTGCCGCCTTGCTGTCGGAGCGTGACCTGCTCAGCGGACCGGCGCGCGACGCGGCTGGCAGTGACATACGCGCTCGTTTGGCGCTCTTGCAAGGGGATGCCTTGCCGTCCTACGCTGATCGAGGTCGCCTGCAGCGCGTGAAAGAGCAACAGCGACAGCTGCAAGAGCGTTTGCGCGCACTCCCCGCCCCTAACCTCAAACAAACCCACGCGTTGAGCTTAAGTGAACTGCTGGCGCTGGCTTGGCCCGATGCCATTGCACAGAGGCGTCCGGGTAATGAGGGGCGCTACCTGCTGGCCAATGGCCGAGGCTGTAGCCTGCGTAACGATGATGCACTGGCGGGCGAGCCCGGACTGATTGCGGTCAGTCTGGATGCCCAGGCGCGCGATGCCAAAATCTTCCTCGCCTTGCCCTTTGATTTTGCCCAGCTTGACCTGCTGCATCCAGGGCGCGTGCTGAGTGAAGAAGCGTTGCAGTGGGATAACTCCAGCGCGAGCGTCATTGGCCGACGGCAGCGACGATTTTTAGCGCTCATTCTGGACAGCGTGCCGCTACCTCGGCCCAAACCCGACATTCTTTTGCCCGTGTTCATCGGAGGGCTGTGTCAGCTGGGCGCAGAAGCACTGCCGTGGACACCGGCGCTGCGGCAGTGGCAGGCTCGCGTGAAACGCTTACACGCAGCGCATCCCCAAGATTGGCCGGACGTGTCCGATGCAGCGCTCATGGCAACTCTAGCGGATTGGGCTGGCCCTTGGCTGAGTGGACTGTCACGACTCGAGGAAATGTCGCGCTTTCCCTTGCAGGATGCACTCTTTGCACAGCTCGATTGGTCGCAGCAACAGCTGCTCAACGAGCTACTGCCTACGCACCTCACCGTGCCCAGTGGCAGCAGCGTGGAGATTGACTATTGTATGGAAGGCAACCCGGTCCTGGCGGTGAAGCTGCAGGAAGTCTTTGGTTGGCTGGATACACCCGCTTTGGCGCAAGGCCAACTGCGGCTGACCCTGCACTTGCTTTCACCGGCTCGACGTCCCACCGCCGTCACCGCCGATCTGGCCAGCTTCTGGCGGCAAGGCTACCCGGAAGTGCGCAAAGACTTGCGCGGGCGCTACCCTAAACACCCCTGGCCGGAAGATCCACTCACCGCCGTGGCACAGCGCGGCGTGAAGCACCCTAAACCGCGTGGCTAAGGAAGGCCCGTACTTCAGCCGCGACCTCGGCTGGCGACTCATCCAAATGCAAATGATGCCTGCCGGGCACCGTGACTTGTTTTAAGTTCGCAAAAGCCGCCAGCCTGGCCTGACCAGCGGCCTGTTCAAACGGCGCACCATCTTGAGCGCGCACCAACAACGTCGGCACGCTGATGGCGCGGATGCAGGCCAACACCTGGGCTTCACTGAAACGCATCAGGGAGTTTTGGCGTAGGCGCTTGTCGGTGCGCCAAACCAGCTCGCCATCTGCATTACGATCTAGACTGCGGCTACATAAAATGCGTGACGCCATTTCGCTCAACGGGCCGGTCAAACCATTCATGCGCGCTTGCACCGCTTGCACCTCATTGGCAATCGGTCTGCGTTCAGGCCGGAAGTCGCGATAACTGGCTAAAGACAGCCGTGTCATGTCCACATAATGTGACGGGTCGGCGGTGAGCGGACCCAGCCCCTCAATCATCACCAAGGCCTGCACACGCTCAGGCAACAGGCCAGCCAGCATCATCTGAATACCCGCGCCTAGGGAGTGGCCCAGCAGAATCACTTTTTGCTGGGGATACAAGGCATCCAAAACCCCCAGCACATCATCGAAATAATCGGCATTGTGATAGCGAAATCCGGCCGGTCTTGGATCGCTCAGGCCATGACCGGGCAGGTCCATCGCAACAAAGGGATGCTCTGCCAAATGCGGTGCCATGCGGTCAAACGTTGCGGCATTGTCCATCCAACCATGCAAGGCCACGATGGGAATACCGCGCGCTTCGGCATGCCACGTTTTCAGTGCGATGCGACCGCGCCCGAATGGGAGCTCGATAACCGATTCGATGGCCATATCAAACGCGCACGCCTGACATTGCCCACATGGCCTTTACCTGCGCTAGCACCGACGCGGCGGTGCTCTCGGGGTGCTCAAACGGAAACATGTGACCGCCGGGAATGATTTGCAAGGGCACGCGCTGCGCCTGCGCCAGCTTATGCATGGTGCCGCGCTTGAGGAACTCGCTGGTTTCGCCCGTCAACACCGCAACCGGACACTTCAAAGGCTTGCGATAGCGCCAGACATCGGAAGGCGTGTGCCGAAAAATCTCGACTTCCACGGCGGGGTCGTAACGCAGGTGCACACCATCGTCCTTTTCGACCAAGCCATGCTCCAGATACCCCGCAAAGCTGGCGTCGGTGAAGGGCTTAAACAAACCTTTGTTACGGAGGCTGTCATGTACCGCCTGACGATCCGGCCAATGCGAACGACGGCCTAGGCTACGTCCCGCTGGGGTAATGTCATCAATACGACCAAGGAGCTTGTATAGCGCCACGCCAAAACCCGCTAGGGGATTGATGTAGGCGGGATCGAGCAGAATGACCCCACGAAATAGCTCAGGATATTTTCTGGCGGCGATCAGCGTAGTCATGCCACCTAGCGAATGCCCAACGCCAATCACAGGCTCGCCGCCCGCCTGGCTGCGAATGGAATCGGCCAGCTGTTCAGCCAAGCCATGCCAGTTCGGCGCGATGGGATAGCGCGGGTCGTGCCCCAGCATGGGTACGCGAATGACGCGCGCCTGCTCGCGCAGCTCGGCCAAAAACGGCACATAGCAATCACTGGGAATGCCATTGGCATGCGCAAAATGAAGTAAGGGTTGCTTCTGGCTCATAGTGTTTGCGTCTCCAAACCAAGACCTTCAGTCACGGCACGTTGCGCACTGGGGGCAACCACCGCCACCGAAGCCTGTGCTGACAATAAGTAAATCTCAGCAACACGTTGTAGGTCCGGAATGGTCAAACTGAGCAGACGTTCTCGGAGCTGCTGACGCTGCACCACCGTGCGGCCGTAGAGCTGATTGTGGAAGGCCTGGCGCGCCTCGCCCGACGGCGACAGCGGTTTGTCCATATCGGCAAAAATACCGAGCAGCGCTTCCTCCAATTGATCCGGCTGGTGCTTGTGGCTGTGCAACCAATCTAAGCTGGCATCAAAATCAGCCAGCGTTTCCGCCAGGCGCGGATCGCGATAGGAGTAGAAACGGAATGCGCAGGCATTGCCGTCGTAGGCCGCGCCACCACCATAAGCCCCACCCTGCTCGCGGATGGCCCGATGCAGGAAACCGTTGCGCAGGAAGCTGCCCAAGGCCATTAACGCTGGCGCATCGGCATGACCGGCCGGCACAGCCGGATACACCTTGGCGCAGAACTGCACCTGCGTCTGCGTCAGCCAGGCTTCCTGCACGCGGCCTTCCGCCGGCATCCAGATCATGCTCTGGCTGTTCGCCGCCACCGGGGCATCCGCCCATAGCGACGAGACTTCTGCTTGTACCGCCGCCAGTGCTTCGGCTTCGCTGATCAGCAGGAGCTGACGCGGGCTTTGCAGCACCAGCGCATGAATACCGGCGAGCTCGGCCAGCAGCGCCTCGGTGGCATCCGCCTGACTCTGCTGCTCGTGCAGCTGCTTAAAGAAACGGATGCCGGCTAGTCCGCTGTGACGCTGCTGGAACGCCGCCAGCGCACTGCAGCCGCGCGCGGCCGTGGCCATCGCCAGCGCATGGCCTTGGCCGGTGATGCTGCCTTCCCAGCGCGTCTTCATCTGAGCGACCAGATCGCGCACACGCGCCGACTCATCGAAGCGCAGGTCAAAGAACGTGTTTTTCAGGAGCTGCTGAAAAGCGCCCTGATGATGCACCAGCGCCTTGCCATTGATGACCAGATGCGCCTGCGCCGATTGCTTGTTATCCAGCGTGGTACGGCCGGACAGGCTCATGCGCAAACCGCCGCTGACCGCCGACTGACGCTGCTGCATGGCGCGATAATCCTGTGCGCCCACACCCAGCTCAGAAAACAACGAGGTGTACAGCGGCAGCAACTGCGTCTGGCGTGCATTCAAATCGGGCAAATCAACAATCAGCTGCTGATACAGCAGCCCATTGGTGCCCTGCGCATAGCGCGTCACCGGCAACGCTGCCGGCTTGCCGGCAAACAGAATTTCCTGCTCGCCCGCCAGCGACTTCACCTTCGCCGGCACATCGGCCAGCGTCACTTTCGGCAGAATCGCGGCATCGTTTTCTTGCAACTGGCGTGCGGCCAAGGCCTCAGCTTGCACCTTCAGCTGCGCCAGTTCATCAGCACTCAAGCGGCTGTGGATTTTTGCCAGATTGCTCGCTTCCAATGCATCACGGCGGGCCGCCAGCTCGGCATCCGGGCGCAAGGTCAGGCGCACGCGATGCGGATTGTCGAGCAGCAGACGGCGCACGAGGCTAGGCACAAAATCTGGGTTCTGAATGGCGAGTCGCAGATGCGCCAGCTCGGCCTCGATGTCCCAGACGGAGAGCGGGTCGGCATCGTGCAGATAAGGCGTGAGGCCGTTGAGCAGCAGCTGCAAACCGTAGGGATAGCTGTCGCCGCCGATCTCGCGCTGGCTCAGCTCGAACTGATGCAGCACGGCCTCGACCTCGCTCAGCGGCACGCCCTGCTCGGCGACCTGCGTCAGCGTATCCAGAATCAGCTGCTCGACCGCCGCCGCATGCTCCGGCTGCGAACCCTCGATGCCGGCCGCAAAAGCCATCTCGCGATTGTTGTCGTCGAGCCCGCTCAGGGCCGATGGCGCCTCGCCCAGCTCGGTCGTCTCCAGCACCTGTCGCAGCGGCGATGCCGAGTTCTCCAGCAGCACGCCACTGAGCAGATGCGCCTCGAAGCGGGCACGGGCATCGGCCGCCGGGCCGAGCAGCCAGGCCAGCACATGATGTGTCTGCGGGCCATCTTCCGATTCCGGCGCGTAAGCCTCTTCCACGCGCAGCGGCGCCACATAGCGCTTCTCGTCGCGGCCGTTCACCGGCTCGGCCACGTCGTTGAAGCGTGCCAGCGCCAGGTCCTCGAAGCGCGTCTGCAGGTCCTGCGGCATTGCATCGCCAAAGGTCATAAAGACCGCGTTCGACGGGTGATAGTGCTTACGGTGAAACGCCTTTAGCGCCTCATGTGTGAGGTCCGGAATATGCGCCGGATCGCCACCGGAATTGTGATGATAGGTCGTGGTCGGAAACAGGTACTTATTCAAAGACTCGTTCAGAATGCTGTGCGCCGAGCTCAGCGCACCTTTCATTTCATTGAACACCACGCCCTTGTAAACCAACGCCTCGCCGTTCGGCGTGGGCTCAATACGAATCCCTTCCTGGGCGAAATCCAACGGATGAATATGCGGAAAAAATACCGCGTCCAAATACACCTGTAGTAGGTTGTCGAAGTCTTGGCGGTTCTGGCTGGCAAACGGATAGGCCGTCCAATCACTGGCCGTGAAGGCATTCATAAAGGTATTGAGCGAGCGCCGAATCATCAGGAAGAACGGATCGCGCACCGGAAAGCGCTCAGAGCCACAAAGCACGGTGTGCTCGAGAATATGGGCGACGCCGGTGGAGTCTTCGGGCATGGTCTTGAATGCCACCAGAAAGACATTCTCGGGATTATCCGTCGCCAGATGCAGATGGCGTGCGCCGGTGGCGCGGTGGCGATACTCACAGAGCGTGGCCTGAAGGGCTGGCAAGGCAACCGTACGAATCGATTCAAAATGGGGATGGGCCGGAAACAGCGCAGACAAGACATTCTCCTCAAAGGGTCGCGCCAACATACCGCACGCGAATGCCTTGATTATGGGGACGACAGCGCACTTTTCCAAACCCGACAAACTGCTCATCGGCTAGACAAGCGGTCACGGCATGCTACAGTCGCGCACTTGTCCAAGTGGGCTGCGTAATATTGTCAGCGGGAAGTCGTTGTTATGGCACGAAATATGAAACTTGAAGTCTTGCAATCCGCACGTCAGCAAGCCAAGACTTATGACGAATGGCGCGAAATTTCGCTAGAACTCGATGCGCATTCCGGTTTGGATTTATGGAAAATCGAAACCTCCTCTGACCATTATCACCACGAACTCCTGCGCGAACGCCTACTCACGCTTCGCCAGTGGCAGCACTCGCATAACCACAAGTTACTCATTCGTTCCCTGCGCGAAGGCCTGCATCACGACCTCGGCAACATGGGTAACGCCAAACTCTATGGCCGCGCGCATGTGGGTACCAAGCGTCTCATTGAAGACTATGTTGACCAGGTCTGCGCCAGTCTCGATTACCTCTGCGATGCCACCATCGAACATCTCACCAACGACGAAAAGCTCGCGCTCTTCGAAGACATTCTGCGTAGCTTCGGCCAGCCCGCCCTTCAGCTTTCCGGCGGCGCCACGCTGGGCATGTTTCACATTGGCGTGTGCAAGGCGCTTGACGAACAAGGCCTGCTGCCTAGCGTCATCTCCGGTTCCAGTGCTGGCTCCTTAGTCGCCTCCATGATCGGCACACACACTCGCGATGAAATGGACGCCTATTACGACGGCGACGCGCTCTACAAGCACGCGTGGAGCTGGAACAAAATTTCGGATGGTCTGCGCGGCAAAGGCTTTGCCAATCAGAAACAGCTAGAGACTTTTATCCGCCAAAACGTCGGCGAAATGTCATTCCAAGAAGCGTTTGAGAAAACCGGTCGCCACATCAACGTGAGCATTTCGCCCACGGGCAACAATCAAAAGTCGCGCCTGATGAACGAGCTCACTTCGCCCTATTTGCTGGTCTGGAGCGCGGTGTTGGCCTCCTGCGCGGTTCCTTTGCTGTTCCCGCCGGTCACACTGACCACGAAAACAGCTGATGGCGATCACGCCCCTTATATGCCCTTAGAGCGTTGGGTGGATGGCTCCATGCGCAGCGATATGCCGCGCCGTCGCCTCATGCGTCTCTATAACGTGAATTACTTCATTGCCAGTCAGGTTAATCCGCACATTGTGCCGCTGCTGGAAAGTGAGCGTAAGAAACGCCAAAATGAGAAGATCAGTTCCCTGCCCCGTCGCATTTTAAAAACGCAGGCCAAACTGCTCAGCATGGGTTCGCTTCAAGTCGTGCATGACAGCGTGAGCAACGAAGCCCTGCGTCAGATGCTGAGTCATGTCTACACCATGATCTCGCAGAGCTACCACGGCGATGCCACCATCGCACCACCTAGCTACGGCATGAAGCACTACCAACACATGCTGCAAAACCCTACGAAAGAATCGGTCATTTGGTTCCGACAACAAGGTGAACGTGCCACCTGGCCTAAGATCGATCAGATTCGAGTACAAACGAAAATCAGCATGACCCTGCAAAAATGTGTGGCGCGATTGTTGCAGCGCAAAGCCCACAACTGGCACGAAGCCGAAGTTCGCGCGCTTTTACAAGAACCTACGCATCGCCTCGGTTGATTATTATTTCGCTTCCCCAGAACGCCGAGCTTGCTCGGCGTTTTCACAACTACAACAAAATCTACCGTTCATTCCCCCTCAGCTACCACCGGTCAGATTCAACAATCGTCTGATTTAACTGGCGCGACGTTTGTGGTCTAACTTAGTGCTGTTGTGCAGGGCAACGCAGCATCTCGCTGCTGGCCTCGCCTAACGATGTCGCTAAGACAATTATAAAAATGGCTTGAACGAGGATGCATCCATGAAGAAATCAACTACAGCACCATCCAGACCAAACTGGAGACGCTCACTGCTGAGCCTCGCCGTTGGTGCTGCAC
>Ga0255101_1000336_pt1 | contig 12320 bp, 11 predicted proteins | sample Colum_Colum_RepC_2_FD_188588 | JGI IMG/M metagenome (GOLD analysis project Ga0255101, IMG submission 188588) | Freshwater microbial communities from Columbia River, Oregon, United States - Colum_Colum_RepC_8d | ecosystem: Environmental > Aquatic > Freshwater > River | place: USA: Oregon...
AGCGTCGACGCTACACCGCCGAGCGGCGTCTTATTTACTTGCTGTCGGTCTCCACGCGGGAGCTGAGCACTTCGCCCTCAATAGTATCGCCACGCCCTGCAGCTGATGGTTCCGCCGCATGCGGCGACACCCGTCCTGCCCCGCCTGCTGTGCCTCGTGTTGCGAGTTTTATACCGAAGCGTTTGAACAGAAACGCCGACAGCATCCCCAGAATTCCCACGCCGGCCACTGCGGTGAGCGCCAACGTTAATCCCGGCAGGAAGACTAAGAAAGCTAACCACCACGGCCAAGACCACGCATAGACTGCGCCCATAAATCCAAAAATGGTCGCCACAATCGGGACCAACACTGTCATTGCCAAGGCAACAATCGCCGTCGGCAACAGCGGCCACTCGTGATACTGATGGAAATAGGCAATCAAACCCGCCACTTGTACCAAGGCAATAAGGAAGCGCAACACACTCATCAGGACGACCGGCAAGACAGCTCTCCGAGCAAGTAAAGTGGCATCATAACGCGACCAATCCCCCGTGCAGGGTCACCCGCCTCATGATTACGATTTTTCATCACGCCCGCTGCTCAAAATCTCGGGCCGCGCTCATGCTAGCGGAACAAGCAGCCGACCGCCTCGATGAGCCTTTGTTTATTCGTGATTATGTCGCTGAGCCCCTCAATTACGCTGAGCTTGAAACACTTCTGGCACAGCTCGGACAGCCTGCTTCGGCGCTTTTAAGGGAGGACGATGCGCGCACACTATGCCCCGCCGTGTTAGCGCATCGCGAGGATGCTATCGCCGTACTTGAGGCTCTAGCCAAGGAACCACGCCTGCTACAACGACCCATTGTGGTACGCCAAGGGCGAGCCATTATTGGTCGCCCGCCAGAGGCAATATTGGTTTTATTCGACTAAAGTCATGGGGCGCGTTTCTTTCGTTGCTGCAAATGCGCCGGCTCCAACGCCTCTATCTCGTAACGGTTGCCAGGATAGGTACGGTTAGGTGCGTCGGCCAGCAGCGTGGGATATCCCCCCATCACAATCACTCGCTTCATACCCGCCAAGGCCTTTAGGCTGTGTCTGACGATTTTTCGCATCAACACAGGGGCTGGTTTAAGCTTCACTGCCGCAAGGAATGCTGGCTCATCAATCAGGCTGGCCACGGCAGGCGCCACCAAACCCTTTAATGGCGGGGGCAGCCATGCACGCACAATCGCCAGTGTGGCTTCAGCGACGCGCGCACTGGCATCGTCGGGCACAAAATGTCGCTCACCGTATGCCTGCACAAAGGCATCAAAAGCCTGCTTACTTTCAGGAATCCCAACCAAGCCCATGCGACGGCCGATCTCGCACCAGAAATTGAACCAAGCATTTTGCTCATGCGCCGTCATTGGCCGCCAACTGAACTCACTCGTCCAGCGCATGGGGAACTCGATGAAGGTCCAGAGCACGAACAGAAAGTCATCTTGTGGAATGCGGTAATTGCCATGGGTCTGATTGATGCGGGCGAGCGCACGACGGCCAACGTCGCCATCCCAGCCTGACTCCATGAAGTGGGCGATGAGCAGGCGCGTGTCGTCGTAACGCTTTTGGCCGTGATCTTGAAATTCACGGGTGCGATCTAGCAGTTTAGAGACAGTATCGCTGGCATAGGTGTAAAACAGCGCCACCTCAAGCGACCGGGTGATGTCCCAAGGAAACTCGTAGGCCGTGAGCAAATAGACAATACGCTGGCAATCGGCTTGCGCATCCAGTCCAGCGATTTCACGAGCCACGGCGGGGTTCGGCATGAAGCCCAATTTCTTGGAGTATTTACGGCCTGAATGGGAGGTCATCATGCTCAAATTAACTTTTGTCGAATATTGATCCGAGCATAAATGACCGATTGGTCACGATCAAGGCGTTGCACATCCCGCCAAGATATCTGCGCATTTTGCCGATGCGCCTTTGCGTGTCGGAAAGTCACGTGCGGACTGATAGTAGAAGCTAAAACGCGGTAGAAATTGAGCGTCAGCAAGCAGACGATTATCGGCATCCGCGAAACCCATTTCGCCATCCCGCTTCAGCCAGCGATCAAGCCAGGCCAGCGTGTAATGTTCAGCCATCGGTCGCCCCCAGCCCCCCACACAGCGCCCATCCTTCACTTCTGGGCACCAAGACGTGGCCGGAAAAGTGGGGATCAACGACCATTCAAAATGCGAACTCCCCCGAATGGTGAACTCGAACACAGGAACGCCAGCGGCCTGCCACGCCTTAAAGGGCGCTAACTTTTCGTCCTTGCTGGGGGTCTGAAATTTCGGCGCCGGCGCTAGGCCGTACTCACTGTTCTGCCCCATGCTGGGCACTCGCGCCACAACTTTAGGCATTTCTCCGCCCTGACCGAGCAAGCCCGTGAGCGAAGTTAAGCCACCCGATGAGTCTTCACCGGGAGCCCTCAAACCATCCCAACCCACGGCCACATCGACGGGATTGCTGGCATCTATTTTTCCCGGCCACGGCTCTGCACCCGCCGCACCATAACTCTGCACGACCGACACCCCAGTAGCGCCCAAGGAGTGACCGACAATACCGAGTCGCTCGCGATCCTGCACGCCATGCTGCGGATTAAACGCGGTAACTACCGTGGGATACGTGCCTGCACAGCTGGTGTTGTGCGGGTAGGGCTTGGCTGGCGTGGAGCGAAAGAAATCAATGGCATCCACCAGGCCTTCCCAGAACACCGCTGAATTCGCGTTACTGCCCTGCCCGCCCGTGGGCGTCTGCTGATCGGAGCGACCCTGCCCGCGCGGATCAAAGGTCATCACGGCATACCCCGATCGCACTAACGCTTGCGCCATCCACCAATATAGCGGCTCTGGAGCCTGCACAGAACCGTTTTCGATGACCACGGTAGGCAACGGCCCCGTTGAGTTTTTCGGGCGCCATACACGACCCGAAATGCGTGCACATTCACGATCGTAGTACGTTACCGGCTCAACGACGGCCTCGCGTTCGTAAAACGGATCTACCCCGGGATAGCGAAACGGATCACCGGCACATTGCATGCTCCAGCTCGCACATAAGGGTGTTACCGGAGTGTTGAGCGGAATGCCGCCTGCGCCCACCGGCAAATAGCTGGGGTCAGACGCGATTCGGGCGAGATACGCCTGCAAATTCGCCAGACTTTGCGCTTGTAAGCGCTGCAGAAAAACGGGATTGGTCGCCTCTTCTCGCGCCGCCTCGCTGACACGTGCAAAGTTCTTCAACTCGCAGGCAGCGAACCCGGCACTACTGTCTGAATATGTACCGCAGGCTGGGTCATCGTCACCGCCGCCCAGACTGCCCAGCAAAGGCAGGCCCGTGGCCGCAGGGGCAGGATCGTTAACGCCTGAAGGCGAAGAGGAAGAAGGGCTAGGGCCATCGCCACACGCCAGAAGTGCAGTGGCGAGCAGGCCCATGCTTAAACTGCGAACACCGTTCATGACAGCGTACCTTTTCTTATTTTTATACTCGAAAGGTACTCAGAAAACGGACATTGAGCTAGCGGTGATTTAATCGGCTTTTTGGGACTTAGCGAGCGTCTTAAGTACGTCTAAGGCGATGAGCTGATTCGCTGAGGTGAGGCTGCGATAAATACGACGAAGTTGGAGACCTGAAGCATCGTAGTCACTGGGCACTTCGCGCGCCAAGCTAGAGGCCACGGCCGAGGCTCGCTCAGCCTCGTAAAAAATATCACTGACCTTCACGCCCAGCGCTTCTGCTAGCGCTGCTAACACGTCCAGCGAGGGGTTGCGACTACCACTTTCAATACGCGATAACGTGCTGGCGGCAAGACCAAGATCATTTGCCAGCGCCTCTAATTTAAGGCCCTGTTCGATTCGTAAACCCTTGATGACCAGACCAATTTTCATGGACTGATTGTTCTGGTTGCTTTGCCATCAAGGCAAAGCCAATAAAGCAATTTTTATTCTTTATTTTGCCTTTAAGGCAAATTAGACTCGTGAAGCAGGCCGCCAGGATCGCCTGCTCACGGCGTTCAAGCAACAGAAACCCAGGCTGGCTGCTTACCCGTCAGCAGTTGATACAGCGTTTCAGGCGCTATATCAAAGCCGCATGGCCAAGCCAAAGTCGGCCAGCTATCCAGATGAAACCGAGCAAAATAGGCCGGGTCACGCAGTAGCGATGCTGAAGGGCTGCCGGCAATCAACTCACCCAAATCGAGAATGCCTGCCTCCTGCGTATTAAAACGCAGCCAGATACGATAGCCATCCACATGACGCGCCTCAGAAACCGAAACAATCATGACCTAACTCCATCAGATGAGAGGCGACAAGCGCCTGAAGCACTTGGTCTCCCACATATCGAGTAGGCTATCACGATGAAGTTCGGCCCACTCCGCAACCAGCCCTCTAACTTTGGCAGGCAAACTGCCCGCCAGCACATTGAGCGTTCGAATAAATAATACGGCTTGATACTCGTTGTAGCGAACATGGATATACGGCGGGTTGTGCTCACTTAAATAGATGAGCACCACAATCCCCAAAAATCGGCTGATCTCCGGCATTTGCTTCCTCCTTGAAGCCCGTTTTTATGCCTTAAAAGCTAGACCATGGTCGCTACTTTAACAAATCGAAATGAGCCACCCTCACTCCGCCGGCGTGATCTGCACCAACAACTGCCGCAAGCCAACCTGTGCGCCGGCACTCGCCGTCACCAGCTCGACCGTACCGGCCACCGGGGCCTGCAGGCGGAACTCCATCTTCATGGCTTCCAGCACCAGCAACAGATCGCCCTTGGCCACCGTCTGGCCGGCACTCACTGCCACACTGACCACCTTGCCGTCGATAGGCGCTAGGATGCGACCATCGCTGCCAGCTTCAGCAGCCTGCGCCGGTTCGTAGGTGGCATCGATGAAGCAGGTGGTGAGCGGCTGCGCGACATCGGCATTGGCGAGCCAGAGCTGGCTGCCTTGCGCCGATGGCTGACGTGCGAACCAGGCGTGCTGGCGACGGCCATGCGCGAGGTAGTCCACGCGGCAGCCCTGTACGGAAACAATGCGCACGGTCTCGGCCGCTTCGTCGCTGTCATCGACCGTGACGGTGTATTCGCCAAAGGCCGTGACTTCGACATCGAGCGTGACCAGCGTTTCGCCGTGGCGCAGCTTGAGCAGCACCGGCGTGCCGTTGGCGCTGTGCCAGCCGAGCAGCGTGCTGTCGAGCTCGCCTGTCTGCTGCAGCGCCTGGGCATCCGTATGCACGATGAGCGCCGCCGCCAGCGCGCGATGTGCCGGTGTTGGCTCGGCCAGCACGGTGATGTGCTCGGCCGGGAAATGCTCGGCGATGAAGCCGGTGGTCACGCCCGGGCCCTGGAACTCGTCGTGCGAGAGCAGCTGGATCAGGAAATCGCGGTTGCTGGCGAGGCCGAGATAGGCGGTATCGGCGAGCATGGCGATGAGCTTCTTGATCGCCTGCGTGCGGGTCTCACCCCAGACGATGAGTTTGCCCTGCAGCGAGTCGTAGTACGGCGAGATGACGCCGCCTTCGATGACGCAGTGGTCGGCGCGCAGGCCGGGGCCAGTCGGCGTTTGCCAGGCGAGGATCTTGCCGGTTTGCGGCAGGAAACCGCGCGCCGGATCTTCGGCACAGAGACGCACTTCAATGGCGTGGCCGTGACGACGCTCATCAAGCTCGACCTGCGTCAGCGGCAGCGGCTCGCCTTGAGCAACCAGCAGCTGCCAGGCCACGAGGTCGAGGTCATAAATCATCTCAGTGACAGGGTGTTCAACCTGCAGGCGGGTGTTCATCTCCAGGAAGTAGAAATGGCCATCGGCGGCGAGCATGAATTCGACGGTGCCGGCACCGACATAGTTCACGGCCTTGGCGGCGGCGACGGCGGCCTTGCCCATGCGCGCGCGCAGCGATTCGCTGACCGCTGGCGATGGCGCTTCTTCAATGACTTTCTGGTTGCGACGCTGCACCGAGCAGTCGCGCTCGCCGAGGTAGACGACGTTGCCGTGACGGTCGCCGAAGATCTGGATCTCGACATGACGCGCCTGCAGCACGGCCTTCTCGATCAGCAGCTGGCCATCGCCAAAAGCATTCTGCGCTTCGCTGCGTGCCGACTGGATGGCGGCCTTGAGTTCAGACTCGATGTGCACCAGACGCATGCCACGACCACCGCCGCCGGACGCAGCCTTGACCATCACCGGCAGGCCGACCTTGATGGCCTCGGCCACCAGCAGATCGTCATCCTGACCCGCTCCTTGGTAGCCCGGCACGCAGGGCACATTGGCGGCAATCATGCGTTCCTTGGAGGCGCTCTTGTTGCCCATGGCCTCGATGGCAAAGGGATCCGGACCGATGAACACCAGCGCGGCATCCTGCACGGCCTGCGCGAAAGCTTCGCGCTCGGACAGGAAGCCATAGCCGGGATGCACGGCGCCAGCACCGCTCTGCTGCGCGGCGGCGATGAGTTTGTCGATGCAAAGATAGGACTCGCCGACCGGGCCCGGGCCGATGCAAACGGCGGTGTCGGCTTCGCGCACATGCAGCGCGTCGCGGTCAGCTTCCGAGTAAACGGCCACGGTGCGGTAGCCGGCAGCGCGGCAGCCACGGATGATGCGCGCCGCGATCTCGCCACGGTTGGCGATGAGTACAGTGTCGAAACGGCTCATGCCGACGGCTCCTGCGAAAGATTAGGGTTAAGAGCAGCAGCATCGGCCGCCGTGATCGTCGAGGCCCAGTTCGCCTCGCGCTTCTGCAAAAAGGCACCGATGCCTTCCGGCGCTTCCGCGCCACGGGCACAGGCGGCGAAATGGGCGGCGGCCTGGTCGAGCACGGCATCGGGGTCGATGTGACCGACGCTGAGCAGGATCTGCTTAGTGCGTGCATTTGCCGCCGGTGCGCAGCGCAGGATCTGCGTCAGCGTCAGACCGAGGCGCTCGGCCAGCTCGGCTTCATCGGCAAAGGTTTCGTGCACGAGGCCGAGGCGCAGCGCTTCGCAGCCGTTGAACTGGGCGCTGGTCAGGCACAGACGACGCGCCTGCGTGAGGCCGATGCGCTCGACCACGAACGGGGCGATCTGCGCCGGCGGCAGGCCGCGCGAGGTCTCAGGCATGCCGAACTTGCTGTCGACATGGGCAAAGGCGATATCGGACACGCAGGCCAGGCCGAAGCCGCCGCCGAGCACGCCGCCTTCACAGATGGTCACCAGCACCTGCGGGATGGCCGCTGCCGAACGCAGCATCTCGCCGAAGGAACGGTTGACGGCGACGATGGGGTCAGCCTCGCCCGCTGGCAGCGGCTTGGCAACATCGCTGAACACGCCCTTGAGGTCGGCACCGGCGCAGAAGTGGCCGCCGGCACCGCGCATCAGTACCACGCGCACATCGGCGCGATCGTGCAGATGACGGAAGACGGCGATCAGCTCGGCGACCATCTCCGGGTTGAGCGCGTTACGGGCGTCCGGCCGGTTCAGGGTCAGGCGCAGCAGGCCGCGAGCACTGTCGAAGTCGAGGCGGATCTGATGGGTTTGCGGAAAGCTCATGGTCATCTCCCGATCAGAATCGCGACACGCCGAAGCTGTTGCGACGCACGGTGCGCAACGGAGCTTCACGGCAGATGGACAGGGTCAGGGCGAGCACGCGGCGGGTATCGCGCGGGTCGATCAGGCCGTCATCGAAGAGGCGTGCAGATGCCGCGAAGGCATGGCCGTCCTCGTCAAACTTGCCGATGATCTGCTGCTCCAGGGCATTGAGCATGAACTCTTCCTGCTCGCCGATGGCGCGGCCTTCCTTGTTCCACTTCTCGCGCGTGATCACCGACATGACCTTGGCGGCCTGCTCGCCGCCCATGACCGCGGTACGGCTGTTCGGCCAGGCGAAGATGAAGTGCGGCCCGAAGCCGCGACCGCACATGCCGTAGTTGCCGGCACCGAACGAGCCGCCCATGACGATGGTGATCTGCGGCACGGTGGCATTGGCCACGGCCTGAATCATCTTCGAGCCATGCTTGACGATGCCGCCCTGCTCCGACGCCGAGCCGACCATATAGCCGGTGGTGTTCATCAGGTACACGATGGGGATGTTGGCGTGGCAGCAGAGCTGGATGAACTGGCCGGCCTTGGTGGCACCGGCCGTGGTGATCGGGCCGTTGTTGGAAATGATGCCGATCTGGTGGCCATCAATGACGGCGCGACCGCAGACCGTCTGCTTGTCGTACTCGTTCTTGAACTCGAGGAACTCGGAGGCATCGACCAGACGCATGATGACTTCGCGCGGATCGAAGGGCTTGCGGTAATCGGCCGAGACCACGCCGCAAACTTCCTCGATGTCGTACAGCGGAGCACGCACCGGCACGCGCGGAACCGCCGGCTTGTCGGCATTCCAGTTCAGGCTGCGCACAATCTCTCGCGCCATGCGGATACCGTCGGCGTCGTTCTCGGCGAGAAACTCAGCGGTGCCGGCGAGCTGGGTGTGCATCTCGGCACCTCCTAGGTCTTCATCGATGGCGACTTCGCCAGTGGCGGCGAGCAGCAGCGGCGGGCCGGCCAAAAAGACCTTGGCCTGCTTGCGAATCATCACCACATAGTCGGACAGGCCGGGCATGTAAGCACCACCCGCCGTCGACGAGCCATGCACGACCGTGACCTGTGGAATGCCCGCGGCCGACAGCCGCGCCTGGTTGGCGAAGGTGCGGCCACCGGGGATGAACAGCTCGGCCTGATACATCAGGTTGGCGCCACCGGACTCGATCATCGACACCACGGGCAGCTTCTGCTGCAGCGCGATCTCTTGCAGGCGCAGCGTCTTCTGCACGCCCCAGGGCGTCATGGTGCCGCCCTTGATGGCGCTGTTGGAGGCCACGATCAGGCAGCGCACGCCCTCGACATAGCCGATGCCGGCGATCATGTTGCCGCCCGCCAGCGAGCCGTCGCGGTCGTCATGCATCTTGTAGCCGCAGAGCGTGGACAGCTCGAGGAACGGCGAGCCGCGATCGAGCAGCAGGTGCAGGCGCTCGCGCGGCAGCATCTGCTTGCGCTTGTGGAACTTGGCGCGGGCTTTCTCTTCGGTGGCGATCACCTTGCTTTCGACCTCGCGCAAGGCGGCGACGGCGGCCAGCATGCCGTCGCGGTTGGCGCGGAAGGTCTCGTCTTGCGAGTTGATCCGGGATTCGAGCACAGTCATCTTGTCAGTCTCAGGTCAGCGATGCCGCCACGGCGGGCGGTACGGGGATGTCGATGTCCAGCAGCATCTGCGCGAAGCACTTGGCCTGCGGGTCGATGCGCAGCGAGGCGATGCCGCCGCCGCCCAGGGCGTAGCGGACGAGGAAGTTGAAGCTGTGGCTGCCCGGCAGCTCCCAGCGGCTCACCGAGCCATTGGCCGCGATGAAATGCGCGAAGTAATCCGCCACGCAGGCCTCGGTCAGCGCCGTGCGGAGGTAAGGCAAATAAGCCGGGTCACGCGCCATCACGCCGATGTTGCCGTGGTCGCCCTTGTCGCCGCTGCGGGCGATAGCCAGGCGATGCAGCGGCACGCGGACGGCATCGGCACTCGGCGTCCAGATTTCACCCGCCGGCTGCGGCGCCAGCGCGGCGGCATCAAACGGCTCGCCTTCGTTCACGACCACCGGCGTGCGCACGCCCTCGAAATCGACGGTGATGGCGACATCGCGCTTGGGCACTTTGCAGGACCACAGCTGCACCACCGGCTGCACGCTGGGACGACCGCCGAAGTAGCCGGTCAGGCCCGGCGCCATGCCGGTGGCGGCCTGCGCCAGCTCCTTGGAAAACAGCACCAGCGCGGCTTTTTCGCGATGCTTGGCGGCGATCTTCACCACCACCTCACGGGTCGCCAGCGCACCAGCGCGGGCATGCGGGCCGTACATGGCCTCCGCGCCGAGCAGCTCGATATGGGTTTCGCTGAACGGGCCCCAGCCCTTGGCGGCAAACAGCGTTTCGCACTTGCGGATCAGCGCCTGCGCCACGCGCTCGGCCTTGGCCGGGGCATCGCGGCCGCCCATCAGGAAAGTCGAGGTGATGCGGTTGCCCCGCGGCGTGGTGCCGGAGACCTTGTAGGTGTCGGGTGGCACGAAGCCGCGCGCGCCCTGCACCAGCACCTGGTCCGGGCCGACCTGGGTCAGCGTGGCGGCGGTGAAGTCGCAGCGTACGTCCGGCAGCAGATAGGCTCGCGGGTCGCCGATCTCGTAGAGCATCTGCTCGCCGACCGTGCCGACCGTGACCGCGCCGCCGGTGCCTGCCGGCTTGCCGACTAGGAAGGAGCCATCTTCACGGATGTCGACGAAGGGGAAGCCCATGTTCTCGTAGCCGTCCGAGACCGTTTCCCAATCGGTGAAATTGCCCCCGGTGCACTGCGCGCCGCACTCAATGACATGACCCGCCAGCGAGCCCTGGGCGAGCTTGTCGTAGTCGGTCGCCGACCAGCCGAACTCGTGCATCATCGGGCCGAGTGCCACGGCGCTATCCACGCCACGACCGGTGATCACGATATCGGCACCCTGCTTCAACGCCTCGGCCACCGCCGGCGCGCCAAGGTAAGCATTCATGCTCACCAGCATGCTGGGGAACGGCGTGCCGCTTTCCATCTCGGTGATGCCGGCTTCGCGGAACTCGCCCTGACGCGCGGTCAGGTCATCGCCCTCGACGACGGCGATGCGCAGCGTGATGCCGGCCGCCACGGCCGCGGCCTGCAAGGCGTCGCGGCAGGCACCGACGTTCATGCCGCCGGCATTGCTGATGACCTTCATGCCCTGCGTCTTAACGGCCGGCAGCAGCGGTGTCATGACATCGACAAAGTCACGAGCGTAGCCCTGCGCCGGGTCCTTCATGCGCTGCACGGCGAGGATGGACATGGTGACTTCGGCGAGATAGTCGAACACCAGATAGTCGAGCTGACCGTGATTGACGAGCTGCTCGGCGGCAGTGCTGGTGTCGCCCCAGAAGGCCGAGGCACAGCCGATACGGATGGATTTCATGGACTTCCCCTGATTCATGCGGTCTCACCAAACAGCTCGCGGCCGATCAGCATGCGACGGATTTCCGATGTACCGGCACCGATTTCGTAGAGCTTGGCATCGCGCCAGTAACGGCCGACCGGGTTCTCGTTCATGTAGCCGTTGCCGCCCAAGCACTGGATCGCCTGCCCGGCCATCCACGTCGCCTGCTCGGCAGAATAGAGGATGGCACCGGCGGCATCCTTGCGTGCCGGCTCGCCGCGATCGCAGGCCTTGGCGACGGTGTAGACATAGGCGCGGCTGGTGTTGAGCGCGACATACATGTCGGCGAGCTTGCCCTGCATGAGCTGGAATTCGCCGATGGCCTGACCGAACTGCTTGCGCTCGTGGATATACGGCAGCACCACATCCAAGCAGCCGGCCATCACACCCAACGGGCCGCCGCTGAGAATGGTGCGCTCGTAATCGAGGCCGGACATCAATACGCGGACACCGCCGTTGACTTGGCCAAGCACGTTTTCAACCGGCACTTCGCAATCCTGGAACACCAGCTCGCAGGTGTTGGAGCCGCGCATGCCGAGCTTGTCGAGCTTCTGCGCCGTGCTGAAACCCTTGAAACCCTTCTCGATGATGAACGCCGTGATGCCACGCGGGCCGGCATTGACGTCGGTCTTGGCATAGACCACCAGCACATCGGCATCCGGGCCGTTGGTGATCCACATCTTGTTGCCATTGAGGATGTAGCGGTCGCCCTTGAGGTCTGCACGCAGCTTCATGCTCACCACATCGGAACCGGCATTCGGCTCCGACATCGCCAACGCACCGACATGCCCGCCGGTCAGCAGCTTCGGCAGATACTGGCGCTTCTGCGCATCCGTGCCGTTCTTGCGGATCTGGTTCACACAGAGATTGGAGTGAGCACCGTAAGACATGCCGATGGCTGCCGAGGCGCGCGAGATTTCTTCGACCACCACGGTGTGCGCGAGATACCCTAGCCCTGCCCCACCGTACTCTTCTTCCACCGTGATGCCGAGCAGACCCATGTCGCCGAACTTGCGCCACAGGTGCATCGGAAACTCATTGCTGCGATCGACTTCATTGGCGATCGGCGCAATCTCAGCAGCAACAAACTGGCGCACGGCATCGCGCAAGGCGTCGATGGTTTCGCCGAGGTCGTGATTCAAAGAGGGATAATGCATGGTGGGAGCCCGTGAAAAAGGTGGTGACTGACGGGTTCCGAGTGTGTTCGCCCGGCCGCAGAGCGGCAATGAGAAAAACGGCAATTTAATCGACAAAATCGGACATGAAAGTCGGTTATCCTTGACTGAATCGGGAATAAACTGCCATTTCACCGATTTAATGGGACATACAAACCCC
>Ga0255101_1000338_pt1 | contig 12235 bp, 9 predicted proteins | sample Colum_Colum_RepC_2_FD_188588 | JGI IMG/M metagenome (GOLD analysis project Ga0255101, IMG submission 188588) | Freshwater microbial communities from Columbia River, Oregon, United States - Colum_Colum_RepC_8d | ecosystem: Environmental > Aquatic > Freshwater > River | place: USA: Oregon...
GTCATCAAGATCGAGCCACCCGAGGGCGATCCCTACCGCACTCTGGTGACCGATCAGACCTATCCCTACGATATGGACGGGCGCAACAAGGCAAGCCTTGTGCTCGATCTCAAAAAGCCCGAGGGCATGCAGGTCTTGCGACGCCTGTTGACTGACGCCGATGTGTTTCTCACCAACCTGCCGCTGCCGGCGCGCAAGCGCCTGGGCATTGATGACGAAACTCTGTGTGCGGCCTATCCGCGCCTGATCTATGCCTCGATGACGGCCTATGGCGAGACCGGTGCCGAGGCAGAAAAGACCGGGTTCGATGCAACCGCCTACTGGGCCCGCTCGGGTCTGTCGGATCTGGTCAAGGCCGATCCCGAGGCCGTGCCCACCCGATCGATCACCGGCATGGGGGATCATCCGAGTGCCATTGCGCTCTACGCCGGCATCATGACGGCGCTGCTCGTGCGCGAGCGCACCGGTCGAGGTCAGCGGGTGAGTTCCTCCTTGCTGGCCAATGGCCTGTGGGCCAATTCAGTCTTTGCCCAGGCCATGCTCAATGGCACGCCACCCCCCGATCGCCCTTCGCGCGACTTTGCGCCCAATCCGATCGCCAACATCTACCGCTGTGGCGATGGGCGGTGGATCAACATCACGGTGTTGAACGCGCGCCAGTTTCCGGCCCTGTGCGAAACCCTGGGTCGGCCCGAACTGATCCAGGATCCGCGTTTCGCAACGCATGAGGCCAGGCTCGCGAATAATGTGGCTCTGGTGAAGGTCATGGATGAGGCCCTGGCCAAGGCACCGCTGGCCGAGTGGCGCACGCGCCTCGATGCGGCCGGCATCACCTTCAGCCTCATCTCCAAACTCACCGATCTTCCCCAGGATCAGCAGTTGCGCGAGGCCGGTGTGGTGGTGCCCTATGCCGATGGGCAGGGCCTGACCGTGAGCAGTCCGTTTGAACTCTCGGCCAGCAGCAAGCGGGCGCCCGAGCATGCCGCCCGCCAGGCGGGGGAGCATTCGCAGCAGGTTCTGCGTGCGGCGGGCTATACCGATGCCGAGATCGCAGCGCTGGAAGCGGCGGGCGTCACGCGACAGGCCTGACCCCCATCGAGCGACCCGACGCAGGCCGACCCGACGCAGACCGACAGCAAAGCCCGGAGACATTCCCCATGTTCGACACCCCCATGATCCTGAGCGGCCCGCTGCGCGCCCCGCGCCAGATGCTGCAACACCAGGAATACGATGGCCATGCGTCGCTGCATGACGATCACATGGCCCAGGATCTCGGCTTCAAGGGTGCCCCGATCGAGGGCCCCACGCATTTCAGTCAGTTCGATCCACTGCTCGAGCGGCTGTGGGGCAGAGCCTGGTTCGAGCGGGGTTGCATCTCCTCGCACTATCTCAACATGGTGGTTGAAGGCGAGCAGGTGCGCGCCTTTGTGCAGATGCCTCCAGCGGGTGCCTCTCGTACCCGGATCTGGGCCGAGAAGGCCGACGGCACGCCGGTGCTTGAGGCCAGCGCCAGCATCGGACCCGATCATGGCATCACGCTGCTTGAGGAGCGCATGGCGCGCCTGAAGCCCCACGGCACACTGGTGATCCTGCGCGATCTCAAGGTTGGGCAAAAAGGGCTGCAGGACGAACCCGTGAAGATGGGGCCCGAGCAGCACATGGGCGCGCTCTACCCGTTCAGCCTGAAAGACAAACTCGCCTGTATCACCGAGAACTCGCCCTGGTACAGCGATGCAGCCGCCTCACCCTGGGGTCGGTCCATCATTCCCTTCGAGATGGTGAGTGTGCTGGTCAACTCCAGCAGCCGCAAGGCGGGTTTCGGCGTGAAGGGCCCGGCGATCGGACTCTTTGCCGATCTGCAGGTCAGGATGATTGACGGGCCGCTCTTTGTGGATGAGCCTTACCTGGTCCGCCGCGAAATCGTGGCGCTTTCGGACAGTCGTCGTACCGAGTCCTACTGGGTACTGAGCCGGGTGTTTGACGCGAGCGGAACGCACCTGAAGGCCGAGATGCTGCTCAACAGTGCCACGCTCAAGCACTCCTATGAGCCGTATGCCGAAGAACTGGCGGCACTGACCCAGGGCTCGTGACCCAAGGCGCAACGATGTCAGGGCCCTGACAGGGCACAGCGCACACGGCAACGCCCTCGAGCGGCGGCCAGCGTGGGGGTGTTGGTCGCTCGGTCCAATCACTCGCGCCAGAACGGGTTGCTCCAGGCCCGCTTGCCCTGCGCATCGAGAATGGTGATGCGCATGAAGCCCTGCTTGCCGAGCTTGTAAGCCGGCAGTCTGGCCTGGGTGAGGTTGTGTCCCAGGACATGCACCTCGCGCGAGCCTCGCCCCTGCAGATAGATGCCCACGGCGGGTGAGCACTCCACCACGACCTCGTCGCCATCAAAGTGAATGCCGTGCAGCTCCGCCCCGGTGGAGCTGTAGTAATGCCCGGCCTTGAGGGCAGCCAGTAGCGCCTGCGGGCTGCGCTCGGTTGCGCGAACCATGGTCCAGGCGCCAAACGCATCGTCGAGTTCGAAGTGCGCGTCGTCACACGCCAGTGCATTCAGCCGGTGACCCAGGGCGAGCATCTGATCAAACAGCACGGTGCCGTCGCCCCGGTCGGTCTTGACGGCCGAGGTGTGGTTATAAACCTCGATGGCGTGCGCGGCCTCGATGCTGCGCGCATCATCCAGACCCAGCGAGTACCAGGCTGGATGAACGATCGTGACGTAGGCCCCAGCTTCTGCACAGCGGGCAGCAATTTCGGGGGCGGTTTCGCCCTCGCGGGGTGGCGCAAAGTCCAGCGGCAGGCCATTGGCCAGCAGGTGCCATTTCTCGCCCAGGCCGGTCGCAGGCACATGCATTTCAGCCCCCAGAATGGTCGTGAACGAATCCGTTCGGAATGCACGTGTGTCGGTGACCGGATAATCGTAGACCGGTAGAAAGTGGTCTGACAGACACAGGAAATCGTAGCCCCGTTCGCGGTAGCGACGGCAAACCTCGTCGGCGGGTAACTGACCATCGGAGGTATTGCTGTGGGTATGCAGATTGCCCTTGTAGAACTGGCCGGGCTGCTCAAAGGGATTGCTGGTCATGACAAAACTCCAGAGGAATGCGGGCTGAGCGGATCTTGAAGTCAGGCCAAACGCCAGACCTCATCGAAGCGAATCGACCAGATCTGGGGATGGTAGTTGAGCCCCTGAACCGATTTGCGGCGAGCCAGGATGGAATCTCCCCCCGCCGGCAGAATCGCAGGAACCTCCTCCTGCAGGATGCGCTGCATCTCGTGATAGGTGCGCTTTCGAAGGGTGTCGTCGCGGGTCACCATGGCCTGGCGATACAAGGCCATGTATCGGTCGTGCTCCGGGCCGCGCCAATGGCCGCTTTCGACAAACGCGCCCCGCATGCGGTTGAGCGAAATGCCGGGGTTACGAGACCCCACCGCCGTCATGGCGAACTTGTGGAACTTGCCCTTGCTCAGGTCGTTGTCGCCCGTCCTGAAAGCGGCATAGCCATCGGCCGGTCGTTCCTCGATCGGCAGGTTGATGCCGGCTTCGCGCACCGTTTGCTGCAGCACCTGAAAATAGATCGGTACTTCTGGCAACTGAGGACTGAAGTACAGCGTGGGCAGGGTGATGCCGTTCGGATAGCCGGCCTCGGCCAGAAGTCGTTTGGCCTGGGCCACATCCCGTCGGGCGGGGCGGTACAGAAACGCAGGATCGGTCGAGACCAGATGGCTGTCGTTACCGACCCAGCCGTAGCGACCACCGTAGGCAATGCGCACGATGGCTTCGCGGTCGATGGCCAGCGCAAAGGCCTGCCGCACCCGCTTGTCTTCGAAGGGTGAACCCGGGTGCTTGGGCAGTTGAATCACGAAGTGATAGCTGCCACGCCCAATGGAAAAATCAAGATCTGGATCGCGTTGCAACTGTCGCAGACCGCGCGCATCGATGGTGAGCACGGCATCGAACTGCCGTGCCCGCAGGCCATTGAGTGCCGCTTCCTGTTGCCCTTCGCGATTGTGAATCTCGAGTCGATTCAGATACGGAAAGCCTTTGCGCCAGTACTGTTCGTGCCGCTCGAAGGTGGCTGAACGATTGGGATCGGCCGCAACGAACTTGAAGGGCCCCGTACCGATCCCGTTGAGTCCGATTCGCTCAGGCGTATCGGCCTGCATGATGCAGTGCTGGTATTCGGCCAGGATGTAGGGAAACTCGGAGTTGCCTTCCCTCAGGTGGAACCGGATTCGATATTTGCCCAGTCCCTCAACGCGCTGAATCTGGCTGGCGAACGCGGCACCCTTCTGATGGGCCTCAAACGAGGCGACCACATCGGCGCTGGTCATCTCGCGACCATCGTGAAAGAGCACGCCCTCACGAATCGCGACATCCCAGACATTGAGCTTGTCGTCGGTTGCGACCACCTCGCGGGCTAGTTCGGGCTCCCACTCGAGCTTCTCGTTGACCCAGGTCAGACAGTTGTAGGCCACCCGGGTGCTCAGATCGACAAAAAAGTAGGGATGTCGGGCATTGGTGGCATCGGCCGTGCGCCGGTTGGCTGAGCATTGCGCCACTTTGAGCGTGCCTCCGCGCACCGGTGTCGGGGCTGCTGAGGCCGTCGCGGCGGGCAGGGTGGCTGCCACCGCGAGGCTGGCCGTTGCGAGGGTGAACTCCCGGCGATCGGGTTGCAGTGTCGAGTTCATGGCAAAAAGGTGGGGGTGGTTGAGTCGGTGGTTGTTGGGCTCTGCAATGCGCGGCTCGCGGACGTTGCGGACGCGAGGAGCAGCTGCGTGTAGTCCGATCGAGGGCGAGCGAACACCTCGTCAGTGCGCCCCTGCTCGTGGATCAGGCCGTCCTTCAGAACGATGACGCGCTGGGCCATGCGCCACACCACGCCCAGATCGTGCGTGATCACCAGCAGGGCCAGATCACGGCGCTTCTGAATCGAAATCAGGCGTTCGATCACCTGGCTCTGCACGGTGGCGTCCAGGGCCGAGGTGAACTCATCGCAGATGATGAGTTCGGGCTCAGCCGCCAGAGCCCTGGCTATGGCGACCCGCTGCTGTTGTCCGCCGGAGAGCTGTCGAGGAAATCGCTGCAGATACTCGGCATTCAGACCCAGTTCTTCGAGGAGCATCTGGGCCTGGGTCCAGGCTTGCTGCTTGGAGCGTCCAAAAAAGACCTGCGCGGGGCGAGCGATGGCAGTGCCCACCCGCTGCCTGGGATTCAGCGACGACAAGGGGTCCTGGAAAATCATCTGGATCGAACATCGCTGGTTCTGACTGCGACGCTGGATCTCGCCTGCGAGGCTCTGACCCTTGAAGCGCAGGCGGCCTTCGGTAGGGTTCAAAAGTCCCGCCAGCACACTACCCAGGGTGGTCTTGCCTGAGCCCGACTCGCCAATGACACCCACGACCTCGCCAGGGAAAAGCGTCAGATCGATGCCTTGCAAGGCCGCTGTACCCGAGACCCTGCGCCAGGGCAACCAGCCACCTGATGAATAGCGATAGCCGAGGGATCGCACCTCGAGCAGCGGCGTTTCAAGTCGAGCCTCATGCGGGCTGGCGCGCGTGACACCCAGGTGCAGGACGGAATCGACGAGTGTGCGGGCATAGGGCGTGGCCGGCTTTTTGAAGACCGAAGCGGTGCGACCCTGCTCGACGCAGTGACCGGCCTGCATGACCAGCACGTCATCGCACATCTGTGCCACGACATTGAGATCATGCGTGACCAGGATCAGCCCGAGGCCCATCGAATCACGCAGCTGGCGAATGAGCCCCAGAACCTGAACCTCGGTGGATTTGTCCAGTGCGGTGGTCGGCTCATCCAGAACCAGCAGTCCCGGCTGGCAGGCGAGGGCGCAGGCGATCACCATGCGCTGACGTTGTCCACCCGACAACTGGTGCGGATAGCGCTCGAACAGCCGTTCGGGTTCGGGTAACTGGGTTTGCGCCATCAACTCCAGCGCACGGGTTCTGGCTTGCGCTGCCGTCAGGCGGGCCCGGGTCTGGAGGATCTCGACCAGTTGTGCGCCGACCTTGAGGTGTGGCGTCAGAGACGACAGCGGGTTTTGCGGTACGAAGGCGACATCGATCCCGCGCAGGCGCCTGAGGCTCTCCGGGTCACGCTCGTTGAGCAGGTCGCCCCGGATGCGCACCTCCCCGCGAATGCGCTGACCGGCACCCCGGTAGTGGCCGAGCAGCGCACGGGCGAGGGTACTTTTACCGCTGCCGCTCTCGCCAACGATGCCCAGGGCGTGTCCGGCCTGCAGATCAAAGTCGATGGCATCAACCGCAATCTGGAGTTGACCCACAGCATCCCGATACCCGATGGTGAGATCGCGAACCTGAAGCAGGGGGGCTGCAGCGCTGCCCTGCGAGTGAGCCGCCATGCGGTCTGCAGGTTCAATCACCACGCCGTTCGGGTGACCGGAGTTATCCATGAGCACCCCCGCGTGCGGCATCAAGACCCCAGGCATCGGCAATGCCCTCGGTGGCGAAGTTGACACCAATCACCAGCGTCGAGATACAGACGGCCGGGATGAGGATGAGCCAGGGCTCCGAGTGAATGGCTGCGAGGCCCGCGTGAATCATCAAGCCCCAGTCGGGCGTGGGTGGGGACAGGCCCAGCCCGAGAAAGGACAACGCACTGACCAGCAGCAGAGCGCTCGAACTGCGCAGGGCAAATTCCACCAGCAGCAGATCGATGACATTGGGGAGCAGTTCGCGAACGATCACGCTCGAAGCCGATTCGCCCCTCAGTTGCGCAGCTCGCACATAGCCCAGGTTCATCAGCTGCAAGCCTGCGGCACGAACCGTCCGGATCGCGCCCATCATCTTGATGATGGCGATCACGGCGATCAGAACCCCCAGCGACTGCCCGAAGCCTGTGACAAACAGGGAGACAAACAGAATGGATGGAATGGCCAGCTTGAGCTCGACCAGACGACACACCAGATCATCGATCGCACCGCCGTGGTACGCCGCCGACAAGCCGATCAAGGCACCACCAACCGCCGCAATCACCCCGGCACTGAAGGCCACCAGGATGGCCACGCGTCCCCCCATGAAGACCCGAGACAGAAAATCCCTGCCCAGCTCGTCGGTACCGAACAAAAATTCTTCGTTCGGCGGCTCGAGTGCGGCGCCCACCAGGGCGGTGGGATCGTAGGGAATCCACAGTGGCGCAGTCAGTGCGGCGATCAGATGAGCCAGAACCAGGCCGATCCCGATCAGTGCGAGAGGCTTGCGCAGCAGTAACCGGGGGTGCGAGTTCATTGGGACCGGGCCCGTGGGTCAAGGGCGAGTACGGCCAGATCGGCGGCCAGGTTGAGCGTGACCACGATCACGGCGCAGGCCAGCGCAATGGCCTGGACCACGTGCACCTCACGTCGGACGACCCCTCGAACCAGTTCCTGCCCCAGTCCTGGAATCGAAAACACCAGCTCGACCACCACGAGACCGGAGACCAGGGCTGCGGCATACAGCGCCATCGCCGTCAGGCAGGGAATGACGGCGCTGGGAAGCGCGTGCCGGAAGACCACCCGCCATGGCGGCACGCCCGTCATTCGCAAACGCTCGATGTTGTCGGCGCTGAGCGCTTCGATCATGCCCACGCGAAGAATCCTGCTCAGGTAGGCCACCGATCCGATGACGATGGTCGCAACCGGCAAGGCACTGACCTTGAGCAACTCGAGCACGGGCGCTCGCGTATCCACGGTGATTGTCGCGGAAAACCAGGGCAGGGCCACGGCAAACCCAAGCACCAGCAGCGTGCCGATCACAAACTCCGGGATCGAGTAACCCACGATCGTCGCTGTGGCGAGGACATGATCCGTCGGAGTCCGATGCCAGCATGCGCCGATAATCCCGACCAGAATGGCCAGGGGGAAGGCAATGGCGATGACCAGCAGGGCCAACGCCAGCGAGTTGCGCATTGGGTAGGCAATGATGTCTGCAACGGGCGTCTTGGAAATCAGCGTTCGACCAAAGTCGCCTTGCACTGCGTTCAACAGAAAAGAGCCCAGACGTTCGAGCGCGGGGCGGTCGAGCCCGAGATCGCGCTTCATCTGGGCCAGGCGTTCGGGCGGGATGCTGGCGATTTCGTCTGACGACAGAATCACGTCGAGCGCATCGCCCGGCATGATCTCGGTCGCAGCGAAGATGAATACCGCCAGCGCCAGCAGGGTGGCCAGCGAGAGGCTCAGTCGGCGAGCAATGACGCTCAGCATGAACTGCGGGCCATGACGGTTGAGTGCGTGTCCGCTGGAATGAAATCAGGCCCGCCAGACGCCATCCCAGCGGATGGACCAATGCTGGGGATGGTTGGACAGCCCCTTGATGTTTGAACGCTTGATCAGCAGGTTGTTACGACCGGCCGGGAGCAGGGCGGGCACTTCCTCGTGAAGAATGCCCTGCATCTGCGCATAGAGGGCTTTGCGACGGCTGGCATCGCGAGTGACCATCGCCTGGCTGTACAGCTGCATGTACTGATCGGCCGCCGGCCCGCTCCAGTAGCCGCTTTCGTTGTTGAGCGGGCGCATGCGAAACAGGCTGATCCCGGGGTTGCGAGGGCCCACGGCCGTGTAGGCGAACTTGTGGTGGTTGCCCTTGGTGACATCAGGATCACCCTGGCGAAACTTCTGGTACCCATCGCTCGGACGCTCCTCGATGGGTAGGACGATGCCGGCGTCCTTGACGGTCTGTTGCATCACCTGAAAGTAACGCGCCATTTCGGGCCACTGCGGCGCGTAGTAAAGGGTGGGCAGTGTGATGCCGTTCGGATGCCCGGCCTCAGCCAGCAGCTTTTTGGCTCGTGCGACGTCTCGCTTGATGGGTCGCGCGACAAAGCTGGGGTCTGCTGCCACCAGGTGGCTGTCGTTTCCAACCCAGCCCGCCGTGCGGCCGTACACGATCCGCACAATGGCTTCGCGATCGATGGATAACGCGAGTGCCTGACGGATGCGCTTGTCGTTGAATGGAGATCCCGCGTGCTTGGGCAGAATGATGACCGCGTGATCGCCGCTGCTTGCGCCCACGATGTCGGTTTCGGCTTCCTTCTCCAGCTGGCGCACCAGCCGTGGGTCGATATTGAGCACGGCATCAAACTGTCGGGCACGGTATCCGTTGATGGCCGCCTCCATCTGGCCCTCGCGGTTCACGATTTCAAGCCGCTCCAGAAAGGGGCCATCACGCCAGTACCTGTCGTTGCGCTCAAGCACCATGCGCCGCTGGGGGTCGACCGACACGATGCGAAACGGTCCGGTTCCAACCCCCGACAGCCCGATGCGATCGAGGTTCGCTTCGGCAGGCATGATCATGGTGTCGTATTCAGCCACCACGTAGGGGAACTCGGCGTTCCCCTGCTTGAGCCGAAAGACCACCTTGTACTTGCCCGCGGCGGTCACGTCGGCGATTTGTGCCGATGCCCAGTGCCGGGCCTTGTGGAGCATGAAAGAAGAAACAACATCGCTCGATGTCATCTCGCGCCCGTCATGGAAGCGAACGCCTTCATGCAACACGAACTCCCAGGTATCGAGACGATCGTCAGTGGCGCCCCAGGCCTTGGCCAGTTCGCCCTGCAGTTGCAGATTTTCATCGACCCAGAGCAGCGAGTTGTATGCGCATCGCGTGATCAGGTCGATCATGAAGTAAGGATGCTTGCTGTTGCTGATGTCGCCGCCCCTGCGGTTGGACGAACAGTTGGCATACACGAGCGAGCCGCCCTTGCGTGGCGCAGTCTGGGCCTGCGCCAGGAGCGGGAACACCGCTGACAGCCCTGCAGCGGACAACCCCTGTGCGGAGCAGGTGACAAAATCGCGGCGATTGAGCGTCATGGATTCACTGCCTTCAGAGGGGTTTCAGACAGGTCTGTGCAAGACCCAGAAAATGCTCAAGCGATGGGGTTGGGGTGCCCGCCTTTTTGCCGATGTCATCCCAGCGCCTGAGCCGGATGGCTTCCTCGGCATGGGGGAGTTGAAGAAAAGCATCGGCTTGTTCTTCAGTGAACGGGCCGCCCTGAATCTCCAGGGTTCGCTTCGAAAGCGCCGACAGACTGTCCCAGTAGCCGCGCACCCGGGCACACAGATAGCGTTTGGCTTCGACATGCAGCTTCACCGGGTCTGCCACCTCGGCGCCGAACCAGCGGCCCAGGTACTTGGCGCCCAGCAACTCGTGGCAATCATCCGTGCCGGTCTGTACGGCGGCGGCCGCGTCCTTGTGCAGCATGTGGCCGATGTCGTGCAGGACGGCTGCAACGACGAGACTGGCAGGTGCGTTTTCGGCCTCGGCCAATGCTCCGCATTGCAGGGCATGCTCGATCTGGTTGACGGTCTCGCCGTAGGCGAGTTGACCCTTCAGATCAAACATGCGGGCGATCTCGAGCAGGGCGGGGTGGGAGGTCATGGGGTCTGAGTGCATCGGAGTGCTTGGGTTGAACGTCGTCGCCTGAGCATGTCACAAGATTGAAATAAGTAATAACGAATGTATTCCGTTATAAAATACTTATGTGACGGATCAGTGAACGCCCCGGTGTTGCAGGGGCTTGTTTAACGCTTGGAGATCCGCTGCTTGCCAGCTGGATGCCGGCCCGCAACAGGCTTTTGCACCCAATGCTTCAGATGTTCAAGCAGCGAGTGCACCGCTGGAATGCCTTCAGACTCCGGCAGCGCGACGGCAAAGACGCCGGGCTGTTGCGGGACGTCCTCCAGCGGCACGAGTGCAAAACGGGGGTCCTGACCGTTTTCGTGATCGAAGAGCATTCCTGCACCGAGCCCTGCGGCAACCGCTTCCTTCATCGCTTCACGGTTGCCAATCTCGATCCACTGATGCGGCGTCACTCCGGCTCGGGCCAGAGTCTCCTCAAAGAGGGCCCGAGTCTGAGAGCCTGGCTCGCGTGCGATGACACGCAGGGGCGCCAGAGCACGGGGCGGCAAGGACCGGCTGTTCGCCAGCGGGTCGTCCGAGCGCAGGCAGATCGCCAGCCGGGGGCTTGCAATCCTCAGGCACATCAGATGGGCCGGCGGTTGCAGCAGGGTCATGATCGCGACATCGACCTTGCAGCGCGTGACATCGTCCAGCAGCGTGCCGGTGTTGCCCATCATCATGTTCAGATGGATGTCGGGCTCTGCCTCGCGAAAGCGCGCAAGCAGGGGCATCGCCAGATGTGGCGTGGAGATCCCCACATTGAGGCGCCCTGCAGCCGATTGCAGATCAATCAGGGCGCTTTCGAACTCATCCACCCGGGCCAGAATCAATCGGGCACGCACGAACACATCAGTGCCGGCCTGGGTCAGACTGAAATCCGGCTTGCGGTGACACAGCAGAACCCCGCAGGCCCGCTCCAGGGCGGCTAGCTGAATGGACACACTGGGCTGGGTGACGCCCAGAAGCCGCGCCGCCCCTGAAAGCCCCTGGGCCTGGACAACCGCAACAAAGGTTCGCAGCCCCGAGAGCGTGATGCCGCGGTCGAGCCGTGGTGTCCGGCGCGATTCGGTTGGGCTCCTTGAATCGCCCGAGGCCGCTCGACGGCCCTCGCGGGCAGCCCGCGGGACTTGGCTCAACGACCCTTCCAGTTGGGCTTGCGCTTCTCGGCAAAGGCCTTGGGCCCTTCGATGAAGTCTTCACTCGAGCGCAGCTTGAGCACCGACTCATAGGTGGCTTCCATTGATTCCTGCAGGGATCCCATGCTCAGGCTGCGGTAGACCACGTCCTTGCTGGCCCGGATCGACAGGGGTGAGCATTCCAGGATCTGATGCGCCCAGGCAAGCGTGCGCTCCATCAGCTTGTCGTGGGCCGTAACTTCATTGACAAAGCCCAGCTCGAACCCCTCTTTGGCGCCCACATGGCGGCCGGTGAGAATCATGCCGAGCGCCCGCTTGGCGCCGATCTGGCGGGGCAGGCGATTGAGTCCGCCTGCCAGTGCAGCCAGCCCCACCTTGGGCTCGGGCAGGGCAAAGGTGGCCTGCTCGGAAGCAATGATGAGGTCACAGGCCAGTGCGGTTTCAAAGCCGCCGCCCATGGCCACGCCATTGACGGCCGCAAGCACGGGTTTGGTGAGATCGAACCGGGACGTCAGTCCATTGAAGCCCTTGGGCATGGGCGGGCGAGCGCCGCCTTCGGCCTGATAGCGCAGGTCGTTGCCGGCGCAAAAGCCGCGGCCTTCGCCCGTGATGATGGCCACCCAGAGGTCGTCATCGGCCGCGAATTCATCAAACACGCGGGCCAGCTCCAGATTGCCCGGGGG
>Ga0255101_1000339_pt1 | contig 12208 bp, 9 predicted proteins | sample Colum_Colum_RepC_2_FD_188588 | JGI IMG/M metagenome (GOLD analysis project Ga0255101, IMG submission 188588) | Freshwater microbial communities from Columbia River, Oregon, United States - Colum_Colum_RepC_8d | ecosystem: Environmental > Aquatic > Freshwater > River | place: USA: Oregon...
CTCGGCGAACTGGGCCCAGCGCTCGGGCGCATAGCCCCAGGCCGAGTGGGCAGCTGCCTTGCGCTGCTCAAAGGTGTAATCGCGTTCGATGTATCGGGCCGCTGCGTCACGCAGCAGCGTGCGCTCATCGTGCTCGGTCGGGGAAGGAGAGTGGCTCATCGTGATCCGGTTTGAAAGTTGGGCACATCAAAGCCCGAGCACCTGCTTGGCGAGCAATTCATGCTGGACCTCACTGCTGCCGCCCGCGATCGTGAAGCCGCGGGTCATGAAGCGACGCGAGGATGCCGTGGCCGCATACGGATGACGGTCGATCACGGCTGCCGGGGCCTCGGGGTCGGGCAACGCGTGCAGGGCCTGCTCATCAAAGGCCAGAGTCTGCGGGCCCAGGGCGTCAACCGCGAGGTTCTCGATGTCCTGAATCAGCTGGCTGCCCACCAGTTTGAGCATGCCGGTCTCCGGGCCCAGACGCTCGCCCGATTCGGCGCGCAATCGGAACCGCAGCACGGTGGCGGCCAGGGTTTCGAGACGGACTTCAAGCTCATGAAAGCGTCTTGCAAACCAGGGTCGCTCGAAGAGGCTCACCCCGGCTTCACGAACGGTTTCGCCGATATGGCGTACCTTGGCCAGTCGGCGCCGGTTCTCGGCCACCCGGGCGAGGTTCAGGCGCTCGAACTCCAGCAGCGATTTGGCCAGGGTCCAGCCCTTGTTCTCATCGCCCACGCGATGCTCGATCGGCACGCGGACATTGTCGAAAAAGACCTGATTGAACAGATGCCATCCGTGGATGCCCACGATCGGGCGCAGGCTCACCCCGGGTGAGGTCATGTCGATCAGCAGCACGCTGATGCCTTCCTGGGGCTTGGCATTCACATCGGTGCGCACCAGAGTGAAGATCCAGTTGGCCCGATGCGCACCCGAAGTCCAGATCTTGCTGCCATTGACCACATAGTGCTGCGAGCCATCCGCAGCCGTTTCGAGCACGGCCCGGGTGCGCAGCGAGGCCAGATCCGAACCCGACTCCGGCTCGGAATAACCCTGGCACCAGCGGTGCTCAAGCCGGGTGATCGCGGGCAGAAAGCGCTGCTTCTGGGGCTCGGTGCCAAAGCGGGCAATGAGCGGACCCACCATCTCGAAGGTGATGCCGTTGACCTCAGGCGCATGGCCCAGCACCAGCTCGTCATGAAAGATCGCCCGCTTCCAGGCAGGCCATCCGGTGCCGCCCCAGAGCTCGGGCCAGTGCGGCACCATCCAGCCGTGCTCGCCCAGCACCTTGAGCCAGGCGTTTTCCTCTTCGGCGGTGATGGACACGCCGAGCCGGGATTTTTCGCGAACGACGGCAGGAATGTGATCACGCACGAAGGCCCTGATCTGTGCACGAAAGGCTTCGGCTTCACGCTCGCGATCACTCAGGGCTGAAGCCTGCGAGTCTGCTTCGGTTGGGATACCGGAACGCTGAGAGGGACTCATGGTGGCGGCATTCATTTCTGGGTGCCCCGATGGAAGATGCGCTTGCCGATCGCGGCGCGGTGAACCTCAGAGGCGCCGTCATAGATCCGGAAGGGCCGCAGCCGCCGCATGATGAGCGCGAGGGGTTGGTCTTCACACATGCCCACCGCACCACAGATCTGGGCCGCGCGGTCGGCCACGCGGTTGAGCGCCTCGCTCACAAAGACCTTGGCCATGGACGAGTGATGACGGATGGATTCGCCGGCATCGAGCCTGCGGGCCACATCGGCGGTCATGACGCGGCTGGCGTAAAGATCGATGTGCGAATCGGCCACCATCGCCTGGATCTGCTGATGCTCCGATAGCTTGGCGCCGAAGGAATCCCGGCGCAGCGCATAGTCCTGGGCGAATTCGATGGCCCGCTCGGCCAGACCGATACCGCGCATGCAGTGAAAGAGCCGAGCGCCTTCGAGCCTCAACTGGGCGTAGTCAAAGCCTCGGCCCACCTCACCGATCAGCGCATCGGCCGAAACCCGACAGTTCTCGAAGCGGATCTCGGCATGGCCGCCGTTGGAAAAGGGATCGATCGAGGGTACGGCCCGCACGATGGTCATGCCGGGATTGGTCGTCTCGACGATGAACCAGGTCGCCCCCTCGGTCGTGCGGGTGACCACCAGGGCAAACGCCGAACCAATGGCACCCGAGCTGAACCACTTGTGGCCATTGATGATCCAGTCGTCGCCATCCCGTTCGGCCCGGGTGCTCAGCATGCGCGGATCCGAGCCCACGCCGGGCGCCGGCTCGGTCATGGCAAAGGCCGAGCGGATTTCGCCGCGCATGAGGGGTCCGAGCCAGCGAGCCTTCTGCTCGGGGGTGCCAAGCACATGCAGGGTCTCGATGTTGGGCTGATCGGGTGCGGCGCAGCCCATCGCGTTGGCGCCAATGAAGCTGCGCCCGCAGACCTCGAACACCCGCGCGCAGTCCTGCCAGTTCAGGCCCATGCCACCCACCTCGGGTGGCAACTGGGGTGCGCTCAAGCCGAGTGCCTGCGCACGGGGACGCAGCTCACGGGTAACGGTATCGAGCCATTCGATGTCGTGGGCCTTGCTGAAGTCCTCGCGCGGAATGCACTCCTCATCGATGAACTGTCGGACCCGGGTGCACAGGGCATCGAGCTCGTGCGCGGGCAGGCTGGCGCGGTAGCCGTTCGCGGCCGACTGGGCTGCCGCGGACGGACGGGCGATGGTTGAACTCATGTCTGACTCCTGGATGCAGCAAGGCTCGGCGGATTCGGGGCAGCAGCCGATCCAAAGGAAGAAAACCAGTCCTGTGCACTCATGCCCAGGCTGGCACGACGGATGGCGGGCTTGATCGCGCTGATCCCCTTCACGGGCCAGCGGCCCATCTCCTGGGCCAGCGCGGTGCAGCGGGTGACCACCTGATCGTCGGCCACCACCTCGGTGACCACACCGAGGCGCAGCAGTTCGGCCGAGCCGATGCGATCGCCCATCAGTGCCAGGCGAGCCGCCACGGCTTCGGAGTGGCGCATCAGGATCCAGGCGAGGTTGTTGGGTGCGGCCATGCCCAGGCGCACTTCACCGACCTGCAGCTGCGCAGACTCGCCCGCGATCACGAGATCCCCGGCAATCGCCAGGGCTGCACCGCCATTGATGGCATAGCGCTCGAGCGCCACCAACACGATCTTGTGGGTGCTGGCCAGCGCCACATGCACCTGGCGCCAGAGGGTTGAAAAGTCGGCTACCCAGGCAGGCTTGGGATCGGCATTGAACTCCTGCAGATCCAGCCCCGAGCAGAAGGTGCCTCCTTCGCCGCGCAGCACCAGCGCCCGCAGGCTGTCATCGGCTTCGGCCTCGTGCAGGGCCTGCAGGAAGGCCTGGGCAAAAGGGCCCTGGATCGCGTTCTTGCGGGCCGGGCGGTTGAAGACGATCTCGGCCCAGCCCTCGTGCTTTCGCAGCAGCACGGGGGCCTGCTCCGGCGAGGCGGCGCGGCTCGCCGGGGGTGAGTGGGCCTGCTGGCCCGGGTCGGCTGTGCTCATCAATCAATCTCCTCTCTCACGATCCGGGTTGCATCAACCTCTCAGGGTCACCCGGTAATCCATCCGGTCGGCTCGGCCATGGGTGATCGCGCAGCTCGTGGGATGGCCTTCAAAGTCAAAGCTGGTGGTGTGCACAACGAGCAGGGCTGTGCCTGGTTCGCACTGCAGGCTTCGTGCCATGCGTGGCTGGGCCGTTTCGGCAGATACGCGCACCCGGGTGCGTGCGGTGCGCATGCCCAGCGGGCCGGCGATGATGGCGGCCACGTCGTGCTCGACCAGATCGCAGCGGGCAATGGCCTCGCACAGGGACTGAGGCCCCCAGGTGGTCCCGATGGCAAAAGGCACGCCCTCGCAGCGTCGTCGCACGGTGAGGGTGCCCAGCACGGTGCCGGTCTCAATCTTGAGTTCGGCTGCGACCCACGCGGGTGCAGGCCGGGGCTTGCATGAGACCAATTCCCCGCGGGCGTCGAAGCCTCGCTTTCGCATGGCTTCGAGTACGCCCACCAGTGGAGATTGCGAGACACCGCGATCGGGCCGCGCCACGAAGGAGCCCTTGCCATTGATGGTCTGCACCAGGCCATGGGCCTGCAGCTCGGCAATGGCCTGGCGCACCGTGATGCGGCTGACGCCGAAACGCTCGATCAGTTCGGATTCCGAGGGAAGCCGGCTCTCGGCAGGCCAGACCCCTCGCAGGATTTCCCGGCGCAGGGCATCACGCACCTGTTCGAACAGGCGCGGTGCGCCCGCCCGGGCGCCGGGCGCATCGGGAGGAGCTTGAAGTGGATCAGGATCGCGAAGCATCTGGCCTATTATGATAGGTCATTCACACGATCAGGGAGACATGCATGTCCGGTTCGCCTGCACCGAACGCCACGGCACCGTTTGCGCGCACCGCGGTCTGCGAGCTGTTCGACATTCCGCATCCGGTGTTTGCCTTCACCCATTCGGTGCCTACGGTGGCTGCGGTGTCGCGCTGCGGGGGCCTGGGGGTGTACGGAGCCACCCGCCGCACGCCCGATGAAATCGCCCGCGAGCTGGCGCAAATTCGGCAACTGGCTGGCGATGCGCCCATTGGCGTGAACCTCGTGCTGCCGCCCGGCATGCCCGAAGACAACGATCCCTCAGCGCTCACCCGCGATCTGCCCGAGCGTCATGTGGCGTTCGTGAAGGAACTCTACGAGCGCTATGAGGTGCCGGCACCCAAGCGCAAGGGCATGCGAACCCGCTTTCTGCGCTCCAACGAAATTGCCCGCGAACAGATGAAGGTGGTGCTGGAGTCGGATGTGCAGGTGGTGGCCTGCGGAATCGGTGCCCCGGCGGATTTCGTTGAGGCCTGCAAGCGGCGCGGCAAGCGCATCATTGCCCTGTGCGGCTCGCCCAAGCATGCCCGACGCGCGCTGCAGGCCGGCGCGGATGTCCTGGTGGCGCAGGGTCATGATTCGGCGGCCCATACCGGTCCGATCGGCACCTTCTCGCTGGTGCCCCAGGTGGTTGAACTGGCCGGCAAGGCGCCCGTGCTGGCGGCCGGTGGCGTCATGACGGGCCGGCATGTGGCCGCAGCGCTTGCGCTGGGCGCCCAGGGGGTCTGGACGGGCAGCCTCTGGCTGGCGACCGAGGAATACGACATTCATCCAGTGCACCTGAAAAAGCTGATCGCCGCGGGCAGCGAAGACACCGTCATCACGCGGGCCGAAAGCGGCAAGACCTTTCGGCAGTTGCGCTCGGCCTGGAGTGAAGCCTGGGCGGCCCCGGATGCGCCACGCCCGCTGGCCATGCCCTATCAGGACATGCTGGTGGGCGATCTGCTCGGCGCGATTGAAGATCATGAGGTCGAGCCGCTGATGCATTACGCGGTCGGCCAGGGCGTGGCCTGGATTCGCGAGCGCCAGCGGGTCGATCAGGTATTTGCCCGACTGGTCGAGGAATCGCGCGCAGCCCTGGGGGCCATCCGGGGGCTCTGACGACCCGATGGGCCTTTCGCGTACAGCCGCGTTCAGATTTTCGAGGGCGGGCGGTCTGAACCCTGTTTGGCCGTTGTGACGGTTGCAGGGGCCAGGGTTGATTTTTCTCGCGCGGCGGCCACCAGCAGCCAGACCCCGATCAGTGCAGGCACGATGGCGAGTACCGCATAGGTGTGGCCGTGACTGCCGATCGGCCCCACGAGGGCTGAAAACACCATCGGCCCCACCATTGCACCCAGAAAGGTCAGGAACTGGGTACCGGCCGTAATGCGAGGCAGGTCATGCGCTGGCACCCGATGGGCGAGTTCGGCAAAGTAAACGCCATTCCAGGCCATCGAGGTGGCTGCGCAGGCCAGGGCCGCCAGCAGGCCCAGCAGGGCGGGGGAGCCCGCCGGCAGCAGACCCAGCGCGGCAGCGCAGCCGCCCATGGCCACACCCAGCAACCCAAGCAGTCGAAGCGGCGCCATCCAGGCATCGGCCACCTGCCCCCAGCCGACCCGGCTGATCACGCTCAGGATCTGTGCGCTGGAGAGCACCCCGGCCGCAGCGGCGAGGCTCATGCTGTGTTCGAGCTTGAGGTAGGACACCAGAAAGGTCACGAAGCACAGCTGGGTCATGGAGTAGGCCAGCGACGCCAGGGCCAGACGCCGAACTGCAGGCAGCTGCCAGATGCGCGCCAGCGGCTCGAGCACCACGGTCATGCCGCGCCCCGCCCGATGACTCGATCTTGATGTTGCGGATTGCGCGTGCGATCGCGCCGGCGGTGGCGACCGCGTTGAATCGACCGGTGCGGGTTGAGCCGGTTGTATCGAAGGATTCGGTGATGCACCCGAAGTCGAGAGGGTGTTCAAGGCCAGTGTGCCCTGCAGGCCCAGCGTCAGCGCAAGACAGACTGCTGCCAGCACAACCAGCACCCACGGCCATTCAAGCCCCAGCAAGAGGGCTGGAATGCTGATGCCCGCGATGCCCACCCCGATCGGCACCCCGGTCTGCTTGATCGAAAAGAACAGGCCCCGGCGGTGAGGGGGCGCATGGTGCGCAAGAATCATCGAGGCACTCGGGTTGGGCAGGCCGTAGCCCGCACCGATCGCCAGGGCAGCGATTGGCAGTCCGACCCAGGCCCAGACGGCCAGACCGTCGGTGTCTGCGCTGGAATGGGGAACCAGCAACCCGGTCAGCGCGGCAGCCAGCAGGCCGAACATGCAGGCTGCAAGTGCCAGCTGGCTGACGCGGATCGGCCCATGGCGTGCAGTGAGTGCGCCCGCCGCCAGGCCAAAGCTCATTGCCGCCCCGTAGGCCAGCCCCACAAACCAGCCGACCTGCGAGGCCGGTACGCCGAGCGCGGGCCCGGCCAGTGGGGCCAGAACCGATGCAGCGGACATGGCCACCGTGGCGGCAGCCTGAATCGACAGCGTGCTCGTCAGCGCGAGCACGGGCCGTGTCGGCTGCGGCTCGGGAGTCAGTTCAGCCTCCGCAACCTGGGCGGGCCTGAGCGGGGTTTTCGTCGGGGTCTCATGTCATGATCAGGGCTGCAGGGGTCGGGATGGGATGATCGCGCATTCCGGTTGCATCGGGCCTGCCGGGTGTTTCGCAAGCCGCCGGTTGTCGTCCCCACTGCAGTTCGGGTCTGTGTGCTGACTGGCTGCACAGACTGCGGTTTGAGTGTCGTTTCATTCCACGGATTTGCCTTGCCATGAATCTTTCCGATCTGCGCCGCCTGACCGATGCCCAGTGGGATGAGGACATCCTGCCCCGACTGATGGACTACGTGCGGGTTCCAGCCAAGTCGCCCGCCTTCGATGCGAGCTGGGCGGCTCACGGCCATCTGGCCCGTGTGGTGCAGTCGGCCCATCAGTGGGCCCGGGAGCGACGCATCCCGGGGTTGAAGGTCGAGATCGTCAGCATTGATGGCCTCACGCCCTGCATCTTTTTTGACGCGCCCGCCACCCACGGCCTGGGCGAAGATCGCACCGTGCTGTTCTATGGTCATCTCGACAAACAACCCGAGATGACCGGCTGGCGCGAGGATCTGGGTCCCTGGACACCCAAGATCGAAAACGGACGGCTCTACGGGCGCGGGGCGGGGGACGATGGCTACGCGCTCTATGCAGCGCTCACCGTGATTGCAGCCATGGACGCCCAGGGCGTTGCGCGCCCGCGTTGCACCGGCCTGATCGAGACCTGCGAAGAAAGCGGCAGCCCCGATCTGCCCGCCTATCTGCGCCAGCTCGCGCCGCGCATGGGCCAGGTGCAGCTGGTGGTGGGCCTGGACTCGGGCTGCGGCAATTACGACCAGCTCTGGGTGACCACCTCGCTGCGCGGTCTGGTCACTGGCGTGCTGACGGTGGAAGTCCTGCAGGAGGGCGTTCATTCCGGCATGGCCAGCGGCATCGTGCCGTCGTCCTTTCGGATTGCCCGTCGCGTGCTCGATCGACTCGATGATTCGGCCACCGGGCAGTTACGCCCGCCCGGCCTGCACGCCGCCATTCCCCAGGAGCGAATCGAGCAGGCCCATGCGGCCGGAGCCATTCTGGGCGATGCGGTCTGGAAGCACTTTCCGTGGGTGGGCTGCAACCATGGTCCCGATCCTCAGGCCCATGCCATGCCCATGACCACCGATCCGGTCGAGGGCATCCTCAATCGCACCTGGCGCCCTGCCTTGTCGGTGGTGGGGGCCGAGCATCTGCCCGGGATTGCCTCGGCGGGCAATGTGCTCAGACCCAAGACCTCGCTCAAGCTTTCGCTGCGCATTCCGCCCACGGTCGATGGCGAGCGCGCCGCAGCGCTGGTGCGTGAAGTGCTCGAGGCCGATCCGCCCTACAAGGCTCGGGTGAGCTTCAGTCAGGCGCACGGTGCCACCGGCTGGAATGCTCCTGAGACCGCCCCCTGGCTGCGCAATGCGGTGGATGCCGCCTCGCAGGCGGCTTGGGGCAAACCCGCAGGCTGGATCGGCGAAGGCGGCACCATCCCCTTCATGAGCATGCTGGGCGAGACCTTTCCGCAGGCGCAGTACCTGATCACCGGCGTTCTGGGCCCTCAGTCCAACGCGCATGGCCCCAACGAGTTCCTGCACATCGATGCGGCCAAGCGACTGACCGCTGCTGTGGCGAGCGTGGTGCATTCGGTTCGTTGAGCCCGACCATGGTTCATTCGCTGATCGGCGCCGCATGAGTGCCTTGCCCCGAGTGGCCCATCTGGCGCAGGACGCGCTGCCGCGGGTGCTGATCGTCCATGCGGACCTCGATTGGCTGCTTGCCGTCAGTCAGGCCTTGCGATCGACGGGGTTGTTGGTGACGGGCCTTGAGAAAGCACACGAGGCGCTCGATCTGCTGGATGAGGTTCGGCCGGATTGCGTCGTGATCGACAGCAGTCTGCCACTGGGCGCCGGGTCCGATCTCTGTCGCACGATTCGCGCGCATCCTCGTCTGGGATCGGTACCGGTCCTGTTGCTCGTGCCGCAGGTCGATGCCAGGGCGCTGGCGGAGGCCCATCGCTGCGCAGCGTCCGATCTCAGTGCCCGCGAGATCGAAGCGCCGGTGTTGGCCCACCGGATTCGTCAGATCCTCTGGGTGAGAACGCTCGAGCGTTCGCTCGATGTGGCCGATCCGGCCTCGCTGAATGCAGGACCCCCGCTCGCACGCTTTGAATGGAGTCCGCAGAGGCATGAAGTGCGGGGTAATGAGGAACTCTTCAGGCTGCTGGACCAGCACCATGACGATCTTTCCCTGCCCCTTGCGCAGGGTGTCCTGATGGCCCAGATGCGTTCTTCAGATCGCCGGCGTCTGACGGTGGGATTGACTCGCCTGCTCGCGGGGGGGCCCTCTTGCCGACCGGAGGTCGAGATCCGAACCCGATTTTCCGGGCGCCGTCGGCTGCGCATTGATATTCATCAGGTTCATTTCTCAGGGGTGGGCGACCAACGGGTCTCCGGACAGATCGTGGATGTCACGCCGGCAGCAGGCTCGGCAGCCCAGCTTTACCGTCTGACTCATTACGACGCCTTGACCGGGCTGCCCAATCGTCGCTGGCTGCTCGAATTTCTGCGCTCAGGACTGCAGCCGGGGATTGAGGGCCTGGGCCTGGCCTTGCTCAACATTGATCGCTTCAGTGAGGTGACCGAAGCCTACGGGCAGTCGGCGGCCGAGCGTCTCGTGGTCGAAGTCTCTCAGCGGTTGCGGCGTCTCACCCGCTTGGCGAGCCAAGAGGAGTCCGCATCGATTGCTGGGGCACGGATCAATGCCCTGGCCTATCTCGGCGGGGATGATTTTGCGCTCGTCCTGCAGGAAGTCCTGCGACCGCACGAGGCGCTCGAACTCTGCTCACGCGTGGTCACGGCCTTGAGCGAACCCTTCTGGCTCGATGAGCGTGAACTGTTTCTTCGGGTGTCCATTGGCGTTCATCTGGGCGACCCGGCCCTGGAGGATGCCGCAGGCTGGATGGGGCGAGCCGAATTGGCCCGGCGTGCCGCGGGAGCGGACGGGGGCAATCAGGTCAGGATTTTTGAACCCGGGCAATCCGATCAACTCACGGACCGGCTGGTCATGGAGCGTGATCTTCACTACGCCCTGTCGCGCAACGAACTGGCCCTGTATCTTCAGCCCAAGGTCGATGGGCAGACTGGAGCCATCGTCGGGTTCGAAGCCCTGATGAGATGGCTGCGCCATGGCGTACAGCAGTCCCCCTCGCGGTTCATTCCCTTGGCTGAAGAGACGGGTCTGATCGTGCCTCTGGGCGAGTGGGCCATCGAGCAGGCCTGCGCCGCGCTCGCCGGGCTCGACCGGATCGGCGCCAGTCACGCGACGGTCGCGGTCAATCTTTCGGCCCGCCAATTGCGTGGCGCTCGATTGGCCAAAATCGTGGCCGAAGCACTGGCCCGCCACTCGGTGGCTGCGCATCGTCTTGAAGTTGAGCTGACCGAATCCGGGCTCATGCAGGATCCCGAACAGGCCGTCCGGGACCTTCAGCAGATGCGTGCGCTGGGTGTTGGATTGGCGGTCGATGATTTTGGAACCGGGTACTCATCGCTCGCCTACCTGACCCGACTGCCACTCACGACCCTGAAGATTGATCGCTCATTCATTCGCGATGTGCATGCTTCGGATCGAAGCCGGGCCGTCGCGGGGGCGGTGGTTGGTTTGGGCACCCGGCTCAATCTCCAGATTGTGGCCGAGGGGGTTGAGTTGCCCGCCCAGCGAGACGAACTGCTGCGCCTGGGGTGCAACATCCATCAAGGCTACCTCTACGGCAAGGCGATCCCACTCGATGAGGCATTGGCGCGAATGCGCCTTGAGTCCCGCGTCCATGCCGAGGTGTCCGGCGCCGATCCGAGCCAATCCCGATGACCGCAGCGCAGCGTGCTCGCATGGCCTTGCGGCATCTGATCCAGACGGGCCTTGATCCGACCCCCGAACACTACGCCATGGCCTGGAGACAGGTAGGTGGCGAAGAGGATCCGAGCCCTTCAGCGCAAGCGTTGCAGGCCCAGGCCGACCGGTCTCGCAAGCTTGCCAGCGAGTTGACCCAGATCGTGCACAGTTTGTGCGACAGCATCGAGGTGAGTCTGCCCCAGGAGTCTTGGTTGACCGGGCAGGTTGCAGCCATCCGGAGCGCCCTTGCCGAACAGGGCAGTCGTCATGCACTGTCGGCGGTCCGTGTGTTGATTCAGGGAGCACTGCCCGCACAGCGTGAAATCGGCCTGGAGCGGCAGCAGGCACTGAGTGCGCTGCGCGAACTGCTGCCCGATGTGATCGCGCAGATCTCCCGACTCGGCGCGCAGTCCGAGACCTTTGGTGCGCGCCTGGGGACGCATCTGGAAGTCCTGGGAAAAGCCAGCAGCATCGAGGCCATCGCGTCGGGTCTGAGACAGCTCACCGAAGCGGCACGTCAAATGGAGCAGGATGTGGGCGAGGCAAGTCAGCGCCTGAACTCGAGTGCTCGCGAGGCGCAGGCACTCGAATCCGAAATCGCTCGCCTGGAACGCGAGTTGGCGCAGACCAGCCAGCGGCTGCTGACCGATCACCTGACCCTGGCCGCCAATCGGGCGGGACTGGAGCAGGCATTCGATCGCGCTGCCCGCGGCCTGATCGAAGCCCCGGATGCGATCTCGATTGCCCTGATCGACGTCGATGACTTCAAGAAGGTCAACGATGCCCTGGGGCATGCCGCGGGGGATGCCGCCTTGCGACATCTCGCTGATCTCCTGCGACGGCAGGTCCGGGCTCAGGACACGGTGGCCCGTCAGGGCGGAGAGGAGTTCGCGGTACTCATGCCGGACCTGTCGGCCGATCAGGCCAGCGGTCTGATCGTTCGGGTGCAAAGGGAATTGACCCGTGAGGTCTATCTGCACGGCAGCGACCGGATCTTCATCACCTTTTCCGCCGGGGTGACGCAGGTTCAGGCCTGCGAGTCGCTCGAACAGGCGCTGGCAAGGGCCGATGAGGCCATGTATCGGTCCAAGCGGGCCGGCAAGAACTGCGTCACGGTCATCTGAACGCCACCGGGATGTCCGTGCGACACTCGCGTGTCGTCTTTCAATCGATCAATCCGTTTCTCAGGCAGTAGGCCGTGAGTTCGGCATTGGACTGCACCGCGAGCTTCTCGAGAACCCGAGCCCGATAGACCGAGACGGTCTTGGGCGACAACTTGAGCTCTTCGGCGATATCAGACAGGCGCTGCCCTGAAGCCAGGCGGATCAGGGTCTGAAACTCCCGATCGGAAAGTCTTTCATGGGCAGCCAGAGATTCGT
>Ga0255101_1000341_pt1 | contig 12179 bp, 8 predicted proteins | sample Colum_Colum_RepC_2_FD_188588 | JGI IMG/M metagenome (GOLD analysis project Ga0255101, IMG submission 188588) | Freshwater microbial communities from Columbia River, Oregon, United States - Colum_Colum_RepC_8d | ecosystem: Environmental > Aquatic > Freshwater > River | place: USA: Oregon...
TACTCAGGCGTATGGGTTGCCCTACGCACAGCCACAGCGCTTGCAGTTTGTGCATGGGGGTTGTGAGCGTATGGACTCGGTGCTGGCAGGATTGAAGGCGCTGCAGACTCAAGGAGCAGCGCCTTCGGACTGGGTGCTGGTGCATGATGTTGCAAGGCCTTTGGTGCGTCCGGCCGATATCCGAAAGCTCATGTCGGTATTGCAAGAAGACGCTGTCGGGGGCATTTTGGCCAGTCCGGTACGGGACACCATGAAGCGGGGTTCTACTCAAGGTATTGTCGCCACCGTGGATCGTGAGCAGCTTTGGCACGCCTTAACCCCCCAAATGTTCCGACTCGATGCGCTACGGCAGGCACTCTTAGCAGCTAAAAGTGATGCCGCTATCGTGACAGATGAAGCCTCTGCGATGGAGCGTCTGGGCTATCAACCGAAGTTGGTTGAGGGCGCGCGGGACAATATCAAAATCACCTTTCCTGAAGATTTGGCCCTGGCAGAACTGCTGTTAGCGGAGCAACTACGCACGGGAGCGTTGTCATGAGTAAATTATTTCCACGTGTCGGTCACGGCATTGATGTGCACAAGTTTGGTGAAGGGAATTCGGTCACATTAGGCGGCGTGAACATTGCGCATGACCAAGGCCTGATCGCGCATTCCGATGGTGACGTGGCCCTGCATGCGTTGGCCGATGCACTGCTGGGTGCCTTGGCATTGGGCGATATCGGTAAGCACTTTCCCGACACCGATCAGGCCTATGCCGGAGCGGATAGTCGTGCATTGCTCCGGCATGTGCTTACGCTGGTCCTCAATCAAGGCTACACCGTGGGTAATGTCGACATCACCGTGTTGGCAGAGCGCCCCAAGTTAGCCCCTCATATTGCACTGATGCGTGAGTGCATAGCCGATGATCTCAATATTTTGCCCTCACAAGTCAGCGTGAAAGCCACCACCACAGAGCAATTAGGCTTCGTAGGTCGCCGTGAAGGAATTGAGGCTCATGCTGTGGTGATGTTGTGGCCAACCTGCGATGAGTGATCTTCCAGCGCCAGTATTAAGCTCGGGCCCTTGCCCGTCGCCGTGGGGCGAGCCCGTGGCTCAGGCGCGACTGAAAGCGCATCCCGAAGACTTTGTGGTGGAGGAAGTGCTGGGCTTCGAGCCCACCGGCGAAGGTGAGCATTTGTGGCTGTGGGTCGAGAAACGGGGCATGAATACCGATGCAGTTGCTCGCGAACTAGCTGCGCGTCTCGACGTATCTGCTGCACTCGTTAGCTTTTCCGGCATGAAGGATAGGCAAGCTTTAACACGCCAGTGGTTCAGTGTGCATACCCCGACTACGTGGTTGCTGGATGATGCATGGCTCAGCACAGACCATGGCGATTTTCGTGTTCTGCGTGCGCTGCGAGGCGCGCGTAAACTGCGCAGAGGTGTCCACGATGCCAACCAATTTCGCATCACCTTACGTGACGTTCGAGGGGATGTCGCTGACATCGAGGCACGCTTAAACCTCCTCGCCGCTGAAGGCGTTGCCAACTACTTTGGGCCGCAGCGATTTGGTCATGGCGGACGTAATATTGGCCAGGGTTTGGCGTTGCTAGCCAGTCGCCGCTCGGGACGAGCTCGTCGGCGCGATAATCGAGAAAACTTGTGGATGTCTGCGATTCGCTCAGCCTTATTCAATCAAGTTTTGGCAGAGCGTGTGCGCAACAAGACATGGGCTAGCTGTTTGCCCGGTGATGTTTTGCAGTTAGATGGTCGCTCGGCGTTATTTACGCCGGATGTATTGGATGCGGACATTGCACCGCGCTTAGCTCGGGGGGAAATACACCCCACAGGCCCACTGCCCGGGGATGGCGCCCAAGTGATCTCAGGGGAAGCACTCGCGCTAGAGCAGCACATCCTAGCGCCATGGCAGGCGACCTGTGATGACCTGGCGTTGCTGCGTATTCCCGTCCAACGACGCGCACTCAGGCTGCGCTTACGATCACCGCAGTGGCAGTGGACATCACCCGACACGTTAGTGATTGAGTTTGCGTTGACCGCTGGTGCATTCGCGACCAGCGTGTTGCAATCGCTGGCAGTTCTAGAAGAAGGGCAGCTTGATGCGATTTCTGCTGAGTAATGATGATGGCGTTTTTGCGCCAGGTTTGTTGGCTATGGCCGAGGTGCTGGCCACGCTCGGCGAGGTTACGGTGGTGGCGCCAGATATTGAGCGCAGTGCTTTTTCCAGTGCGCTAACCTTAGATCGGCCCTTACGCCCGCAACGACTCGCTAATGGCTTTATCGCGGTGAATGGCACGCCCGCCGACTGCGTTCATATTGCCCTCAATGGGCTGCTCGAGTTTGTGCCTGATGTGATTGTGTCGGGCATTAATGCCGGTGCTAATTTGGGTGATGACGTGATTTATTCCGGTACCGTCGCGGCCGCACTGGAAGGCCGCTTTACGGGCAAATCGTCTATGGCGGTGTCCTTGGTGGCCAGCCAGGCCAAGTCCTTAGGAATTGACGCTTATCGACCAGCCGCAATTCGAGCGGGAGAGCTATTGCAGCAGTGGTCCAGTCTGGTACTGCCCCCGCGCTGCATGCTTAATGTAAACGTGCCTGAAGGCCCCCTAACTTCGCATAAAGGCTTTGCCACGACTCGTCTCGGTCACCGCAACCCCAGCCCGCCCGTACTGAAACTGCGTGATCCCCGTGGGCAGGATGTTTACTGGATTGGCCCGTCCGGCGAGCCGAGCGATGATGCCGATGGCACCGATTTTCACGCGATCAAAGAAGGCTTTATTAGCGTGACGGCGCTCGACAGTGACATGACCTGCCGACGCTCATCCGCCATGATGAGCCAATGGCTTGCTAAAGTTGGTGCAGTTTAGTTCGCTCGTGCTAGAGTCCAAAACTTACGTTTCTTAAGAATAATGATGACATGAGCTCAGGCCTTTCAATTGATCTTCAAGGCTCCGGGATGACCTCGGCGCGTACCCGTGAGCGCCTGATTAGCCGCCTGATGTCTCAAGGTATTCGAGATACCCGCGTGCTCGACGTGATGCGTCAAACGCCCCGTCATTTGTTTGTTGATGAGGCACTGGCACACCGGGCCTATGAAGACACCGCGCTGCCCATCGGCCATAGTCAAACCTTGTCCCAGCCTTACAGCGTCGCGCGTATGACTGAGTTGCTATTAGCCGATGGCCCGCGTCGTAAGGTGCTCGAAATCGGGACCGGCTCAGGCTACCAAACGGCCGTTTTGGCTCAGCTCGTGGCCATGGTTCATTCCGTCGAGCGCATTAAGCCGCTGCAAGATAAGGCGCGCGAACGTCTCAATAGTTTAGGCCTTAACAATGTCCGTTTGCGTCATGCGGATGGCTTGGGCGGCTGGCCCGGTGAGGGCGGCTATGATGGCATTATCGGTACAGCCGCAGCGTTAGGTGTGCCAAGCACGCTGACGGATTTGTTGGCAGTGGGTGGCTGTTTGATTCTGCCCGTTGGGGCTGGGCAGCAACAGTCGTTGATGCGCGTTCGTCGCACTGCCGAAGGCTTGCAGCAAGAGGTGATTGAGCCCGCGCATTTTGTGCCGATGTTAGGTGGCGTGATTCACTAAATCACTGGTGCCCTCGAGTGGAATCGAACCACCGACCTGCCCCTTAGGAGGGGGCCGCTCTATCCAACTGAGCTACGAAGGCATGTCACGCAGGGCAGCAATTCTAGCCTAGTCAGTGCGACTCTCCTACGTCATTGATGCAACTGGCATCATAACCAGCTTCTTCTAGCCAGATTTTTAGTTGCCGCTGCAGATGTAATTGAATCTGTCGAATGCGCTCCCGCGTCACGCCTAACTCGGCTGCGATGACATCTAAGGTGGTTTCTTGGCGACGACCGCCCATGCCAAAGCGAGCCATCAAAATGTATTGCTCCCTGGGTTTCAGTTGCGCAATAAAGCGCTGTAAATGAAACGTTAAGTCTTCACGCTCCAGCGTTTCTTCGGGCGTCAAGCTGCTACTGTCAATTAGATTGTCTTGCCACTGACTTTGGCCATCCTCGCTGGGTGTTTGTAAGGAGCAAGTGGCTTGGTCCCATATGAGCAACTCTCGGACACATTGCGATGTGTCTCCGGTTTGCTTCGCTATATCACTTGCTGTGGCGGTTCGATAATGTGTTTGATTGAGCCGCTTTTGCGCGGATAAGTAGACGTTCAGGCGCTTAGCGATATGCACGGGTAATCTAATTAATCGGCATTTATTCATCATGCCGCGCCGAATGGTCTCGTGTATCCAATGTGTGGCGTAGGTTGAAAAACGAAAGCCCAAGCTAGGATCAAATTTACTGGCGGCGTGTATTAAACCTAAATTGCCCTCCGATACCATGTCATCCAAGCTTAAAGAGCTTTTATAGCCGTAGCTTCGTTGGTAGCGTTTTGCAATATGAATAACTAGGCGGAGATTGCTCGCAATAATGCGGTCTCGGGCGGTGATATCGCCTCGTTTCATCGCTAGCGTGAGCTGATGCTCCTCATCTGCACTAAGGAGAGGGTGCTGATTTACATCATGAAGGTAATAGTTAAAGGCAGCAGCGGACCCTGCTGCATTAAGTGAGCTCATATCATCATCCTTGATCTATGACGTAAATTCAGCCTTTACGTCTTGGCTTATATCGGCTGAAAGGAAGCAAATGAACACGGATTCCGCTAGTGATAATGTGTATGTGCTAGACAAATGGTGTACAAAAAGCGATGTTCAGAAGGCTCTTTGCCTATAAGGGAAATCCATTTCCCTTCATTCAGTCTTGCTTAGGCGAGGAGTTTTTTCAGCAGTTGCTCATAGATATCGGTCAGCGTATCGAGGTCGTTGGCGCTGACGCATTCGTTAATCTGATGAATCGTTTTGTTTACTGGGCCGAGCTCAACAACCTGTGCGCCAGTCGGGGCAATGAAGCGTCCATCGGATGTGCCACCGCTGGTGGAAAGTTCGGTATCACGCCCGGTTACCTGGTAAATGGCCGCCACCGCAGCATTCACTAAATCACCGCGAGGGGTTAAGAAGGGATGGCCACTGAGCTTCCAGTTCAGCGTGTAATTCAGGCCATGACGCTGCAAAACCGACTCGGTACGTTCACGTAATTGTGTCTCGGTCAGCTCCGTGGAGAAACGGAAGTTGAACACCACTTCCAGGTCACCTGGAATCACATTATTAGCGCCTGTGCCCGCGTTAATATTGGAGATCTGGAAGCTCGTGGCCGGGAAAAACTCGTTGCCGTGGTCCCAAGTTTCCGCGGCTAGCTCCGCTAGGGCGGGCAGGGCGCGATGAATTGGGTTGTCTGCCAAATGAGGATAGGCGACGTGGCCTTGACGGCCATGCACGGTGAGAGTGCCGCCCAGTGAGCCACGGCGACCATTTTTAATGACATCGCCCACTTGAGCCGTGCTGGAGGGCTCGCCGACTAAGCACCAATCAATCTTCTCTTGGCGAGCCTCTAGAGTTTCAACCACGCGCACCGTGCCATCGACAGCCACGCCTTCTTCATCACTGGTGATGAGGTAAGCAATAGAGCCCCGATGATCGGGGTGCTCTGCAACAAAGCGCTCGCATGCGACGACCATTGCCGCCAACGAGCCCTTCATATCAGCAGCGCCACGACCCGTTAGCATGCCACCTTCAATGCACGGTTCGAACGGCGGAATTTTCCATTGCTCAATGGGGCCAGTTGGCACGACATCGGTATGGCCGGCAAAGCAAAAAACCGGCGCTTGATCGCCACGACGCGCCCAGAAGTTATCCACGTCACCAAAGCGTAAGCGTTCAATACGAAATCCAATCGCTTCCAGACGGCGAATCATTAGGGTTTGGCAGTCGGCATCAAAAGGCGTAACAGAAGGCTCGCGGATGAGATCGAGGGTGAACTTCAGGGTGGGCGAAAGCGTCATGGGTAGTCAGCTAGTCAATTAAAAGAGAGGAAGAGTTTAGCGAGCTTACGCCGAGGCGTCATGCGACAAACCACGGCGGAAGATTAAGCACACAAAGGCTGCTTCAGCGCGTGCGAGCGATTTCGCCTGAGCGCAATTTAGCCTGATAAATTTTCAGGTCGCGTTTCACCTCGGGCATCAAAATATACAGTCCAATAACATTGGGGATGGCCATTAAAAAGATCATGGCATCTGAGAAGTCAATGACGGGGCCTAAGCTCATGCTGCTGCCGATGACGGCGCAGGAGCAGAAAAATAATTTAAAGGCGAGCTCCACGCCGGGCCTTTCTCCGGTGATGTAGGTCAGTGCTTTAAGGCCGTAGTAGAACCAAGAAATCATCGTAGAAAAGGCAAACAAGACCACCGAAACCGCCAGCACCAGGGGGAACCAGGAAACAGCACTACCAAAGGCATCGGAGGTGAGCTGAACGCCGGTGAGTTCGCTATTCAAGCGGCCAGTGATAATGATCACGAGGGCGGTCATGGTACAAATCACTACGGTGTCAATAAAAGGCTCCAGCAAGGCTACATAGCCTTCGCTGATCGGATGCTTAGTGCGTGCTGTCGCGTGAGCAATAGCGGCAGACCCTATGCCCGCTTCATTAGAGAAGGCGGCGCGCTTAAAGCCCTGAATCAGTGCGCCCAACACCCCACCCGTGACGCCAGCACTGGTGAATGCACCCTCCAAAATTTGTTGAACGGCATAGCCAATATGTTCGATGTTGCTGGCGATAACGAACAGCGAGGCACTGACGTAGAGCAGGACCATAAACGGCACAATTTTTTCGGCAACACGCGCGATGGATCGAGCGCCGCCAATGATGACGCAGCCCAGTACGACAGCAATAATAAGACCGAACAGCCAGCCTTTATCTGCCCACCAACTGCCGCTGCCACCCGTGACATTGACCACTTGTTGGAACGACTGGTTGGCTTGGAACATGTTGCCGGCACCGATGGATCCACCAATACAGCACAGCGCAAACAGAATGGCCAGTGCTCGTCCAAATGTGCCCATGCCGCGTTGGGCAAGACCTTTGGTGAGGTAGTACATGGGGCCGCCCGAGATGCTGCCATCGGGGTATTCATTGCGGTATTTAACGGCCAGGGTGCATTCGACAAATTTCGTCGCCATACCGAGGAAGCCGGCCAGAATCATCCAAAAAGTGGCACCTGCTCCGCCAATGCTGATGGCAACGGCAACGCCCGCAATATTGCCCAGACCTACTGTGCCAGATAAAGCCATTGAGAGGGCTTGGAAGTGTGATGCCTCACCAGCTGCATCGCAGTTCTTAGCGCTGTACTTGCCTTGAATGAGTCGAACGGAATGACCTAAACCGCGTAACTGAAGAAAGCCAAAATAGCCGGTGAAAATAAAACTGGCGATGACTAACCAACCCAGAATCAAGGGGAAGGGTGTACCTACAAGCTCGATGGGATAGAACAGGGTGGATGAAATGGCATCAGATACCGGCGAAATGGCGGCATTGATTTGGGCGTCTAAGCTCACAGGGACTCCTTAAAGTGCCTGCGGGCTAGAGGCTCACTGGGTGAGTCGGCCCGGCAGGGTAATGTCGTAATCGAGTTGAGCCACACGCTGTTGATCGCGCTCGGCATCATGATTCAGTGCGATCGCATCATAATAGCGACGGACCTGTTGAACATAGTGCAAAGCTTGCTTCACATCGGGAGCTGGCTTGCCAGTTGCACGATTGTGTTGTGCTAAGGTCACTAAGTTTCGGGAAACGTCTAGCCAGCTGTTGGGGTCGCCTTGCAGTTTACGCGTGAGTTTTCGCGCTGCAATCATATGGCCAGGGCCCATGTTATAGGCTGCCAATGCCATCCAAGTGCGGTCAGGTTCTTTTACGCTGGCGGGGAGCTTTGACAAAATTTGTTTGAAGTAGGCAGTGCCACCTTGGATGCTATCTTTAGGTAGTGTGCGGTTTTTAACGCCCATCAGCTTTGCCGTGTCTTGCGTCAGCATCATCAGGCCTTGTACGCCAGTCGGTGAAATCGCGTTCTGATCCCAGTGCGATTCTTGGTAGGAAATGGCGGCCAATAAACGCCAATCCAAGCCGTGTTGTGCGCTTTGCTTTTCAAACTCACGCTGATATCGCGGTAACCTGACGGAAATATCTTTTTGGAAGCTTTTTGCACCAAAGCGATTAAAGGCATCGCCGGTGCCATAAAAGGCGGCGAGACGCTCTAGCGTACCATCGGACTGTTTACGCGTTAAAAAGTTTTGAGCGGCTTGATACAAGCTTTCATCGGCAGATTTTAAGAATACCCATGCCACGGCATCGCTCTTAGCAAACGACAAGCCGTCACGAAGATTAGGGAATAAAGGGCGGTAAGCATCGAATTCCTGATCGATCATGCCGACGTAATCAACTTTACCTTGGTCAAGCAGGGTGAGCAGATCCAAGCTGTCGCCTTCTTTGAACTCCACGAGACGCACGCCCTCTACATCGGCAAGAGCACTGCGTAATCGTTTCGCTTCGCTGCTGCCCGCAATAACCGCAATGGTGCTCTGGCGTAAATCGTCTAAAGAGGTGGGCTGAAAGCGATCATTGCGTTGAATTAATTGTTGCTCAAGTTCAATGAGTGGCGCACTAACACGCAAGCGGTTCAAGCGCTGGTCGTGAGCGGCATGAACGGTTAACGCTAACTGCGCGTGATTACGACGCACAGAGTTTAAGACTTGTTGATCATCTTTGACGGGATCAACGATGAGTTTTACGCCGAGCTCATTGGCAAATTGTTGGGCCAATTCAAATTGTAAGCCGTGCACATTGCCATCGCGCTGATAGAACGTGGTGGGGCTGCTGACGCCAACTAAATGCAATTCGCCCGAATTGCGAACGTGTTGCAGGGTGTTGAGCGAGGGTTGCAAGGCCATGCTGCCGGCCGCCAAAGATAGGCCGAGCGTTACGCGGAGATGGCGCGAGTTCAGTCTTTGCAGCTGCTGCATCAGTTTCCGATGAGGTCGCAGGCGCTTATTGAGGCGGGCGTTAGTCATCTATGGCCTAGCATTGGCGCACTCATCAGAGTGCAGTTGATTGAACTTTAGTCAGCTCGACGGGGCTTGTCTAGTTTGCTCAGATGAGTAGTGCTGGATTGTCGAACAATTATTGGTTTTGAATGGCAGATGTTTTCACGATGAATTACGCCGCTGTCGCCCAAAGTTGCCGCCCGAAACGACTGGTTTTTAGCTACAATATGTCCAACTTTTTATTCCTTCCGATGCTCCGCGAGACCATTCATGCTGATTTTGTCTGGCGCGCCCGCGCTGTCTGCTTTTCGTCAAAACCGCCTGTTGCAAGACCTGCAAACCGAATTCCCTGCGTTGACAGCACTTAGCGCACGCTGGCTGCATCTGGTGGAGACTGATTTGAGCGAGGCTCCGGCGCAGCTTCAGGCGTTGCTGACCTATGGCGACGCGCTCTCGGCGGATGGCGCTGACAGCGGCCGTCTCGCCGTGGTGGTGCCGCGTCCGGGCACGATCTCGCCGTGGTCATCGAAAGCCACCGACATTGCCCGCAATACCGGGCTGACCGATGTGCGCCGCATCGAGCGCGCCACGGCCTACTGGCTGGCCGGCGCTGAAGCGCTGAATGCCGCCGAGTGGCAGGCCTTGACCGCGAAGCTGCACGATCGCATGACGGAAGTGGTGCTCGACTCCGCCGAAGCGGCTAGCGTGCTGTTCACGCACGAAGCGCCGCGCGCGCTGGCCTCGGTCGATATTCTTGGTGGTGGTCGCGAGGCGCTGGTCAATGCCAATCGTGAGCAGGGCTTCGCGCTCAGCCCGGACGAAATCGATTATCTGGTCGACAACTTCACCCAGCTTGGTCGCAACCCCAACGACATCGAGCTGATGATGTTTGCGCAGGCCAACTCCGAGCACTGCCGCCACAAGATCTTCAATGCCTCGTGGACCATTGATGGCAAGCCGGCGCCGAAGTCGCTGTTTGGCATGATCAAGAACACCTACGAGAATTACAGCACCGATATCCTGTCTGCCTACAAGGACAATGCGGCGGTGATCGTCGGTCACGATGCCGAGCGCTTCTACCGCGTCGGCGGTGACACCACCTACGGCTTCAGCCAGGAGCCGGTGCACATCCTGATGAAGGTGGAAACACATAACCACCCGACGGCGATCTCGCCATTTCCGGGTGCGTCCACCGGTTCCGGCGGCGAGATCCGCGATGAGGGAGCGACTGGTCGTGGCGGCAAGCCGAAGGCGGGCCTCACCGGCTTCACGGTATCAAACCTAAATATCCCCGGTTTTGAGCAGCCCTGGGAAAAGCCCTACGGCAAGCCCGGCCGCATCGTGACCGCGCTGGACATCATGATTGATGGTCCGCTCGGCGGCGCGGCATTCAACAACGAATTCGGCCGTCCGGCGCTGTGCGGGTATTTCCGCAGTTTCGAGATGACCGTGAACGGCGTCAGTGGTGCTGAAGTGGCGGGCTACCACAAACCCATCATGATCGCCGGCGGCTACGGCAATATCCGTGAAGATCATGTGCAAAAAAATGCGATTAAGCCCGGCGATCTGCTGATCGTGCTCGGTGGCCCGGCGCTGCTGATCGGTCTGGGTGGCAGCGCAGCATCCTCCATGGCCAGCGGTGCCAGCGCCGAGAATCTCGATTTCGCCTCGGTGCAGCGCGATAACCCGGAAATGGAGCGGCGTGCGCAGGAAGTCATCGACACCTGCTGGAGCATGGGCGCGAACAACCCCATCGTGGCGATTCACGATGTCGGCGCGGGCGGTTTGTCGAACGCGATGCCGGAGCTGGTCAACGATCACGAGCTGGGTGCAACGCTGAACCTGCGTGCCATCCCCAGCCTGGAGTCGGGCATGGCACCAGTCGAGATTTGGTGCAACGAGGCACAGGAACGCTATGTGCTGGCCATCGAGCCGGGCAGCCTGGCGCTGTTCCAGTCCATCTGCGAGCGTGAGCGGGCGCTGTTTGCCGTGCTCGGTGAAGCGACCCAGGTGCGTCACTTGACCGTGGCCGACCCGCAGTTCGGCAACAATCCGGTGGACATGCCCATGCAGGTGCTGCTCGGCAAGACGCCGAAGATGCAGCGCAGCTTTGCGCGCCAGGCGCTGGTGCAGCCGGCCTTCAATGCCGAGGGCATCACCCTGGCCGATGCCGCCACGCGCGTGCTGCGTCTGCCGGCGGTGGCGTCCAAGCAATTCCTCATCACCATCGGCGACCGTTCGGTGACCGGCCTCGTAGCCCGTGAGCAGATGGTCGGCCCCTGGCAGGTGCCGGTGGCCGATGTCGCCGTGACCGCGACCGGCTTCAAGACCGAAACCGGCGAAGCCATGGCGATGGGTGAGCGCACGCCAGTGGCCATCCTCAATGCGGCGGCGTCGGCCCGTCTCGCCGTGGGCGAAACCATCACCAACATCGCGGCGGCGCGCATCGCCAAGCTCTCCGACATCAAACTGTCGGCGAACTGGATGGCGGCTGCCGGTGCCGGCAAGCAGGATGAAGATCTGTTCGATGCCGTGCATGCGGTCGGCATGGAGCTTTGCCCGGCGCTGAACCTGACCATCCCGGTCGGCAAGGACTCCATGTCCATGCGCACGGTCTGGGAAGATGGTGCTGAGAAGAAGGCCGTGACCTCGCCGATGTCGTTGGTGGTCACCGGTTTCGCGCCGGTGATTAATGTCCGCCACACGCTGACGCCGCAGCTGCGCACCGACAAGGGCGCGACCACGTTGCTGCTGATCGACCTCGGTCGCGGCCAGAACCGTCTCGGCGCCTCTGCGCTGGCTCAGGTTTATGGCCAGACCGGCTCGGTGCCGGCGGATGTCGACAGCCCGGCGCTGCTGCAGGATTTCTTCGATGGCATCCAGGCGCTCAATACCGCTGGCAAACTGTTGGCGTATCACGACCGCGGTGACGGCGGTCTGTTTGCGACCTTGGCGGAGATGTCGTTCGCCGGTCGCAGCGGCATCCGCGCGGATCTCACGCGTTTAGGGGATGACACGCTGGCGGCGCTGTTCAGCGAAGAGCTGGGCGCTGTCGTGCAGGTGCGCAGTGCCGATGCCAGTGCCGTGCAGGCCGCGTTTGCCGGCACCGCGCTGGCCGGTCATGTCCACGCCATCGGCACACTCAGTGGCGATGATACGCTGCACTTCGTCAAGGCCGGCGCCGAGCTGCTCACGCTGGCTCGCGCCGAGGCTCAGCAGCGCTGGGCCGAGACCAGC
>Ga0255101_1000347_pt1 | contig 11947 bp, 12 predicted proteins | sample Colum_Colum_RepC_2_FD_188588 | JGI IMG/M metagenome (GOLD analysis project Ga0255101, IMG submission 188588) | Freshwater microbial communities from Columbia River, Oregon, United States - Colum_Colum_RepC_8d | ecosystem: Environmental > Aquatic > Freshwater > River | place: USA: Oregon...
TTTGACCTGCACACCGGTCTCGCGTGCAATGCGCTCGGCCGTTGCAACCAGCGTGGCTTCGGTACGCGCATTGATGACCAGGTTCACGCCTTCACCCGCAAGCGCCCGCGCGCATCCATAGCCCAGGCCTTTGCTTGCACCACACACCAGGGCCCATCGGCCGGCAATGCCCAGATCCATCGTCTTCTCCTCAGTGTCTCTTCTTGTTCGTCATGCGCAGTCGTGCAGACTGACCTACCACTCGTTCAGACTGGCTTCCTGCATCCCATCCGCCGGGAGTCGTCAGCCGCCCGATTGAAGCCGACCTCTGCCGAGGAAACGAGCCGAGGCCGGGCTCAGCGCCGACGGCCCCCGCCCAGCAGGCTGCCCAGCACACCGCGCACGATGGCCCGTCCCACGCTGCTGCCAATGCTGCGCGCCGCGCTCTTGGCGATGGTTTCGATCACGGTATCACTGCGCCGCGCGCTGCCCGAGGGCATGCCCAGCACATCGCCGATCATGCCACCGAATCCGCCACCCCCAGCCGCACCACCCGATGCGCCTGAACCAGAACCGCCCGCCGAGCCCCCCGACGAACCGTCCGCAGACCCGGAAGACCCGCTGCCGGAGGCCCGTTGCTGGAGGCGCTCATAGGCCGACTCGCGATCCTGGGTGGTGTCATAGATACCCGCCACCACCGAGTTCTTGAGCAGTGCAGCACGCTCGGTGTCATCGATGGGTCCGATGCGTGAACCTGGCGGCACGATCCAGGCCCGCTCCACGATCGTGGGCCGGCCTTTTTCATCCAGCAAAGACACCAGCGCCTCCCCCACGCCCAGTTCCATGATCGCGGCCTCGGTGCTGAATTTGGGGTTGGCGCGCATGGTCTGCGCCGCCGACTTGACCGCCTTCTGATCGCGCGGCGTGAAGGCCCGCAGGGCATGCTGCACGCGGTTGCCGAGTTGGCCGAGCACGGTCTCGGGTACATCGAGCGGGTTTTGCGTGATGAAGTAAACGCCCACGCCCTTGGAGCGGATCAGCCTCACCACCTGTTCGACCTTCTCGAGCAGGGCCTTGGGTGCTTCATTGAACAGCAGATGCGCTTCGTCGAAGAAGAACACCAGTCGCGGCTTGTCGGGATCGCCCACCTCGGACAGCTTTTCAAAGAGTTCGGAGAGCAACCAGAGCAGGAAGGTGGCATACAGGCGCGGCGAGTTCATCAGCCGGTCGGCCGCCAGAATGTTGACGATGCCCCGGCCCTGCGCATCGGTCTGCATCAGGTCATCGAGATTGAGCATGGGCTCGCCAAAGAAGCGGTCTGCGCCCTGCTGCTCGAGCACCAGCAGATTGCGCTGGATGGCCCCGATGGAGGCCGAGGAAATATTGCCGTAGGTGGTGGTGAAGTCGCGCGCGTTATCGCCCACATGCTTGAGCATGGCCCGCAGGTCCTTGGCATCGAGCAGCAGCAGGCCCTGTTCATCGGCAATCCGAAACACCAGGTTCAACACGCCTTCCTGGGTATCGTTCAGGCCGAGCAAACGTGCCAGCAACACCGGGCCCATGTCGGACACCGTGGCCCGCAGCGGATGGCCTTTTTCGCCAAAGACATCCCAGAGCGTGACCGGCAGGCCGGCAAAGGCAGGCTCCGGCAGTCCATGCGCGGCCAGGCGCTCCTTGAGCTTGGCCGACAGGGCACCGGCCTGGGAGATCCCGGTCAGATCCCCCTTCACATCGGCCATGAACACCGGTACACCGATCCCGGAGAAGCGCTCGGCCAGGACCTGCAGCGAGATCGTCTTGCCGGTACCGGTTGCGCCGGTGATCAGGCCATGCCGATTGGCGAGCGCCGGCAGCAGGTTCAGGTCGGTCTGGCCCGCACGGGCGATCAGCAAAGGGTTCGGCATGGCTCGAATGATAGAATCCGGGGTCTCGGGTGCGGTCATTGCACCACGGTTGAACAGGGCGCAGCAAGGCACTGCGCCGCGCCCGCAGCACACGGAGTCCTCCCATGGCCGGCCACAGCAAATGGGCCAATATCCAGCACCGCAAGAATCGCCAGGATGAAAAGCGCGGCAAGCTCTTCACGCGCATCATCAAGGAGATCACTGTGGCCGCCAAGCTTGGTGGCGCCGATCTGGGCGCCAACCCGCGCCTGCGTCTGGCGGTCGACAAGGCTTCGGACGCCAACATGCCCAAAGACACCGTGCAACGCGCCATCCAGAAGGGCGTGGGCGGTCTTGAAGGTGTCAACTACGAAGAAATCCGCTACGAGGGCTACGGCATCGCCGGAGCCGCCGTCATAGTCGACACCCTGACCGACAACCGGGTGCGCACGGTGGCCGAGGTCCGGCATGCCTTTTCCAAATACGGCGGCAACCTCGGCACCGATGGCTCAGTCGCCTTCATGTTCAAGCATTGCGGGCAGTTCCTGTTCGCACCGGGCACCTCCGAGGATCGCGTGATGGAGGCCGCCCTTGAGGCGGGTGCCGAAGATGTCATCACCGATGACGAAGGCGGGCTTGAAGTGATCTGCGCACCTTCGGATTTCAGCCAGGTGCGTCAGGCCCTGGAGGCCGCAGGCCTCAAGGCCGAGATGGCCGAGGTCACCATGAAGCCGCAAAACGAAACGGTGCTCACCGGTGAAGACGCCCAGAAAATGCAAAAGCTGCTCGATGCGCTCGAGAACCTCGACGACGTTCAGCAGGTCTACAGCAGCGCGGTGATCGACGAATGAAGCTGCTGGTCGTGGGTTCCGGGGGCCGTGAACATGCCATCGCCTGGCGACTGGCCCAGTCGCCCCGCACGCAGATGGTCTATGTGGCGCCCGGTAACGCAGGCACCGCACGCGAGCCGAGCCTGGTCAACCTGCCCATCACCGACATCGCCGAACTCGCCCGGTTCGTGCAGCGAGAAGGCATTGCGTTCACGGTGGTGGGGCCTGAGGCGCCGCTCGCGGCAGGCATCGTCGATCATTTCAGGGCGCAGGGCCTGCGCATTTTCGGGCCCACTCGCGCGGCCGCACAGCTCGAATCCTCCAAGGATTTTGCCAAGGCCTTCATGAAGCGCCACGGCATTCCCACGGCCGAATACCAGACCTTCACCGATGCTGCCGAGGCCCGCGCCTATGTGGCGCAGCGAGGCGCGCCCATCGTGGTCAAGGCCGATGGCCTGGCTGCGGGCAAGGGCGTGGTGGTGGCCCAGTCGATCGAAGAGGCCCAGGCGGCCATCGACATGATGCTGCTCGACAACCGCATGGGCGCCGCGGGCGCGCGGGTGGTCGTCGAGGATTTTCTGCCCGGTGAAGAGGCCAGCTTCATTGTGATGGTCGATGGTCGGCATGTGCTGGCGCTGGCCTCCAGCCAGGACCACAAGCGCCTGAAAGACGGCGACCAAGGCCACAATACCGGTGGCATGGGGGCCTACTCGCCTGCGCCGGTCGTCACGCCCGAGGTGCATGCGCGCGTTCTGCGCGAAATCATCCTGCCCACGGTGCAGGGCATGGCGGCCGAAGGCACTCCCTTCACCGGTTTTCTCTATGCCGGCCTCATGATCGATGACGCGGGCCATGCCCGTACGCTCGAATTCAACTGCCGCATGGGCGACCCCGAAACCCAGCCCATCATGGCCCGCATCAAGAGTGATCTGGTCGGTGTGTTCGAGCATGCCATCGCGGGTACGCTCGATCAGGCCAGCATCGACTGGGATCGACGCACAGCGCTTGGCGTCGTGCTGGCCGCCCATGGCTATCCCGATGATCCCCGCAAGGGCGATGTCATTTCCGGCCTGCACTCGGGGGCCGCGGTGGGAGACGACGCACTGGTCTTTCATGCCGGCACCGTCCTTCAGGACGGACGCGTCATCACCCAGGGCGGACGGGTGCTGTGTGTCACGGCGCTGGGCGACTCCGTCAAGATCGCGCAGGGCCGTGCCTACGATGTCATCCAGGGCATTCAGTTCGATGGCATGCAATACCGTCGTGATATCGGTCACCATGCCCTGTCGCGCCGCAATCCAGGCAGTTCTCCTCCAACCCGCAAGACCTGACTCCCGGAGCCCTTCGCATGGCTGCGCCTGCTGCATCGGCTGTTGATGTCGTCGCCGTCCGTGATTACCTGCAGGACCTGCAGTCCCGCATCGTGCTGGGCCTCGAGCAACTCGATGGCTCAGCCTTTCGCGCCGAGCGCTGGACGCGCCCGGAAGGCGGCGGCGGGATCAGCCGAGTGCTTGAAGAGGGCCAGCTCTTCGAGCGGGCCGGGGTCATGTTCTCGCATGTCATGGGCAACAATCTGCCGCCTTCGGCCAGCGCCAACCGGCCTGGGCTTGCGGGGCGCAGCTTCGAGGCCATGGGGGTATCGCTGGTCCTGCATCCGCGCAACCCCTACATCCCCACCGTGCACATGAATGTGCGCTGCTTCATCGCCGCGGCCCGCCCAGGCGCTGCGGCCGGCAGCCCCGATGCTGAACCGATCTGGTGGTTTGGCGGTGGCATGGACCTCACGCCCTACTACGGTGAAGAGGCCGATGCGATCCATTTTCATCAGACCTGCAAGGACGCTCTCGCGCCTTACGGAGCGGGGCTGCATCCGCGCTTCAAGGCCTGGTGTGACGAGTACTTCTTTCTCAAGCACCGCAACGAGCCGCGGGGGGTGGGCGGCATCTTCTTCGACGACTTGAGCGAACCCGGGTTCGAGACCTCGTTTGCCCTGATGCAAAGCGTCGGCAACGCCTTCCTGCGCGCCTACGCCCCGATTGTCGAGCGCCGACGAGACACCCCTTTTGGCGAACGGGAGCGCGAGTTTCAGGCCTATCGGCGCGGTCGCTATGTCGAGTTCAATCTGGTCTTCGATCGCGGCACGCTCTTCGGACTGCAATCGGGGGGGCGCACCGAGTCCATCCTGGTCTCCATGCCCCCGCGGGTGAGCTGGCGCTACAACTGGCAGCCCGATCCCGGCACGCCCGAGGCCAGGCTCTACGAGGTCTTCCTCAAGCCCCGGGACTGGGTCTGAGTGGCGGGCTTGCGTCGCCGTGTCGGTCTGCTGGGTGGCACTTTCGATCCGCCTCACGTGGGTCATCTCGCGCTCGCGCGGTCGGCGCGCGATGCGCTCGGTCTACATGAAGTCCGACTGATTCCCACCGGACAATCCTGGCAGAAGCCCACCGCCCGCACGGCAGCCGCTGATCGCCTGGCCATGGTGCGCTGTGCCCTGCAGGGTGTGGCGCCCACCGAAGGCCTGGTGGCCGATGACCATGAAGTGAGGCGCTTGGGGCCCACCTATACCGTCGACACACTCACCGAACTTCGCAGTGAGCTCGGCCCCGAGGCTGCGCTCGTCTTGATTCTGGGCAGCGATCAGCTGCACAACCTCGCCAGCTGGCACCGCTGGAACGAGTTGCTCGATCTGGCCCATCTGGCAGTCACCCAGCGCGAACGGGTGGCCCTGAGCGGCTTGCCCCAGCCGGTGCAGGCCCTGCTCGATGCCCACGGGCAGGGCGCCCTGCCCGACACACCATCGGGGGCCATCGTGCTGTTTCGCATGCCGGCCGTACCGGTCTCCGCCACCGTATTGCGTCAGCAGATCGGCCGCGGCGAACCCGTGAGCGGACTCACACCATCCGCCGTTCTCGACTATATTGCCGCGCATCACCTGTATCGTGCGGATCCCCCTTCTTCAGCCTGATCGACAGCCCTCATGGATATCCGCAAACTGCAGCGCGTCGTGGTCGATGCCCTGGAAGATGTCAAAGCCCAGGACATCAAGGTCTTTGATACCACCCGCCTGACCAGCCTCTTTGACCGGGTCGTGATCGCAAGCGCCACCTCCAACCGTCAGAGCCGGGCGCTGGCCGCCAGCGTGCGCGACAAGGTCAAGGAGCGCGGCGGTGATGTCATTTCCGTTGAGGGTGAAGACACCGGCGAGTGGGTGCTGGTCGATCTGGGCGATGCGGTTGTGCACATCATGCAGCCCGCCGTGCGCGCCTACTACAACCTCGAGGAAATCTGGGGTGGCAAGCCGGTGCGCATGAAGCTGCTGGGCTCATGAGGCGACACGGCGTCTGAATTCGCGGGGCCGCTGACGATGGTTGCCGTCCCATGCTGATTCGTGTGATCGCCGTTGGTCAGCGCATGCCGCGCTGGGTCGATGAGGCAGTCGAAGACTTTAGCAAGCGCATGCCACCCGAGCTGAAAATCGAGTGGCGGGCCGTCAAGGCGGAACCCCGCCAGGGGGGAGGTACCGCACGGCAATGGAAAGAACGCGAAGCGCTGCGCATCGAAGAGGCCCTACCGCCTCAGGCCCGACTCGTGCTGCTCGATGAACGGGGCAAGGATCTCGACAGCACCGGCCTGGCCGAGCGTCTGTCACGCTGGCAGCAAGACGCCCAGCCCGTGGCGCTGGTGATCGGCGGGCCCGATGGCGTGGACGACCGGATCCGGCAGCGTGCCGATTCCAGCATTCGTCTGTCGAGCCTGACCCTGCCCCATGCGCTGGTGCGGGTTGTACTGGCCGAGCAGCTCTATCGCGCCTGGAGCATCCTGGCTGGGCATCCCTACCACCGCGACTGAGTCAAGACCGCAACCCGCCCGCGCGATCCAACCCCTTGCCGCTCGATCTCTTGCCGCTCGATCTCTTGCCGCTCGATTCCTTGCCGCTCGATCCGTCCCCCCTCGATCCGTTGATTCCGAATCCGATGCCCTCCAGCCCTTCATCGCCCTTCCTCTGGCTCGCCTCGCAAAGCCCGCGCCGCCAGGAGCTGCTCAAGCAGATCGGCGTTCGTTTTGCCATGCTGCTCGCCGATGCCAGCGAGGATGTCGAAGCGCTGGAGGCCGTACAGCCCGGCGAATCCCCGACGCAATACGTCACACGGGTGGTGCAGGACAAAGCCCGCGCGGCGCTCGAACGTCATGCCCGTCGGGCACTCGAGCCCGCGCCCATTCTGGTGGCCGATACCACCGTCGCCATCGGCGGAACCATTCTGGGCAAACCGACGGACGCCAGCGACGCGCGTGCCATGCTGCAGCACCTCTCCGGGCGCACGCATCGGGTGCTCACGTCCGTCGCCGTGTGCCGTCCTGGCCTGCACGGCGCAGGCCTTCCCCGCATCGAACAGCGCACCCAGGTCTCGCGGGTCGCCTTTGCCCGAATGCAGCCCACCTGGATCGATCACTACATTGCGGGTGGCGAGCCCTTCGGCAAGGCCGGCAGCTACGCGATTCAGGGAGCGGCAGCGAGCATGATCCGCCGGATCGAGGGCAGTCACTCCGGTATCATGGGATTGCCCCTCTACGAGACGGCGCTGCTGCTGCGGCGCGCCGGAATCCCTGCCGGTCCCTGCGCATGATTGAAGACATCCTGGTCAATGTCTCGCCCTTCGAGACCCGAGTCGCGCTGGTCCAGCAGGGCGCGGTGCAGGAGTTCCATCTCGAACGGGTCGCCTCTCGGGGTCTGGTAGGCAACGTGTATCTGGGCCGTGTGCAACGCGTGCTGCCCGGCATGCAGTCGGCATTCATCGATATCGGTCTGGAGCGGGCTGCCTTTTTGCACGTGGCCGACCTCTGGCAAAACCGCCACGCCCCTGGATCACCGGCCCCGATCGAGAAAACGCTCTACGAAAGCCAGCCGCTTCTGGTGCAGGTCATCAAGGATCCGATCGGCACCAAGGGCGCGCGCCTGTCCACCCAGATCAGCATTGCGGGCCGGTTGCTTGTACATCTGCCCCAGGATCCGCATATCGGCGTCTCCCAGCGAATCGCTGACGAGACCGAACGCATCCAGTTGCGTGCACGAATCCAGCGCCTGATGCCCGCGGGTGAAGACGGTGGCTTCATTGTGCGCACCATGGCCGAAGACGCTCCAGATGAGGGGCTGGCCGCCGACATTGACTATCTCCGGGTCCGTTGGCGCCAGATTCTGGACGGCAGCAAGAACCGACCCGCCCCTGCCCTGCTCTATCGCGAGCTCAGCCTCACACAGCGCGTGTTGCGCGACATCGCCACCGACCAGACCACGGGCATCATCGTCGATTCACCCGCCGCCTTCGAGGAGCTACAGGCCTTCGCGGGTACCTACATGCCTCAGCTTCTGGGCAAGCTGCGTCGCCATGGCGGGGAGCGGCCACTCTTTGATCTGCATGGCGCTGAAGAAGAGCTCGAGCGCGCGCTCTCGCGACGGGTCGATCTCAAGTCGGGGGGCTACCTGATCATTGACCAGACCGAGGCCATGACCACGATCGATGTCAATACCGGTGGCTTCGTGGGTGGGCGCAATTTCGATGACACGGTCTTTCGGACCAACCTCGAAGCCGCCCATGCCATCGCCAGACAGCTGCGGGTGCGCAATCTGGGGGGCATGGTGATCGTCGATTTCATCGACATGCACAACGCGGAGCACCGCGAAGCCGTTCAAAGCGAATTGCGCAAGGCCCTGGCGCGTGATCGCACCAAAACCACGGTCAATGGCTTTACCTCACTGGGTCTGGTGGAGCTCACCCGCAAGCGCACGCGCGAATCACTGGCGCATGTGCTGTGTGAACCCTGCGCCACCTGCGCAGGCAAGGGCGTGATTCGCACTGCCCGTACGGTCGCCTACGGCATCATGCGCGAGATTCAGCGCGAGGCCCGTCAATTCAACCCCCGAGAATTTCGCATCCTGGCGGCGCAGTCCGTGATTGATCTCTTCCTTGAAGAAGAGTCCCAGCATCTGGCAGCGCTCGGTGATGCCATCGGCAAACCCATCTCGCTGCAGGTTGAAGCCCTGTACTCGCAGGAGCAGTACGACATCGTGCTGATGTGAACATTCGGCCTGGCGAGGCAATCCCTTAAAATCCGTGTTTTGCTGCTTGCTGTGATGAATCGTGAACCGCTCTCCGACACGGCCTGCGGTACGCCGAACGCAGCACCGCTTTCCTAGACTCTCACTGCAAGGATCCATCCATGAAACGAGCCGCCATCGTCCGCCCCCTTCGAACCCCCATTGGCGCCTTCGGCGGCAGCCTGCGTGGGGTCCCGGTTGAAGAATTGGGCGCCACTGTGGCGCGTGAAGTCATCAAGCGTACGGGCCTCGATCCCGCCCGCCTGGATGACGTGGTGTTCTCTCAGAGCTATGCCAACGGCGAGGCGCCCTGCACGGGGCGCTGGGTTGCGCTGCAGGCCGGCTTTCCGATCGACGTTCCGGGCATGCAACTCGACCGGCGCTGCGGCGGCGGACTGCAATCCATCGTCACTGCAGCCATGATGGTGCAGACCGGTGCGGCCGATGTGGTCATGGCCGGTGGCGTCGAGAGCATGAGCAATGTCGAGTACTACACCACCGACATGCGCTGGGGCTCCCGTTCGGGCACCGTCAAACTGCATGATCGCCTGGATCGCGGACGCGAGCGTTCGCAGCCCGAACATCGCTTCGGCAAGATCAGCGGCATGATCGAGACTGCCGAGAATCTCGCGAAGGATCACAACATCACCCGCGAACAGGCCGATGCGTTTGCGGTGCGCAGCCAGCAACGGGCCGCAGCGGCATGGGCCTCGGGCAAGTTCGATGACGAGGTGGTGCCTGTGGCGGTTCCCCAGCGCAAGGGCGATCCAGTGCTGGTCACGCGCGATGAAGGCATCCGCCCCGAGACCACCCTGCAGTCCCTGGCTGGCCTGCGTCCGGTCATGAAGGACGGGACGGTCACGGCGGGCAATGCCAGTCAGCAAAACGATGCGGCCGCGGCCTGCCTCGTGGTCGCCGAGGACAAACTCGCCGAGCTCGGTCTGGAGCCGATCGGCTTTCTGGTGGGCTGGGCAGCTGCGGGGTGTGATCCGTCGCGCATGGGCATCGGCCCCGTGCCGTCGGTGGCGCGGCTGATGCAGCGCACGGGCATGACCCTGGATCAGATGGATCTCATCGAACTCAACGAAGCCTTTGCCTGCCAGGCCCTGGCGGTCGTCAAGGGTTGGGGCAAGACCCTGGATGAGCTCGATGACCGGCTCAATGTCAACGGCTCGGGGATTTCGCTGGGCCATCCGGTGGGCGCCACGGGCGTGCGCATCCTGACCACGCTGATGTACGAGATGCAGCGTCGGGGCAGCCGCTACGGCCTCGAGACCATGTGCATTGGCGGCGGGCAGGGCATCGCAGCCATCTTCGAACGTGCCTGATTCGAACCTGCCTGATCCGAACGTGCCTAATTCGAACGTGCCTGATTCGAACGTGCTTGACCGGTCAGCAGGGCTGTCCGGTCGATCGATCCTGATTCGGCGTTATTGTCTGAACGGTCTGACCTCCATTTACAGGACACCCACATGAAACCGACCATGCGTACTGAAGTCCCCTCATCCGGCAAGAAGACCCTTCGATTCAGCAGCCTGGCTCGGCTCGACCGCCGTACCGTGATGCAACTGGCCATGGCGGCGTCGTTGAGCCTTGCCGCAATCGGTGTGCAGGCGCAGTCCAAGCCGGCCGAGGCCTTCACGCCGCAGGTGGGTCAGGCGGGCAAGGATGTCATCTGGGTGCCCACGCCCGATAGCCTCGTCAATCGCATGCTCAAGATGGCGCAGGTCACCCCCGATGATTTTGTGGTCGACCTCGGCTCAGGCGACGGCAAGATCGTGATCGCAGCAGCCCGTGATTTCCGTGCGCGCTCGCTGGGCGTGGAGTTCAACCCGGACATGGTCGGCGTTTCGCGTCGCAACGCCCAGACGGCAGGCGTGTCGGATCGGGCCCGCTTCGAACAGGGTGACATCTTCACCTTCGATTACAGCCAGGCCACGGTCGTCACCATGTACCTGCTGCCCGGGCTCAACCTCAAGCTGCGCCCCACCCTGCTCAAGATGAAGCCCGGCACCCGGCTGGTGACCCATCAGTTCACCATGGGATCCTGGGAGCCCGACGACACCACAACGGTCGAGAACCGCCCGGGCTACCTGTGGATCGTGCCTGCCGCAGTGGGTGGGTCTTGGAAGATCACGGGCCAGGAGGCGCGCGGCACGCATGAATCTCAGCTCTCGCTCACGCAGGCCTTCCAGCAGGTGACAGGCACCTGGCGTGGTACGTCCATGGACGGCAAGCTGCGCAATGTGCGGCTGAGCGGCGATCTGCTGGCCTTCGACATGATGGATCCCAACGGGGTTCTGCGCTCCTACGTCGGTCGAGTCAACGGCGCGCGCATCGAAGGCAATTCGATTGCTGCCGACGGCACGGCCGGCACCTTCGTAGCCACGCGGGTTGGCCCCGCCCAGCCGGTCGATGGCGGGCGCGAGTAATCGGTCGGTCTTCCGGCGGCCTTGAGTCGGCCAAGGCTTGCGCAGGCCCAGGGCCTGAGCAAGCCGAAGACCCTCAGGACTTTTCTCAGGCCTTTTTTTCGCGCGGCACCCGGCCCATGAGATAGAACTCGGGGTTGGGCATCATGCCGGTGGCGTTGGCCAGACGGTTGGACATGGCAAAGAATGCTGCAATCGAGGCAATGTCCCAGGCGTCTTCGTCAGTGAAGCCATGGGCATGCAGGGCCCGAAAATCATGGTCGTCAACCGAGCGCGAATCGGTGGCGACCTTCATTGCAAAGGCAATCATGGCCTGCTGACGGGCTGTGAGCGCGGCCTTGCGCCAGTTGACGGCGAGTTGATCCGCAATCAGCGGGTTCTTTTCGTAGATACGCAGGATGGCTCCATGAGCCACCACGCAATAGAGGCAGTCGTTGGCGCCACTGGTGGCCACCACGATCATTTCGCGCTCGCCTTTGGTGAGCCCCCCTTCCTTGAGCATGAGCGCATCGTGGTAGCCCACAAAGGCTCGGAACTCCGCTGGCCTGCGAGCAAGCTTCAGAAAGACATTCGGGACGAAGCCCGCTTTTTCCTGCACGCCCAGCAATTGGGTCCGGATGTCCTCGGGCAGGTCGTTCAGATCGGGCAGGGGAAAGCGGTCCTCGTTCATCGGCGTCTCGTGGAGTGAAGGGTCTGCAGCGCGACGCCGATGGTACGGGATTCGCGCGGCAG
>Ga0255101_1000348_pt1 | contig 11932 bp, 7 predicted proteins | sample Colum_Colum_RepC_2_FD_188588 | JGI IMG/M metagenome (GOLD analysis project Ga0255101, IMG submission 188588) | Freshwater microbial communities from Columbia River, Oregon, United States - Colum_Colum_RepC_8d | ecosystem: Environmental > Aquatic > Freshwater > River | place: USA: Oregon...
GCTAAATGCTACTATTCCAAATACCGCAATAACTAATGCGCTCCTAAACAAATGCTTTCTTAAAACATCAAGATGTTGTAAAAAACTCATTTCCCCATCGGAAGATTTAGAATTTGAATGCATGCGTTATGACAAAAGTACATTAAAACCAACTGTTTTAAGATGCGACCAAAACTGCGGGTATGATTTATTAACAGTTTCAGGGTCAGGAATCTCAAAATGCCATCCACGAATTAGCCAGGGCATAAAACACAAAATAAGCCGGTGATCTTGGTAGCTGTTAATAGTGATACAAGAAGGTTGTATTTGAGAATGGGCTAAAAACAGCGTGTCAGCTTCGTAATGTATTTGGCAGCCCTGACGGCTTAGCTCACGTTTGAGGCAGGCTATGCGGTTACTTTCCTTGTATGCTAAATGCGCAATACCACTTAGTTTTGCCGGTATGCCCAAAGCGGCACAACAGCATATCAGAGCAGGCACCAGATCCGGACAATCGGTACAATTCCAACTAAAATAATCCGACTTAAGGGCTTGTGATTTTAAAGTAAGGCCCTCATGATGGTATACCGTTTGTACTCCAAGCTGCGAAAAAAGGCTTTCACAAATGGCATCGGCCTGAACACTGCCTGTTTTAAAATCATTAAACCGTATTTCTAAAGGTTTTTCACTAAGCGCTATTATGCAATACCAATAAGCTAAACTACTCCAGTCGGGCTCAATTTGATGCTGCTCGGCTTGGGGTTTTGGACTTCCAGAAATTATCAATTGATTAGCACCTACATCTACCTGACATCCGATGTATTGCATAACCTTAGCAGTTTGTAACATATAAGGCCGTGATACCAGTGGTCCGTTTGTATTAATGTAAAAAGGATTATGAAGTAAGGGCCCAATCATCATCAACGCACTAATAAACTGACTACTTATACTACCATTAATGTTAACTTTAGTAGCCGAAAGTAATTTTCCTGTAATGTGTAAAGGCGCAAATCCCTCCTGTGTAATGCAACGTATATCGGCTCCTAATTCGCGCAGCGCAGTTATTAAAGGCAGTAAGGGGCGTTCATGCATGCGCGCCGTTCCAAAAACTTGGTATTGACCGGGACTAACAGCCAGGGCAGCAGTTAAAAAACGCATAGCTGTACCGGCATCTTCTACATTAACAATGCCTGTAGTTTTTGCTTGTGTAATGGCACGTTTAAGAATACTTGTATCTCGGGCTTCTCCCAAGTTTGGGGGTAAACCGCAACGGTATAAAAAATCTAAAATAAGAAAGCGATTTGCCTCACTTTTTGATTTTGGTAAATTAAGCGTTGCTTCAACAAGATTTTTACCAGAGCTAACGTAAAGCATGACATACCTGTTTTAAAACATCTGTTATGAGTTTTTCTGAAACCGGGTATCCCGTAAGCGGTTTACCGGGCGCTTTAATTAAGGTCATTCGTATATGTTGAGCGGCGTTTTTTTTATCGTGGCGTAAAAATTTTAGAAGCGATTCGGCTTTTGGTAATGGCCTAGAAAGTTTTGGCGCATAGGGCATTAATGCATTTGAAATTTGTGTTTGATGCTTAGGGCTTAATAATTTAAGACGTACTGCAATTTCATTTTCAACAAGAATGCCCCAGCACACAGCGGCGCCATGGGCAATAGGTTTTTTATGTTGATGCGACCAGGCCTCAAGCGCATGACCTATAGTATGCCCATAATTTAAATGTTGTCGGGGACCAGTATCGTTAGGGTCTATACTTGTAAGTAAAAGTTTACAGCGAATTATGCGTTGTATTAAATTTGGAGTAGGCTGTCCAATGCGTAAGGTGGTTTTCCAGAGTTGTTCGGAATGAATTAAGGCTGTTTTGCAAAGCTCTACCCAGCCTTGATGGTAGTGATTTTTAGGCAAACTTTTTAAAAAAAACAGATCTATTACAACCACTTTTGGTGGCGCCAACACGCCGATGCTATTTTTGATACCACAAAAATTAACAGCTGTTTTACCACCAATGGCAGCATCAACCATACCCACCAGGGTGGTTGGTATATAAATGCATGGTATACCTCGTTTATAGAGCGCTGCAGTAAAACCAATAAAATCTGTTAGTGCGCCCCCGCCCATAACAATAATACATGCATCCCGCTGAACGCCATTTGCCAACCACAGGCGCCAAATTTTTTGCGATTCAGATATTGTTTTTTTTAATTCAACCGTTTCAATAGCCAAATGATGCGCAGATTTTAGTTTAGCACATTGCGCATAGGCATATTGCAACATATGCTTGGGAAGCCCACCATCATATATCAGCCAAACTGCGCCAGTGGGTGTTTTTAATTTCGCATTTAAAATGTTCCAACCGATTTGTGAAAATTTAACCTGATGCATTTTACCTCAAATGTAATTTAAAATTTAGCCGGCTAATGATATTATTTACCTTTATTGTATGAGCCGAATATTTATAAAACCTGATTTAAAAATAAATCAATGGACAGATTTAGAGCCTTATGTAAATGCACTTTTAAGCGCATCTATTACCAGTGAAGCAGACTTTGAAGCATGGTTAAAGCGCTGGAATGAATTATGCGTTGTTACCAGTGAAGATTTGGCTTGGCGCTATATACACATGACCTGTGATACAACACATGAAGAACATAAAAAATCCTATTTGGATTTTATTCAATATATACAACCTTCATTAACGGAGGCAACAAATGCGTTAAACCAAAAAATGTACCATTCTGGTTATGCCGAAACATTTAATGAAGCGGGATTTGCGTTGTTACGTAAACAAATAGAAACAGAATTACAACTTTTTAGGCCTGAAAATATTGCTTTACAAACGGCATTACAAGATTTAGAACAAGCATATAGCACGCGCTGTGGCGCACAAACGGTACAGTATAATTCCAAAACATTAACCCTACAACAAGCATCCGTTTTTTTAAAAGACAACAATTCTGAAATTCGCAAATCGGTATACGAATTAATACAAAAGCGTCGCGCAGAAGACGAGGAATTTTTTAATCAAACACTCAGCAAAATGATTGATTTGCGTCATCAAATGGCTGTAAATGCGGGATGTTTAAATTACCGGGATTATAAACACCGGGCTTTAAACCGCTTTGATTATACTGTTACCGATTGTTTTACATTTCATGCTGCAATTGAACAGGTGGCGGTTCCACTATATCGAAAAAAGGAACATCTGAGACGTCAAAAAATGAAATCCACAGCATATATGCCATGGGACGTTTCCGTAGATATTGACGGATTACCACCTTTAAAACCATTTAAAGACGGATCGGCTTTATTAGATAAAACAATTGCTTGTTTTAATGCCATTGATCCTTTTTTTGGCGAATGCCTTGGCACAATGAAATCTATGGGCAGGCTTGATTTGGAAAGTCGCATAGGCAAAGCACCCGGCGGATATCAATATCCTTTATATGAAAGTAAGGTACCTTTTATTTTTATGAATGCAGTTGGATTGCACCGCGATTTGGTAACCATGGTACATGAAGGTGGACACGCCCTACATTCATTTTTATATAAGGATTTAAATAAAATGGCCTATCAATCGCCGCCATCCGAAATTGCCGAATTGGCAAGTATGGGAATGGAATTAATTAGCATGGAACATTGGTCGGTATTTTTTAATTCGGCTACAGATTTAAAACGCGCCAAATCACAACAACTGGAAGGGGTACTGGATACCTTGCCTTGGATAGCCGCTATTGATGCCTTTCAGCATGCACTTTATGAGCATCCAACACATGATCATGCATTTAGATCTGAACTTTGGCTCAATCTTATGAATCGTTTTGGAAATACCGAAGTAGATTACTCTAATCATCAAAATGATTTAGCTCGTAAATGGCAAGCGCAGCTACATATTTTTGAGGTTCCATTTTATTATATAGAATATGGCATTGCTCAAATGGGTGCAATTGCGCTGTGGCGTAATTATAAACAAAACCCTAAACAAACCATTACCGCTTATAAAACAGCACTTTCTTTAGGGTATACGCAAAGCCTTCCTGAACTTTATAAAGCTGCGGGTATTCGGTTTGAATTTACTGCAAGCTATATGCAAGAGCTAATGGATTTTGTTTGGCAAGAGTATGTGGCTCTTCAAGCTTAAACGCATTATATTGTAACACGAGGCCCGGGCCGAAGGCATCGCTTTAATTATTTTGTATTTATTTTATTTGGGCCTTACCGCTATACGGTCGCCGTCTTTCGGGCTTCACAGGTTTGGTTTTTTAACCTGCGGTTAAAAGAACGCTACGCCCCTACAGCCGGCTAAGGCTTTTTATTTTTATGAAAAATTAAAACCATCGATGCCAATTTAAAAACGTTACAATTTTGTGAAATACGCGAGGGATTCGTAGGACCCGAAGGGGAACCATCCGCAGGATGTTCTGAAGCGTAGCGTAATCCGTAGAAGCCCGACCCGTAGGGACGCGCCCTAATAATTTTAACAATAAAGACATCGCCTTTAAAATAATTCAAACAACAAAATCCCGGGCCGAAGGCATCGCCCAAATACTTCTAATTATCCAAATAAAAAATTCTAATCAGTAGGCATCGCCCATAAAATAATTCCACCAAAAAATAGTTCAATAAAAAAAATAATTCCACAAAAAAACATCACCAAAAAAACTCAACAAAAAACAAAACCTAGGAAATGGTTAAATATAATTTAAGCAAATGCCTTGCTAATTAAAATATTGGTATGGCTTGCCATAACCCATATTCGTCAAAACGCGGCCATTCACGAACCGATGTAATGCCTTTAGACTTTAATACATTGGCTGTGGCTTCATTATTAACTATAAAATGTTTTGCAGTACACTTAGCATGTAAAAAAGCTTGTGCCTGTTGGGCAGAGGTAAGCAGGGCTTTATCAAACGTCATTTTTGAAATTTCGGAGGTTTTGTTTGCAATACAAATATCTACTACATGCACCTGCGCATTACGTTTTAAAATGGATTGAATGCCCTGAGGGCCATTTTTTATACCCGGAATTACTACACGGCCCTTGCCTAAAACCAATTGAAATTGTTTTGCTAAAGTAATAGCCGATTCGCTGGCACCAATAAATTCTGCTTTTAACCCCATTTCTCGCAATTGCTTTGCAAGTGCAGCCCCCCAGCATGCATAACGTACTTTTTGATATGGCGGATGGGCATTAAAATAAAATTCTAAAAGCATTTTAGAAGTAAAAAACACCCAATCGGTTTCGGGCCATTGGGTTATAGTAATGGGGCGATATTCAGACAATGACTGTGCCCTTACCGAAATTTGTAGTTTATTGCATAATTGCATTAACAAACCGTGTTCATGTATGGCGCGGCTAATAAATACGGTTTGTGGAAATTGACGTGCAGCAATTTTTTCTATGGCATCTAATACTGTATGTAGTACGCGACCTTTTTCAATACATAACACATAAGGTAGATGTGCTTTATGAGCAAATAAAACATAGCTTGTAAACATCCATCGGTATGCGTCTTCTACGTAGGCAGCTGTATACACCAATAAGGGAGGTGTATTAAACACACTACGAATATTTAAATTGTGTTTAAAAATACCATACAATTGCAAATCCATTAACTCTGAAAATGCCTGAAAGGTTTCAGTTCGGGCCTTTTTATAATACACCATTGCTAAACCTTGATTTTCATTAGGAATAAGCTCCTCTTTAGAAATATCAAACCGGTTTAATGTTTCAGGCACCCTATCAAGTTCGTTAATACTACATACAGCAGTTGTGGTATTCCAGTCTATGTCTTTAATATGCAGATCTATAAACTGATAATCGGGACGCCACTGTTGCAATTGTATTTTGGCAGTTGCACAGGCGCAATACAGTTTACAATTACGAGGTAATTTATAAATGGATTTTGGAATATCATGTAAACAAACCCCTACATAGCCGCTTTCAAATAGTTTTGTAATTGCAATGGCATCTGTAGCCCAAGATTTAGGAATGTTAATACTTGGGCCGGCATAAAAATCAAGCAATTCAAATTCAGAATGCAAAAGGTTAACAGCGTCGTTTATAACAATATTATGAACCTTGCAAAATTTTAAAACGGCATTATACCATGCATCAGAAAATGTAGATTGATTAAAGTTTATTAAAAGTGAACCACTCAAGGGTTTATGGAATCGGTAAATATAAGCGTCAGCGCCTGCCCATCTGAGCTGTAAATATGCACTTCGGCTTTTTGTATTGCAACAGGGGTAGCACTGGGTTTAATTGCTTGTAGTACACCAGTATCATCTATCCATTGAATTTGCGCAACCACTCCATTTTGCACTTCAACAGTTCCAATACCACATAAATTTTGTTTATCAAATTGGATTACAACGTGTTCATGCGTTCCGTTTTTAACTTCGGTAGTTCCTTTTTCTGTAATCTGTGTACGGTAACTTTTTAGACATGATGCTTGGGCAAAAATTTTTGCATTTACCAAAAGCACTATAACTAAAAAACATTTAAGCAACGAATAATGCATAATATAAAAATACTAAATTTTACACATTTACAGATTTAAATTTCATGGCATGTACCATTGGAAAATTCATATGTACGTGCAGGAAATTTGTTGTATAGTATCATATCATGTGTTGCAAATACTACGGTGGTTCCACTTTCATTAAGTTCGCGCAGCAATTTTAAAAGTTTAGGTTGATTTACTATTGCGCGTGCCACACAGAGGCATTGTTGCTCACCCCCCGAGAGCCTACTGGGTTTTTCATCACGTTTATTCCAAAGTCCAACCCGCTCCAGTACTTCTTGTATACGCTTTTGGCGTTCAATTTTTTCAAATGATGTGGTGGCACGTAATACAAAATCAATATTTGCCCCGCAGCTTTGATTATACCACAATTTAAAGTCTTGAAACACAATTCCCACTTGGCGTCGTAAGTATGGCAATTGGGAGGCTTTTAATCCCACCAAATCCATTCCACAGACCCTGCCAAAACCACCGGCTAATGATACCGCACCATACATTGATTTTAACAAGGTGCTTTTACCGCTTCCTGTTGAGCCTAAAAAATATACAAAAGCGCCTGCTTCAATTTTTAAGTTTACAGCATTAAGAATCATTTCATGTTCAATTTGAAATCGGGCGTCTTGAAATTCAACTATTGCATTCACAGGAACTACGAAACTACTTGCAAATTTAGTGCTCATATGTTTAAGTTCATTTGAGTTTTAACACAGATGCGTTAATAACTGAACACAGTTATTTAGGATGGTATTGCTTGTGTGGGTACTTTTAAGACGTATGTACAAACGCTTTATTTGGTACGGAGTAATATGGCTATGCTGCAATGTACATGGATGGGCTCAAATAAATACGTATTACCGGCTTTGCAGTACAACCTATGAAAATGCCATGCAAGCGGTTAAAGCCGAAGATTGGACCACAGCGCAGCATCTTTTTAAATCGTATTTAGAGTCGTGTAATGAATCTGAAAAAGTACCGTATGCAAAATACTATACAGCATTTGCTGCACTAAAATTAAATCAAAAAGATGGTCCCTGGCAATTACGTGAATTTGCAGAATATACCACATCGCTTGAACTGCATTATAGGGCTATTATGGATTTGGGACGGTATTATTTTAATTTACGAAAGTTTGAAAAAGCCCTTCAATACTTTGATTCCATACCGCCTTTAACAGTAAATAGTAATTTTATAAACGAGCTTACATTTAAACGTTCGTATGCATATTTAATGCTTAACAAATACGAGGATGCTAAATCGGGCTTTTTTTTACTACGCCAAGACTCCAGCGACTATTCCAAAGCATCCATTTTTTATTATGCGCACATCGCATACATTCAAAACCATTATGGCCTAGCCCGAAAATTGTTTAAACACGTTGAATCGCTTTCTGCATTTAAACAGCTTATCCAAAATTATATGTTACAAATGGATTTTGCAGAGGGCCATTATGAGCGGGTTGTAGAAAACGGCTTACAACTTTTATCTGATTCAGATGATGTGCAAGCACCCGAACAACTGAAACGTCTTATTGGCCAAAGCCAGTTTCATTTAAAAAATTATAACCAAGCCATTGTTTTTTTAAGCGAAGCGGGTACACTTGCGCCGGCTATACGCTATATGCTGGCATTTTCGTTATATAAAACTGCACAATGGCCTGCGGCTATAGACCAATGGGAATCCTTGTTAAACACTGCAGATTTAGACACAACGTACAAATCAAATATAGTGTATCATTTAGCAGATTGCTATGTAAACGTGAAGGCCTATTTGAAAGCGCGGCATGCATTTGCAGAGGCCATGCGCTATTCAAATGACAGTATTATTATTGAAAATTCAAGCTATAATCATGCCAAGTTAACCTATATGCTTGTGAATCAATTTCAAAACGACGCAGAAGATATTTTAAAATCCTATATTAAAACTTATACAAATACCGTACATGCAAATGAAATGGAACGCTTATTACTTAGCATGTATCAAAAATCTAAAGATTATAACCGTATTATTAATTATATAGGACGTATTGCAACACCAGACCCGATTTTAAAGGAGTTGTATCAACGGGCTTGGTATAGTAAGGCATGTGTATTAATGAATACCGGCAATACAGCAGAGGCCGATGCGGCTTTTAAACAGGCTGAAGGGGTACCCGCAAATCCGGAATTAACTGCATTAAGTGTGTTTTGGAGAGGCGAACTGGCGTATCAAAATGCCGATTATCAAACCGCCGTTGAACTGTGGAAACGATTTTTTTTAACAGAGGGAGCCTCATCCACTGCTGTATACAACGAATGTAATTATCATTTAGGATATGCCTATTTTAAGCGAAATGAAAACGGCGATATTAAAGCCGCCAATCTTGAATTTCGCAAATTCATGGAATCTTTGGATGCTAAATCACGCGCCAGTTATACGCTTAATGCCAACAATGCATTTAAATATGCAGACGCATTGCTTCGTATTGCAGACACCTATTTACTTAATAAAGACATTAAAATGGCCTCTCAATTTTACGAAACGTCCTATTTAAATGCTTCAGATAATGTTTATGCCCTGTATCAATGGGCCATCTGTAATGGGGTTTTAAAAAATCACAATAAAAAAATTGAACTATTAAAACGAATTGAAACCCAATACCCTAAAAGTGAATATTATTTACCTGCACTTATTGAAATTGCCGAAACCTATTACAAAAATTTAGAACAATATAACGATGCCATTACTTATTACAAGCGTATAGAAGCACAGTATCCAAATTCTGAACCCGAACGTAAGTCTTGGGTCCAATTAGGCAATCTTTATTACGCCATTAAAAATGATGATATGGCCTTTGCATATTTTGATAAATATGTACAACTCGACCCAAGTTCTGAAATTTCAAAAAACATACAGGACATTCTCAGAAAAATACTTGAAGAGCGTCAAAATGTAGAGTATATGGAAGCGTATTTCAAAGCTTTAGGAAATCCATTAACCGATCAACAAGTTGAAAATGCACTTTACCGGCAGGCATATATGCTTCAAGAAGACACTTTAAAGCATGATGCGGCTGTTGTAAAATGGACAGCGTACATTGATAAATTTCCCGATGGCAAATATATTTCAGAAGCGCTTAATAATCGTGCCGATTACAAATACCATAAACAACAACAATCCGAAGCGCTAACCGACTATCTTAAAATTATTCAGTTAAAACGAAATGTATATACCGAACCTGCTTTGGCAAAGGCGGGATACATATTATTTAAATCTAAATCGTATGCAGAAGCCTTGCCTGTATTTATTAAATTAGATAGTCTTGCGGAAAGTTCACAAAACAGTTTGGCTGCCCGCTTGGGAATAATGCGTTGCGCATTTTTAACAGCACAATATAACACCGCATTAGATGCCTCAAAACGTGTTTTACTTCATGATAAAGCAAATACAAATCAGCAGGCAGAAGCACAATTTATTAAAGCACGTTCGCTGTTTGAAACCGGAAGTTTTGAAGATGCCCGAAATATATTTAATGCAATTGTAAAAAGCTCTAAAAATGTAAACGGGGCCGAGTCGTATTATTGGATAGCTAAAATTTATTTTATAGAAAAAGATTGGAAAAACGTAGAAAAAACCATTACAAAACTTATTCATTTTCCGTATACGGATGATCAATGGAATCAAAACGGCATGTTGTTATTATCAAAATCATATTTTGAATCGGGAGATTTCATCAGTTCTAAAATTATTTTAGAGTCTATTTTAAAAGACAATCCCTCAGCAGATATTAAACAACAGGCACTAGAGTTACAAAATAACATTCAGGCTCAAGAACAACAAAAACAACAAATTCCTGCAGCGCCTGAACCTGCTGAACTACAAGTTGAACTTAATGAGGCTCAATAAAATTATAATTATGCAGCACATCGTTACTAATATAAAACGGTTTATTTTAAGTTTAATTTTATGCGTTCCGTACAATGTATTTTGTCAAAACAACCCAACCTTTAACATCATAAGCCAGTTTGAGCCAAATGTAAAAAACGGCACTAAAAGTATTTTAAATCCCGAAATACCAGATTCTATTTCAGCAGACATTCCATTACAATTTGGAATACTGCCCAATCCCCAAATACAAAATGTACATCCCGAAACAATTGCGCCTGCAACCTTAAAAGCGCATCCTGAGCGTCTAGCACCAAAAGCATTGATTACAGTAGGATTAGCACCAATTTATGTAATGCCCCTATTACAGGTCAATTATGCTGCGAAACCCACACGCACAGGTTTGTTTGGCATACAAGCCTATCATACGTCAGCAGATTTTAATACAAATAAGGATTTACCTCAGGGATTTGCGAACAGTAGTTGCGCTGCATTTAATACATACCATGTAAAAAACCTCACTTTAAATACCGATGTAATTTACAAGCGCCAAACAAACCGCTATTTTGATGTAACCGATACATTTACAAAAACGGTAATTGATAATGATCAAAAATCTTCAATTCGTCAAGAACTTCAGTGGATATCACCACAATTACATCTGCAAACACATAATGCAGACAGTTTTAAAATTAACTATACCGCACTTGCAAACTATTACATTGTGCAACGAAATTTTACTGGTTCAACGGAATGGGAGCAAAGCTTTAATCTTAATACCACTGCAAATCGCTGGATTAACAGAGAACATGTTTTTGCCGACATTAATTTGATGTACTTAAAATATGCGTTTCACGACACTACAAAACAAAACCTATTAGGTGCATTAAATCCGTATTTTAAAACCCGTGGTGTGTATTGGCAAAGCCGAGTAGGTTTTAAATTGGCATACAGTCAAAATCCAAATGCGTCGGGATTAACCTATGTATATCCCGATTTACAAGCCAGTTATGATGTATTTCCCGGATGGGCAGCATTACACCTAAATGTAACCGGCGATTTACAACGTAACAGTATGTTTTCTTTGTACCAACAAAATCCGTTTATTTCAAATGCGTTACTTCTTAAAAACACTAGTATGCCTTTATTAGCCAGCATTGCACTAAATGGTAAAACGTGGATTAAAAGCGAATACGAACTTTTTGCAAGCTGGACACAATTAAAAAATGCACCTGTATTTAACCGTGCCTTAAGTAATGAGCGATACCTTTTTAAACCTCAGTACCTTAATTATGCGATGTTTACATTAAAAGGATTTTGGCAACATCGTGTTAACGAGTTGTTTAAATACGACATAAAAGCCGAATGGTATTCATATTTTGCCGATACCAACGTTAAACTTCAGTATTTACCAGATTATTCAATTAACGCAAACCTCATGTATTCATACTCAACAAAATTACATCTAAGTTGCGGTGTTTATATTTTTGGCTCACAACAATTTATTAATTCTATTACACCCCAAGACCCTTTAAAACCATGGACCGATTTGAAT
>Ga0255101_1000356_pt1 | contig 11840 bp, 10 predicted proteins | sample Colum_Colum_RepC_2_FD_188588 | JGI IMG/M metagenome (GOLD analysis project Ga0255101, IMG submission 188588) | Freshwater microbial communities from Columbia River, Oregon, United States - Colum_Colum_RepC_8d | ecosystem: Environmental > Aquatic > Freshwater > River | place: USA: Oregon...
TTGCAGGAGTCTCTGCAAAATCATGTGGCCTATGTGCTGGAGCAGGATGGCGCGGTAATCGGCTTTGCCTTTGTGCAGCGCATTCTGGATGAGGCGCACCTGCTCGATATCGCCATTGCCCCCTCGCATCGCGGCAAGGGCTTGGGCCGCGAATTGCTACGGCAACTCATGGATGAGGTTTTAGTTTCCGGCGTGACAATCTGGTTTCTTGAGGTCCGGGTATCGAATGTTACGGCGATTTCGCTCTACCAATCCTTGGGCTATAACGAGCTCAGTTTGCGGCGTAATTATTACGACGGTCCCGATGGTAAAGAGGATGCCCTGTTGATGGCGTGCTCTACGGGTATGGGCTGAGCTTTTCTGCCCCATTCCATGCGCAGCGCCGTATAATCTGTCCATTCCGAATTCAGTGCTGAACGCTCATGTCCTTTACCGAACAACTCGCTGCCGAAGTCGCTTCGCGCCGTACTTTCGCCATCATCTCTCACCCTGACGCTGGTAAGACCACCATTACCGAGAAGTTACTGCTCTGGGGTAAGGCCATTCAGGTCGCTGGAACGGTAAAGTCGCGCAAGTCCGATCGCCATGCAACTTCGGACTGGATGGCGATGGAGCAGCAGCGCGGTATCTCCATCACCACCTCGGTTATGCAGTTCCCGTACAAAGACGCGACCATTAACCTGCTCGACACACCAGGCCACGAAGACTTCTCGGAAGATACCTATCGCACGCTAACAGCGGTCGACTCGGCACTGATGGTCATTGACGGCGGTAAGGGCGTGGAGGATCGCACCATCAAGTTGATGGAAGTGTGCCGTCTGCGCGATACGCCGATTATTGCCTTTGTGAACAAGCTCGATCGCGAGATTCGTGACCCCATTGAGCTGATGGATGAAATTGAAAGTGTACTGGGCATTAAGTGCTCACCCGTTACCTGGCCGATTGGCTGTGGCCGCGACTTCAAGGGCGTCTACCATCTCTTGGAGGACCGCTACTACTTGTATCAGCAGGGGCATGGCTCCGAGTTGATTGCAGATAAGACGATTGATGGACTGAATAATCCAGATGCCGACGCCACGCTGGGCGATGATGCCGCGAATTTGCGCGACATGCTGGAGCTGGTGCAGGGTGCTAGTCACAGCTTTAACCTTGATGATTTTCTGGCTGGCCGCCTGTCGCCGGTCTTTTTCGGCACCGCACTGGGCAATTTCGGCGTCAATCACATCCTCGACGGTTTTGTGAATTGGGCACCGACGCCTTTGGCGCGCAAGGCCTCGCAGCGCGCAGTTGCGCCTACGGAAGAGACTTTTTCCGGCTTCGTGTTCAAAATTCAAGCAAATATGGATCCCAAGCATCGCGACCGTATCGCCTTTTTGCGCATCTGTTCCGGGCGCTATCAGAAAGGCGTGAAGATGCAGCATGTGCGTCTGGGTAAAGAAGTTCGTGTAGCCGATGCGCTGACCTTCCTCGCCGGCGAACGCGCCCACTTGGAAGAGGCGTGGCCTGGCGACATCATTGGTCTGCATAACCACGGCACCATTCAAATCGGCGACACCTTCACTGAAGGCGAGAAGTTGCAGTTCCTTGGCATCCCGCACTTTGCGCCGGAAATGTTCCGCCGCGTGCGTTTGCGTGACCCGCTGAAGAGCAAGCAGCTGCAGAAAGGCTTGAAGGAGCTGTCGGAGGAGGGCGCGACGCAGGTCTTTATGCCGCAGATCAACAACGATCTCATCCTCGGCGCAGTCGGTGTGCTGCAGTTCGATGTGGTCGCGTTCCGTCTCCAAGAAGAATACAAAGTGGAGTGCGTATACGAGGCGGTGAACGTATCCACCGTGCGTTGGATTCATTGCGACGATGAGCGCAAGCTGGCAGAGTTTAAGAAGAAGGCGCACGACCAGCTGTCTTTGGATGGTGGTGGTTATTTGACCTATTTGGCGCCTTCACGGGTGAACTTGCAGATCATGCAAGAACGCTACCCAGACATTGTTTTTTCACCGACCCGAGAACACTAATGCCCTACGCGCTGCGACTGATTGGGGTGGCTTTACTGGCCAGCTTGGGCTGGTGGCAGTGGCAGCCTGAAACTCCCGCTTTAGCGACTATACCAGCGCCAGCGAAGCCCGCTCTGGTTAGCACAGCCCCTGAGCTGCCCGCTAAACCACTGCGTCTAAAGCTGAGGGATCCGGCTTGTTCTGAGCGTTGTGCCGAATTTGATTTGGAGGCGCTGCAATTCCCTAAATCGCCAGCCTTAACCGACGCATTTCTAACGGTCATTGATGCGCCGGTAGGTCCAACGGCCGAGCAGCGTGTACTGGCCATGGCTAAGACCCTCATGAAAGAGGCTGCGGAGTTTCATGAACCCTGGCAGCAAATTATTCGGGCGCAGCAACTCTCAGGTATTGGCCACATCGTTGTGATTGATATTGATAATTACACCTACACCGGCGGGGCTCACGGCACGAATGTGGTTTCCGCGCTGAATTGGGACACTCGATTACAGCGTGTGCTGACATTGAAGGACTTATTATTGCCCGCCCAAGAAGCCGCGTTTTGGCAGGAGGCCAAACTGGCACATAAGCGCTGGCTGGCCGGGCAGCCGGATGCTAAGTCGCTGGCGGATGTTTGGCCATTCGATAAGACTGATGTGCTGGCGCTTTTACCCACTGGGTTAGTCTTAAAATATCAGCCGTATGCCTTAGGGCCTTATTCAATGGGTACCCCTGAGCTGGTGATTCCATACGCGCGCCTCACCGGCATTTTTAAGCCGGAATTCTTGCCCAAGCCCTGATGCTCTTCGACAGCCATTGCCACATTGACGCGCCGGAGTTCGACGCAGATCGTGACGATGTTCTGCGTTCCGCGCGCTCGGTGGGAGTGAGTCATATTGTTGTGCCCGCTTACGTGGCGGAACGCTGGCCCAGTTTACTGGCGCTGTGCCAAAGCCAGGCTTATCACGACGATTGGCCCTGCCTGCTGCCGGCGCTTGGGTTGCACCCGGTCTATCTTTCCCAGCATCAGGATGACGACTTGCAGCGCTTGAGTGCGGCGCTTAAGCAATCAGCGGTTGTGGCAGTCGGAGAGATCGGGCTGGATAAATTTTTGCCCGAACTGAGCCAACCTGTGTACTGGGCTAAGCAAGTCGCGTTATTTGAAGCTCAATTGCACCTGGCTCGCGATTCGAATTTGCCGGTCATTATTCATGCGCGACGCTGCCATGCAGATATCTGCCGCGCCCTGAAGCGCGTTGGGCATCGGCACGGCGGTATTGTGCATGCCTTCTCCGGCAGCGTAGAGGAGGCTCGGCAGTATCGTGCGCTTGGCATGCATTTGGGCTTGGGCGGGCCGCTGACCTGGCCACAGGCTAAGCGTCTGCATGCGGTGGCGACGCAGTTGCCCTTAGATAGCTTTGTGTTGGAAACCGATGCGCCGGACCTTATTCCGTATGTGCATAGTCATCAGCACGCTGATGGGCGTGTTCGCCAACCGGGTGAGCGTGTACGAAACAGCCCGGCGTTTTTACCCTCGGTGCTAACCGTTTTTGCGCAGTTGCGTGGACTGCCCGAGGCCGAGTTAGCAGCCCAGTTTTTTAGCAATACCGTGACCGCACTGCATTTGCAGGCGCGGCTTAATTTGATGTGAGGACGAACATGTTTTTTCGAATCAACCGATGCTTAGTCTTAGTCTCAGTGATGCTACTGACGAGCTGCCAACAGGCCCCCCTTGCGCCGGTCAAGCCTGCACGCGAGCCAGTTGTGGCGCTGGTGTTAGGTGGTGGTGGTGCGAAGGGCTTTGCGCATATTGGCGTGATTAAAGTGTTGGAGTCTCATGGTATTCGCCCCAAGTTGGTGGTGGGAACTAGTGCGGGAAGCTTTGTCGGTGGGCTCTATGCCAGCGGCCTCAGTCCCTTTGCGTTACAGCAATTGGCGCTGAATTTGGAAGAGAGCGATGTGCGTGATTTAACGTTGAGTCGTCAAGGCTTTTTGCTCGGTCAGAAGCTTCAGGACTACATTAATGTGCAGGTCAACCAACAGCCTATTCAGAACTTCCCGATTCGTTTTGCCGCCGTGGCAACCGAGGCCGATACGGGTCGTAAAGTCGTGTTTACGCGTGGAAACGCCGGTCAGGCAATTCGTGCGTCCTGCAGTATTCCGAATGTGTTTGTGCCGGCCACCATTGCGGGAAAAGAGTATGTAGACGGTGGTTTGGTCAGCCCCATTCCCGTCGAAACAGCTCGTGATCTGGGTGCGGATGTAGTGATTGCGGTGGATATTTCGGCACGGCCAACGGCGGGTCAAACGCGTTCAGCATGGGCGCTATTGGACCAAACCATCAACATCATGGGGCAGCAGGCGATTAACCGTGAATTGCCGCTGGCGGAGGTGGTGATTAAACCGATGGTGCTGGGTGTGGGGACGCTGGAACTGGAAAGCAAACACCGGAGCTTGCTGGAAGGCGAGCGAGCCGCTCAGGCCAAATTGCCGGCCATCCTGGCGGCGATCGCGAAGAAGCGTGCAGAGTTAAATGCTGTGGCACTGTGAGTGCCACAGCATGAGACGGCTTAGATAATTTCTAAGGCCATCGCAACCGCTTCACCCCCACCGATACACAGGCCGGCTACACCACGGGTTTTACCGTGTTGCTTTAGCGCGTGAATCAGCGTGAGGATGATGCGTGAGCCAGTCGAACCAACGGGGTGGCCCAGAGCACAAGCACCGCCGTAGACATTGACCTTCTCGTGCGGAATGTTGTGCTTCATCATCGCGGCCATGGTGACCATCGCAAACGCTTCGTTAATTTCGAACAGGTCTACCGAGTCTGCACTCCAGCCCGTTTTGGCAAACAGCGTGGCAAAGGCTCCCACCGGCGCGATGGTGAACTCGCTAGGATCTTGCGATTGAGTTGAGTGGCCGATGATACGGGCCAACGGTTGCAGGCCAAGCTCCCGCGCCTTGCTTTCCTTCATTAACACCAATGCCGATGCACCATCGGAAATCGACGAGGCGTTGGCGGCGGTGATAGTGCCGTCTTTAGCGAATGCAGGCTTCAGGGTTGGAATTTTTTCTGGGCTGGCGTTGCCGGGCTGTTCGTCCGTGTCGACCAGTACTTCACCTTTGCGCGTGGTGACGGGTACGGGCACGATTTCGGCTTTGAAATCACCGTTGGCGATAGCTGCATTGGCGCGACGCAGGGACTCAACGGCAAAGGCGTCCATATCGGCACGGCCCAGACCCAGTGTGTTAGCCATATCTTGTGCAAAGGAGCCCATGAGGCGGCCCGTGCGAGCGTCTTCCAAGCCGTCGAGGAACATGTGATCCATGACTTGACCATGGCCCATGCGGTAGCCCGAGCGAGCTTTAGGCAGAATGTAGGGCGCGTTACTCATCGATTCCATGCCGCCGGCGACCATGATGTCATTCGTGCCGGCCGCAATTAGGTCGTGTGCCAGCATGGTGGCTTTCATGCCGGAGCCGCACAGTTTGTTGATGGTGGTGGCACCCGCAGCAGCGGGAATCCCGGCTTCTAATGCGGATTGACGAGCCGGACCTTGCTTTAAACCAGCGGGCAATACGCAGCCCATTATCACTTCTTGAACCTGTTCAGGCTGAACGCCTGCGCGCTTCAGTGCTTCACGAATAGAGATGGCGCCCAGTGTGGTTGCAGTGACGCTGCTCAGGTTGCCCTGAAAGCCGCCCATAGGGGTGCGAGCACCGTTAACAATGACGATTGGATCGTGACTCATGTTTCTCTCCGAATGCCAGCTGGGGACGCATTAGGCGCCGCAGCACTTCTTGTATTTTTTACCACTGCCACAAAGGCAGGGGTCGTTACGGCCAATTTTAACGTCATTAACAATCGGCTTGGGCTTTTCTGATGGACCGCTATGAAGGACTTCGCCATCACGGAATTGCCAGCCTTTGTCTGAGCGTAAAAAGCCGGACACTTCATGATGATGGTGCTTAACACCGCCCATGTCGTAATGCGCTTTGAATTCTACCAGACCCCGTTTGTCTTGTTCGCCACCGGCCTCTACCTGAATAATCTCTAGGGCTTGCCAGTCGGCCTGTTCGGCCCAAGCGCGCATCGCCTCTAAATCGCTGTTTTCCATGCCGTCTTTGTGCGTGGAGGCCACGATGAAATCAATATTGTGTTGCGTGTAGGCGGTATAGCGAGCGCGCATTAAGGCTTCGGCAGTGGCCGCAGGGGCGCCAGCAATAATGGGGGCGCAACAAGATTCTAGTGGGTTACCGGAACCACAAGGGCAGGACATGTCATTCTCCAAAAAACGGGCATGAAAAAGGGGTGCCGAAGCACCCCTTTTTTTTGAGGCCGAGGCCTCAGCTCATTACTGAGCAGCTGGAGCAGCTTCGGCAGCTGGAGCAGCTTCAGCAGCTGGAGCGGCTTCAGCAGCTGGAGCGGCTTCAACTGGAGCAGCTTCGGCAGCTGGGGCTTCAACAGCAGCTTCAGCAGCTGGAGCTTCAACAGCAGCAGCTTCTTCTTTCTTTGCGCAACCAGCGATGGTCAGAGCAGCGGCAACAGCGGCCATAACGGCGATTTTCTTGATCATCATGATAAAATTCTCTCTTAGGTTGGACTGGACTAGTCTATTTCCAGTCTGATGCCGTTCAATAATTCATTGCGGCGAACTATTGGCTAACATCAGACGAACGCATATTAGCACTGGTTTTTTGACTTTGCACCCCGATTTTGTCCGACAACATCATCCACTTGTCTTGTTGTGGCCTTAACGGTCACTTAACTGGTGACCCATGCGGCCCTGTTCGGGGTCGGTATAGATGGCGCCCGAAACTCCAATCCGACTTTGTCGTGCCCGCGCCATGGCTTCATCCAATTGATAGAGCAGTTGATCCAGCGCCATAGGCTCACTGGGTAGCCATGTGGCACCAATATGAGCGGTGGCCGGGCTTTGTTGATGCACGCGTGAGGCATGAAAACTTTCTTGGAGGAAGTGAGCAATCGGATCGGCTTGCTTGCTGGGACAGTCCAGCAACAAAAAGACAAACTCCAGCGGGCTGTAACGCACCAGAATGTCGCTACCTCTTAGACGCTTTCGAGCAATCTCGGCGAACTCGCGACACAGATCATTTTGCAAGGCGAGGCTGGGTTCGCGGCCTGGTGCGAGGCCGGTAGGCTCAATCACGATATAGAGCAATGTCAGTGGTTGCTGCTGCCGGTGCATCAAGGGCATGAGTAATTCGGCGGCGGCATAGAGCGTGGGGCGATTAAATAACCCCGTGCTGGCGTCAATGCCGGGAGCGCTTAGGCTGGTATTGAAGTGCTGACGTGCTAGCTGCGTCATGACGGTGACCAGCGACATCAAAATGATGCTGGTTAAGCCAATGATCGCGACGGATGTCCACGAAAACTGCAGATGGGTTTGGGTGCGCCACACAGTGCTCAGAATTGCGATGGTCAGAATCAGGGTGAATGTCACTGCTTGGGCTTTGAGTGGCCAACGTAAGGCCGCCAAACCGAGGACTAAAACACTTAAAGTAGCGGTTGGCAGACTAGCGAGCGGGTCATTTCCCATTTGCCAAGCTAACAAGGCAAGATCGAGTGCAGTAATCAGTACTGAGAGCCAGGTGCGAGGCAGGATGCGGGCTTCAAGTATCGAAAAAATGCTCTGCAAGACGGCATAGCCAACGATCACGAGTAGGCAAACCGTTAATGATGCCAGCAGACCGCCCTGTAAAAGCACCGCATAAATGGCAAGACAGAGTGCCGCGACCAAGCGCAAAGCGCGCTGTTCATTAATGGCCATGACCACGGGAATTAGGCGCGGATCAAGGCGTGAAAAAGTGTGACGAAGAGAGTGTGTTGAGGCAGTCATGCGGGTGGTAGTCTCAAGGCTGGCCGATCAAATCAGTTGTGAGCCAACGGCTACACTGTTTGCCAGTATACCCATTTGCTATCGATGCTGAAGGGAGTAACGATGACATTAACAACTCAGCGCGAAGAGCCCCTGCGCGATGATGTCAGGCGCTTAGGTCAGCTCTTAGGTGAAGTGCTTCAGGTTCAGTCGGGCCAACTCTTTTTTCAGCAAGTTGAGCAAGTACGACTCTGGTCGCAACGAGCGGTTCAAGGTGATGTTGAAGCGCATACCCAGCTGTCGCAATTTCTTCGACAGGCGGATGCCGATACGCTGCGTAATGTGGCGAGAGCCTTTGGTCATTTCTTAAATTTGGCCAATATCGCCGAGCAATATCATCCCATTCGATTACGTAGACAGGCCATGACGCCCACGGCTGCAGATGGTTTGCGGGCGGTGCTGCGCCGCGCCTTGGCGCAGGGGATGTCACGAGAGCAAATCTTGTCAGCCGTTGGGCAATTAAACATTGAACTGGTGCTCACCGCGCACCCCACGGAAGTAACGCGCCGCACGCTCATGCAAAAGCAGGATGAAATTGCCGACATTTTGGCCAATTTGCACGAATCAAAATTGACGGCAAGTGAGCAGGCCGGGGAGTGGGGACGATTACGTCGCCGAATTGTTGCCGCGTGGGAAACGGATGAAATTCGCGGCCAGCGGCCAACACCGGTGGACGAAGCTAAGTGGGGCTTTGCCACCGTGGAAAACAGCATTTGGCGAGCGCTACCCGCCTGTTTGCGTGAGTTTGATGCCTGCTTACGTGAGGAGTTAGGGAATGGCATTGCGCTTGACGCGACGCCTATCCGCATGAGCTCTTGGATGGGTGGCGATCGGGATGGCAACCCCTTTGTGACCCACCAAGTGACAGCAGAAGTGATTGCCCTAGCGCGCTGGATGGCCTGCGACTTGTATCTGCGTGATGTGGATACTCTGCGTTCTGATTTGTCTTTATCTCACTGTGGCGCCGCGTTGCGCGCAAAAGTAGGGGAGGCCTCCCGCGAGCCTTACCGAGATTGGCTTAAGCAGATCCGCCAACGCTTGCAGGCAACCCAGGCTGCCACGCTCATGGCCTTGGGGCAGAGCGAGCTGGTGTCGCTTACCGAGCGCTCCATGGTCGAGCCCTATGCTTCCCAAGCAGAGTTGCGCGCGGATTTGCAGCTTTGTTATGACGATTTACATGCCGCAGGGCTAGGTCTGCTCTGCGATGGCGGCCTAACCGATACGTTGCGGCGAGTTTCCCTGTTCGGCTTTGGCTTGCTGCGTCTGGACATTCGCCAGGAGTCTTCGCGTCATGCTGATGCTCTGGCAGCCATTACGCAATATTTGGGTTTGGGCGACTACAACGCCTGGGACGAGGCGCGCCGGCAACAATTTTTGTTGCAAGAATTGGCGAGTCCACGACCGTTGTTGCCCTTATCGGCGTTATCCGCTGAAGCCGAGGCAGCGTTTAGTGAAGAAGTGAGTGAGGTGCTGGCGACGTTCAGAATGCTCGCTACGCAGCCAGCTGAGGCACTCGGTGCCTATGTGATTTCGATGGCGCATCAGCCCAGTGATGTGTTGGCGGTCATGGTCTTACAGCGCAAGGCAGACAGTCAGCGGCCATTGCGCGTCGTGCCCTTGTTCGAAACCTATGATGACTTGGCGCGAGCGCCGTCGTGCTTGCAGGCGCTGTGGTCGCTGCCCATTTATCGTGACTGCATTCAGGGCCAGCAGGAAATCATGATTGGCTACTCAGACTCAGCGAAAGATGCCGGGTTTTTAGCGGCGGCTTGGGCGCAGTATCAAGCCCAAGAGTCGCTGTCTATGCTGGCAGCAGAAGCTGGCATCAAACTGGTGTTTTTTCATGGACGAGGTGGCAGTGTGAGCCGTGGAGGGGCACCCACCGATCAGGCATTGCGTTCGCAGCCGCCGGGCTCCGTGAAAGGCGCGTTACGAGTCACTGAGCAAGGTGAAATGATACGCATGAAGTTTGGGTCGCCCGCAGTCGCCCAGCATCACTTGATGGGCTACTTGAAAGCGACGCTGGAGACGGTGCTGATGCCGCCGCCTCAGCCTCAGCCGTCTTGGCGTGAGGCCATGGCGGAACTCAGTGCGGTGTCCATGCAGCATTATCGGGATCAGCTTCGCAATGACCCGGACTTTATAGCGTACCTGCGGGTCGTCACCCCCGAACCTGAGTTGCAATTGCTGCCCTTGGGTTCTCGGCCAGCGCGGCGTCAGGTCGGTGGCGGTATTGCCTCCTTGCGGGCGATCCCTTGGGTTTTTGCTTGGACACAGATTCGACTCATGCTGCCGGCATGGTTGGGCGTTGCGCAAGCACTTCAGGCGGTGCCTTCCGCTACGCAAGAGGACATGCTGAAGCAGTGGCCATTTTTTGCCAGCTTGATTGATATGTTGGAGATGGTGCTGGCGAAGTCTGACAAAGCGATCGCTCAGCATTACGAAAATACGCTGACTCAAGACGCGGCTTTGCAGCAGTTGGGTGCGCGTTTACGCCATCAGCATGGCGAACTCATTGAATTGCTCAAACGTCTGCAAGCGGGGCCCAGTTGGGCAGAGCGTAACGCCGTCTTGGCGCAATCGATTCGGTTGCGATCACCCTATTTGCTGCCGTTGCACTGGCTGCAGGCCGAGCTGATGCAGCGACGCAGGTCGCTGACCTCCGTGCATCCCACGGCGGAGGTATTGCAGCATGATCGCGCTTTGATGGTGACGATGACGGGCATCGCGGCGGGCATGCGGAATACCGGTTGATGCACGGAGCGCTATAGTCCGGCTAAGAAACGTAGGCCGACCAGGGCTAACAAGACGGCAAACGCGCGCTTTAGTTGTTGCGCAGGGATGCGATGGGCCATCACGGCTCCGGCATGGGCGGCAAACATGCTGGTTAACGCAATGCCGGCGAGCGCGGGCCAGTAGATATAGCCCGTGCTGCCAGCAGGGAGCTCTGGCAGGCCCCAGCCACTGAAGATAAATCCGATCATACCCGCGACCGCAATGGGGAAGCCGCAGGCAGCTGCGGTGCCGACGGCGCGGCGCATTGCCACACCTTGCTTGACTAAGTAAGGCACCATGAGGCTGCCACCGCCAATGCCAAATATGGCCGATGCCACGCCAATCAAACCACCCACCGCATGCAACTCAGCAGGTTGAGGTTTAGGAGCGATGGTCTCAACCGGTTTGCTGCCGCGAAACATCTTCAGACCCGTCCACACAGCAAAAACACCAATGATAATTTGCAGGGTGCGTGCGGGGAGGGCATGGGCAATTTGCGCGCCAATGAGCGAGCCAATCACCAGGCCTAAGGCCAATTTCTTGAATAACCCAGTATCCACGCCACCTTGGGCGTAATGCGTGCGAACAGAGCTGATCGACGTCAGCACAATGCTGGCCAGCGACGTACCGACGGCTAAATGGGTTAACACGGTGGGCGAGATGCCCTGCGCGTGGAAACAAAAAATCAGTGCCGGCACCAGTACCATGCCGCCGCCAATGCCCAGTAAACCGGCCAAAAAGCCGGCTAATGCACCGGTTGCCGCGAAGATCGCCAGGCTGGTCAACATGCTGTCATCTCTCCAGTAGATGCTAAGAATCAAGGTGCTCAGGGGCGGTGAGTTTCACCAAAATGTCATCCCGTTGTCACGGGACTGGCATTTGTCCTAGGCAAAGTGCTCGTATGAAAACACAGATGGCGAGCCCACCGATGAGAAATGCTCAGCAAACACAAACGAATGCCCAGGCTGTAAGCACGCTGGCACCCTTTGCCACTGAGCAGGTTACGTCGCTGCGTCAAAAGCCACGCTTAGAGGCGCGCTTCGCGACGGATGCAGACATGGTAATGGCTGCTCAACGTTTACGTGCCGAAATTTTTGGCGCTGAATATGGCGTTGCGTTTGATGGTCTGGATGTAGATGCCTACGATGACTTTTGCCTACATTTAAATGTCTATGAC
>Ga0255101_1000363_pt1 | contig 11765 bp, 14 predicted proteins | sample Colum_Colum_RepC_2_FD_188588 | JGI IMG/M metagenome (GOLD analysis project Ga0255101, IMG submission 188588) | Freshwater microbial communities from Columbia River, Oregon, United States - Colum_Colum_RepC_8d | ecosystem: Environmental > Aquatic > Freshwater > River | place: USA: Oregon...
TACACAGAGCTCTTAGTGTAGGTCACACCGATGTAGAAGAAGTTAAAGGTAATGATAATAATAACAACATTAACACTACGTTAACAGGCTACATAGTATATAGGGCTAAAGCTTAAATTGTAGTGAATGACTGCTAACATTGTTAGCAACAATCTGTACACTAGAATAGGAATGATATGTCTTTAACAAAGACGGAGGATACTGTCTCCGTAGCAATAGAGGGTGTTAGCGAATCTCTTACCCCAGTTAGGAAAAGAGGTAGACCTAGAAAAAGTGAGGTCGAGGCTAAGAAGAATAGAAACAGTGTAGGCAGACCACCAGGCGAGGCTGCACGTATTAGAGAGTTCCATGCCAGATTGTTAGCGACAACTGGTGATAAGGTGATTGAAACTGTTATCCGTAAGGCAATGGATGACACAGACAAAGACCAAGTTGCTTGTCTCAAGATGTGTATGGATAGGTTGTTACCTGCTTCCTACTTTGAGAAGGACAAGATGGGAGGTAGAAATGCTATTAACATTACGATATCTGGTATTGGCAATCAGCCTACCGTTATTGATAACGACAACATTACCGATGTGGAAGAATACGATGAGTGAATTTACAGTTAATCTGTTAGAGACAATCAAGCAAAAAGAAGCACAAGGTAACTACAATATATTTGCTGGTGATAAGCCTACTGCTGACAGAAAGCTTACAAATTTAACTTTAAATGAAGTTATTAAAAAGCAAGGCAATAAAGCAGCTGGTGCATATCAGTTTAAACCTGAGACATTAAGAACATTAATTAAAGACTTAGGTCTGCGAGGTACTGAAAAGTTTACTCCTGCCTTTCAGGATGTCTTAGCTACAAGGTTGCTGGAGCGTAGGGGTTTAAATGATTATCTAGCTGGTAATCTAAAACCAGAGATATTTGCTGAGAATGCTGCTAAGGAATGGGCATCACTACCAGTATTAACACCTACTAAAGGTAGGGTAGGTCCAGTTGAACCAGGTATGTCTTATTACCAAGGGTATGGCTCTAACAGGGCATTAATGAATGCAGATGAGTTTAACCAGTATCAACAGATGCTAGGATATAAACCACAGATAGCTAACCAAGATGCTCCTAAAGGATTATTGTCTCAAGCTGCAGACATGGTAACTGCTCCTGTTAGACAGGCTACTGATTATCTAGCTGATGTCTTCTGGAATCCTAAGAAGTTATTTAGCGATACAACAAGGGACTAATGGATTTAAATATATCGTTATTACCCTGGCAAGAACAGGTCTGGCAAGACAAGACTCGTTTCAAGGTAATTGCTGCAGGACGAAGAACAGGTAAGTCTAGGTTTGCTGCGTGGAAGTTAATCGTAGAGGCATTGAACAGTAACAAGGGTCATGTCTGGTACGTAGCTCCTACGCAACAACAGGCTAGAGATATTATGTGGCAACAACTATTAGAGCTAGCACATCCTATCATTAGTAAGAGTCATATTAATAACATGCAAGTAGAGTTGGTCAATGGTTCTGTCATTAGCCTAAAAGGTGCTGATAGACCAGAGACCATGCGTGGTGTAGCATTAAAGTTCTTGGTGCTGGACGAGTATGCAGACATTAAACCTCAAGTGTTTGAGCAGATTTTAAGACCTGCTCTAGCTGACTTGAAGGGTGCTGCCTTGTTCATTGGTACACCAAAAGGACGTAACCACTTCTACGATATCTATAAGTATGGTGAAAGTGAAAAGGATGATGACTGGAGAGCATGGCACTTCTGCTCTACTGATAACCCACTCATTGACCCTAAAGAAATTGAAGTTGCTAGAAACACAATGTCTAGCTTTTCTTTTAGACAAGAGTTCTTAGCTAGTTTTGAGGCTGCTCAGTCAGACTTGTTTAAGGACGAGTGGATTAAGTATGGTGAAGAAGGTGAAGAGCCTAACGATGGTACTTGGTACATGGCAGTTGACTTAGCTGGTTTCAGTGACGTTAACAAGCAAGCAGAGAATAAGAAGAAACATCTTGACCAAACAGCTATTGCGATTGTTAAGGTGCATCAACATGGTTGGTGGGTAGATAAGATTGATATTGGTCGCTGGGATATTAAAGAGACTGCTCAACGTATCCTACGTCATGCTAGCGAATATGAAATACAGATTGTTGGTATTGAGCGTGGTGCGTTAAAGAATGCAGTACTCCCATACCTACATGACATGATGAAGCGTAGTAACATCTACCCTCGTATTGATGACTTGACTCATGGTAACAAAGCCAAGATTGATAGAGTTGTATGGGCGTTACAGGGTCGATTTGAACATGGCAAGATTACGTTAAAGACTGGTGACTGGAATAGAGAGTTTGTGGACCAGCTCCTAAACTTCCCAGCCACAGGCGTACATGATGACATGCTAGATGCTTTGTCATACATTGACCAGATTGCAGTAACAGACTTCTCTTTTGAATTTGAAGAAGAAGAGTATGAACCACTAGATATGATATCAGGCTACTAAAGGAAAAAAATGGCTGAGTTTAAAGAAACCCCAGTAACGAACTCTGACTTAGAACTAGTCAGTTTTGTGACTAGTCACTGTGACAGATGGCGTGACCATCGTGATACTAACTTCCTTCCTACATGGGATGAGTATGAGCGTATCTATTACGGTATTTGGTCAGACCAGGATAAGACAAGGGATTCTGAGCGTTCTCGCCTAGTGTCTCCTGCTATGCGTCAGGCAGTAGAGAACAAGTGTTCAGAGATTATGGAAGCGACTACAGGTCGTGGTACATACTTTGACATTGATGATGACTTCCAAGACCTCGACAAGCGTGACGTAGAGCTAACCAAGCGTCAACTACATGATGACCTTAAGAAAGACAAAGCATTAAAGGTTTGGAAAGATGTTAACCGTAATGCTGAGATATTTGGTACTGGTATTGCTGAGATTCTTGTTAAAGAGAAGATTGAATACGTACCTGCAACACGTCAATTACCAGGACAGCAAGTAGCTGCTATTGGTGTTGAAGAGAAACCACGTGTTTCAGTACCTTCTAAGTCAATTCATCCACGTAACTTCTTAATTGACCCTAATGCTGAGGCTATTGATGATGGTTTAGGTGTAGCTATTGACGAGTATGTTAACCTTTTCCAGATTGTTAAAGGCATTGAAGAAGGTATTTATCGTAAAGTTAATATTCAACCAGAGTATGTTGACACAAACCTAGAGCCAGAACAGCTTTCTACATCGTTTAAAGATGATAAAGTACGTATCTTGCGTTACTATGGCTTAGTACCACGTGAATATCTAGAGCAATTAGAGAATGAAGGTGCTGAAGTAGCTGATTTATTCCCTGAAGATAGCCCTGGTGACAAGTATTCTGACCTAGTTGAGGCTATTATCGTCATTGCTAACGGTCAACAACTGCTAAAAGCAGAGCGTAGTCCTTACATGATGAAGGATAGACCAGTAGTTGCATATCGTCCAGAGACAGTACCAGGTAGATTCTGGGGTGTAGGCACTGTTCAGAAGGGCTACAACATGCAAAAGGCTATTGATGCACAGTATCGTAGCCACTTGGACTCATTAGCCCTTACAACAGCTCCTATGATGGCTGCAGATGCCACTCGTTTACCACGTGGAGCTAGCTATAAGGTCCAACCAGGTAAAACATTGCTTGTTAACGGTAATCCTAACGAAGTATTGTTCCCATTTAAGTTTGGTAACACAGACCCTGCTAACAATGCTACTGCCCAAGAGTTTGAGCGTATGTTATTGCAAGCCACTGGTACACTTGACTCAGCAGCATTAACACAATCTGCTGCAGCTGGTGGACAAGGCGGTATGGGAATGTCTGTTGCTATGTCTTCTATCATGAAGAAGAGTAAGCAAGCACTTATTAACTTCCAAGAAGACTTTTTAGTACCGTTTATCAAGAAAACTGCTTATCGTTACATGCAGTTTGACCCTGAGAACTACCCAAGCAGAGACTTCAAGTTTATTGTCTCAAGTTCTTTGGGGATGGTTGCTAGAGAATATGAACAACAACAGTTTATTGGATTGTTACAAACATTAGGACCACAATCTCCTATCGTGCCTTTGGTACTTAAGAGCATTGTACAGTCCTCTAGCCTTGACAATCGTGAAGAACTTGCCTCAGCTCTTGATGAAATGTCTAAACCAGACCCAGCTCAACAACAAATGCAGATGCAACAAGCCCAGGTTCAGTTGGAGTTGGTTCAGTCTCAGTCAGCAGCCCTACAAGGTCAGGCTAAAGAATCAGAAGCTAACGCTATTGAATCACAAGCCAAGGCACAGAAAGCTATGGTTGAAGCTGAGTTAATGCCAGAAAGAGTTAAGACTGATTTAGTACGTAATATCAGTGCTAACCTTCCTGCTAACGCTGATGACAAGGAATTTGAAAAGAGAGCTAAGATTGCTGAACTTATCCTTAAGGAACGTGAGATTATCTCTAAGGAACAAATGGTTGGCAAACAGATGAAAATGCAGTAAAAATCACTTGACAAATTCATCTTTTTGTGGTATAATATATACACTTGACAGATAATTAAAAATGTGCTAGTGGGTGGTATCTAATAATAACAATAAGCCACCCCTACACACCCAATAGGACTCCGTATGGATAAAGCCCTACAACAGTATTACGAAGAACGATTTAACATGATGGCTACTCAAGGTTGGCAAGACCTTATTGAGGATGCTGACAAGATGATAGAAACATATGATAACGTTTCTGCAATTGAGACCATCGAGAATCTACACTTCAAAAAAGGACAACTAGACATTCTACGTTGGTTAGTTTCATTAAAGCAAACTTCTGAGGAAGTCTTTAAGGAGATTGAGCATGAAAAGGATGTATGAGTTTATGTGTCTTAGCGGACACATTACAGAAAGTTACCTAGATGAAAGCATAAGGGAAACCACATGCTCTACTTGCGGTAACGATGCTTCAAGAATCATTTCTATGCCACGTATTTCATTGGATGGTACTGACCCAGTGTACGTATCAGCTCATGAAAGATGGGCAAAGAGAAGAGAAGAAGCAACAAAGATAGCTAACAAACGGAACGAAGGCTAACCGTCTAGCTGTTATTTTTTAACTTTCCTACAATCAGCACTAAGACTGACAGGAGTATTATATGGCTACATTTATCGACCCTCAAGACGAGGAATTGCAAGACCAAGAACAAGTTAATTCAATCCCAGAACCTACTGAACAACCAGTAGATAATACTGAAGAGGTTGTTAACGCCCAACCAGCTGAAGACGTAACTGAAGTACCTGATAAGTACAGAGGTAAATCGTTAGAAGAGATTGTGAAAATGCATCAAGAGGCTGAAAAGCTAATTGGTAGACAAGCACAAGAGGTAGGGGAGGTTCGGAAGCTAGCAGATGAACTCATTAAGAGACAACTCGAATCAAAACCAACGCCTGATGCAAATGTAACCGCACAAGAAGACGATGTAGATTGGTTTGCAGAACCAGAGAAAGCAGTAAGAAACGCAGTTGATAAACACCCTGCTGTTAGAGAAGCCCAGGAAACTGTGCAACGCTTTAAACAACAAGAGTTTATGACTAAGCTTCAATCTGACTTCCCAGGTTTCCAGACAACAGTTGCTGACCCAGAGTTCGCTCAGTGGATTCAAGCATCTCCAGTACGCTTACGCTTGTATGCTGCTGCTGACAACTTAGACTTTGACTCTGCTGCTGAGTTACTTAACACATGGAAACTAGTTAAGCCAGCTCCTGTAGAACAGAAGCCTCAAGTACAAGCAGTATCACAAGAGGTAAAAGCAGACAGAGCTGCTGCGATGAAAGCTGTAGCAGTAGACACAGGTTCAACAGGTAATGTCTCAGCAAAGATTTACAGACGTTCTGATTTAATCCGACTTCAGTTAGAAGACCCTCAACGCTATATGGATATGCAACCAGAAATCATGTCAGCATATGCAGAAGGCAGGGTCCGATAAAAACAATTTAAAATAATAATCTAGGAGATTTAAAAAATGGCAAATGCAGCATATCCAGGTGGTTCAGGAACCATCGTAAACAACAGTAACGCAGCAACGTTTATCCCAGAAATTTGGAGTGACGAGATTGTTGCAGCTTATAAAAAGAACTTGGTTCTAGCTAACTTAGTTAAGAAGATGAACTTCAAAGGCAAGAAAGGTGACACAGTTCACATTCCTAAGCCAACACGTGGTTCAGCTTTCGAAAAAGCAGCTAACACTAAAGTAACTATTCAAGCTGACCAAGAGTCAGAAGTACAAGTTTTGATTAACAAGCACTTCGAGTACTCACGTTTCATTGAAGACATCACTGAAGTTCAAGCTCTAGCATCTCTACGTAAGTTTTACACAGAAGACGCTGGCTACGCTTTGGCTAAGAAAGTTGACGATGAGTTAATGGCTTTGGGTAAAGCTTTTGGTGACAGCGATGGTGCTGACTGGGTTCACTCAAACAGCTACTTCATCGATGCATCTACAGGTTTGACTTCATACGCAGTTGACACAGTAACTACTTCAGACGTCTTTACTGATGCTGGCTTCCGTAAGTTAATCCAGTTGATGGATGACGCTGACGTACCAATGGACGGTCGTAAGTTTGTAATCCCACCATCATTGCGTAATGCGATTATGGGTATTGACCGTTACAACTCTACTGACTTCGTTGACGGTAAAGGCGTACAAACAGGTAAGATTGGTACATTGTATGGTATTGATATTTTCGTATCAAGCAACTGCCCAACTATCGAAACAGCTGGTGATAACACTGCTGGTGACGCAGTTAAGGCAGCGTTGTTAGTGCACACAGACACTATGGTTCTTGCAGAGCAATTGGTGTTCGTTCACAACAACAATACCAACAAGAGTATTTGTCTACTCTTTACACAGCTGACACTCTCTTCGGTACAAAAGTAATTCGTCCTGAAGCTGGTTTCGTATTGGCTGTTAACGCTTAATCATAGCGTGTAAACAATTCTCCCTAGCTCAAAAGGTTAGGGAGTTTTGCTTAAGTACTTTTATTAAAGAGTATTTAAACAAGACAAGGAGTTATTAAAGTATGGCTATCTATAGAGGACCTGGTGGGTCAGGAGATGCTACAGCAGACTCAGCTAGCGAAGCATTATTAATACGTTCTTTAGCTATTGAAGTACAAGCTGATGCTGATGCTGCAGAGGCTGCTAGAGCTGCTGCTGTAACGGCACAGATTGCTGCTGAATTAGCTGAGACCAATGCTGAAACAGCAGAGGCTAATGCAGAAACTGCAGAGACTAATGCTGAAACTGCACAGGCTGCTGCTGCTGGTTCTGCCAGTGCTGCGTCTACATCTGCAACCAATGCCGCTTCTTCCGCTTCTACAGCGACTACTCAAGCATCTAACGCATCTACTTCTGCTAGTGCAGCTAGTAGTTCAGCAAGTGCCGCTAGTACATCAGCTACTAATGCCGCTAGTTCAGCGTCAGCTGCAAGTGGTTCAGCATCAACAGCGACTACTCAAGCAACTAATGCATCTAATAGTGCTACAGCAGCAAGTACATCAGCAACTAATTCAAGTAACTCAGCTACTGCTGCAGCTACTTCTGCAACGAATGCGTCTAACTCTGCTACAGCTGCAGCAAGTTCTGCTACTAGTGCAAGTGGTTCAGCATCAACAGCGACTACGCAAGCAGGAATAGCCACTACTCAAGCAAGTAACGCTGCTACTTCAGCAACTGCTGCACAGACTGCAGAGACCAATGCTGAGACTGCAGAGACTAATGCTACTGCTTCTGCTTCTTTAGCTAATGACTGGGCTACTAAAACTTCTGCTCCAGTAGCTGGTGGGGAATACTCTTCTAAATATAATGCACAGTTAGCAGCTACTTCAGCAACAAACGCTAGTAACAGTGCTTCTGCAGCGGCTACATCAGCTACTAATGCTAGTAACTCTGCTAGTGCTGCTGCTACATCAGAAACAAATGCTGCTACTTCTGCAACAACAGCAGCTAGTTTTACTCCTTCTCAAACAGGTAACTCAGGTAAGTTCTTAACTACTAATGGTACAGCTACTAGTTGGGGGACTGTGTCAGGTGTTACATCAGTAACAGGTACTGCCCCAGTTGTATCTTCAGGTGGAAATACTCCAGCTATTAGTATGGCTGCAGCAACTACATCTGTAAACGGTTATCTTACTTCTACTGATTGGACTACATTCAACGGTAAGTATTCTACAGGCGGTGCTTTAGGCACTCCTTCTAGTGGTACTTTAACTAACTGTACTGGCTACACTTACGCTAACTTATCAGGTACTGTTCCAACATGGAATCAGAATACTACTGGTAATGCGGCGACAGCTACAACGGCTACAACGGCTACAACAGCTACAACAGCAAACGCTTTAAATACAGCGAATAGTTATACAGTAAATGGTTTTACAATCAGCAGTACAGCACCTCGTTTATTTTTTACTGATACCAATGGATACGCATTTTCGTTGTATAACGATGCCAATATTTTTTATCTTTTGAATAACGCTGGTAGCGGGTTAATTTATTGTGATACATCAGGAAACTTTACAGCCGTAGGTAACGTAACAGCCTATTCTGATGAACGTTTAAAGAAAAACTGGAGACCAGTACAAGATAACTTTGTTGAGAAGCTTGCCAAGGTTAAATCTGGTATCTATGACCGCACAGATATTGAAGCTACTCAAGCTGGTGTGTCTGCTCAAGATATGCAAAAGCTGTTAGCTGAGACAGTACAAACAGGTGATGATGGTACTTTATCATTAGCATACGGTAACGCTGCTCTTGTAGCTGCTATTGAATTAGCAAAGCAAGTAGTAGAATTGAGAAAAGAAATCGAACTGTTAAAGGCTAAGTAATGCCGTTACCATCATCAGGCACTCTAACAATGGCTCAGATTAATGCTGAGTTTGGTAGAGGAAACAACTTAAATTCTTATCGTGGAACTCAGTGGTACACAGCTGCTGGTGGCTCAGGTACTTTCCCTACTGGAGCAATTAGCTTCAGTGATTTCTATGGTAAACAATTAGCAAGTCCTGCGTTTAGCTTTACCATTTCATCAAACGTAGACCAAGCTAATTTAAGAACACTTGCTGTAAATGCTGGGTGGAATCAATCTTCTCCAGTCACTGCGACACTTGCTTCTGGATATTACCTATATTCATCTAACGTAGGAGCTGCTGCATTAACTATTGACGGCTCGTGGCCTGGTGGTGTAACGTTTGTAAACAACGGCTACGTAATGGGTATGGGCGGTACTGGTGGTGGTCACGGTTATCAATCAGCCCCAACAGCAACTACTTATGTTAATTCTGGTCAAACAGTTGGCGGACCTGCAATTATTTTAGGTGTTTCTTGTACTATCCAAAACAATTCATACATTGCTGGTGGTGGCGGTGGTGGTGGTAGTTGTGTTTCTGGATTTGGTACAGGAGCTGGATATGGTGGTGGTGGTGGTGCTGGTGGCGGTTCTGGTGGTACTTCTTTCTTACTAAATAACGGAGCCTACACTTGGTACTACGGTGGTGGCGGTGGTGGTTTAGGTGGTTCAGGAGCAGGCTCAGGAGCTCAAGGTGGTGGCGGTGGCGGTAGAATTCTACCTGGTAGTAACATAACACAAACTGCAAGTAACGCTTATGGTGGTTATTCAACATCTACTGGCGGCGGTGGTGGAAACCCTGGTTCAGCTACAACAGTACTCGTAAGTAATACTACTGTAAGTGGTGGAATGGCTGCAGGTTTAGGCGGTTCTGGTGGTGGTACTGGTTCTGTATATAACGGCTCTGGTCAATACTCAAGTTATGCAGACGCTGCTGGCGGTGGCGGTGGGTGGGGAGCTTCAGGCGGTACAGGAATACGTAACAATACTGTAAGCGGAACAGGTGCATCAGGTGGTAAGTGTGTACATTTAAACGGCTACTCAGTCTCATGGGCAGCTACAGGAACTAGATATGGAGCAATCTCATAATGACAATTAAATATGCTTTGTTAGACCCAGCTACAGGTCAATATGAGTATTTTGATTCTGAAGCTGATATAAAAATAAAACTAGCTGAAAGAGCTCTAGCTTTCTATTTAACTCACGGACATGGTGTTGCATATAATACCGTTACTACCGATGAAAACGGTTGGGAAACTTGGAGTTCTTCTAGTGCAGTAACTTCTATCGATGAAGCTGAAATTATAAAAGAGATACAGAGTAAATTATGATTATACCTGAAACATGGAAATCAACAGATGATTTTGCTAAATGGTATGTAGATAACGGACTACCGTTTATGCCTCCTGTTGATGTTGAAGTGTTTAACTCTGATGATGCCACGGCTTTTTGTATGTTTCGTAAAGGGCAATTTCAGGTTGAATTATATTTAATTTTTCCTCAGCCTTTTGTTCCTATCCATGAGCATCCAGGGGTAGAGGTAATAGAAACACCAGTAACAGAAGGGTTGGTTCATTTAATACCTACACTACGTAATGGTGAAGCTCATGGGCAAGGTATTAGAGATAGGGCTGAATTAAGAGGTTATCCTCTAGTGTCTATTCAAAGATGGCACCCCAAACTAACACCAACCACTGTTGCAACTCAGTGGAAAGGCAAAACAGTAGGTCCTAAACACGAAGCTTTAATTCGTAGATTTAATCCTAATGCTTTTATCTTTGATGGTTATGCAGACACAACAAAAACAATGGACTACCTAGAGGAACTTAAAAATGCCAAGAGTGCTTGAAACAGAGGTAATGAATGAGCCTCTACAAGTAGATGCTTACTCTGAGTTTGATAAGACTCCTATTATAAATATTTATTTATCAAAATTAAATCTTAACTCAGAAGGTTCTGTTTTAGATATTGGATGTGGCTCAGGTGACTACTTCCCTAGTCTAACTACTGCATATCCTAACGTATTGTTTACAGGTATTGATGCTTCTATTAACATGCTTGAAAAAGCTAAAAGCAAGATTACAGCTAATGTAACTTTAGAAAATAGAAACATACCTGACTTAACTATTACTCAGAAGTATGATGGCATTATTAGTAGTATGCTATTACATCAATTAGCTGAGCCTAGTGTTCTTTGGGATACTGTAAAACAAGTAGGCAAAGAAGGTACTAAAGTATTAATTATGGATATGGTGAGGGTGGAAGACCTAAACACTAGACTAAATATTCTTAATACATATTCACCAGAAGATAAGTTTCAACAGTTTAGAACAGATTTTAATAACTCTATGCAAGCTGCTTTTACTGTTTCAGAAGTAGAACAACAACTTCAAGAAGCTGATTTGACTAATTTAAAAGTATCTACTTTAGAGTTACCTGCTTCATGGCAATTATTATTTATAACAGGAACATTATGACAACAGAGAACGGTGTAGACCTTTACAAGTACGGTAAGCTTACTGCTCAGGTAGAGGCTATGGAAAAGAAGATAGACAAACTAGAAGTTGGCATGGAGTCTCTGTTAGAACTCGCTAATAAATCTAAAGGTGGCTTCTGGATGGGCATGGTAATTGCCTCTGGAGTTGGTGGTATTATTACATACATAACAAGTCACTGGACAGTTAAATGAGAGAACTTACAGTAGGTAAGAACATTGTAGCGAATACTCTTACAACAATTTATACTGTACCTAAAGGGTGTAAAGCTATTTGTACTTTATTACATATCAGCAATAGCACAGGTTCTGGTAAGACAGTGACTGCTACTTGGTACGATAAGAGTAATAATGCAGCTATATCTATTATTCATTCGCATTCTTTAAACT
>Ga0255101_1000365_pt1 | contig 11720 bp, 11 predicted proteins | sample Colum_Colum_RepC_2_FD_188588 | JGI IMG/M metagenome (GOLD analysis project Ga0255101, IMG submission 188588) | Freshwater microbial communities from Columbia River, Oregon, United States - Colum_Colum_RepC_8d | ecosystem: Environmental > Aquatic > Freshwater > River | place: USA: Oregon...
ACCTCAACGCCGTTGTATAAGCGTGTCCACATCCACGTCAAAAAGGATTTCAGTGCGTTGACGACCGGGAAAGAGTAGTCGGCGGCAATTTCGTTGCAGTAAATACGCGCTCGTGATTCAGCGACTTCGCGGGTGACGCCGCGCTCACTCACTTCACGATCAATACTGGCCTGAACCGGTGCGGAATTGATGATTTCATTAAACAGCGTGCGACGGTGCGATAAGTCCGGGCCAATCACAGCGGTGCGCTGGCGACGGAAATGCACGCGCAGGACACGGGAGACTTTGCGTAGCGTGAGCTCACTATTCTGGCCTTCATCACAGAGTTGGCGCAGTGAAATCGGCGCATTGACGCGCAGCATCGTGGTGCGACCTTGTACGAGCACCGTAATGAATTGTTTTAAGGCTGATGGGGTCGCCCAGGAGTCAGCAAATAAGACTTTTAACAGCGAGCTTTCTTTATCTGGCGAGCGGCCCCACAAAATGGTGACTGGAACCAGTTGCACGTCCAGCGTGCTATCCGCTTTAACCGCTTCGATGAGTGACTGAAGTCGGGGCGAATGCTGATGGCGCGGTTTGATCAGTGGGTTCGGCTGCTCACCACGGGTTAAGCACAGAATCGAGTGCTTTTCGCGCAGACCGTGCTGGCGCATGGACGCCAAGGGGCGGGGCATGCCCAGGTTCATTGCTTCGCTTTCCAGCACCAACACGTTTGAGAGCAGGCGGCTTTGCAGGACGTAACAAATTGGCTTATTTGGGTCTATGCCTAAACTGCGCCAATCGTGCGGCATGACTTGAGTGCGTACCCAAAGCATCATGGTTTTACGAATAACCAGACGAATCAGACGATCCAGACCAAACAATCGAAACATAGTGCAACCTCAAGGCAACGACGCAGAAAAATGAAATAGCGCCAAACAGTTTCGCGAGTGTAACAAAAGCCTGACAATAAACGCCTAAGCAGTCAGCCTATCTGTCTGGAAATTGCCACAACCTGAGGTGTGCCCATGTCCGCTGTTATGCAAGAGTTGTTGCAGTTACTTGATTTGGAACCCATTGAGATCAATCTTTTTCGCGGCCAAAGCATTAATTTATTTGGAAAAAATGTATTTGGTGGGCAGGTATTGGGGCAGGCGTTGATGGCTGCCGGACGCACAGTGGACGATCGCTTAGCGCATTCGCTGCATGCGTATTTTTTGCGGCCCGGTGACGCCACAACACCAATTGTGTATTCCGTAGAGCGCGTAAGAGATGGCAAGAGCTTCACCACTCGCACGGTCAAAGCGATTCAGCATGGCGAGATCATTTTTACCATGATGGCATCTTTTTCCATTGCGGAAGATGGCCTAGATCACCAAATGCCTATGCCCACCGTGCCTGCACCCGAAGAATTGAAGAGCGAATTGGAGCTGCGCCGAATGGTGGCGCCATTCGTGCCGGAGAAAATGCGCGCCATGATGGAGCGAGACCGTCCCATCGAGTTGCGTCCGATTGATCCGATCAATCCGTTCGCACTCACGCCTCAGCCGCCGCATCGGGCACATTGGATGCGCTCCCAAATGGCGCTGCCCGATGATCCCTTCTTGCATCAGTGCTTATTGGCCTTTGCGTCCGACTTTGCCCTGATGGGAACAGCCATGCTGCCCCATGCGGTGCACTTTATGCAGCCGTCCATGCAGTGCGCCAGCATTGACCATGCCATGTGGTTCCATCGCCCAGTGCGCATGGATGAATGGCTGCTCTACAGCATGGATGCACCCTCGGCATCGTCTGCAAAGGGGATTAATCGCGGCCTGATTTATGACCGTAATGGCGTGCTTATCGCCTCAACGGCTCAGGAGGGTCTGATGCGTCAGCATGAGTTGCTGGAGCGGTAATATCAGGCGCCGGTCTCTTGCTGGGGAGACCGGCGAAAGTTGAGAATCGTACTCGTCGCGCTATCTTCGCTCGCCAGGGTGGGCGGGCATAAAAAGGCTTTCAACTCTACTTCCCGTTCTTTCGCTTCGCTATAGCCCAACTCGATTAATGCTTTCGTGAAGGGGGCTTCAAAAATTAGGTAGCTTAGTAAGTTAGAGCCTGATTTTTTGAACATGCCGGAGCCGCGCACAAAGAGCTGAATGGAGGCGGGGAGGGTGTGGGCGTATTGCGCCGCGAGCACCTCAAGCTTGTCGAGCTGAGGGGAGATCACCATATAGTTCACGGGCTTGAGTGAAGTCGTGGCGAGCCGCTCGGGCGGTAGAATGCTGACCGTATGGTTAATACGGTGCATGCGCTCTAAGTCCATTTCCAAACTGTCCACAAAAGAACTGCTCATGATGTGGCCAATGATTTGAGCCAAGCTGGGGTAGCTCATGACCGGCGATTTAGCGGCACTGCCTGCACCCGTTCCAGCACCGATGACCAAGATGCGGCTTGCACCCAAATGCAGTGCTGGGCTGATTGGTGCAAGCTGACGCAAAGCGCCATCACCGTAGTATTCACCGGCAACATCCACCGCGGGAAAAATCAATGGGATAGCGCTTGAGGCCATCAAATGCTCATGGCTGAGGAGGGTGCGACGACCGCGACGCCGTGCGCGATGCCAATCGGTTAAGTGCGGAGCGCCTTGGTAAAAATTCACCGAATCGCCACGGCTATAGCTACAGGCGGTGATGCACAAGGCATGAAGATGACCTGCATCAATCATGCGTGGCAGTTGTTTGAGGTCAATGATTTCGCGCAACAGTTCAGCCAGTGGCGAATTGTTCAGCAGGGACACGGGCACGGTTTTGTTGAACATGCCTAAAGCCAAATTGCTAATCCAGCGGAAAGCGCCGCCCAGAACGCCTTGCCAGTCTGTGCGATACACCTGCGAGCTTGAAAAATTCGCCCAGACCTCATGTAATTTATCGACGCCGGTGCCAAACGAGTCGGCGCAGGTGGCTAGCGCTGCTGCATTGAGTGCACCTGCAGAGGTGCCACAAATAATCGGAAATGGTGTGCTGTGACGGTTCGGCAGCATTTCGGAAATCGCACGCAGTACGCCAATTTGATAGGCCGCGCGAGCGCCACCACCAGACAAAACCAGTGCAGCGGGGCCACTGGAAGCATCGATTTGCAGATGGCTTTGATCGGGTCCGTTCATGACTACAATTCCTATACCGAGTTTGATTTCATCGTCTGCTTGCTTTTTAAGCGATGCAAGATCGATTCGTCTGTGTTTTGCAGGCTTTTTGCTGTCCGCCTGTAGTCGGCCCCAGCCATGAGTTAAGCTGTCAACGGTTCGATAAGGGGGGATGGCATGGCGGATGGCAGGCTTCAATGGCGCTGGCGACTGGGGTTCGTTGTCGTGGCGATAGTCCTTTTTGCGCTGCAATTTCGTGACCTGCCTGACGGTGTATTAGGCCAAGAAATTTTCTGGCAGCTGCGCCTGCCAAGGCTGTTGTTGGCAGCATTTGCGGGTGCAGCATTGGCATTAGCTGGGCTTTGGCTGCAAACACTGTTCCGAACGGCATTGGTCGAGCCGGGGTTGCTCGGTGTGTCTTCTGGCTCCGCCTTGACCGCAATTATTTTTCTCGTGCTATGGCCGGCTGCCTGGGTGTGGATGCCCTTAGCGGCCATGTTGGGTGGAAGTCTGGCGCTGTTTATGGTGCTCGCGCTGGCCAAGCGTTTTCAGCTCCAAGGGGAGGCCTTGCTGTTGCTCGGTATCGCGCTCAATGCCCTATTAGCGGCGGCGATGCAAATGCTGCTGCTGATCAGCCCAGATCAAGCCTTGCGCGCCAGCAGCTTCTGGCTAATGGGCAGTTTTGCCTATGGCGAAGCGCGATTATTGTTACCGGCGATAGTCTTGCTGCTGGTGTTTACGGTGTGGGGTATGCGCCGTGCCAGTGCCTTCGATCTCTGGTTGCTGGGTGAGCGCGAAGCGGGCCACTTAGGTCTGCCCGTTGCCCGGTTTCGACGTCAAATTATGTGGGCCAGTGCCGCCCTGGTCGCGCTGGTCGTCGTGCAGTCAGGGAGTATTGCGTTTATTGGCCTGATGGCGCCGCACATGGCCAGTCGCTGGGTGGGTTGTAGTCATCGTGAACTGACCCCCGCCGTACTGCTTATTGGCGCAATGTTGGCGGTGTTTGCCGATACCTTGGCGCAAACCTTACTGAGCCCGCTGGAAATCCCGGTCGGTATTCTGACTGCGCTGCTAGGTGCTCCCTTCTTTCTTGCGCTGCTGCGCTTGCGGTGGCAGCGATGATGCAAATTTCAGCTCAGTCCTTGCGCAGTCCCGATGGCCGCGTCGTACTGGAGCTACCAGACCTCCACTTGCAGGCAGGTGAATGTTGGCTGGTGTTAGGGCCCAATGGCGCGGGCAAAAGTACGTTCTTACGACATGCCGCAGGCCAATCCGCAGCGAATTCGCTTGTGCTGACTCAGCATTGGCGCTGGCAGGGCAGGCCTTTGCCTAAGTGGCACGATAATGCCTGGGCGCAACAACGCGCGTATTTGCCTCAGCAGCACCACTTGCGGTCTGCTTTGAGCGTTGAAGCGATCGTGCGCATGGGGGCTTTCCCGTGGCAGGGTGTACATGCGCAGCTGACCCATGCCTTGGTCGGCATTATCGAGGAATGGGATTTACAGCATCTACGTCATCGGTCATGGACCACGCTGTCGGGTGGTGAACAGCAGCGTGTTCAGCTCGCGCGAACCGCTTTGCAATTGGCGTTAGCCGAAACCGATAAGCCACGGCTCTGGCTGTTGGACGAACCTTTGGCTGCACTCGATTTGCGTCATCAAGCGGTGGCGTTGTCCGCTATGCAACAAGCCGCAATGGAGGGGGCTTTGGTAGTGGCTAGCGTGCACGACATGAATGCCGCTCTAGCGATTGCTAGCCATGTCTTGGTGTTAGGAAACGGAGCTGTGCTGTGGCAGGGCGCCGTAGAGGCAGAGCCTGTTCGTGAGGCACTTGCCGAGGCATTTTCGTTGCCCTTGGTGTGGGCGACTTGGCGGGACGGAGAAACCTCAGGGCAATGGCTGGTGCCAAGACCCTGAGGTGATTTCAGCTTAAAGCGCGGTGACTGTACCCGCGAGATGCGGCTTTCCTTTGCGCGCATCGTTGACGGTAAATTGATAGCCCGTGCTCGTGGCTTCCGAACTGAAAGCGACTTTGGCGGGCAACAATACTGGCAACTTAAATTGCACGTCTACGCGATAGGCATTAGGCAGGCGACCATCAAGCGCAGCTAAGCAAGCCGCTTTGCTCCACATGCCATGGGCAATGGCTTGTGGAAAGCCCAGTAGTTTGGCGGTGGCGGCATAGAGATGGATCGGGTTGCGATCGCCAGAAACTGCGCCGTAACGACGACCAATATCCCCTGGCACCGTCCAAATCGAGGAGGGCGTGGAGGGTGCAATGCGCGCAGGCTTGTCTGTCTTCGCGGATTTCTCTGCGGGTTTGGCCTCTGCTTTTGGCGTGGCTTGGCGACGCAGATAAGTGCTGATATCCACCCACACTTTCTCTTCACCCACAAACGCTTCGCTGATCAGGTCAAACGTCACGCCCTTATCGTGCGGCTGTAAATTGCCCACACGGGTACGGAAGGTGACTTGCTCGCGCACATTCACTGGGCGGAGCTGATCAATGGTGTTGCGGACATGGACGAGGCCGAGCAGCGCATAAGGGAACGCAGCGTCGGTCATCACCACTAACTGCAGGGGCGTGCTCAGCACATGCAGATAGGTCGAAGGCACGGTATCGCGCAGGGTAAAACCGCAGGTGCGGTTGTACTCGGCGAGATGAGCGAGGTCGATGCTTTGATCACGCAGCACCACCTCTAAGTCGGGCAGCGTATGGCTGCCCTTTTTATTGAAGCCACCCAGTACCGCCTTGGCATAAAGGCTCAAGGCACCTGGGGCTTTTGCGATTTCACGAACTGTCATGGTCAAACTCCAGCGCTTAGGCGCCGATCAGGCTCTGTCCGCAGACGCGAACAATGTTGCCGTTGACGGCATGCGAAGCCGGGTTGGCGTACCAAGCAATGGTTTCTGCGACATCAACGGGCAGGCCACCTTGCGACATCGAGTTCATACGACGACCGGCTTCGCGGATAGCGAACGGAATCGCGGCTGTCATTTGCGTTTCAATGAAACCCGGAGCCACGGCATTGATGGTGATGCCCTTGGCCTGCAGGCTTGGCAGCATGCTGTTAACCATGCCGATAACGCCGGCCTTGGACACGGCATAGTTGGTTTGACCCATGTTGCCGGCGATGCCCGAGATCGACGACACGCAGATCACGCGGCCATTGGCACGAATTGCATCCTGAGCGATCAGCTCATCGTTAATGCGCTCTTCCGAAGACAAGTTGATGTTAATCACCATGTTCCAGAGCTGCTCTTTCATGTTGGCCAGCGTCTTGTCGCGAGTCACACCCGCGTTATGCACGATGATGTCGAGACCGCCATGAGCGCTCTTAACATGGGCCGCAATGCTGGCTGGCGCTTCGGCCGACGTGATGTCCAAGGCTAGAACTGAACCACCAATTTCACCGGCAACCTTGTTCAGGTCGGCTTCTTGCTGGGGTACGTCAAGGCAGATTACGTGAGCGCCATCACGCGCCAAGGTTTGTGCAATGGCCTCGCCAATACCGCGCGAGGCGCCGGTAACGAGGGCAACTTTGCCAGCCAGTGGCTTGTTCCAATCCGGAGTTTCGCCAGCGATGCCAGTGGCAGTAATACGCACGACTTGGCCAGACACGTAGGCCGACTTTGGCGAGATGTAGAAACGCAGGGTCGATTCCAAACCGGCTTCTGCACCCGGAGCGACATAAACAACCTGAGCGGTAGCACCCTTTTTAGCTTCTTTACCGATGGCACGGGTAAAGCCTTCGAGGGCGCGCTGGGCAGTGGCGTGCTTGGGGTTATCGCAGAGTTCTGGTGTGCGACCAATGACAATGATGCGCGCCGAGTTGGCGAGCTTACGAATCACGGGGCTGAAGAAACTGTGCAGGGCAATGAGGTCATCGGAGCGAGTGATGCCGGACGCATCAAAGACCAAGGCTTTAAATTTCTGACCATCTTCCGCGCTCGGCGCATAGGACACGGTGGCCAGACCGGCGCTGGAGGCGAGACCATGAACGGCGCTATCAGCCGCTGCAAATACCTCTGCCTTGATGTTCGCCAGCACTTGCGTGATGGCGGCAGTGAGTTCGCTGCCCGCGGCCGCGCCCACCAGAACGGCACCTTTAACAACGGGCGCTTCTGGCTTGAAGCGATCCAAAGCCAGTGGCGCAGGAAGGCCGAGATTCTTGGCCAGCAATTGGCCCAGCGGGGAGTTCACAAAATCAATATAACGATCGCTCATGACGAGGTCCTCTCACAGGTAAAACAGCCATGACTCTGTCGCAAAAAACGACACAAGTCGTAAGATTTTGACGGCATTGGGCCGCAGAAGTGCGGAGACTAGACAATTCAAAGGAAATTGGCGAGTACTGACGCGCGCGCAACAAATCGTTAACATGCCGCCTACGCAGACTAACAAAGGCAATGGCAACAGAGTTTGCCGGTTGCCATCGCATTTGCTGCATTTCGGCCAATGACCTGTAGCACGCTTGTGCTAGCGTGGCAGGGGTAATCAACAGGAGTTTCACATGACCACCATTCGTCGCGTCGCCATTGTCGGCGCCAACCGTATTCCTTTCGCACGCTCCAACAGCGTGTACGCCACTGCTTCAAACCAAGACATGTTGACTGCCGCACTAGACGGTCTGGTCGATCGCTGTAACCTGGGTGGCAAGCGCATTGGTGAAGTGGTTGCCGGTGCCGTGCTCAAGCACAGCCGTGACTTCAACCTGACGCGTGAATGTGTTCTGAGCACCAAGCTCGATCCTCAGACCACTGCGTATGACATTCAACAAGCCTGCGGTACCGGCTTGGAAGCTGCTATTCTGGTGGCCAACAAGATCGCCCTCGGCCAAATCGATTCTGGCATCGCCGGTGGCGTTGACACCACATCCGATGCGCCTATGGCACTGAGCGATGGCCTGCGTGGTGTATTGCTTGAAATCAACCGCTCCAAGACGCCAGCTGATCGTCTGAAGGCCGCCAGCAAGCTGCGCCCTAAGCATTTCATTCCTTCTTTCCCACGTAACGGTGAGCCGCGCACAGGTCTGGCCATGGGTGACCATGCGGCCATTACTGCTGCTGAATGGCAGATCCCACGTGAAGAGCAAGATAAGCTGGCTATTGCTAGCCATCAGAAGCTGGCAGCTGCTTACGAGCGTGGCTTCTTCAATGACCTTATCACGCCGTACCTCGGCCTCAAGCGCGATCAGAATCTGCGTCCCGAAGCGAGCTTGGAAAAGCTGGCCACGCTCAAGCCCTGTTTCGGTGATCGTGAAACCGGCACCATGACGGCCGCTAACTCCACCCCGTTAACAGACGGCGCATCGGTAGTGCTGTTGGCATCGGAAGAGTGGGCTAACGCCAACAACCTGCCTATCCTGGCTTACTTCATTGATGGCGAAGTAGCTTCCATCGATTTCGTTCATGCGAAAGAAGGCCTGCTGATGGCGCCAGCTTATGCCGTGCCCCGCATGTTGGCTCGTCGTGGTCTGACCCTGCAGGATTTCGACTACTACGAAATCCACGAAGCCTTTGCTTCGCAGGTCCTGTCGACACTGAAGGCTTGGGAAGATCCCACGTTCTGCAAAGAGCGTCTGGGTCTGGATGCGCCTCTGGGTTCGATTGATCGCAGCAAGCTCAATGTTAACGGCTCATCGCTGGCCGCAGGTCACCCCTTCGCGGCAACCGGTGGTCGTATTGTGGCCACGCTGGCCAAGATTCTCAGCGAGAAGGGTTCGGGCCGTGGCCTGATCTCTGTCTGTGCCGCTGGTGGTCAGGGTGTGGTTGCTATCATCGAACGTTGATGTGTTTGCCGCGCCGTCTAACGGTGGCGCTGCATAACGACTATAAAAAAACCGGCACATGTGCCGGTTTTTTTATGCCCCCGTTTTAGCAACGAGAGCGCTGAATTAACGAAGGATTAGCCTTCGATTTTCAGCAGCTCGATTTCGAATATCAGGGTTTCGTTAGGACCAATCTTCTCGCCCGAACCTTGTGGGCCATAAGCTAGGTTGCCCGGGATGTAGAGCTTGTACTTGCCACCAATCTGCATGAGCTGAACACCCTCAGTCCAACCAGGAATGACTTGGTTGAGCGGGAAAGTAGCCGGCTGGCCGCGATCATAGGAGCTATCGAAAACCGTACCGTTGGTTAGTGTGCCCTTGTAATGCACGGTGACAACGCTGGTTGCAGCGGGCTTAGCACCGGAACCGGCTTTCAGGGTTTCAATCTGCAAACCGCTGGCGGTAGTTGTAACACCCGCACGCTTGCCGTTGTCGGCTAGGAATTTAGCACCGGCATCAATAGCCGTTTTACCTTTGGTTTCCATTTCTTTCATTTTCTTCTCACGCAGCTGTTGAGCCATCGTGGTCAGAATTTGTTTGCGTTCTTCATCGTTCAGCGCCAGTTCGGCTTTGTCCTGAACGTCTTGCAGGCCTTGCTTCAATGCATCGAGATCGATGTCATCACGGATAGGGTCCATGGAGCGACCGATATCGACACCAATGGCGTAGCTGAATTTTTGTGTGTCGGACTCCAGGTTGGCTTTGCTGCTGAAGGGATTGTTGCAGGCAGCCAATGTCAGCGAGGCAATCGCCAGCGAAAGAACACGAATTTGAAGCTTCATTTTTTATCCTTGTAGTGAGGGTTAGCGAATTTTCAGGTGATCGATTGAAGCCTAATTCAGTCGGGCTTTCCAGTGTTTGTCGCAAAATCTTGCAGCCGTTTAAGCAAGCTGGAGGTATCCCAGCGACCGCCGCCCATGCGCTGTACATCCCGATAAAAATCATTGATGACCGGGGTGAGAGGGAGTTGCACGCCTAAGCGACGCGCCTCCGCTTCCACGATATCTAAGTCTTTACGCATCCAGTCCACGGCAAATCCATGATGGTATTCACTGCGAATCATGGATTGATGGCGGTTGATTAGCTGCCAGGAAGCCCCTGCACCTTGTCCTACCAGTGACATGACCTGTGCGACATCCAAGCCGGCGGCTTCGGCAAAGTGCATGCCTTCGGCGATGCCTTGAATAACTCCTGCCACACAGATTTGGTTGACCATTTTGGCGAGTTGACCTGCGCCAACGGGGCCTACATGGGCTTGTGCTTTTGCGTAGGCAGCCAAAATGGGTTGTGCGCGAGCCACTGCTTCAGGACTGCCGCCACAGAAAATACTGAGCTGGCCATTCATCGCGCCTTGTTGCCCGCCCGACACCGGCGCATCTATGAATTGCTGTTGGGGTGACAATAAATGCTGGGCAATCTGGCGCGATACCTCGGCCGACACGGTGGAGTGATCAATGAGCAGGGCTTGAGGCTTGAGCCCTTGTAAAATGCCATTTTCAGCGTGAAGGACTTGCAGCAAGTCTTCGTCCCGACCCACGCAGGTGAGCACAATATCAGCGCTTTTGGCCGCTAGGGCAGGAGAGTCGGCTAATTGCCCGCCGTATTGGGCTTGCCATTGTTCCGCTTTTTGGCGGGTGCGATTCCACACCACGACATCGTGACCCGCTGCTAAGAGGTGACCTGCCATGGGGAAGCCCATGTTGCCCAAGCCGATAAATGCCAGCGCTGCCATTGCATGCTCCTGTTCGTGATGTGCCCGTGGGATTTTACGCACCTAAGTCAGTGAAGGCGTAAAATTTACTTGTAAATGCGAATCCATCTCATTTACTATTTGCAGGTCGATCTCATTTGATGGGTAACAACCTATGTATGTCTGCTTATGTCATGGCATTACCGACCGCGCCATTCGTCAGGCGGCCCAACGTGGTGAGCAAACATTTGAGCAGTTGCAAGTCAGCACAGGGCTGGCCACTTGCTGTGGTGCCTGTCGTGACTTCGCAGAAAATATTTGGCAGGAGGCGCTGAGTGCCGAGGCGGTTGTACGCTTGAGTCAAAGCTCACACACGTGGCAGCCCGTGGTATAACGGTCGCAATTATTCAAAAGAGGCGGCTGCCCCATGAAAGGCGACAAATCGGTTGTATCGCTGCTTAACCAGCAGTTGAAAAACGAACTCACAGCCATCAATCAATATTTTCTTCATGCCCGCATGTATCGTCATTGGGGCTTGGAGCGTTTAGCCAAAAAAGAGTATGACGAGTCCATTGGCGAAATGAAGCATGCGGATAAGTTGATCGACCGTATCTTAATGCTAGATGGTCTGCCGAATGTGCAGGACATGCACAAAATTATGATTGGCGAAGATGTGCCGGAAATGCTGGGCGCCGATTTAACGCTGGAAAAGACCGCACAGTTAACTGTAAAAGAGGGTATTGCGGCCGCCGAGTTAGCACGTGACTACGTCAGCCGGGACCTCTTGTTAATGATTCTTGAAGATACTGAAGAGCACATTGACTGGCTGGAAACTCAGCAGGACTTAATTGCTAAGATGGGTCTGGCGAACTATCTGCAAAGTCAGGCCTTTCAAGTCTCTTAAGAAAGTAATCTACACATAGTTAGCAATAAAAAGCCGCTTGTAGGCGAACCTGACAAGCGGCTTTTTTATTGCCTAAAAGAAGCGATTAGCGCTTCTCTACTGGTGGCAAGTCACGTTGCACATAGCCTGTGTAGAGCTGACGCGGGCGACCGATTTTATAAGGGCCGCTGTGCATTTCTAACCAATGCGAGAT
>Ga0255101_1000380_pt1 | contig 11489 bp, 12 predicted proteins | sample Colum_Colum_RepC_2_FD_188588 | JGI IMG/M metagenome (GOLD analysis project Ga0255101, IMG submission 188588) | Freshwater microbial communities from Columbia River, Oregon, United States - Colum_Colum_RepC_8d | ecosystem: Environmental > Aquatic > Freshwater > River | place: USA: Oregon...
TTGTGCTTTCCGCACTGGACCGAGGAGCGGCGTCGTCGGGTGGCGCATGAGCACTTTCAGTGGTTCATGTGCAGCATCCTGGAGCGCTTCATCTTCTGGAACGGATCGCCCGAGCGCATCGCTCGCCTCGTTCGCATCGAGAATCCTGAGATCTTCGAGCGGCTGCGGGGCAGGCCCCTGATCCTGCTGGCTCCGCATTTCGTGGGCATCGATGCGGGTGGCATGCGCCTGTCGCTCATGGGCAGCCTGATGGCGGTCTATGCCCATCAGACCAATCCGGTGCTCGATGCCGCCATGATTGCGGGGCGTTCGAGGTTTCCGAACGCCCATGCCCTCGCCCGTCAGGAAGGGATCCGCGCAACCGTCCGTCTGATGCGCCAGGGCGTGCCCTTTCATTACTCGCCCGACATGGATCTCGGGGCCCGAGATGCCATCTTTGTGCCCTTCTTTGGCGTGCAGGCCGCCACCATTACCGCTGCTGCGCGCCTGGCCAGCGCCAGCGGCGCCACGGTGGTGCCCTGGGTCACGCGCATGACATCCGACGGCTATGTGGGGCGCTTCATGTCGCCCTGGGACGATTTTCCCGGTGGCGACATTGAGCAGGCCACCCGCCGCATGAATGCCTTCGTGGAGGAGCAGGTGCTGGAGATGCCAGCCCAGTATCTCTGGACCCATCGTCGCTTCAAGACCCGCCCGCCGGGCGAGCCCGACCCCTATCGCAAAGGCCGCTGAGCGATAATCACACCATGAAACTGCGGTTTACCAAGATGCATGGCGCGGGCAACGATTTTGTGGTGCTCGACGCAACCCGTGAGCCGCTCGCCCTGAGCCCGGCGCAGTGGCGTTTGCTTGCCGATCGGCATTTCGGTGTCGGCGCCGATCAGATTCTGGTGGTCGAGCCTCCCGATTCGCCCGACATCGACTTCGTCTATCGCATCTTCAATGCCGATGGCGATGAGGTGGAGCAGTGCGGTAACGGAGCGCGGTGCTTTGCGCGTTTCGTGAGCGATCGGGGGCTCACCCGCAAACAGGCCATCCGCGTTCGCACGCAGGCCGGGGTCATCGCGCCCCGCCTTGAGGCCGATGGCCGTGTGACCGTGGATATGGGCCCGCCCGCCTTCGGCCCTGAGGCCGTGGCCTTCGATGCCAGCGGCCTGAGTCCCTCGCCCCAAGGCGAAGACCTGCTGTGGCCCGTCGAGCTCGATGCAGATCGCCAGTGCCTGGTCTCGCTGGTCTCGATGGGTAACCCGCATGCGGTCCAGGTGGTCGACGATGTCGACACGGCACCGGTCCCGGTCGACGGGCCCCGCATCGAATCGCATCGCCGCTTCAGACGACGCGTGAATGCGGGTTTCATGCAGATCATCGATCGCAACCGGATCCGCCTGCGGGTGTTCGAGCGCGGCGCGGGTGAAACCCTGGCCTGCGGCAGCGGTGCCTGTGCGGCCGTGGTTGCCGGCATCCGTCGTGGGCTGCTCGATGCCCGCGTCGATGTCCAGACGCGGGGGGGCCTGCTGACCCTGACCTGGCACGGCGAGTCGGTCTTCATGACCGGGCCGGCGGCCACGCTCTATCAGGGCGAATTCGATCTTGACGCTGCGTGGCGCGCCTGGCCCCAGGCCCCCGGACACTCCTGAGCCCATTCCATGACCCCCTTGACGCATCCCGACCAGATCGCCCAGTACCTGCTCGACCATCCGTCGTTCTTCGAGGCTTATCCTGACCTGCTGGCCTCGCTGGCGGTGCCTTCGCCGCATGGCCAGCGGGCCGTGTCACTGGTCGAGCGACAGGTTGACATCCTGCGCGAACGCAACAAGCAGTTCGAACTCAAGCTCGCCGAACTTGTGCATCATGGCCGCGAGAACGATGCGATTGCCGACAAACTTCAGCGCTGGACCCGGGACTTGCTGCGCACCCGTGATCCCCGCCAGCTGCCCAACCAGGTGATCGACGGGCTGGGCTCGGGATTCACGGTGCCGCAGGTGGCTTTGCGCCTGTGGAATCTTCCGGCCGAACATCAGGATCTGCCCTGTGCAGCCGAGGTCGATGCCGAGGTGATCACGCTCACCGACAGCATTCGCAAGCCCTATTGCGGACGCAATGTCGATTTCCAGGCGGCCCGCTGGCTCGAGGGTGCGGGCACCCGCACGGGCTCGTTGGCGCTGCTGCCCATGCGTGTGGGCGCAGCTCCGGAGTCGTTTGGTTTGCTGGTGCTGGGCTCGCCCGATCCGGGGCGTTTCGAGGCGGGTCTGGGTACGAGCTTTCTGGAGCAGATCGCCGAGCTGGCCAGCGCCGCACTCTCCAGGCTTTATGCCTGACGCGGCAACATCCGAGGCTGCGCTTGCAAGGTCCCGAGCGGCCACGCTCGCGCAAGCCTGGCTCGAGCATCTGCGAACCGAGCGGCGCGTATCGGCCCTGACGATCACCAGTTACCGTCGTGAGCTCGATGTCCTGCTGCAGCGACTGGGCAGCGGTTCCCTCGAGCGTTGGGGTGAGGCCGATGTCCGCTCGGCAATCGCCGCAGCCGCCCGTGAGGGGCTGGCGCCTGCTTCCATCGCGCGACGTCTGTCGGCCTGGCGGGGCTTTTTTCAGTGGCTCTGCGTCAGTCGTGGCGAGCTGTCAGTCAACCCGGTTCAGGGCATTCGTGGGCCCCGTCGAGCCCGGCGATTGCCCAAGGCTCTGCCCCCGGATCAGGCGGCGGCGCTGATGGACGGTGGGCTGCCTGCCCCGCTGCAGGACCCTCTGGCTCGCTTCGAGGCCGTGCGCGATCAGGCCGTGCTGGAGCTGCTCTACTCGAGTGGCCTGCGCCTGGCCGAGCTCATCGGCCTCGATTGCCAGCAGACCGTGCTGCCCGACTGGAGCAGCCGCAGCTGGCTGGATCTGGCGCAGGCCGATGTTCAGGTGCTGGGCAAGGGCAACAAGCGGCGCACGGTGCCGGTCGGCCGCAAGGCGCTTGAGGCCCTTCAGGTCTGGCTGCAGGAGCGGCAACGGTATCTGGCCGATTGGGTGATCAGTGAGCCTGGTCGTGCGGCAGCTCGCGAGCCAGGTGACGCCCATGCGCTCTTCATCTCCAGACGCGGCCAGCGCCTCTCCCCCCGAGCGGTTCAGCATCTGGTCAGTCGCCGTGCCCGCGAGCGCGGTGTGCCCAGTGGCGTGCATCCGCATGTGCTGCGCCATTCGTTTGCCAGCCATGTTCTGCAGTCCAGCGGCGATATCCGGGCCGTCCAGGAGTTGCTCGGGCATGCGAGCATTGCCACCACCCAGATCTATACCGCGCTTGATTTCCAGCGCCTGACGGCCGTGTACGACGCGGCCCATCCCCGGGCCCGCAAGGGCAGCTCATGAGCAAGAATCCCGTCGAATCGTCTCAGGCCTCCCTGCACCTCAGGCCCGGCAAGGAGCGATCCCTGCTGCGCCGTCATCCCTGGATCTATGCCAATGCCATTGAGCGGGTTCGGGGCAATCCGGCCAGCGGCCAGAGCGTACGGGTACTCAGCGCCGAGGGTCGCTTCCTCGCCCACGCAGCCTACAGCCCCGCATCGAGCATCCGCGCTCGTGCCTGGAGCTTTGTCGAGTCCGACACCATCGACGCCGGCTGGATGGGTGCGCGTATCCATGAGGCGGTAGCGCGTCGTCAGGCGCTGCAGGCCCGGACCACAGCCATCCGTCTGGTGTTCGGTGAGGCCGATCGGCTGCCGGGGTTGGTGGCCGACCGCTATGGCGAACAGCTGGTAGTGCAGTTTCTGGCCGCCGGGGTGGAATTCTGGCGCGAGGCCCTGGTTGAGGCGCTGGTGCAGGCCACGGGTTGTTCTGCGGTGTACGAGCGCTCCGATGCGGCAGCGCGCCAACGCGAAGGCCTGCCCAGCCGGGAGGGCGCTCTGCGCGGTGAGGTGCCGGCACCCGTACCCGTGACAGAGGATGGCGTTCGATACACCGTGGACGTGGTGGGCGGCCACAAGACCGGCTTTTACATCGACCAGCGAGATAACCGCCAGATGGTCGCCCAGCAGGCTGCGGGGCGCCGGGTACTCAACTGCTTTTGCTACACCGGTGGCTTTTCTCTTGCTGCACGCCACGGCGGTGCCACGGAGGTGGTGTCGATCGACAGCAGCGCCGACGCTCTGGCGCTGGCTGCCGCCCACGAGCCGCTCAACGGGTTCGACGCGCCCTCGACCTGGATGCAGGCCAATGTGTTCGATGCGCTCAAGGCCCTTGCCGCCGAGGGCCGGCAGTTTGATCTGATCGTGCTCGATCCGCCCAAATTCGCGCCTTCGGTGCAGCACCTTGATCGCGCTTCGCGGGCCTACAAGGACATCAACATGCGAGCCTTGCGCCTGCTCGCGCCCGAGGGGCTGTTGTTCACCTTCTCCTGTTCGGGGGCCGTCTCGGTCGATCTGTTTCAGAAGATCGTGGCTGGTGCCGTGTTCGATGCGGGCGTGGATGCCCAGTTGCTGCATCGGTTGTCGGCCGGTACCGACCATCCCATGGCCATGACCCATCCCGAGGGCGAGTACCTCAAGGGGTTGCTGCTGCGTCGAATGTAAACTGCAGGCCCTCGGCTGCGGACCGAACCCCTGCATCGCAGCGATGGGCTCCTGAAGGTCTGCTGGGTTTGGCCTTGCGCCGCGCGACTCATCGGACCGTGGTCCTTCCGGTTTTTCGTCTTTGTTTCTGTCTTTGATTGGGCGCCATCATGGCCAAACCTCTGGTCCCTGTGACCATCCTCACCGGCTTTCTGGGCAGCGGCAAAACCACGCTGCTCAAGCGCATCCTGACCGAACAGCACGGCCACAAGATCGCCGTGATCGAAAACGAGTTCGGTGAGGAAGGGGTCGATAACGACCTGCTCGTGCAGGAAAGCAGCGAGCAGATCGTGGAAATGAACAACGGCTGCATCTGCTGCACGGTGCGGGGCGATCTGGTGCGCATCCTGGGTGATCTGCGCGAGCGCCGCACTGCGGGCGAGATCGATTTCGAGCGCGTGATCATCGAGACCACCGGCCTGGCCGACCCGGGTCCTGTGGCGCAGACCTTCTTCATTGATGACGAGATCGCGGAGTACTACCTGCTCGATGCGGTCATCACGGTGGTCGACGCCCAGCACGCCAATACCCAGCTCGATGAGCATAAGGAAGCCCTGGAGCAGGTGGGATTTGCCGATCGACTGCTGATGTCCAAGGTCGATCTGGTGAGTCAGGAGCAACAGGACGCCCTGCGTCAGCGCTTGATGCGCATCAATCCAAAGGCGCCCATTCGTGCGGTGCACTTTGGCAATGCACCCCTCGATGAGATTCTGGATATCCGGGGATTCAACCTCAACGCCGCCCTCGAAATCGACCCGAATTTTCTCAAGGATGACGAGCACGAACACGACGACACGATCTCGTCCTTCGTCTTCACCTCCGAGAAACCCTTCGACGCGGTCAAGCTTGAGGATTTCCTGGGGGGACTCACCCAGGTTTACGGTCCGGACATGTTGCGGTATAAAGGCGTCCTTTTTGTGAAAGGCTCGGACCGTCAGATGGTGTTCCAGGGCGTTCACATGATGATGGGAGCCGACCTCGGGCGCCGCTGGCAGCCGGGCGAGAAACCTTCCAGCAAGATGGTGTTCATCGGCCGCAAGCTGCCGAAGGACATGTTCATCCAGGGATTGAAGCAGTGCCTCGCCTGAAGGCACCCGACTGACACACCGACGATCGACAACGCCTGCGGGCGTGGCGGGAACTTTCAATGGCTGCAACCAAGACCACCAAACCCCTGACGGAGGCCGACCTCCTGAAGATGCCGGAGTCCGCCTACATGAACGAGGCGCAACTCCAGTTTTTCAGGGGGCGTTTGCAGCAGATGGAGCGCGATATCCTGGCCAACGCCGGTGAAACCACCGAGCATCTGCGCGAGACCGTGATCGTTCCGGATCCCGCGGACCGGGCCACCATCGAAGAAGAGCACGCACTCGAGCTGCGCACCCGCGACCGGGAGCGCAAGCTGCTCAAGAAGATCCAGCAGGCGCTCTCGCGCATCGACTCGGGCGAGTACGGATGGTGTGAAGAGACAGGCGATGCCATTGGTTTGCCCCGACTGCTCGCCCGTCCGACCGCCACGCTGTCGCTCGAGGCTCAGCAGCGGCGCGAATTGCGTCAGAAGCTCTACGGCGACTGATCTGCGGCCCATCTGAAGCGAGCAGCCAGTGGATGGCGCATGGGTGAATCTCGAACCTGCGGCTTGCTGCTGATCGGCCTGAAGGTTCGGCGAACCGGGTCGGCTGTCCTTGAGTTTCCCGATCTCGAGCTTGCCCCGGGCGAGCAGGCGGTGGTTTGTGGCCCTTCGGGCCGTGGCAAGACCACCTTACTGGCTGCGTTGTCCGGCTTGCTGCCCTTCGAGGCGCAGCATGCGCAAGTGCATACACACGACCTGATTGCCCTTCAGGGGCGGGGTGTGTCGGCTTTCGATGCCTTTCGAGCCCGATGTGTCGGCCTCGTACCGCAACAACCGCTGTTGCTCGGGGCGATCAGCGTGCTCGAGAACCTGCTCATCGCGCAGCGCCTGGCGGGAGGGGCAACAAACCGTGACTTGGCTCGAACGCAGCTCGATGAACTGGGTCTGCAGGGCCTGCATGAACGCAAACCGGCCCGCCTGTCGCGGGGTCAGCAGCAACGTGTGGCTTTGGCCCGCGCCCTGATCAACCGCCCCCTGATCCTGCTGGCGGACGAGCCTACCGCCAATCTTGATGACGCGTTGGCTGAACAGGTGATCGGTCTGCTGCAGCGGCAGGCCCGTAAGCATCATGCCAATCTGCTGGTGGCCACCCATGATGCACGCGTGATCGGCGCGTTTTCGCGGCAGGTCAAACTCTCATGAACAGCCTGCGGCTGGTGCTGGCCTGGATGGCTGCGCGTCCTTTGCTTACCGTACTCAGTGTGGCCCTGGTGGCCCTGGGGGTCGGAACCGTCGTTCTGGTGGGCCTGGTGACTGAACAGCTCGAGCAGCGCCTGACACGGGATGCACAGGGTGTGGATCTGGTGGTTGGAGCACGCGGCTCTCCACTTCAGCTCGTGTTGGCCGGGGTTTACCACCTGGATGTGCCGCCCGGGAATATCCCGTTGACGGCGCTTGAAGAGGTCCGTCAGCTGCCTCGGGTCGCCGCAGCGGTCCCGCTGGCGCTGGGGGATAGCTTCAGGGGATTTCGGATCGTGGGTACCGAGCCTGCCATCCTTGAGTGGCTGGGGGGCGCGCTTGCGGCTGGCAGGCTGTTCTCGGATCCGATGCAGGCGGTGCTGGGGGCACAGGCAGCCCGTGCGACCGGCTTGATGCCCGGGTCGAGATTTGCGGGTCAACACGGACTGTCAGCCGATGGACCGGTGCATGAGGATCAGATCTACACGGTGACCGGGGTCCTGGCGCCGACGGGGGGCGTGCTCGATCGTCTGATTCTGACGCCGCTGGCCTCAGTGTGGCAGGTCCACGAGGGCGAACCCAGCGATGCGACGGAGCGTGCGGTGCTTGAGGCAGAGCGTGAAATCACCCTCATGCTGGTTCGCTACGACTCGCCTTTGGCGGCCCTGACTCTGCCGCGGTCGATCAATGCGGGCGGCCGCCTGCTGGCCGCTTCGCCATCGTTTGAGTCGGCGCGTCTGATGGGTCTGTTGGGTGTCGGCGTGGATCTGCTCCATCTGCTGGCGGGTCTCATCCTCGGGATGGCGGGCCTGTCGGTCTTTGTCGCTCTCCTGCAGACGCTGTCGGAACGGCGACAAGAGTTGGCCTTGCTGCGTTTGCTCGGGGCCCGCCCGGCGGGGCTTGTCGGCCTCCTGTTGATCGAGGGTCTGCTGCTGACCTGTTCCGGAGCGATCCTTGGCACGTTGGGAGCGCACCTGGCCCTGATGCTGGCAGGCCAATGGACCGTTTCGGGTGTGGGCGTACCGCTTGAGCCCTGGTTTTTCGCTAGCATCGAGGTGTGGGTTCTGCTGGGTGCGCCCGTACTGGGCGGGCTGGCCGCGCTCTTTCCTGCCTGGCAGGCCGGGCGCCTGGCCTTGGCCGATGCCCTGGCCCAGACCTGATTCGGCGCTTGCCTCTTTCAATTGATCCTGCCTGCCATGAACCTGCCTGCCATGCCTTTGCTTGCCCGAACCGCTTTGCTGACCGTTCTTGTGATGTCGGGATCGTTGCATGCGGTCATGGTGCAGGCTCAGAGTACAAGCGTTTTGCCCGCGCCCTCGGCCTCGGCCGCCCGCCCCGACCCGGGTCGGCCTGCAGGCGCGCCCACGATGGACGCCCATCGACAACAGGATGTTGCGCGTCATCGCACGATAGCCGCAGCGCACGAAACCGCCGCTCGCTGCCTTGAAGCCGGCGAGCGCGAATCGGTCTGTCAGGAGCGCCTGCGCAAGGCCTGCGAGGGCATTGCCATTGGTCGTTATTGCGGCATGAAGCATGGCCACTGAATCGCCTGCGGCCCGGTTTGTACTGATGGCCCTGTTCGCAGGCCTGCCCATGATGGGCGGGGCCCAGACTGCTCTGCCTCGCGCTCAACCCACTTTGCCGGCTGCGAGCCCAACCGTTCAGGAAGCCGCCCGGGCGGGCACGGTGCCGGGGGCGGCTTCGCGGGATGTCGTGTTCGGGGGTAACCCGCCCCCGGATTTTGGGGGGCATGCCGGGCCTCAGCCGCTGGTATCTCCACCCTTGCCCAAAGTGGAGGGCGCGGTGCCTTGGGATCTGCTGGGCCAGGTCAAATCTGTTCCTGTTGGACGCAAGGTGGTACCGCAATTTCCCGCGGCCGTCTCCGGCCTGCACCGTACTGCGGTGAAGGTGGTGGGATTCATGATGCCCTTGCAGGCAGGTGAGCGACAGACCCACTTTCTGCTCACGGCCACCTCCCAGACCTGTGCCTTTTGCATACCTGTCGGACCGGAGGGCATCATCGAAGTCCGCATGAAGAAACCGGTCAAGGCAGGATTCGATGCCTTGCTGATTGCGGGGCGTCTGGAAGTGTTGCAGGATGACCCACAAGGCATCTACTACCGGATACGCGATGCGGAATCGCTTCCCCTTCGCTGATCTCTTCCTGTCGACATCGTGATTTTCTCCTTCTTCGGACGTAAATCCGCGCGAAAAGACAGCGGATCCGATCCGCGTGGGTCGCAGGATCCTGCCCCGGTTCGCTCAAGCGGACTGGCCGCAAAGATCGATGCGATCGAGTCCGAGATGATCCGAAATGGCCCGGCGACCCAGACTGGCCCAGTGACCTTGACGGCCCATTCACGCACGCTCACGCTTCAGACAGGCGTTGCCGGCAAGGTCGTGATGCCTTCCTCGACCTCCGGGCGCGGCCAGGGTGCAGCACCGGCGATATCAGCCGATTCGTTTGCGAATGATCCCCATGCACCCTCCCTGCCGGCGTCGTTTCTGCAGGAGCGGATCGCGGACACGCTGCGTCCGCCTCCCCCCGATCCGGGTGAGTCGGAGCGTGGTGCAGTCGGCCGGCCGGACGCTTCGGCGATCGAGATTTCTGGTTCACAGCTGCCCCCGGCCTGCGAGGAAGCCGCGGTGCTCTTCAGCAATGGTCAGCATGCCGAGGCTCGGGCGGTCCTTGAGCTGGCTGTCGACGATGCTGCGCTGGGTCCGCATCAGCGTCAGGCCTGGCTGATGCTGTTCGACCTGCTGCAAGGCACCGGAGAACAGGAGGCGTTCGATGCACTTGCGCTGAGGTTCAGTGCGCGCTTCGAGACGTCCCCTCCGTCCTGGGACGTCAGCCGTTTGGCTCCAACCGATGCTGCTGGCCCATTCGGGGCTGTGGCTCTGGCACTGCCCGTGCGGGTCGATGCGCAGGTGGTGCGCGTGCTCGATCAGGTCAGACGCACCGTTGAGCGTGGCCGCCCTGTCGATCTCGACCTTCGACCCGTGCGCGAACTTGACTCCCTGGGGGCCGAACTGTTGCGACGCGCCCTGAGCAGCCTGGCGTCCCAATCGATTCGTGTCCATCTGCTGGGCGCTTCCGAGCTGCTCGATCTGGCCGAGGGCAAGATCGAGAAAGGCAGGCGCGATGAATCGGATGCGATCTGGCTGCTGATGCTCGAGTTGCTGAGGGTGCTCGATCAACAGCAGAGATTTGAAGATCGCTCCATTGACTACTGTGTCACCTATGAGGTCTCGCCTCCGTCCTGGGAGGCCCCGTCCAGGAGTCTCAGTACGAGCGGGTCGGTCCTGTCTCGACCGGCCCCGGTCCCCGCACTGCGTGAGCCCGTATGCCTGGCTGAGGGCGCAGGCCTTGTGCTGGTCGGCGATCTGGAAGGGCGAGTTGCTGAGGTGATCGCCGTAATGCGCCAGTTCGCCGAGACCCGTAGCGAAATCTATGTCGATTGCCGGCGACTGCGGCGGGTTGATTTCGGGGCTGCGGGCGAACTGCTCAATGAAATCGTCGCGCTCAAATCGGCAGGCAAGCGCGTGAGGATGGGTGGAGTCAGCCCGCTGGTGGGGGCCTTGCTCGCCGTCATGGGGATCCCGGATCTGATCGAGGTCCGTTTGCGCGGCTACTGACAGGCGAATTCAGATGGAACAGTTTCATGGCACGACCATTGTCAGTGTACGACGCGGCCCGCAGGTGGCGCTCGGCGGCGATGGTCAGGTCACGCTCGGCCACATCGTCATCAAGGGATCGGCACGCAAGATCCGACGCCTGCATCACGGCCGCGTGCTCGCCGGGTTTGCAGGCGGCACGGCCGATGCCTTCACGCTGTTCGAGCGTTTTGAGGCCCGTCTGGACAAACACTCCGGTCACCTGTTGCGGGCGGCGGTCGAGCTGGCCAAAGACTGGCGTACCGATCGCACTCTGAGGCGTCTCGAGGCCATGCTGGCCCTGGCCGATGCCGAGCACTCGCTCATCCTGACCGGCAATGGCGATGTGCTCGAACCCGAGCATGGGTTGATCGCCATCGGCTCGGGCGGACCCTACGCCCAGGCAGCCGCACGCGCCTTGCTGATGCACACCTCGATGGAGCCGGCTGCGATAGTGAAGGAGTCGCTCGGGATCGCTGCAGAACTGTGCATCTACACCAACCAGAACCACCTGATCGAGACCCTGGGCTGAGGCCTGCTGACCCGGCCGGGCTCGTTTCCGCGCCGATTCACCCGGTATGACCCGGTTCGATTCGATCCGGTTCGATTCGATCCGTTTCGGTTCGCTCAGGCTTGAAGGGAGCTGATGGGGTCAGATCCGGGCCGCGGCCTCGTCAATGTAGCGGCGCAGGGTGGCGTAATCGCGCGAGACCGGAAACTGCGGAAACTGCGCTGCGATCGACTCAGGCGGGTGAATGAAGAAACCGGCCTCGGCTGCACCGAGCATGGCAGTGTCGTTGTAGGAGTCGCCTGCAGCAATGACCTTGAAATTCAGGGCCTGAAACGCCTTGACGGCGGCTCGCTTGGGATCGGGCATGCGCAGCAGGTGGCGGGTCACGAAGCCTTCGGCATCGGTTTCCAGACGATGGCACAGCAGCGTG